>Ga0136617_10002170_pt1 | contig 17559 bp, 21 predicted proteins | sample AntDrymUQ3222106_2_FD_129672 | JGI IMG/M metagenome (GOLD analysis project Ga0136617, IMG submission 129672) | Polar desert sand microbial communities from Dry Valleys, Antarctica - metaG UQ322 (21.06) | ecosystem: Environmental > Terrestrial > Soil > Desert | place: Antarctica: Dry Valley... | reverse complement strand
GCCGACCGGGAGCCAGACCACCCCCTCCGCCGCCCGCAAGCCGCGGCACCCCAGCCAGCCTGCAACGACCGCCCGCCCGACGCCCCTGGAGAGCCGATCAGTCCGGTTAGATGGATACCCAGTGTTGCGCTTTACTCGTTGAATGGCTGCATGATCGGCATCGTGCTCGGGTTCTGGGGAGCCATTCGTCGCGAGGTAAGACGGGGCTAGAGAGCTGGGTTTCCGTTGGCGCCGTCTAGCTTCCGAGAAGGCTCACGACGCTGCGACGGAACGGATGGTGGCTGAGATCTGGCCGCCGGTTCACTCCGCTGGCGACCCGCCACGTCAGCTCGATCCGTCCTGTCGCCCATCGCACGTCGTCGGCGACCAGAGGCCGGCCCTATGTTCACGGGCTCGGTTCGCGAGCTGGCGAAATCGCTCGGCGTAGCGAACGTTCGGCGGAATCGTCAGTGGCACCGCGAATCCCTCGCCGACGAGCAACTCGTTGAACGACCGCCCGTCCCGAAGCGTGAGGTAGATCAGGCTGCGTCCATAGCGGTCCCGCGGCTCGACGTCGCGCTCGACCTTCACCGGTAGATCCGGCCGCAACGTCCTCTTAGCGTACGCAGACGCCTCCCTGCCGAAGCAGCCAGGACGCCCGAAGACCTCTGGTGTGTCGACTCCAATCAGCCTGCTCTTGCCAGCCGAACGCAGCACTACGGTGTCGCCGTCCACGACCCGCACCACGATGTCGCTGGCATCCGCGGCGCTCTGACCGCTGCCGCTCGGGCCACCTGAGCGATCGGACGTGGCGAAGCCGAGGATGACGACGGCGAGCGCGAGGATCATCATCGACGAGGAGCGCCGGCGCCGCCGCCTCATCGCGGTTCACATCCCGAGGCGCCGCTTCGGTCGGACGGCCTGCGCGCGCTCTCGATCTGGCGCACAGACCGTGTCAGGCGCCACGTCATGGGCACCGTCATCGACGTCGCGACCCAGTGGCCGTTGAAGGAATCACGCGTCGCCTCCAGAGAACGGGCGTGTCGACGCCGATGTAGCGGACCTTCTCGCGCGTGGCGCCGACCTCCACATGGATCGTGTCTCCGTCGACGACCCTCACGACGCGGCCGGCGCCGGCGCCGGCACCGCCCACCACCGGGGCCTGAGCACCGTCGAGCCGGCCAACCGCCGTCGCGCCGCCGGCGCCGCCGGCGAGCAGAAGTACGAGGAGCAGCAGGCGGCGTGACATCGCGCCAGACCCTACGAACGCAACAACCGCCATGCAGGATCCGTTTCAGTACCGATGCGAACACGAGGCCGCCCCGCCGCGCTTGGCATCCGTCTCGTGACACTTACGGCGACGGCGCTGCTGTTGGTGGCGGGCGCCGCCCAGGCGCGCGACACGCTCGCGCCCGCGGGCGCGTCGGATCACTGGCTGCCGCGCGAGGACTGGGTCAAGCGCCACTGGCTGCCGTTTGACGAGTATGCGCTGCGGGCCGAGCTGGGGCTGCGCGGACGCGATCTGGAGGCCTACCTGTTCGACGACCGCCGCACGCTGGCGGCGCTCGCCGCCGTGCGCGGGATCGCGCTCGAGCCGCTCGTCGCCCGGCTGATGGCGCCGCTGCGCGCGCGCTCGTCGCCGGCGCACTTCGCCCTCATGCGCGACCGCGCGCGCCGCGTGCTGACCCAGGGGCACCTTGCGCAGCACCAGTTCTTTCACGACTACCACTACCTTGCGGTGCGCGAGAACGCGCGCCCGCTGTTCGGCCTCACACCGCGCGCCTACTGGCACGAGCGGCTGATCGGCCGCACGCCGCTGCAGATCGCGCGCGCCGCAGGCCGCACCCGCGCACAGCTCAGCGCGGGCCTCGACGCCCTCTTCGCACAGGACGCCCTCGAGGGCGCGCTGAGCGCGCGCGACGATCCCGTCCAGGGCCGGCTCATGCTCGAGCGACGGCGCCGGCACCGCGCGTGCTGGCTGACGCGACCGGTTGCCGGCATGGATCGCGCGCATCCCTACGGCGAGCAGCACACGCTGCGCGCGCGCATGATGCTGCCGCGCACGGTGGCGCAGCTGCGCGCCGACGAGCGCCTGATCGAACGCTACCGCCGCGCGCTGCCGCGCAGCTGCTGGGATCGCCCGCCGCCGTGGCGCGGCCCGCAGGTCGCCCCGCAGCCTCCCGAGCCGGCGGTCACGCTGCAGCGCGCCGCTGCGCCGTCCGGCTACGTCTGCGATCTGCGCCGAAGCGGAGCGGGGCGCGGGCGCCCGCTCCGGGCGATCGTGACCTCGTCGGAGAGGTAGACGACCTGGATCGCATGCAGCAGCACGATGCCCCGTCCAGCGGCCGCTGGAGGCCTTGCGGCCCGAGATCAGGTCCGTGCCGCCCGCGCGCTTGTTGATGACTGCCGTGCGGACCGCCTCGGCGACGTCGCTGTCCCCCGCGGACGCGCCACCGGAGTTGATCAGCGGAGCGCGGCCCATGAAGCAGTTGCGACGAACGTACCCGTGAGCGAGCGCGGGCACCGAAATCAGGCGCGGGTAGGGCCATCCTCCGGCCGGAGTGCCACGACTAGTAGCCGCGGTAGCCGCGCCGCTGGTAGTCCAGCAGCCGCGGCCGGTTCAGCGTCGACGGCGCGACCGCGATCCGCGCGCGGTCGGGCGGGAACGTCGCGGCGGCGACCAGCGTCGGGGCGTCGAGGAAGCGCAGCCGCTCGCCACCCCGCGGGGCGCGCAGCGTGAGGGCGGGGGCGTGCCGGGGCGACGCGAGTACGAAGCCCCAGTCGCCGAAGCTCGGCACGTCGACGTGATAGGGCGTGGTGCGCCAGCCGGCCGCCCGCATCGTCGCCTCGATGCCCCAGAACGACTCGCGCGCGAAATAGGGCGATCCCGCCTGCACCACGAGCCGCCCGCCCGGGGCGAGCGCGCGGCGCCGTAGGCCGTCGTAGAACTCCTGCGAGTAGAGCTTCGCGGTGCCGGCGTCGTCGGGGTCGGGGAAGTCGGCGACGACGACGTCGAAGCGCTCGCGCACGTCGCGCAGCCAGCTGAAGGCGTCGGCGCTGACGACCTGCACACGCGGGTCGCGCAGCGCGTCGCCGTTGAGCGCACGCAGACGCCCGTCGTCGCGCGCCAGCGCGCTCATGCGCGGGTCGAGCTCGACGTTGACCACGCGCTGCACGCCGTCGTGGCGCAGCAGCTCGCGGATCGCCAGGCCGTCGCCGCCGCCGAGCACGAGCACGCGGGCGTGCCGTTCGGCCAGCGCGGGATGGACGAGCGCCTCGTGGTAGCGGTACTCGTCGCGCGAGGAGAACTGCAGGTCGCCGTTGAGAAACAGCCGCAGGTCGCTGCCCTCGCCCTCGGTCAGCACGATCTCCTGGTACTGCGTGTGCTCGATCAGCACGATGCGGTCGTCGAAGAGGTTCTGGCGCGCGGTGACCTCGAAGCCCGCGGCGCTGCCGGCGGCGACCGCGAGCACGACGAGCACCGTGCCGGGTGCGAGCAGCCAGACCGCGCGCAGCCGCGCCAGCAGGCACACCGCCAGCCCCGCGAGCGCGTTGAGCGCGCCGATCGCGAGCGCGGCCTCGATCTGGCCCAGCCAGGGAAGCAGCACAAACGGGAAGCTGACGCCGGCGACGACGGCGCCGAGGTAGTCGGCGGCGAGCAGGTTCGGCGACCGAGGCGCCGGCTGCCTGCGGCCGCGCGCGCTGCAGCAGCGCCAGCAGCAGCGGGATCTCGCAGCCGACGAGCAGGCCGATGGTGGCAGCCGTCAGCAGCATCGCGGGCTCGTAGATGCCGAGGTAGGCGAACGCGGCATAGAGCCCCATCGCCGACAGCCCGCCGATCAGCGCCACCGCCGCCTCGACGGCGACGAACGCCTGTGCCGGCCGGCGCAGCAGCGGCTTGGCGGCGAGGGCGCCGAGCCCCATCGAGGAGACGAAGGCGGCGAGCACGATCGAGACCTGAAAGACGCTGTTGCCGAACAGGTACGTCCCGAGCGCGATGATCACGAGCTCGTAGACGAAGCCGCACGTCGCGACGAGCAGGACGGTACCGAGCAGCACGGGGCGGGCGCGGCGCGCGAGCGCCGGGCGCGGTGCGGCGGCGAACGCGCCGTCGCTGACGGCGTTGGCGCTCAGGAGATCGCCGCCGCGACGATCGCGCCGACCGACAGCAGCGCGGCGCCGGTGACGAACACCATCGGCTCGTGGCCCTCCTCGCCCATCACGACCTCGCCGAGCTTGCCCGGCGTGATGAGGTCGATCACCGTGAAGGCGATCGCGAGCAGCAGGATCCCGACGAGCCCGAAGCCCGCCGACTGCCCGAGCCCCTTGCCGAGGTCGCCGTCGGAGGCGACGATCGCCGACGCCACGATGATCCCGATCGACAGGACGCCCGCGCCCACGATCACGCCGGCGTTGCGGTTGCGGTCCTCGCACAGCTGGCGGCCGAGGTCACCGGGCGTCAGCAGGTCGATCACGCGGTATCCGACGACGAGCAGCACGAGGCCGACGAGCCCGAAGAGCAGCGCGATCCCCATGTCCGTCGCGAGGTCCTGGAGGTAGTCCATCGCCGATCAGCTCCCCTGGTAGCGCTTGTAGAAGTAGAAGCCCGGGCCGCCGACGATGAGCAGCCCGCAGAAGACGAGCAGCGGCCAGCGGTCGCGCAGGACGTCGGATCCGGGCGTGCCGGTCGCGTGATCGGCGGCCGGCACTTCGGTCGCGGGCTCATAGGCGACGTACGGCGCGATGCCGCGGTCGGCCGCGAGCAGCGGCAGCGCGCTGACCATGTTGATCAGCGTCGTGTCGTCGTCGTCGCCGGTGAGGTCGTCCGCGTTGAGGCCGAGCGCCTCCAGATCGTCATGGGTCGGCGCCGTCGGGAAGCTCGACTGGATCGACACGGACGCGCTGTCGGAGGCGTCGCAGCTGTCGCAGGCATACTCGATCGAGCCGGTCAGCTCGATGTAGCCGCGGCGGCACTGCCGCTCGCCGTAGACCTCCAGCGGGGTGTCTGGCCCGTCGACCGAGGAGCCGATGTCGGGATACGCGTCGAAGTTGTTCTTGACGTTCCAGCCGTAGCAGATGTCCTGCTCCTCCTGTGCCTCGGCGAGCGTCTGCGCGAGCTCGGCAGCGTCCTGCGGTGCGATCACGCCCGCCTGGGCGGGGGACGCCATCCACGTCGCGGCGAGGCACACCAGCACGACGACCACGCGTCTCACTTGCCGCTCCCCGGCCCGCCGCCGCGAAACGAGCCCGCGGGACCCGAGTACGTGCCCCAAAAGCCGCCGACGTAGCCGTAGTTGCGGTGATAGCCCCCGGCCTCGTCGTCGACGAGGATCCGCGAGCCGCGCTGCCCGCGCGCCGGCGGCACGACCGACGACGTCCTCGCGGTAGCGCAGGAAGGTTCCCGCCTCGGTCGTCCGGCGGTCGGCGGGCTTGTGCTCGTCGATGATGTCCGCCGCGGTCGCCGCGATCGGCTTCGGGGACGCGTACGTCTTCGTCTTCGTGCCGCCGCCGCCGGGCGCCGCCTCCTCGCCGGTGAAGCGGTAGGTGTCGGCGATGTCCTCGCGAACCGAGCCGTGCGTCGCGAACGCGGCAACGATCCCGATCACGCCGACCGAGGCCATCACGATCGCGATGATCTTGTACGTCTTCACCCGCGGCGCTCCAGCCGCGACGCGGTGACCACGAGCTCGCCGCTCTGCGGGTAGCCGTGCCAGGTCGTCCAGGCGACGCCGTCATCCAGCGGCCGCGCGGCGAGCGCCGTGAACGCCGGCAGGCGGCTGGCCGCGCGGGTGGCGCCGGCCGCGGTCGCGGCTGCGCCGGCCGCGCCTGTGGGCGCGTCGGCGAACAGCCCGGCCAGCATGAGCGGGTCGCGCGACGCGCGCGCGATCAGGCCGCTCGAGCGGGCGGCGTAGGCATCCGCCGCGAGGCGCTCCACGCGCGCGCCGAAGCAGTATGCGCCGTCCGTGCGCCGCTGGGGCAGCGTTCCGGCGACGCCCGGCACGCAGGCGACGGTCTCGGACAGGTCGCTGCCGCCGCCGACGAGCACCTGGTGCGAGAAGCCCAGCAGGCGCAGCTCGATCGCGCGGCCGCCGCAGCCGTCGAGCGCGAGCACCTCGAGCGCGGGCGCGGTCGCCAGGCCGAGCGTCAGCGAGAGGTCACCGGCGCTGACGTCCACGTAGGGGCGGCGAAGCTCGATCAGCACGCGGCCACCGAGCGCTCAGACGCCATCCACGGCCCGCAGGCGCTCGAGCTCGGCCTCTGCCGCGCGCAGGCTCGTGCGCAGCGACTCGATCTCGGCCGCGAGCACGCCGGCCTGCTGCGCGTAGCGGCCGGCCAGCTCGCCGAGCTCCGCGTGCGCACCGGGCAGGCCGGCGCGCTCGCCCAGCCGGTGCGCTTCCCCGGCTGCCCGGGCGCGCGCGTGGACCAAGGCGGCGATCTGCTCGCGCAGCCCGCGCTCGGTCGCCTCGGCGTCCGCGAGGGCGTCGCTCGTCATCCGCTCGCTCCGCGGCCCGGGTAGATGTCCAGCGCGTGCTCGGAGATCGCCTGGCCGACGCTGATCTCCCAGCCGCCATCCGATCCGTAGCGCTCGAACGACAGCCGCTGTGCGGCGTTTGCGTAGTCGGCGAATTCGGCCTGGCCGCCGCCCGGGGCGCCGGTCGTCCCCTCCGAGGTGAAGTCCGCCCGCCCGCGCTCGTCGAGCTCGTAGGAGACCCCGCCGTGCTCGATCGTGCCCGGACCCGGCTCGAGCGCCGACCCGCGCAGCCGCTCCCAGACGACGACCTCCAGGCCCTCGTCATCCTCGACCGACAGCCACAGCGAGTCAGGCCCGTCGACGAGGCGGTGCTCCTGCCAGCGAAAGCCGCCCTGGTCGAAGCGCAGCGTGCCCTCCACGATGTAGTCGCGGCCTTCGTAGTTGACGACGTCGGAGACCTTCAGCGCGCGAACCTCGACGCCGCCGATCGGCTCCGGCGCGGGCGCCGCGGGCAGCTCGCTGGCCGGCGCGCGACCGGCCCCCGCCTGGCGCTTGCGCCCGCGCATGTAGACGACAGCGCCCCCGACGATGAGCGCGAGGAATACGAGGACGAGAAAGACCTCCATGATCCGCGCGACCATACGCCGCGCCCGGACGAGAACGTGCGCGCCTGCCAACGTCCGCGGGCTACGCGGATGGATACGCTGCGCCGCGATGCGCGCGAACTTCACCGGGCCGAGCTACACGGTCGGCATCGAGGAAGAGCTGATGATCGTCGACGCGAAGAGCTACGCCCTCGTCAACGCGATCGAGTCGCTGCTCGAGGACGCCGGCGCATCCAACGTCGAGCGCGAGGACGGCGAGATCAAGCCCGAGCTGATGGAGTCGGTCCTCGAGATCGCGACGAAGCCCTGCGGCGACGTCGGCGAGGCGGCCCACCAGCTGCGCTCGCTGCGCCAGAACGTGCGCGAGACGGCCGCCGCCCGCGGCCTGGCGATCGGCTCGGCCGGCACGCACCCGTTCGCGATGTGGGAGGACCAGCGGATCGTCGCGCGCTCGCGCTACCGCGACCTCATCTCGGCGCTGCGCTTCGTCGCTCGCCAGGAGCTGATCTTCGGCATGCACGTGCACGTCGGGCTCGACGACGCCGACAAGGCGATCCACGTCGCCAACGGGATGCGCGTGCACATCCCGGTGCTGCTCGCGCTGAGCGCCAACTCGCCGTTCTGGCGCGGCGACCGCACCGGGCTGCTGTCGACGCGCACCCCGATCTTCCGCCAGTTTCCGCGCGTCGGCATGCCGCCCGCGTACCAGGACTGGGACGACTGGGAGCGCAACGTCGCGTTCATGGTCTCCAGCGGCGTGATGGAGGACTACACGTACCTCTGGTACGACGTGCGCCCGCACCCCAACCTTGGCACGGTCGAGATCCGCGTCTGCGACTCGCAGACGCGCGTCGAACACACCGTCGCGCTGGCCGCCCTGATCCAGGCGATGGTGCACGAGCTCGCCGAGCACTTCGACGCCGGCAAGAAGCTCGCCGAGTACCCGTGGCAGATGCTCGACGAGAACAAGTGGCTTGCCGCGCGCCACGGCCTCGACGGCGAGATCGTCGACCTGCCGATCAACGAGCGCGTCACGATGAAGGCGCTCGCCAGACGCCTGCTCGAGCGTCTCTCGCCACACGCCCAGCAGCTCGGCGGGGCCGACGCGCTGGACGGCATCCGCGACTTGCTCGAGCGCGGCAACGGCGCCTCGCGCCAGTGCGTCGTCTACGAGGCCAACACCGACCTCAACGAGGTCATGGCCGAGATCGTCGCGGTGACGGCGCTGTAGCCCGCCCGCACTTCGCCTGCAATCTCGTTTCTTCGACGGACCCCCGTAGCCGGTCCCTAGAATCCGTTGCCCATGTCGTCCCCTGACCTCTTCGTCGTGTGCAAGAACTGTCAGGCGGAGGTCAGCCCGTACATCACGGAGTGCCCGTACTGCGGCACCCGGCTGCGCAAGCGCGCGCCGCGCATCGAGCGGCCCGACGCGCCCGCCAAGGCGCCCAAGCGCGGGTCGCGCGGCGGCGGACGGGGCCGCGGTTCGGCCAGCGCCAAGGCCCGGCAGCCCAACGCGGCGGCGCGCCTGGGCAAGCTGCGCAGCGGCGAGATCCCGGGTATCCGCGGCGAGGAGCACGGCCGGCCCTACGCGACGATGGTGCTCGTCGCACTGTCGTTCGGGCTGTGGCTGTCGCTCGCGTTCTACGTGCGCGCCGACTTCGCCATCACCGCCGTGGGCGGCGACCCCTGGCGCTTCTTCACGGCCGCGTTCCTCAACGACGGAACGGCCGCGCAGTTCGCCGCGGTCGTCGGCATCGGGCTCTTCGGCACGCTGATCGAGCGCCGTCGCGGCCCGATCGCGGTCGTGCTGCTGTTCCTGCTGTGCGGCCCGGGAGCGCTCGCCGTGGCCGCCGCGGTCGATGTCGAGTCGCTCGTGTTCGGCTCGCACGGGGCGGCGCTGGGCCTGCTCTGCGCCTGGCTCGTGCCCGTCCTGCTGGCCCGCCGCAACGCCGCCGGCGACGACGATGCCGATCTGCTCGGCGTGCTCGTCATCGCGGCGGTGCTGCTGCTCGTCCCGCTGCTCTCGCAGGGCAGCGCGCTGGCAGGGCTGGTCGGTGCGGCGTTCGGCGCGATCGCCGGGCTGGGCTTCGCCGCCGCCGGTCGCTCGCGCACATGAGCACCGGCCAGTACAGCGCCGAGGAGGTCGACGCCGCCGTCGAGGCGCTGGCCGATCCCGAGCGCTTCGGACACGCGCAGGCGATCGTCACGCATGCCGCGCCCGGCCTGCAGCGCGTGCTCGGCGCGGCACTGCAGCAGGGCGGCTGGTTCGATCAGGCGCACGAGGCCCAGCTCGCCGCCGCGACCGCAACCGAAGATCCGTCCGAGCGCGTCGCCGCGGTGCAGGCCCTCGTCGAGGAGGAGACCCGGCTGGGGATGCTCGTCGGCGTGTCGGTCGGCTTTGAGCTTGCGCGGGAGCTTGCCGCTCGCCGCGACCACGACCCGGAAGGGAGCGAGGGATGACACACGCGATCGTGCTCGTCGAGGCCGAGCGCGACGTCATGGCGACGCTCGGCGGTTCCCTGGCGGAGGTCGAGGGCGTCCGTGAGGCCTACTCGGTCACCGGCGAATGGGACTTCGTCTGCATCGTGCACGTCAAGCGACACGAGGACCTGGCGGGCGTTGTGACGAGTCAGATCTCCTCGATGCCCGGCGTCGCGCGCACGCACACCATGGTCGCCTTCGAGGCGTTCTCCAAGCACGACCTGGAGAGCATGTTCTCAGTCGGCGAGTGAGTGACGTCGCCGAGATGTCGCCGGTTCCGTCGTAGCGGGCGCCGACCCGTCACCGGCGATCTCGCCGGGTCCCGTGACCGGACGGCGAAAGGGACTGTTCACTCCTCGCCCTGCCAGCCGCGCGCGAACCAGACCCCGCGGTCCTTCCAGTCGTGTGCCATCAGCGCGATCCCGACGGCGCCCCAGAACGTCAGAAACGTGCCCGTCGCGCCGTGATGGCAGCGCTGACCGAAGATCCACAGGCGACGGCAAACGCGGTCGTAATGAATCGGCTTGCGCCCGCATGGAGAAGTCGTCGTATGCATCGTGTGGTCACTGAGGGGGTTATCGGCGCGGTGCAGAAACGAGGCAGCACAGGCGGCGATCCGGATCGTCCATCCGTCCATCCGTCCAGCCGTCAGAATGGGCCGGGTGCCCGTGATCAAGGCCGACTACGGCCCGACGCTGCCGCAGCTGCTCGCCACGCGCTCGCTCGGCGTCCGCATCGCCGCTGCCGCGCTGGCGCTGCTGATCGTCCTCGGCGCCGCGCTCGTTGCGATCACGTCGCGCGAGGGGGAGACCGCGGTGCTCGTCGAGAAGCCGGTGACGTTCAACCTCATCTACGGCGCGCAGTGGGAGCGCGTCGGCCGGCCCGGGACGTTGTTGGCCCTGCGCAACACCGACAGCAACGGCCTGTTTCTGGATGCCTACGCGGTTCGTGACCTGCGGCTGCCGGCCTACCGCGGCGTCGCCGGCGGGATGCTGCCGATCTACGCCATCGACCACGCGCGCGCGATCCGCGGGCGCTACACGGACTTCGAGCAGGTCTCCGAGGGCCGCGCCCGGATCAACAACGCGATCGGCTACGAGGTGACCTTCCGCGCCCACCTCGGCGAGCGCCGGCTCTACGGCCGCCACTACCTGCTCGTCGAGGAGGAGCCCGACGGCCTGCGCCGCGGCGTGGTCATCGAGCTCGAGTCGACGCCGAAGGCGGGCACGCCAACCGCCGACGACATCGGCAACCACGGCGCGCTGAAGACGCCGCTGCGATCGTTTCGCTTCGGCGAGGACCGCGAGGGAGGCACGTCGTGATCGATTGGTCGGACTTCGAGAAGGTCGACATGCGCGTCGGCAGGATCGTCGCCGTGGAGGACTTCCCCGAGGCCCGCAAGCCCGCGTGGAAGCTGCGGATCGACTTCGGGCCGCAGCTCGGCGAGAAGCGCTCGTCGGCGCAGATCACGAACTCCACCCGCCAGCAGCTCGAGGGTCGCCTCGTCGTGGGCGTCGTGAACCTCCCGCCGCGCCAGATCGGGCCGGTGCGCTCGGAGGTGCTCGTGCTCGGGGCCGTCGCCGACGAGCATCCGGTGCTGCTGCTCGAACCCGATGTCGGCGCGCAGCCCGGTGACAGGATCGCCTGAGCTCGCGCCGCTAGCGCTTGGGCGCGCTGCCGCCGTTGCCCGGCGCGGCAGCGGCCGCGTCCGGGTTGGGCTCGGCTGGCGCGGGCGGCGGCGCGTCGGGCGCTGCCGGCGCCGTCTCCGGTGCGGCGATAGGCGGCATGACGGGTTCGACCGGCGCGGTGGCGCCGCCGGTCTGCGCGGGCGGGCCGGGCTTGGGGCTCAGCGTGGTGGTCTCGGTGACGCCCTGCACCGGCGCCGTCGGCGACTCGCTGGGGGCCGTGCCCGCCGGCGTCGCGCTCACGCCGGCGGCGCCGAGCGGCTCGCTGTCGGCCGGACGATCGGCGACGGGCCTGGACGCGGCGGCCTTCGTCGTCTGCGCGCCGACCGTGGGCTTCGTCACCGGAACCGTCGGCTGCTGGGCGGCGGCCACGACCTCGGCGACGCTCGCCGCGGTCGCCGGCACCGGCCTGGCCTTCGCCGTCGCGACGGCGGGAGCGGAGGACTTCGTCTGCACGTGCTTGACCTCGACGGCGCCTGCGGTGACGATCGCCGCAGCCGCCAGCGTGGCCGCCGTCTTCGTCGCGATCGTGCTGATGCCGGCCGAGATCGCCGAGGTGCCGCCCGTCGCGGCGACCGTCGCGGCCGCGGCGCCGGCGGCGCCACCGGCGCCGGCGGACGCGGTCATGCCGAACTGCGCGAGCAGCCCCTTCTTGAGCAGCAGCAGCGGCGCGACGGGGAATACGACGGCGAGCGCCTTGTTCGTCGTGCGCAGCTGAGACTTGAAGCCCTGGCAGCGTTCGCAGCCGCGCACGTGGCGGCGAACGGGAGCCGTCGAGCGGCGCAGGCCCTCGGCGACCTCGCCGAGCTCCTCGCGAACCTGCTCACAGCTGAGGGTGCGCGCCTCGGCGGCCTCCGCGAGCGACACGCGGGCGCGCACGAGCAGCGACTTGACGGAGGGGATCGTCGTCTCCATCGCCTCGGCGATCTGCTCGTAGGACAGCGCGTCGATCTCGCGCAGCAGCAGTGCCGTCTTCTGCGTCTCTGGCAGCTCCTGCACGTCGCCGACGAGCAGGCGGAAGTCCTCGCGCTTGTGGAACTTGTCGGCGGTCGTGGCGCCGCCCTCGGACAGGTGCACGTCCATCGAGTCGACGCCGATCGGCTGCACGCGGCGCAGGTGGTTCAGCGAGCGGTTGCGCGCGATCCGGTACAGCCAGGGGCGCACGTTGATCGGCCGGTCGTCGGCGAGGATCGCGTTGAAGGAGGCGGCGAAGACCTCCTGCAGGACGTCCTCCGCGTCCTCGCGTGAGCCGAGCATGTGGCGACAGAAGGCCAGCAGGCGCGACTGGTAGCGCGATACGAGCATCTCGAACGCGGCGTGGTTGCCGCGGCGCACGAGCCCGATCAGGCGCTCGTCGGATTGCAGGCGAAGCAGCGGGGTGGAACCCCGCATGCCGACTGTCGCAGATCTGAGGGCTGTGGCTTCCACGGAAGTTGAGCGAGGGCTTTCGTGCCGCTGGTCGGTAGAACCCCGCGTGCGGCGCGAAGTTCCGCGGTTTCTCGCCCGAATGCCAGCCTAGCGGCCCGCGCGCCGCGCTTCGTGAGGAAGCGGTGAGGATGCCCGGGGCGGGATTCGAACCCGCACGCTCTTGCGAGCAGCGGTTTTTAAGACCGCCCGCCTATGCCATTCGGCTACCCGGGCGCGCGCGCTGAATCCTACGCACGCGCCCGGGTGGGGCAGGCGGTCACCTGGTGGCGGACTTCAGGCCCTTCTTGAACGACGCGTACGCGGGGCGCAGGTCCCCATCGGACTCGACGAGGCCGGCGTCGAAGCCGTCACAGCCGCCGTTGCCGGTGCCAAACCAGTTGTAGGCGTAGAGGCGCTCGACGTCCTTGTCGTAGGTCTTGATCATGTCGAACATGAACTTCGTGCGGTTCGCCTGGCGCTTGCGGTCGCACTCGAAAGCACCGCCGAAGCTCGCCAGGCCGCCGGTCTCGGTGTACCAGAACTTCGCCTTCTTGTTCTTCTTGCGGACCGCCTTGATGATCCGCGCCGTGCCGGGATAGCGGTTGCTGGCCTTCTTGGCGGTGATGCGGCGGTTGACCTGGGAGTAGTTGTGGATCCCGAAGATCTTCGCGCTTCTGCCCGAGGGGCCAGCGGCCTTCAGCCAGCGCGCGATGTAGCGCTCGACGCCCGCTTGGTCGAGCACGTCGAGGGCGACGATCTTGCAGTTCTTGCACATGCCCTTTAGGGCCTTGTAGAAGTCGGCCGCGCGCTTGGGGTTCTTCGACGTCGGCTGGGACTTGTGGTTGGCCTCGTTCCAGGCGCCCCACTCGGTGACGCCGCGGGCCTTGTAGCGCGTGACCAGGGCCTTGACCTTCTTCTTGTAGTTCGACGTGCTCGGCAGCGGGCGGGCCGGGACCGAGTTGATGTCGTCCGTCGAGATGTGCAGGAACACCTTGACACCGGCCGCCCTGGCCGCGTTGACGAACTGATCCGCCTTCGCGATCTCCTTGGGCTGGTCGATCGCGTTCCACTCGATGAAGTAGCGCGTCTTCTTGATGTTCAGCGCCTTCCAGTTGGCGTCGGCGAACATCTCCGGGCTCTGGTCGCCGATGCCGACGGCGACTTTGGTCTTCGCTGCCGACGTCGCCACCGGGCCGGCGACGACGAGCCCGAGGGCGATGAGCAGCGTGGGGAGCAGGCGGCGGTTCACGAGAGGGTCGTTTCCTTTCAAAGGGGTTCTGACACCACATCGGCACAGAAGGGCATGTCCTGAAGCCTAACCCGCACAGCGGGTGCTCTGTTGCGGTCCAAGCAGCCGAAGGTACGTGTGCTACGCGGCGCGAACGCCGCGCGTGGCGGTCGCGCAGACGCCGTCGAGCACGACCTGCGCGAGGCGTTCGTCGCCCTCCATGCGCAGCGCGCGACGGTCGGCGACCGGGCCGAGCGCGTCGATCCATTCGGCCTCGCTGCCGGCGATGCGCGCGGTGGCGTCGGGCGCGTCCTGCTCGGAGATCGTCGTCTCGCCGCGGCTGACGGTGATCGCGTAGGTGCGGGTGACGCCGTCCGGGCGCGCGACGGCCAGCTCCGCCGTGCCCGTGAGCGAGGCGGGCGGGGCGAGGAGGCCCGGGGCGATGCGCAGGATCGCGCCGATGTCGATCGCCTCGCCCTCGCGCGGCGCCGTCCAGGCCCAGTCATAGCCCCACTGCGCGAGGGCGCCCAGGACGGGCAGCAGCTCGCGCGAGCGCTGCGTGAGCTCGTAGTCCACGCGCGGCGGGACCTCGCGGTAGCGCTGGCGGGTCAGCAGCCCGTCGGCCACCATGCGGTTCAGGCGCGAGCGCAGCTGCTCGGTGGAGATCCCGGGCAGTACGCGCTGCAACTCGACGAACCGCCGCGGCCCGGCGGCCAGGTCGCGCACGATCAGCAGCGTCCATTTGTCGCCCACGAGGTCGAGCGCGCGGGCGTCCGGCGCCCATTGATGGTACGGATGGCGCTTGGGCGGTGGAGTGGCTGGCATAGGTTCTGGGGTGCCGGCGGCAGCGTGGCGCTCCTCCGACCCGTCGCGCACATTAGCCCGCGATCCATGCACCGGAAGGGGGTGCGCCGGTTGGTGGACCCTTTCGGTGGCAAATCCCGTGCGAAGGTTCCCGAAGGTTTGGGCCCTCTCGTGCGTTATGTACTGCGATGGGCACAGTCACCTCACTGCACGAGCACCGCCTGGCGCGCGCGAACAGGGTCGCCCGGGCGTCCGGTGCGCCTGCGCAGACGACCCTGTTCTTCGACCTCGGCTCGCCGTACACGTACCTGGCGGCGGAGCGCGCCGAGCGCCTGTTCGCGCGCCTGGAGTGGCTGCCGGCGTCGGCTGACGCGCTGCAAGCCGCGGAGCAGACCGAGGAGGGGCTACGCGGCGTCCGCGACCGCGCGCAGCTGCTCGGCCTGCCGTTCGTCTGGCCCGAGGAGCCGCCGCAGGCCGTGCGCGGCGCGATGCGCGTCGCGTCGCTGGCCGCGCAGCGCGGCTGCGGTGCCGCGTTCGTGCTGGCGGCGTCGCGGCTGGCGTTCTGCGGCGGCTTTGACATCGACGACCCGGAGATCCTCGCCGAGGCGGCCGCCGCGGCGGGGATCGGCCTGGGCGAGATGCTTGCCGCCGCCGGCGACGCGGGCCGCGACGGTCCGATCGAGGACGCCGGGCGGCTTCTGCTCGCAGCCGGGGCCGCGCGGCTGCCGGCGCTGCGCGTCGGACGGATGCTCTTCTGCGGCGAGGATCGCCTGCTCGAGGCCGCCGCCGCCGCACGCGCTGTGGTCTGAAGGGCACGCGCGCACCCGCGGGGGCGTTCAGGTGAACGCCGATGTTCAGCTGGTACAGTCGCCGCGCGATGGCGACCGAATCGTCCAGGCAGGCGCGCGAGTTCGTCGGCGGGCATCTCGTCGCGCGCCGTCTGAAGGCGCACGGGATCACGAAGCTGTTCACGCTCTGCGGCGGGCATCTGTTCTCGATCTACGACGGCTGCCGGGCGCAGGGGATCGAGATCGTCGACGTGCGCCACGAGCAGACCGCGGCGTTCGCGGCGGAGGGCTGGGCGAAGGTGACGCGCTGTCCCGGCGTGGCGGCGCTGACGGCGGGCCCGGGCGTCACGAACGCAATGAGCGCGATCGCGTCCGCACAACAGAGCCACTCGCCGATGCTCGTGCTCGGCGGCCGCGCGCCGGCGATGCGCTGGGGCCAGGGCTCGCTGCAGGAGATCGACCACATTCCGTTCGTCGCGCCGCTGACGAAGCTGGCCGCGACGCCGCAGCGCACGTCGGACATCCCGTCGCTGATCGATGCCGCGCTGGGTGCCGCGATGACGCCGCACGGCGGGCCGGCGTTCCTCGACTTCCCGCTGGACATCGTGTTCGCCGAGGGCGCCGAGGAGGGCGACTTCGTGCCGCTGCCCTGCCAGACGACCGGCCTGGAGGCCGACGGGGTGGCGTTCGATCGCGCGATCGCGTTGCTGCGCGCCGCTCGGCGGCCGGTGATCATGGCCGGGACCGATCTGTACTGGGGCCATGGCGAGGAGGCACTGCGTGCGCTGGCCGAGGAGCTGCGGGTCCCGGTCTTCCTCAACGGCCTGGCGCGCGGGTGTGTGCCCGCCGACGACGAGCTCTTCTTCGCCCGCGCGCGCTCGGCCGCATTGCAGGGCGCCGACGTCGCGCTCGTCGTCGGCGCGCCGATGGACTTCCGCCTGGGCTTCGGCGCGGCGTTCGGCGAGCAGACCGCGATCGTCGTGGTCGATCGCGCCCAGCCGGCGCGGGCACACCCGCGGGCGGTCCAGGCCGAGCTGTACGGCGTCGTGAGCGACACGCTCGACGTCCTGCGGGTGACGTGCGCGGGGGGTGGCTCTGACGCCACGTGGGTCTCGTCGCTGCGCAGCGCCGAGGACGACGCGCGCACGGCCGAGCGCGAGCAGCTGACCGACGCGCGGGCGCCGCTTCACCCGATGCGGGTGTACGGCGAGCTCGCGCAGATGCTCGACCGCAACGCGATCGTCATCGGCGACGGCGGGGACTTCGTGTCCTACGCGGGCCGGATGATCGACTCCTACGAGCCCGGCTGCTGGCTTGATCCGGGGCCGTTCGGGTGCCTGGGGTCCGGCCCCGGCTACGCGCTGGCCGCGAAGCTCGCGCGTCCCGAGCGCCAGGTCGTGCTCTTGCTGGGAGACGGCGCCTTCGGCTTCGCCGGGATGGAGTTCGACACGCTCGCGCGCCACGGCGTGGCCGTAGTCGGCGTGATGGGCAACAACGGCATCTGGGGCCTCGAGAAGCACCCGATGGAGTTCATCTACGGCTATTCGGTGGCCGCCGAGCTCGCCCCGGAGACGCGCTACGACACCGTCGTCGAGGCGCTCGGCGGGCACGGCGAGCTCGTGCGCGCGCCCGCTGAGCTGCGCCCGGCGCTCGAGCGGGCGTTCGCGGCTGACGCGCCGGCGCTGGTCAACGTGCTGACCGATCCGTCGGTCGCCTACCCGCGGCGCTCGAACCTCGCCTGAGCTCGGCGGCGCGCGCTGAGCGGCGCGTCAAACGTCGGAAGCCGCCCTCAGGGGAAAGGGCGGCTTCCGCACATCGGTCCCGACAGGACGAGCAGGGGTACGTGCCTGAGGGGGCCCCATATATGGTGGCTCAGCGGGAGGCGCCGCTGTGAAAACACGGCTTGCTCGAGCCTATGTCCAGCTTGGTCTCCCGCGAACGGGGTTCCTCTGCCGGCAACAGCAGTATCGACCATCGGTAGAAAAACTTGAACGGGTTTTCCATCTCAGTGCAGTAGCCTTGGGGAGTGTCCGGAGAGCAGCCCAGGGCATCGGTCGACTACCCGGGCTCCTACGCTGGCCTGCGGAGCTGGTTCCCGGATGACCGGGCG
>Ga0136617_10002169_pt1 | contig 17561 bp, 20 predicted proteins | sample AntDrymUQ3222106_2_FD_129672 | JGI IMG/M metagenome (GOLD analysis project Ga0136617, IMG submission 129672) | Polar desert sand microbial communities from Dry Valleys, Antarctica - metaG UQ322 (21.06) | ecosystem: Environmental > Terrestrial > Soil > Desert | place: Antarctica: Dry Valley... | reverse complement strand
TGCGCCACCCACCACGACCACCCAAGCCGCCCACCGCCGCCTGGATCAACAAACCCGACAACGACGAGCCTGCTCACTAAAGACCCAACCAGACCGTCTCATCCGACTTGACAGGTTCCGGTGGACGAGCTGGTCGGAGTTGTAGGCGCTCCAGCCGGTGACGGATTGGGCGAACCAGGAACTCAGCCAGATCGTCGCCATGACGAGCACGAGCGAGTTCGAATACACCCATAGGCCCCATCCACGAAGGATTCGGTTGATCGCCCTCGAGCGTCGCCGTGCGCGCCAGCCTCGCGCAGGTCGGTTCGTGTTCATGCGACGCCGGGTAAGGCGCGTCGCCATGCGAGCACTCACATACCACGGCACACGTGATGTCCGGGTCGATACGGTCCCCGATCCGACCATCGAACACCCCACCGACGCGATCATCCGCGTCACCTCCAGTGGGATCTGCGGATCGGACCTGCACCTCTACGAGGTCCTGGGCCCATTTCTCGACGAGGGTGACGTACTCGGCCACGAACCGATCGGGATCGTCGAGGAGGTCGGCGCGGAGGTCGCGCACATCGCGCCTGGCGATCGCGTCGTGATCCCGTTCAATATCTCCTGCGGGCACTGTTTTATGTGCGAAAAGGGATTGCAGTCGCAATGCGAGACGACCCAGGTCCATGAAGAGGACACGGGCGCTGCGCTCTTCGGCTACACGAAGCTCTACGGCCAGGTCCCCGGCGGCCAAGCCGAGTTCCTGCGCGTGCCGCAGGCCCACTACGGACCGATCAAGGTGCCCGAGGGCCCGCCCGACGACCGGTTCGTCTACCTCTCCGACGTGTTGCCCACGGCATGGCAGGCAGTCGAGTACGCCGACATTCCCGAGGGGGAGACGCTCCTCGTGCTCGGCCTCGGCCCGATCGGCGAGATGTGCACCCGCATCGCCCAGCACCGCGGCGCCGGCCGGGTGCTCGCGATCGACCTCGTGCCCGAGCGCCTGCAGCGCGCCCGGACGCACGGGGTCGAGGCGCTGGACCTCACGCAGTACAACGGCGATCTGACCGGCGTCGTGCGCGAGATGACCGATGGGCGTGGGCCGATCGCGGTGATCGACGCGGTCGGCATGGAGGCCCACGGCGCGCCGATCGGCAAGCTCGCGCACCGAATCGCCGGCATGCTCCCCGACGCGGTAGCCCGCCCGATGACGGAGAAGATGGGCATCGATCGCCTCAGCGCGCTGCACCTCGCGATCGAGCTCGTCCAGCGCGGCGGCACGATCTCGCTCTCGGGCGTCTACGGCGGTGCGGCCAGCCCGATGCCGCTCCTCCAGATGTTCGACAAGCAGATCACGCTGCGCATGGGCCAGGCCAACGTCAAGCGCTGGATCGACGACATCCTGCCGCTGCTCACGGGCGACGACGACCCCTTGGGCGTCGAGGGCTTCGCAACCCACCACGTACCGCTCGACGAGGCTCCGCACGCCTACGAGACGTTCCAGAAAAAGGAGGACAACGCCTTCAAGATCCTCCTGAAGCCGTGAAGGCGACCTGTCTCAACTGCACGCTGAAGCGCTCTCCCGAGGAGTCGAGCGCGGCGTCGCTTTCCGACGTGGTCATGTCGGTGCTTCGAGACGAGGGCATCGAGAACCGTGTCGCCGGTGTCGTGGTCGTCGGCAACGAGGACGGCGCGCACCACTGCATCAGTGAGATCAGCGGCGCCCTGATGGACATCGGCTACACGATCCCCGGCCAGGCCTGGACGTACTGGAACAAGGGGCCGGGCCCGGGGGACGAGGTGTGGCTGACCACCGACGAGCGCGAGTGGTCCATCACCCACCGGTCGCACGGCGGCTCGCAACCTTCTCGCCGCGGCGCGAGCCTTGGAGGCGCACCCGCTCCCGGCCCCGCAGCAAGGCTGACGCCCCACCCCGCGCAACCCAACACACGGCGCAGCTTCGCCGGCCGGTGACCGTCAAGTGCATCGCAGCGCGGCTCGCTTTCGCTCGGCCCTCTCGGGCTGCACGTGACAGCGCCCGGCCGGCTGCGCCGATGTGTCGATCAAGGTCCGGCGGAGCCGGACTCAGCGACAGCCTCCGAAGGAAGCTGCTTGTCAGTCCGTAAGCTGGTCTTCGTCCCCGTCGGTGGTGGTCGTGCCGCTGGTCGGACCGGCGTCGCCTTCTCCGGTGCCATCGCCGACGTTGCCCTCGTCGTCAGGGATGGTCGGGCTGTGCACGGGCGTGCCCGACTCGTCGCCGCTCTCGATGTCATCGACGTCCTTCAGGGCGTCTTCTCCGTGCGTGGTCTCTTCTGACATGCGGTGCTCCTCTCCTCTCGTGGATAACTCGGACCCCCCGTACCCTTCCTCGAACAGCGGCTAACGAAGCCGGGCGGACGGGTAGCCCGGTCGCTGGACCATCCACCGCCAGCAAGGAGGAGCCATGAGCATCCTGGACAAGCTGACAGGACGTGCGAAGAAGGCCGTAGGCGACCTGACCGGTGACGGCGGGCTGCGCCGCAGAGGCCGACGGGAGGAGCGCAAGGGAGAAGCCAAGGAGGAGCTCGAGCACGCGCAGGATCGCACCGCAGCAAAGGCCAGGGAAGTCAGCGATCTTGAACGCAGGACCTGAGCGCGGTGGTCAGCGGACCTTCCGAGCCCTGCGGGGCGCGGGCGGCACGGGCTCCGCCTGAGCGGGCTGCGCGTCGCCCGCCGTTTAAAGGGCGGAGGCCCGCATGGGGCGGGCCTCGGCCATCAGAAGATCAGGCTTGTGTGGCAGGGGGACGTTCGTACTGAAGGTCTCAGCCCTCCGGTCGCCATCGCTGTCTGACGCCATTGACCTTAGCGGGTCGGGCTTGCTGCTCTGGACGGAGCGTGGGCATGGGAAGGGCGGCCGTCCGGACGACCAGCGCCGGAGAGGTTCCTGAGGACGGTCGGCGGCGAGGGTGGCGTGGCGCCTAGGTTGGTGCTCGGCCTGCTCTTGCGCGTCTTGCGGTGGTGGTTCCGTTGAGCTGGTCGTAGTGCTCGAGTGCGAGCCCGGAGCCGATGGCGACGCAGGTCAGCGCTGACTCGACGACGGTCGTGCAGATGCCGGTCTCGGTCTCGACGAGATCTGCGAGGCCGCGCAGTAGGGTGCCGCCGCCGGCCAGCAGGATGCCATGGCGGGCGATGTCGCTGGCGAGCTCGGGCGGGGTCTGTTCGAGCGTCTGGGTGATCGCTAGGAGGATGTCTCGCAACGGCGCGCGCAATGCCTGGCGAACCTCTTCGCTGTGTAGCTGCACCTCGCTGGGCAGCCCGGTGATCACGTGGCGTCCGCGTACCGGGAAGGTCAGTTCGTCGACCAGCGGGCGAGCCGAGCCGATCGCCAGCTTGATCGCCTCTGCCGTGCGCGAGCCGATCGCCAGTTGATGCGCGCTGCGCATGTAGTGGCCGAGCGCCTCGTCCATCTCATAGCCGCCGACGCGGAGCGAGCGCGACAAGACGATGCCGCCGAGGGAGATCACGGCCACCTCGCTGGTGCCGCCGCCAACGTCGACGATCATCCGTCCGATCGGTTCCTCGATCGCCACGCCGGCTCCGATCGCCGCTGCGATCGGCTCCTCGATCAGCGCCACGCGGCGCGCGCCGGCGGCCAGCGCCGCCTGCTCGACCGCTCGCTGCTCGACCTCGGTGACGCCCGACGGGGCACACACGATCAGTCGCGGATGAGCCCACCGACGGTCTAGCACCCGGTCGATGAAGTAGCGGAGCATCTGCTCGGTGACTTCGAAGTCGGCGATCACGCCGTGGCGCAGCGGGCGGACCGCTGAGATCGTCGCGGGTGTGCGCCCGATCATCCGCTCGGCCTCGGCACCGACGGCATGCACCTGCCCGCTGACCGCGTCGACCGCCACCACCGAGGGCTCTGAGACGACGATTCCCTCGCCCGCGACGTAGACCAGCGTGTTCGCCGTACCGAGATCGATCGCGATGTCGTGGACGCCAAGGGTGGATCCCAACCGTCGCCGCGATGTCGCGCCTCGAGAGCGATCTCTGCCAAAGCGCACCCAGACAGCGTCGCAGACACCCGGTGACGATGCCGGCCGCCCGCGAGCCGGGAACGCTTGGACGAGTGGGCTACTCGTGGCTGCAGTAGGCCTTGTCGATGAGCTTGTTGCTGCCTTCGGAGATCGTCGTCTTCATGGCGTTGAGCAGGTTGGGTTTGAGCAGGCGCCCGGACAGCAGCGCCCGGTAGAACGTGGCGACGTCTGTGGCGGTTGCGACGATCGCTCCGGCGGCTCCCGCCAGCGACGGGCTCAGGCCGCTGACGTCCCGCGCCGGTGGCTGGCCGAGCACGAGGTAGCCGTGGGCGTACGGGCTCGGCAGGCCTGGCTTCGTCGGGTAGCTGGTGTCGCGGAGATGCAGTGGCTGAAAGATCCGGTGCTCGAATGCTGCGGCGAGCGGCTTATGGGTGACTCTCTCGGCGATCAGGCCGAGCAGGATGTAGTTGGTGTTTGAGTAGGAGCTGTGCGCGGTCATGCCCGGAGCGAACAGCGGCTTGTGCGACACGGCCAGCCGCACGAGCTTGCGCGGCGCCCAGAAGTAGCTGAAATCGCCACTCAGGTACGGCTTGAGATACCGCCGGTCCGACTCGTATTCAGCCAGTCCGCTGGTGTGGTTGAGCAGCTGGCGGATCGTGATGCTGCCGGCGTTGGGCACGAGCCTGGCAGCCATCGCTCGACATCGTCATCCAGACGCAGCTTGCCTTCGCCGACCAGCTGCAGAATGACTGTCGCTGTGTAGGTCTTGGTGAGGCTGGCGATCTTGAAATGATCGTCGGCGCGAATCGGGGTGCGACGGGCGACGTCACCCAGGCCGCCTGTCAGGCGCGTCGTGTGGTTGCCGTCGCGGACGAGCAGAATCGCGCCGGGCGCGCCGGCGCGCACGAGCGCGTCGACGTCCTTCTGAAGACTCGCCACCCGCTCCGTGTCGATCGCGCTCGATGAGTCGTTCCCGGACGCGGCGAGGGGTGCCGCGGCGGCCAGACACGCCAGCGCCACCGCCGAGGCGATGAGTGTCTGGCGGTGCCGGGAGGTCGATCGCAGCTTCTTGTGCGAGCCGGTCATGTGCGTTCCTGTCGATCGAAGGGGCGAGGCGTGAGGGAGCCTGACCCGCCGACGCCGCCCGATCATCGGGGACAGACCCGCAACCGGCACCCCGAACACGGGCGTGCCGGCCAAGAACCCAGGCGACGACCAACGTTTGCTCGCGAGGTTCCCGAGCTCGACAGGACTGTCGCTACTCGACGAGCGTTCGATCTGTTGCCCAGGCGCGATCGATGCGCACTCGGGCAGGGCTAGCGCAGTGAGCCGGCCGGCAGCACGTAGCGCAGCGGCACGGACGCGGGCGTTCCGCCAGCACCTCCGCGCGGGCCGTGTAGCCCCGTCGTGGGGGTCGTCGCGGCCGCGGCCTCCGGTGTGCCGCCATGAGCAAGGATCCATGCCACGATCGCCGCGAGGTGGTTGCCCTCAGCTTGGAGGACTGCGCGCTCGATGGTGTGTCCGCCGAGGGCATCGGGACGGGAGAGGCGAATCACCAAGCTGCGAATCGCATCGTCGTCCACCCCAGTGAGCTTAGTTCACAGGCCAAACGGCGCGGCTCTCGAGCGACGGCGCCATCGCCTTCATCTACTCACGACGTCGACGCCGGCCCTGCTCCGCAGCGGCTGTCCCCGTCAGCTTCGATCGGTCGCCTTCGGCGGGATGCCCAGCGACAGGATCGGGTGCAGGCGGGGTGTGGGCCAGTCCGCGGGCACGGTCTTCTCGATCTGCAGCCTGGCGTCGCGCCCGCGCAGGTCGAGCCGAGCGATCTGGTTGTCGAAGGTGGGGTCCTGCGCGAAGGTCCAGCGCATCGGCGGGGGCGTGACGCCCGCGGCTCGCGCCAGCCGCCGCGCGATGGCTGCAACGGGGCGGGTGAACGCGGAGCGCAGCAACCGGCGCTCGTGCTTGTCGAGCGGGTTGCGCACGGGCGAGCACGTTGCCTGCAGGACCCGGCTGATCACGTCACGGCCGGGGAACCAGGCCTCGGCGAGGTACGCGTGATGCACGTCGCCCGAGAGCAGTACGACCGTCGCGGGGGCGGGTCCGCGGCGGCCCGCCGCGACGTCCTCGAGCAGCACCGACATCCGGCTGAAGCAGCCGTCGAAGGCCGCCCAGTGCTCGAGGTCGAGCCCTTGGCGGATCTTCTCCCCGGCGCGCGCAGCCAGCCTGCCCCAGGCGCCGTTGCATACCGCCTCGTTCCAGGCCTCGAGGTGGTGCATGCCCGCCGCGAGCATGACCGGCAGGGAGGTGCCGATGATCAGGTGGTCGAAGTCGCCGACGCAGCGATCCTCCACCCACTCCCACTCCGCGTCGGACAGCATCTGGCGGCGGCCCTCGGACAACACGCGGCCTGCGCGGGAGTCGACGACGACGAGACGCGTGCGACCGAAGTCGCGGTAGAAGCTCCGGCGCGCCCCCGCGATCTCTCGCGCGGCGGTCCGGGCGAAGCTGCGCACAAGCTCCTCGCAGTCGCCTTCAGCCTCCTGTACCGCGCAGAAGATCGGGTCGTCGTAGAGCCCGGAGGGCGAGAGGTTCCCGAGGTGCTGATAGATCCAGTACGACATGTAGCCGCCGAGGATGCGCTCCTCCCACCACGGCTGAGCACGCATCTGAGCGACCCACGCCTCGGACGTGTTCCAGTCGTCGTGGACGTCGTGGTCGTCGAAGATCATCGCGCTGGAGACCGCCGACAGCAGCCACCGCAGCGCGGGGTCGCTCCAGCTCTCGCGGTACAGCGAGGTGTACTCCTCGAAGTCGCCGACCTCGTCGGGCGGCGGCCCATCCGATCCGCGTCGCGAGGCGATGAGCTCCTTCGTCGCCGGAGAGACCTCGTCGGCGTACACCTGGTCGCCGAGGAGCAGCAGCGCGTCGGGCCACTCCGAGGGCGGGTCGTACCGCATCCGCTCGACGAGCGCGAGCAACGCGTCGAGCTCACGCCCGCGCGGGTCGTCGTCCTTGCTCAGCACGTAGGGCTTCGCGTGCGGCACGGAGACCCGGCAGGAGCCGAAGGCGAGCCGCAGCGACTCGTCGTGAGTGTGGGTGCGGATGACGCACGGCGGGTACGGATCGTCGGCCGACGGCCAGGACGGAACGCCGTCGAGGTGGACCTCGTAGGGCAGCGTGCTGCCGGGTGCCAGCCCGTCGAGGACGACGAGCGCATAGTGATGGCCGGCGACGGCGAACGTCGACGCGGTGCGACCGAGCACCGCGACCTCGCAGGGCGCGTCGGTTTCCACCCACACCGTCGCCTCGGTGTCCGAGACGTAGCGCAGCAGGGGTCCCAGGACGAGATCGGCCATCGCGGTCAGTCATACCCACCGGGAAACGCCGCGCGCCGGCCGGCCCACGCGCAGGGCGGACCTCTCGCCGCTCCTCCGCGCCGTGGCATTACGGGATCGCCCCGAGCCGGTCGACGCTAGCGCGCCCGTCCGGCACAACGGCAGGCGAACGTGGGTATGAACGAACGCACCTGGTCTGAGCCACCCGAGCACACCACGAGCGACCCGGAGGTGCTCACGGCGTGCCATGCGGTTTGCCGAGCGTTCGGTCAGCCGGACGCTGGTTCTCAGGCGCTGGCAAGCGGAGGGGGCGGGATTCGAACCCGCGGTCCGGTGGTGCCGGACTCCGGTTTTCAAGACCAGCCGCGCAAGGCCTCAAAAATAGCTCTAGCAAGCCAAATCTCACCCACGCAACCGCAGTGAGGGACATGCTGCGGGACAAGGAGCTCATGCCGCGCGGCTCGTCTCGCGCCGCAGATAGGCATCCAGCAGCCGCGCCGCCTCCTGCTCGTTGCCCGGCATCAGGTGCCCGTACAGATCGAACGTGATCGTCACGCTGGCGTGACCCATATAGACGCTCAGCGCCTTCGCGTTGACCCCCGCCGCGATCATGAACGACGCGAACGTGTGCCGGCACTCATGCAGCCCGATCGGGCTCAGACCCGCCCGCTGCCACGCTCGCTGCGCACGACGATTGACCGTCACCGGCGCGAACGCCTGGCCATCCCCACGACCGAAGACCAGCCCCACACCACCGGCTGGCCCGGCCAGCTCCCGCAGGTGCACATCCAGCACCGACGCGATCGGCACGACACGCGTACCAGCCTCCGTCTTCGGCGAGATCCTGCCCTCCTGCGGATCCCATGAGGCCCGCACACGGATCACGCCACGGTCCAGGTCGACGTCCAGCCAGTCCAGCGCCTGCAGCTCGCCCCGCCGCAGCCCCCCGTAGAACGCCGTTGCCCACAACGCCCAATCACGATCCAACACCTCAATGAGCCGAGCGGCCTCGTTCGGCGAAGCGATCCGATCACGCCGACCGCGAACCGCCGGCAACTCCAGACCCATCGTCGGGTTGACCGCGACCTCACCGCGCACCAGCGCCCGGCGGAAGATCACGCGCAGCGGCAGCAACGTGTTGCGGATCGTCGACGCGCCGTGACCGTCAGCCATCAGCCGATCAACGAGCGCCTGGACATCGGCACGACGGATCTCACTCAGCTTCGCGCCACCAAGGTCAGGCAGCAGCCGTAGCCGCAGCGCCTCCTCGTAGCCACGGATCGCGCTCGGCTTGTACCGATCACCCGAGCGGTTGCGGATCGCGCCCGAACGCGCACCCTCCACCCACGCCACGGCCGCCTGCCGCAACGTCGTCGAGCTCGCCGAGATCTCCCCGCGACTCAGCGCCGACAGGCTGTCGATCCGCCACGCCTTCGCCGCCGCCAGCGTCGGAAACGTCTTGCGAATCCGCCGCCGCTCCCGCGGAATCCACACGCTCACACGGAAGCTCGGCCTACACGAACACACCGCCTCATCTCGCACACCGGGACAGCCACGGGCGTGACGAACCTCAATGCCCTCGTGGTGGCCCGCCATCCTCGCTCACGCTCCCAGCGCCCGCGTCGCGTTCTCGTCAAGCCAGCGCTCCAGCTCCCCGACCGGAATCAAGCGCCGCCGGCCACAACGCACGACACGCAGCTCGTGCATGACATGGCACTCCAGAAAATCCACGCTGACGCCCAGAGCCTCAGCCGCCTCGACCTTCGACAAAGCCAGCCGCCGCGGCGCGCGGGCGCTCCCCAGACTACGCGCATCGGCTACACGGCCATCGACTCGTCCTGCGGTGCTTCGCATCGGTGCTCCCTCCTTCCGTTGTGGTGGTCGTCGAGCGCTTCGCGCGCGAGCTGGCGGTGTTCGCGGGCTCTGGCGGCAGCTTGAGCGGCGAGGTAGGCGTCGGCGGTTGTGAGATGACCGATGCCGATGAACTCGAACGCTGTGATCCGCTCGTTCGGGTCGAGCTGGGCGAGCTCGCGCTGCGCGCCGTCCGCGTCGGCGAGCAGCTGCTCGTGGACGTGGCGCTCGCGTGCTTGGCGTAGCTCCTTGAACGTCGTCGACCAGCGTCGGCTCTTGGTCAGGCAGTGGCCGCGATAGCCGAAGGTGTGCGCGCACGCCGCAAGCCGCCGGTCGCGCTTGTCGCGCTTGGGGGCCTGGGGAGGGACGGCGCTGATCGCGCACACCTCGGCCATCACGGTCTCGGTCCCGGTGTCGAGCACCAAGCCGTCGCTGGTGCGCCGCGTGATCCGGCCGACGTGCTCGCTGCGATCGTGCAGCCGGACCATCACGACCTCGCCGGTGCTCATCGCCTCAGCGACGCGGAGCATCAGGCCGTTGGGGTCCCGAGAGGTCGCCGGCGCCGGGCTCGGGGCGATCGTCGGCGCGGAGGCCTCGTCGACGTCGGCGGCGATCGCTGCTGTGTTCTTGTCGTTCAGCGCGAACGCGGCGTGCAGAAAGGCGCGGACGTGCTCGCGGACCTTGACGTGCTCGACGTCGACGCGGGCGATGCGGTGCAGCAGTCCGCCGGCCTGTTCGGTGCTCTTCGTCGAGTACTTCGCCAGGTAGCTGGCCTTGTGTCGGCGCTGTTCGTCGTCGGTGGTGAGCTGTTGGACGTCGAGCTGGTCACCCCACCGGATCTCGCCGGCGCCGAGCTCGGCGGGTGCGGGGACGTTGACCGCCTGCACGGCGGCGCGCAGGGCGTCCTCGAGCAGCTGGGTGGTGAAGCGTCGGTCGGGTGGTCGGATCTCGCTGTTGCGGTAGGTGGGCATCCGGCGGTCCAGGCGGATCGCGGTGTGGATGTGCACCAGGCCGCGGGCCTGGTACTCGGCGACCTTCGTGTAGGACACGCTGACGAGCTCGTGCAGTCGCTTCTGGGTGACCCCGGCCAGGCCCGCGAGCTGGCGGGGCAGGTAGATCGTCGTGCGCCGCCACAGCTCGCCGAGCAGGTTGTTCCACACGACGGCCTCGTCGTAGTCAAAGCACTGCGGGCACAGCGGTTCGCCGAGGCACGGATCGTCGGGCTCGTGGACCTGTGGGCAGGCCATGACGGTGCCGTGCGGGCAGACGGGCGCCAGCCGGCGCGGCCGGCAGCGCCGCGGCCGCCCATCCGTTCCGAGGACGTGCGTATGCACGAGCCCGAAGGATGGTGCGGTCAGCGTCGCGAACAGCGCCGGGTGCCCGATCACCGACTCCGGGATGCCTTTGCCGCCGCGTAGGCCGGCGGCGATGAGTTGCCGGGCGTCGGCGCGGTAGCGCTCGGCGCACGGCCGGCAGATCGCTTCGCGGCGGTTGCCGCACGCCTTGCGGAGCAGTCCGTCTGGTTCGGTGTCGGTCGACCAGACTTGCCGCCTGCGACCATCGGCTTCGCAGACGTCGACGTGGCCGCGCAGGCGGACGGGTTGGGCGCAGTACCCGGATGAGCGCAGCTGCGCCTCAAAGGCCGGGTAGTCCGGACGCGTGACCCGCTGGAGAACCCCGTCCAGCAACCCGCCCGCCAACGCCTCGGTCATCGCCGGGTTTCGCCGTAGATCGCGTTGCGAAGTCGCGCCTCATCACCGCTGACAAACAGTCCGAGCTGCTGCACGTCGCGGGCCTTGCGTTGCCGCGGGACAGCGACCGGGGGCGGCGTCGGGGTCGTGACGTGCCGGTGCGTCTCGCAGGCCGCGGCGCGGATCGCGGCCTGCACGAGGCGTTGGTGCGTGGTGCGCTCGCCGCTGACCGGATCGACGCGTGAGATCGTGCGGTGCTGGGCGGGTTGCACCTCGATCTCACACACCGCCGGACGATCGCACCAGGCGCAATCGCGGCCGATGACGCCCTGGCCGGTCACGACCCATTCCCTTCACCGTGATCGTTGACGGCACAGCGGCTGCACGCCTGGCCGGCGGGAGCCGCGAGCCAGGCGTGCACGATCGTCGCGGCTGTCGCGGGCTGACGGTCGTCGCAGATCTCGTGGACGCAGTCGGCGCACAGGACCGTGTCGTCTTCCATCACCGCAAACGCAGTCATGACACGGCCCGTTTGTCGTTGTCCTGCGGCCGCTTGTCGCGGGCGGTTGGGAGTTCGATGATCTCGCCATCGACGTCGTGCTCGGCGGCTTGGAACAGCGCCTCGCCGTCGAGCCCGCGCCTGGGCGGCGCGTGGGTGGCGGCCATCGCGGCGATGTCATCGTCGGCGACGTACCCTGCGCGGACGCGTGTGGGTTCGCGGATGCCCTCGACGCGGACGTACCCGACACCGGGCATGCTGCGGGGGATGCGGTCGCAGCTGGCGCCCTGCTCATGGGCGCCGTCGCCGAGGACCATGTCGACCTCCGACGGCGTATCCAGTCGCAACGCGACCCGCAGCGGAAACAGGTTTCTGAGCTCGATGACCTCTCTGCGCGGGTCTTGGAGCGCGGCGATGACGCTGATGCCGACGGCGCGGCCCTGCGTCAAGATCAGCCCGAGGGCCTGCTTGATGCGTTCCTTGACCTTGCGGTCAGTCAGATACGCCGTCAGGTTCGCGATCTCGTCGATGACGAGCACGATCTGCGGATCGGCTGGGGTCGGCTCGTGCAGCCGTGTGACGCCGTCAAGGCCTTGCGCGCGCTGCTGCATGACCTTGACGAGGTCTTCGAGCAGCTCGGCGATCTCGTCATACGGACGCTCCGTCAGCGTCGGCACCGCGAAGCGGACATACAGCGCGCGGCCGGGTCCGAGCTCCATCCCGCCCTTGGGATCGATCGCCCACACCGCGACGCGGCCGTCACGGATCGCCGGAGCGAGGCCGCGGATCAGCGACCACAGCACCGAGCCCTTCCCCGAGCCCATCATGCCCGCGATCAGGACATGCGAGCCGCGGACCGCCAGCCGCCACGGCTCGCCGTTCTCCTGACGGCCGATCGCCACCGCCTGCAGATCCACCTCGTCGGGAACCGGCAACGCCGGCACCGTCTCGACCAGCGGATCAGCGGTCATGAACTCAAGCCACACCCGACCCGGGCACTCCTCACGCACACGACACGCGATCGCGCGGAAGCTGTGCGCCAGCTCCGGGGCGGCGTGCTCGACGTCCTCGGTGCACTGGCCACCCAGCAGCCCGATCAGCACCCGATCCCCCCACGGCGTGGAGCGGACCTTGCGGATCTTCGGGACGCCCTCACGCATCCGGTAACGCTTACCCAGCCCGCAGAGCACCATCGTGCGCCGCCAACGGCGGTCATACACCCACAACCGCCGCCACGAGCCCCGCAACCGGTTACCGATGAGCCGTTGGAAGGATGACTTGTGGGCCAGGCGCCATACCCCCAGGGCGATCAATGCCCACACGACCAGCGCCTGTGCGTCATGCGGTCCGAGCCAGATGACCAGGGCGATGTAGCCGGCGAGCGGGACGCTGAGCAGCGGGCGCTTGACGATCGCCCACACCGCCAACAGCCAGCCGGCCAACAGCACGATGACCAACACGATCAGCAGGCCCTCGGGCTCTGTTGGCTGCGGACGCTGCGCTGTGGACTGAGACGGCATCACCCACCACCCCCCTGCCGGTAGACGCCGTCGCGCAGCGCCCACACATCAGCGTTGCGGGCCTGCTCCTCGCTGAACCCGGCGGCCCGCATCGCGTCGACGAGCCGGGCGGTTGTCTCGCCGACGTCGGCGGCGACCGCGCGGCGCTGATCGGCGAAGAGCTGGTAGTCGCGCAGCGCGTAACGGATGCTGTCGGCGATCACCTCAAGCGCGTAGCGGTCGGTGATCGGGCACCCGGCGCTGCCCACCGACTCGCCCCCGCGCGAGCCGCCTGCAGGCGCCACCGACCACAACACCGACGCCTTCCCCGAGCCCGTCGCACCGGGCAAAACACGCAGCGCATCGGCCGACACGCCGACGCGCAGCAGATCGTTGGCATCAAGCAGACGTCGTTGCGCCGCGTTGAGCTCGACGACCAGCTGCCGATCGGCCGCAAACAGCGCCGCAAGCGCCTCGGCCAGCTCCCGCACGTCCGCCCCCACGACCTCGGCACCACCACACGACGCGCTCACGCCGACCACCGCCCATCACCGGCCACGAGCTCGGCCAGGCGGACGCGGCCGCGCGCGGTCAGCCGAAAGCACAACGAGCTGTCGATCAGCCCCCGCTCTTCGAGCTCAGCAAGCACGTCCAGCAGCTCAGGCTCGCGTGCCAGCGGGTGGGCGTCCTTGCGCTCCAGCTGATAGCGCAACTCGCTCTCGCTGACACAGATCGCGCGATCCATGCGCACCAGGATCTGGCGCTCTTCGGCGTCCGCCGCGACCGGCGGGCGGACGCTCATCGTCGTCGAGCTCATGGCCTACGCCGCCGTCTTCTCGTTGGCCTGCCCGCGCCCGCCCTCCGAGCGGATCGTGGTCGCGCGAAACGCCATCCCCGAGCGGCCATCCATCTCCCACGCCTGAGCGGTCATGCCCTCCACACGGACCATCTCGCCCTGCCCGACCTTCGGATCCCCAGGGACGCTGACACGGATGATCTCCGCATCCCCATCACCCAACGCGACGACCTGCACCCGCCACAACACATCACCGTTGGCGTCCTTCCGAGCAGCCCACGACTCACGCGGCTTGCCCTCCTCAAACTGCCGCAACTCCTCAGCGGGGGCTACCACCAGGAACTTCAACCGACTCGTATCGATCGGCAACCGCACTGCTTGGCCTCCTTGAAGTCGGCCCGTGGCGTAATCCACGAGCCCAAGGGACCATAGGCCGTACTAACGGTGCTGTCTAGTACTTTTTGTGCGGGTAGTCTGACGAGGAGGCTACGGAACCACATCCATGCGCTGCGCGAGTGCTTGCAGCTCGTCGTTACGATCCCCCGCACGCTCAACGAGATCACGCACGAGTCCTCGCGCGACCCGGTGCTCCTGCAAGAACTCCGGAGCCAGCCGCTCGGCGTCGCTAAGAGCACGCAGCGCTTCCACGGTGCGGCGCCGCTGGGCATGGGCCCGCGCCACATCGATCAGGAAGCGTGCCTGGCGCTCTGCCGACAGCTGCGAAACGTCGACTCGTGAAGCCGCATCCAGAGCTTCGCCGGCGTCCCCGAGCTCAATCGCCACGGCCACACGATGCACTTCGACGTTGGCCGGGCCGAACTCCGTGTGAAAGTCATTACGACCATCGCCGACCTTGTCCGCCGCCTCAGCGGCTAGACGCAGATGCTTGCGAGCTGCCTCGCGATCGCTGTCTCGTGCCGCCACGACCGCCAACGCGAGATGCAACGCTCCCCACAGCGACAGCAGCGCCGATGACCCCGACGCAGATTCAGGCGCAAGCATCTCCAGCGTCCGGCGCGCAACGAGCCGGGCCTGAGCAACGCGGCCGGTCCGCAGAAACGACAGCACGAGGCGGTGCGCACCCGAGATCACAAGCAGCGATGACCGCGCGCGCTCTCCCGCCATCATCGCCCGATCCGCAGCCACCCAGGACGCATCCGCATCCCCCAGCACGGACAGCACCGCCGACGCCGCCTGATACGCCCACGCCAACGCCTCAAACCACCTAGCCGCCTCCTTCCCAGAAGCGTGACGCGCACCTTCCTCCAACACCGGCAACAGCTCGCTCAGGCGGCGACACGCATCTGCCGACTGCGATGCATGCGTCATGTCCCAGACCGCATCAACCTGCCCCGCGAGCGATCCCAGATCCCCGACAAACCCGGCTGCTGGCTCGCCGGTAAACACCGTCGCACCGGACGGCGGACCGCTGAGCACCGCCCGAACGTCATCGAGAAACCCCGAGACTGGGGGAGACCGCTCGTCTTCGACCGCCACGCCGCTTCGCAGCTCACCGACCGCCACACCCAGCTCGTCCGCCATCCGCTCAAGCACCGACAAGCGATCGACCGCGCGCACTCCCCGCTCAACCTGAGACACCCAGCTCTCCGAACGACCAAGCCGTGACGCCAACTCGACTTGCGACAGGCCCCGACGCCGTCGCAAGAACGCGACCCGCTCACCAAGCGACGAGTCAGCCGCCACGAGCAACCGATGACACAGCCGGACCAGCACCCCAACGCAGAGTCAAGAACTCAACCCGCGGCGGCCCGCTGAAGTACCGCTCTCGCTCAGCCAGAAACCGACGCACGTGAGGCTGGGCCTCATGCTCATCAAACGCAGCACGATCGCGATACAGCTCATAGAACACCCGCCCAGCCGGGTCGTCCTCGATCCCGTGGACGGCATACATCAGCGTCCCAGGCTCGCGCTCCCCGATCAGCTGGACGGTCTCCGACACCAGCCGATCGAACGCGTCCTCACGACCAGGACGTAGAGAAAACCGGACAACCAGACCGAACCCCAGACTTGCCACAGCGCAGCATCATGACGAACGCCCCGGCCACGAAAGAGCCCCCCCCGCCAGATCTGAAGCAGACGACGCGCTCACGCGCACGCGAGCGCCGCCGCGAGCACGTGCGCCACTGCTTCGATCGCGAGTGGCCTGAGCGTGCCGCCGGCATCCAGCCGCTTGGCCAGGCCTCTGCGTGTCAGCAGCAGGTGCCCACGTATCTCCAGGCTCTTCAGTCGCGGGAGATCCGCGGTCGTAAAGCAAAGCACGCCGTGCACCGACACACGACGGCGACGCGCCGCAAGCCCCGAGACGGCCCGAACGCAAGATTACGCACGTTTGCAGTCGAGGTACGTAAGCTGTGCTACAGTCCACGTACCAGCCGCACAGTTTACGTACTCGCACGTTCCACCTTCGGAGGTCTCTGATGCCTGGCAGCAGCGGAATGACGACGTCCATCCCCGTGCTTGTCTCCCATGACAAGGGAGAAGAAGTCTACGACACGGTCGTGACAGCTCGGACGATCCATCGCATGTTTACGCACGGCCTCATCGAGATCGATGACGAGCGGCAGCGCGGACGCAACACCATCAGCGGAAAGCCGGTCTTCAGCCAAAAGAAGGTCGACCGCTGGACGGAACAGCTCCTCAATGACGAAGCCGTCTTCGGTCAGCTCACATGGAACTTTCGCCCGGAGGAGACCAACACCTACTACAACCCCGGCTCCGAAGCGATCGTAATAGAGGATGGGTCAGCGACCCTTCCGGACTCAGCCCATCGCCATCGCGCAATCGCTCAGGCGGTCGAGTCTGTCGCACGTGGGTCGAGTTTCGACCTCGACATGCTCTTCTCAGTACGGATCTGGCGTGTCCCCGCCGAGGCCGAAAACGAGATCTTCTATGGCATGAACCAAGAAGGCGACAAGGCCGACGCAACGCGGTCGAAGTACCTCATGCAGCGCAACTCCGGCGAGAAGATCGCGCGCGAGCTAGTGCGTCGCGCGCGAGACCTCACGGAAGTCAACGTCGAGACCATCAGCAACACGCTCTCAGCCAAAAACCCGAGACTTACGGCCTTCAACACGATCGCAGTGGCCTGTGAGCGGAACTTCAACGACACCGCTCCCGAGGACATCGAGGATGTCGTAAGCTGGCTCGTTAACTTTTGGGCCGCTCTCGTGAAAGTCCGTCCCGAACTCGGTGTCCTGTCCCTCCAAGAACGCCAGGCAGTCCGTAAGAGCCTTCTGTCTGCCTCCGCGCTCGCCATCCACGGATACATCGGGCTCGCACGCCGCTTTCGCGACGGAAACGTCGACCTACACAGGCTCGAGCCACTTGCGCGCCCGGCAGACCCGCGTGAAGATTACTTCGCGCTAACCAACCCAGCGTGGCAGACACGTGGGATCCTCGTCCCAAGCCAGAACAAAGCTGGCGAGACAAAGCTCACAATGCGCAACGCGAACCAGACACGCCGCGCCGTCGTCGACACACTGGCCGAGCTTGTCGGTTTGGACGCAGTCGTCAGTCACCCAGCACGCCGTAGCCAGCCTTCCCTCATCAACGCCTGAGTGGGCGTCCCATGGTTCCGGCCCACCGAGCCCGTCTCCTCGCTCAGCGGAATCCCAGCCCTCGTCGATGTGCCGTGCTCGACGAGGGCTGGGACCATCCGTCCCCTGATAACGACCTCGTCCCCTGTCGACCCGGCGGTTCGCTCCTATGCGCCACGCTGCGACCGCCTACACTGAACTGACCGCGTCGGAACCTGTCAAGTCGGATGAGACGGTCTGGTTGGGTCTTTAGTGAGCAGGCTCGTCGTTGTCGGGTTTGTTGATCCAGGCGGCGGTGGGCGGCTTGGGTGGTCGTGGTGGGTGGCGCA
>Ga0136617_10002168_pt1 | contig 17567 bp, 13 predicted proteins | sample AntDrymUQ3222106_2_FD_129672 | JGI IMG/M metagenome (GOLD analysis project Ga0136617, IMG submission 129672) | Polar desert sand microbial communities from Dry Valleys, Antarctica - metaG UQ322 (21.06) | ecosystem: Environmental > Terrestrial > Soil > Desert | place: Antarctica: Dry Valley... | reverse complement strand
CGCGACCTTGTGCGCAAGCTGGCGGCGGCCGGCGCAGCGACGTTTCTCGTTCCGGCGATTGCAACGCTGACGGCAACGCGCGGCTATGCTCAGACCACTCCAGCGGGTGGGCAGGGTCAGACCTGCTCTCAGTGTACCTCGAGCACCCAGTGCCTCTCTGGTACTTGCGGCACCCAAGGCGCCTGCAATAGCGCCCTGAAGCCCAACGGGGTTACCTGCCTTAGCAATAATAACTGCTGCTCCAATAATTGCACGGGTGTCTCAAATAAGTTATGCGCTCCGTAGGCTTCTATTGCCGGCGCCCTCCCGCGGGCGGCTAATTCCGAGGCGCAGGCAGCCCGCAAGGACTTCGTCAAGAGCCCCCATCCACGCAAGTGGGTGGGGCTTTTTCCTTTATAATGGAACCGTCATGTAACCGTCAGGAGGCTGTCATAACCGAAGGGCTTGATTGGGGGCACAGCAAATCGCTGGGAAGCGCGTGCACCTCATCTCCAGTCAGGCACACAACATGTTCATCAATAACGGGCGCCGGCAGATTGCAATCATGTGCCTGATGGCCATAGCTCTCTCGGCATGTGAGAACGGCATGGAGCCGCAAGCCGTCGAAGCCTCCCGGATTATCCCCGGTGCTTCAACTATCGCTGGATGTTCGGCGACGGAAGCGCGGAGCTCGACACGCCGAGCTCGACGAACACACATAGGTATGCGGCGTCGGGAACAATGACCGTCACGCTGACGGTGACAGACGCTGCCTCTCAGTCGGCGCCCACGACCAGCATGGTTACCGTGCGCGCGGGTCGATAATGTCGAAGTGAAAGCGGCATAGCCCGCCGGGGAGTGTAATCCGCTCGTTAGATTCCGTTTCGATGCTGGATTTCCATAACCACCTCATGCCCGCCGTGGATGACGGCGCCTGCGACATAGACGAGTCGCGCGCCGGGCTGGAGATGCTGCGGAGTCAGGGTGTACGCGAAATCATTACCACTCCGCACCTCCGCGGCTCCATGACAGTGCGGGAGCGCGACCTCGCCGGATTTCTCGATGTGCTCGACGAGGCATGGGAGTCGTTGAAGTCGCTCGTCGCAATGGAGTTTCCGGACATGCGAATCGAGCGTGGCGTCGAGCTCATGCTCGATGTTCCAAAACCCGACCTTTCCGATGCGCGGCTTCGCCTGGCCGGCACATCGTACGTGCTCGTGGAGTTCCCCTTCATGGCGGTGCCACCGCACAGCTCGCTTGCCATCCGCAACCTGAGAGACGACGGATGGACACCTGTTATCGCGCACCCGGAGCGATATGCGGACATGGCTGACGGGTACCGTCTGGTAGAACACTGGCGTGACGCGGGCGCCTTCATTCAGGTGAACTGCGGCTCACTCCTGGGCTATTACGGATCAACTCCGCGGCGCCTGGCGTGGACACTGCTGGGGCGAGGTTACGCGGATTACCTGTCGAGTGACTATCACTCCAGGGGAAAATGTGCCGTCGCCGCCTGTGCCGAGCTTCTGAAGGCGAAGGGAAGAATCGCGCATCACGGAGTTTTGACCTCAACGAACCCGCGGCGGCTGCTGGCCAATCAGCCGCCGATTCCGGTTCCCCCCTTCGAGGCGGCAGCCACTCCCCTCTGGAAGCGCATCCTTCCCTGGTGAGATGCTTCGGCGATAAACGCGCGAGTATCGCCGTAACCGTCGCAATGACGGAAATCGCGGCGAGAATTGGCGTGATCTCGACACGCGCGAGCTTTGGCCGACGAGTGGCGTTGCGCCAACGCCGCCAGGCGAGCGCCCCGGTCGCCAGCGTGACGAGAGTCCATAGCGCGGTGGCCGCAACGCGATTGACCGCGTGAAATAGGCCCAGCCCCTCCGCTGACGCGATGACGATGCACGACCAGACGATCGCAGCGCGTATCGTCGACACACGCCATCCGCGACGGCCGCAATAGAGAGCGTAGGCGAGGAAGCCAAGGGGCAGTACGAAGAGCGCCGTCACGCGGGAATCAGCCGTTCATTCGATGCGAAGCTTTTCGATCACTGCGTCCGCTGCGATTCGGTACCCCTCGGCGCTGTAGTGAGATCGTCTCCAGATCCACAGTGACAAGGGCTCGGGATGCGCGGCGAAAACGGGAGTGAGATCGATGACAGGCAGCCCTGCGCGCGACACCTGCTCGATCACGGCCCGGTGAACTGCCGTGGGATTGTGGTCCTCTCCAATCGAAGGCGCCATCCGCGGGTCGTAGCGCCGGCGTTCAGGCAGATAGGCGAAATACATCCTGCCACCCCACGCTTCGACTTCCTGTTTCGCCTGATTGAGTGTCGCGCCGAGGAGCTCGTAGTCGTGTCGTGGGGTGGCGGGCCGTCCGGCGGCATCGAGCCCCAGCGCCCCGCGCAGACCGCGCAGCAACAGCACCTTTCGCAGCTTTTCGCGGCCAGTGAAGCGACGGGGACCGGATCGGACTACCGAGTCGCCGTGTTGTTCAAGCGCGCTGTCAATCGCGGAACGCCGGTCAAAGAGCCGCTGCGAATATCGTGGATCCGCGTAACGCGCAAGGGGCGACCGTGCCTCGGCGGCCAGGTCCTCCATGTCGTTTCCCTCGTAAAAGAACCAGACGACTTTCGAGGGTCGCTTCTCTTTCACGTATTCGCGAAGCACGGCTAGCCCGGAAAGCGGTCCCGCACCAGCTACCCCGGCGTTCAGTGTCCGCGGATTAGCCTGCCGAACGAGAGATGCGAGCTGCTGGCCTGACGCTACGCACTCCCCCTGCACGAAAGAGTCACCCACGAGAGCGACGTCCACCGAATCGTTCCAGATTCCAGTGGGATTGTTGAAGCCGTGCTCATCGCTTGTGTAGATGACGTCGGTGCCGCTCTCGTTACACAGCAACGTTACCGTCCCCGAAATTCCGCCGAGCGCGATGAACGGAGCCCGACCCCGCGCGAACGTGGACTCTCCGTACCCGAACTCCTGGGGCGTAATGAAGTAATGAGCGTTGATACCCCTCTCACGGAGTCGCGATATCGCGACCGCGCGGTTGTCCCGCCACACCATCCGCGCGCCCATCAGCTGCAGCTCCTGCCGATCAGGTACAGTGAGGATCAGCTCTGCGGTGAGGATTGCCAGCCCCAGCGGCACTATGACCATGACGATCGTCGTCTGGATGGATGCGGCCAGTCGCGTCGCGAGCAACAGGCACGCGGCAATAATCAATGGGAGCCCATACATCATAAGGCTATGGCGTGTTCCGAGCGTCCAGCCGAAGCGCAAAACGCCGTACATCACTATCGCGAGGAGGTACAGTGCGGTCGCGCGGAGCACCAAGCGGGAAAAACGCCCCGGAGCGCGTGGTGAAAAACTCACGAAGGTTGATGGCGCTGGAATCAGGAAGCTGGCGACGGCCGGGCGATGGGCGGCGCCGAGTCGCTATAGATGAAAGGTGCCAGCGCCGACCGCTGGGACACCATGTAAAGGAGCAATGCCAGCGCGATGATGAATACTGTCAGCGGCAGCAGCCAGAGCCGTTTTCGAGTTCTCAGAAAAGAAGCCAGCCCGGCAAGGAAGGATCGCATGCGGGAATTCTAATCGAGGCGTGCACCGGCCACATGGCCTGGCACCGCGCATCATTCGCGGCAGGCGGTAGATTCCGCGCGAATGAAAAAGATCTTCCTGCTCGCCGGACTGTTTTTTCTGATCTCAATGAGCCTGGGGTACGCGACTCTGTCCCGGTACACTCCCCGCAGCACGATCGGTCTCTGGGACACGGATAGCTACGCGGCAATGGTCGAGAACCGTCCGGCTCACGCCTACTGGCAGCAATTCCGCGTGCTGATACCCACCCTCGCGAGGCCTGTGCGGGCGCTAGCAGAGGGGCGGATTGGAAAGTGGGATCCGACGACGTTCTCGATGCTCGTTGTGAACGGTGTATTCGTCGCCTGGGCGGCCCTTGTTCTGCTGAGCGTCGGTGCGCGCGTCACCGGCGACCCGCTCGTCGGATTCTGCGCGTCGCTCCTGTATCTTGTCTCGTTCAACGTTATCAATCTCCACCTTGCAGGGCTGGTGGACTCCGTCGAGGCCTGGACAATATTGGCCGCCACATGGTCTCTGGGTGCCGGAAGATGGAAACTGCTTCCGCTGATTGGGGCTGTCGGCGCCGCTGGAAAGGAAACCAGCATCGTGCTGCTGATCGTTTTCTGCGGCACGTGGTGGGTTGCTCTGGCTCGTAGCGAGGCCCCTAGCCGCGGCATGCTGGTCTGGCTAGCGGTGATGGTGATGGCGCAGGTGGCAACGGTTGTAGCCATTCAGTCGTCAGTCGCCGGACATTTTGTAGCGCCGCACGAGCTTGCCGTCGGCCCACGGATGCTTCGATGGATGGAGACACCCTTCTGGGCGCACGTGTTGAACCGTGAGATGCTGTACTCGTTCGGCTGGTTGCTCCCGCTCGGGCTGCTGCGACTGAAGCGAATGCCGCGACCGTGGGTACTCGCATCTGCCGTCAGCACCATCGCTGTGTTCGCTCTCGCCGTGTGGTTTGCGGTGAAGGGGAACGTGAGCCGTCCCGCCTTCAACGTGGCAGGGCCGATACTGATACTTTCGGCCTCGATGCTGCTGGCGGAGTTGGTACGGCTGAAGCCGGTCAACGACGGCGCCTCCTAAGGACGATCTCCTCAACCGATGCTATTCAACTCCTTCACCTTCCTGATCTTTTTCCCGGTGGTGGTGACGGTCTATTTCGTCATTCCTCACCGGTTCAGATGGGCGTGGCTGCTCGCGGCGAGCTGCTACTTCTATATGGCGTTCATTCCTGTCTACATCCTCATCCTGTTCTTCACGATCGGGATAGACTACGTGGCGGGAATTCTCATCGAGAATGCCTCAGGCCCCCGACGCAAGTCGTTCCTGGTGATGAGTATCATTGCCAACGTCGGGGTGCTGGCGGTGTTCAAGTACTTCAACTTCCTCAACGCCAACGTCAATGCCATCGCTGAGGTATTTCACTGGCCGTACGGCATTCCAGCGCTGGACATAATTCTCCCCATCGGCCTCTCGTTTCACACGTTCCAGGCGATGAGCTATACCATCGAGGTGTACCGCGGAAATCAGAAGGCCGAGCGGCATCTCGGGATCTACGCGCTGTATGTGATGTTCTTTCCGCAGCTCGTTGCCGGCCCGATCGAGCGGCCACAGAATCTTCTGCCACAGTTCTATGCCCGTCACGTGTTCGACTACGAGCGAGTCACGCGGGGGCTGCGCCGGATGGCGTACGGCCTGTTCATGAAGGTTGTCATCGCCGACCGCCTGGCGAGGTACGTCAATCCCGTGTACAACGACGTCGGCGCGTTCGAGGGCCTGACGCTGGCGGTGGCGACTGTCTTTTTTGCTTTCCAGATCTATTGCGACTTCGCCGGATACTCGTACATCGCGCTCGGTGCCGCAGAGGTGATGGGGTTCAGGCTGATGCGGAACTTCAACCGCCCGTATCTGTCGCGGACGATCAGTGAGTTCTGGTCACGATGGCACATCTCCCTCTCGACCTGGTTCCGCGATTACGTCTATATCGCGCTGGGCGGCAACCGCGCGGCAAAACCGCGTTGGTACTGGAATTTGTTCATCACTTTTCTGCTGAGCGGGCTGTGGCATGGAGCCAATTGGACATTCGTGATCTGGGGTGCGCTCAACGGGTTCTATCTCATCTTCTCGATGGCCACGGCAGGAATGCGCGAGCGGATGACTGCGTCGACGGGGCTGGCGGCACACCCGAGGGCTCATGCCGCGCTGAAGATTCTTATCACCTTCGCCCTCACCTGTGTTGCGTGGGTTTTCTTTCGAGCGGCCTCGCTGTATGATGCGATTCACGTGTTGACAGGGATGATCACGCGGCCGGCCCCACATCAGATTCTGCCTGACCTGCTGAGGGCGGAGGGTATCACCAGGCTCGAGGTGGCCTACTCGGGCGCGCTCGTCATGGGACTGATGCTGTTCGAGGTGATCCAGAGGCGCATCGACTTTCCCCGGGCTTTCGAAGCGCAGCCCGTGTGGGTACGGTGGCCCGCTTACTATGCTGCGTGCATGGCGATCTGGCTGCTCGGCATCAGCACCGAAGCGAAGGCGTTCATCTACTTCCAGTTTTGAGAGAGTGCGCAGAGCGCTGCGCGACGCAGACGCCGCAGAGACACAGAGGCGCAGAGGAACCACACACACAAGAATGGCAATAGCTGAGTGATGGACGAAAAGCGGCTCAATAATTCGGGACCCCGAAAACTGTTTCTGAAGATCGGCTTGCTCGCGCTCGCCATCCTGCTCAGCGGGTTCGTCATCGCGCAGTATGGCGTCCGAGCCGCGGACGACAATTATCTCGCGGCGGTGCTGGAAAAAGACCGCCTCATTCGGCGCACGCCGTCGCCGAAGGTCATTCTCGTGGGCGGGTCGAACCTCGCTTTCGGCGTGGACAGTCGCATGATGCAGGACTCCCTGGGCATGCCGGTCGTCAACATGGGCCTCTACGCCAAGCTCGGACTCAGATACATGCTCGCGCAGGTTCGTCCTTACGTAGCGCGCGGCGATATCGTCGTGATAGTGCCGGAATACGACCAGTTCTACGGCACCTTCGCCGACGGCGATAATACGCTGAATACCGCGCTGCTCTACGCACCGCCTGACCGGATCGGGGACTTCGTCAGGGCCTATTCGGTGGTGGATGTGGTTCTGCGGCCAAGGGTGGAGAATGCCCGCCGGTCGTTCATGCAGGCCGCCGCCAGTGCTGCCGGCGTCAAGGAGAAATATTTTCCACGCGACACGAACCCGGTCTACAACCGGCGCTCGTTCAACTCGTTCGGCGACGTGGTGACGCACCTCGGAAAGACCGGGAAGCATCCCGATTCGCTGTACGCGGGGCCGCTTCCGCCGCACGCGCGCTTCAACGATCGGGTGCTCGAAGATCTGAACACGATCGCGGATGTAGCGCGCGATCGTGGTGCTACCGCTCTGTTCATGTTTCCATCGTATCTCGATCGCGCATACAGCATAAACGCCGTTGCGATTAGGCAGCTGGAGACCGAGCTGAAGTCGGGGATGAGGGTTCGGGTTGTCGGCGGGCCAGCGGATTTCGTCTATCCCGGCTCACTGTTCTTCGACACCAGATACCACCTGAACCAGCGCGGCCGTACCATACGCACTCTGAAAATGACTACCGCGCTTCGCGGCCAACTGGCGAGTGCAGGATCCAGGCGAGTACTCCAAGCGGCGCTACGAACAGCGCAGTCACCGCTGGCGCCCTGCGGTTATTGCTGGCCTCCGAGCGTATCGCTCGCCAGTTTCGCGTGTCCATCGTCGCGCGGCGACATTGCGCGTGGATGGTCGAGCTCGCGCACCGGCATCGCTCGCATCTTGATCTCTTCGGCGCGCGGGGACAGCAGGTTGCTGCGCGTGATGTGCCAGAAGGCAGCCACCCCGTCACGCCATCCGATCTTCTTTCCTTCAGCGTAGGTGCGCCCGCTGTACGAGATTGGCACTTCGTAAATCCTCGCCTTGGCCTGAGCGAGGCGAGCGGTCAGCTCAGGCTCGATTCCGAATCTGTCCGACGTGAGGGGAAGACTCTTGAAAAGATCGGTGCGCACGACCTTGTAGCAGGTTTCCATGTCCGTGAGGTTCAGGTTGGTGAGCATGTTGGAGAACATCGTCAGCATGTGATTCCCCACACTGTGCCAGTAATACAACACGCGCCTGGTGTCTCCTCTGAACCTGCTGCCGAACACCGCGTCAGCTCGTCCGTCCGCAATCGGCTCGATGAGTCGCGTCAGATCGTGCGGATCGTACTCCAGGTCCGCATCCTGAATCACCACCGCGTCACCCGTGGCGAATGCGAGCCCCGATCGGATGGCGAACCCCTTGCCCTTGTTCGCGGGAAGGATCACGAGCTTGTCGATCATGCCATCGGCTTCCATGCCCTGCAGGATCTCGCGTGTCCCGTCGGTGGACGCGTCATCGACGCAGATGATCTCGGTGTTGAGCCCCGTCGACCGAACACGCTCGACAGCTGCCTCGACCGTCTGCTGCTCGTTAAACACGGGCATCAGCACTGACAGTCTCATCGACGTGCGCTTTGCGGTTTTCTCGCTATCACGACCAGGCTCTGTCCCAGAGGGGGAGCAATGAGCGCTTCGAGCCGGAACGCCCAGGGAATCACCCATCTGTCGTACAGCATCGTTTCGCGCGGCGTGATCGTGCTCTTGCGCAGCACCCGTCCCGCAACGTACCAGGCTAGCACGCCGGGGAGGTTGGCGTAATCTAGCCGCTCAATCACCCAGCCACCGGGCTCGAGCTTTTCGCGCAGCGATTTCCTGGTGTATCTGCGGAAGTGCTCGAACTTCGCGTCGAGGCTTCCGAAAATCGCCGGGAGAGCGGGAACGAGCAGCAGCAGCGCGCCGCCGGGCTTCACTGAAGCAAATGCTGTCGCCGCGAACTCCGCGTCGTCCTCGATATGCTCCATCACGTTCACTGCAACAAGTGAATCCGCACGCGGCAGCTTGAGGCCGGCGTTCAGATATGAGCGGACGGTGGTAACTCTACTATCTCTGGCGAACCTTTCACGGAGAGTCGGATACGTATTGTCGGCGGGCTCGACGGCGATGAGGCGCCGCACGGATGGAATGCTGAGGATGTACTCCGCGAAAGTACCGATGCCCGAGCCCACTTCGATCACAGTCGCTCCAAGATGCGGCTCGAATTGCTTCACCAGCCACGAGTAATAATTCCGCGCATTCGCGAGCGCATCGAGTTCTGAACCTGAATACGAAAAAGCGGGTGTCCTGATCACCGGTGGCTGAAGCGCCGCAGGAATGGGGCTGTTCATCTGCTGACTTGACGATGCGTTGCTGACCCGGGCAACGTCACCCCGCTATGCCCTGCGGACGACGCTCTCCCCGCGCGACTCCTCTTCGTGGACGACGGTGCCATGAGGATGAAAGTCCGGAACCAGCAGCTGGAGGAGCTTACGGATGTCGTCCTCGGCGCGGCCGGCGTCGGTCGCGCGCATGAGTGTGTCGATCCGTTTCACCGTGCCTTCGGCCAGAAGGCCATTGCGAGCGCGCAGCACCTTCGGATGGTCGGTCGGCAGAACGTTTTCGGCGGTGAAGAACATTTCCTCGTAAAGCTTCTCGCCCGGGCGCACGCCGGTGAAGGTGATGTCGATGTCCGAGCCAACCTCCAGTCCCGACAGACGGATGAGATCCGTGGCAATGTCCACGACACGGATCTGCTCGCCCATGTCGAGGACGAAGACCTCGCCTCCGCGCCCGAGAGCTCCCGCCTGTATCACGAGCTGCACTGCTTCCGGGATGGTCATGAAGTAGCGCCGCATCTCCGGATGCGTCACGGTCACCGGCCCGCCGGCGCGAATCTGCCGGAGAAAAGTCGGCACTACACTGCCGCGGCTGCCGAGCACGTTGCCGAAGCGAACCGACACGAAGTTGCGGTGGTGCTTCGCTGCTGCATGCTGCACCAGCTGCTCCGCGATGCGCTTCGTGGCGCCCATCACGCTCGTCGGGCGCACTGCCTTGTCGGTGGAGATGAGGACAAGGTGCTGGACATTCGTCTCGATCGCCGCGTCCACGACGTTCCGCGTGCCGGCGACATTGTTCGTCACCGCCTCGAGGACGTTGTCTTCCATCAGCGGCACGTGCTTGTGTGCGGCAGCATGAAACACGGCATGCGGCCGGTACAGCTGGAAGATGTGGACGATCCGCCCCCGGTCGCGCACGTCGGCGATTACCGGAATTATCTCGACATCCGGATAGGTGAGCGTCAGCTCCTGGAAGATGTCGAAGATGGAGTTCTCGCCGTGGCCGAGGAGGATCAGGCGCGACGGAGCGAGACGCGCGAGCTGCCGGCAGAGCTCGCTGCCGATCGACCCGCCCGCGCCGGTGATGAGCACGGTTTCGCCCGTTGCCAGCTCCGCAACGGCGGCGAGGTCTGTCTCTACCGCGTCACGGCGAAGAAGGTCCTGGATCTCGACTTCTCGCAGCCCCGTAGCGTTGCCCTGTCGCGAGATGATCTCCGGCAGGCTCGGCACCGTGCGGGTGGTGATGCCGCACGCCAGCGCCGCGCGAACCACCTGTCGGACCACCGTGCCCGGTGCCGACGGCATCGCGATGATGATCTCGGCGACTCCGTAGCGCTCGACGATCTCGGGGATGTGCGCGAGCGGGCCGAACACCGGCAGGCCGGCGAGAATGTGACCGTGCTTCGTCGCGTCGCTGTCCACGAATCCGATTGGCTCGAGCCCGAGCTGCGACGTCGCGAACAGTTCCTTAACGACCAGCTTGCCCGCGTCGCCCGCGCCCGCGATGAGAACCCGCTTGCCTGTGTCGTCCCTTCTCCGGCGGTTGTAGCTCGTTCTGTTGATTCGCACCATCAGGCGCGGCAAGGCTATCAGCGCGCCGGTAAGGAACGTGTCGATGAATACGACGGAGAAGGGAACTCGCGTCGCCGTCAGTCCGAAGTATGGAAGAACCACCAGGCCGGCGAGGACGCAGGCGACTCCGCCACCAGCGGCCGCGACGAGGATGGGCTTCATCTCACCCACACTGGCGTGGCGCCAGAGTCTGCGGTACATGCCGGCGGCGAAGAAAATCGCCAGGCGCAGCGGCACCGACAGAGCGAGGTACACCGTAACGAGGCGCAGGTTTTCACTGATCCACTGCGGACTCTCGTACCGCACTATGATCGCGATCAGAGTTGCCAGGATCACCGACACCGCGTCGGCGACGAACAGGTGCCTGTTACGGAGTGACTTGAGCCTCAAGACGTATTTCTGGCTTTGGGTGGTGCTACGCCACAAAAAAATGGCACACGGCTGGTACCTTCGATACCTGCAGAAGCGCGCCGTATGGTTGGGTCAATCTACGCATTATTGGGGCCCGCACAATGCGGATGTCCCACATTGACGGGGACTTACGCATTTATCGCACCGTCTGTTTACGATTGACTGGGAACAACGTCGATGTGACATTACTCGGGCTCCTCCTATCACCGAACAAAGCGCCTGGGCGACCCCGATATCCGGCCGCCGGCCCGCCGTATCCTTAAGGACTTAGATGAAAACCGCGCTCATCACAGGCGTTACCGGCCAGGACGGGGCATACCTTGCCCGCCTGTTGCTCGCCAAAGGCTACATGGTCCACGGCCTCAAGCGGCGTGCCTCGTCCTTCAATACTCAGCGGGTGGACGGCATCTACTCCGAGCCGCAGGACGTGCATTCGCGGTTCGTGATGCACTACGGCGACCTCACCGACGCGACCAACCTGATCCGCATCATTCAGGAATCGCAGCCCGACGAGATCTACAACCTGGCGGCGCAGAGCCACGTTCAGGTTTCGTTCGAAACACCCGAGTACACCGGCAATGCCGACGGGCTCGGCACGCTTCGCATGCTGGAGGCACTCCGGATTCTCGGGATGCTCGGCCGCGTGAAGTTCTATCAGGCATCGACGTCGGAGATGTTCGGCAAGGTCCAGGCGATTCCGCAGAGCGAGACCACCCCGTTCTATCCGCGCTCTCCCTACGGAGTGGCAAAGCTCTACGCGCACTGGATCACGGTGAACTACCGCGAAGCGTATGATCTGCACGCTTCGTCGGGAATCCTGTTCAACCACGAATCTCCCATCCGTGGCGAGACGTTCGTCACCCGCAAGATCACGATGGCGGCGGTGCGCATCAGCGAAGGCCAGCAGGACAAGCTCTTTCTCGGAAACCTGCACGCCCGGCGTGACTGGGGCTTCGCGGGCGATTATGTCGAAGGCATGTGGCGAATGGTGCAGCACCCCGTGGCCGGTGACTACGTGCTGGCTACCGGCGAGGCGCACACCGTGCGCGACTTCTGCAAGTGCGCGTTCGCCCGAGTCGGCATGGAGCTCGAGTTCAGCGGTGAAGGCGAGAAGGAAATCGGCGTTGACTCTCGTACCGGCCGCGAGGTCGTGGAGATCGACGAGCGCTACTACCGGCCTACGGAAGTGGATCTTCTGATCGGCGATGCGTCGAAGGCGCAGCGCGACCTCGGCTGGAAGCCGACGGTGGGGTTTTCCGAGCTTGTCGAGATGATGGTCGATGCCGATCTCGCCGCGGTGCAGTCTGGCGTGCCGTTCACCGTCGAATCTTCGTACGCCGCGTTGCACGCGCTGGTCAAGTGACCGTGCGTGCGGGACGAAAGTGTTTTGTAGCGGGGCATCGCGGCCTCGTCGGCTCGGCGGTGATGCGCGGTCTCGAGGCTGCGGGCTATCCCGCGCCCATCGTGCGGACGCGAAGCCAGCTGGACCTGCTCGACCAGGTGGCGGTGCGGCGATTCTTCGACGATGAAACGCCGGATATCATGTTCGTGGCCGCGGCAAAGGTCGGCGGGATCAATGCCAACAACAGTTATCGGTTCGACTTTCTGTACGAGAACCTCGTCATCCAGACCAACCTTCTCGGGTCGGCGCTGCGGTCAGAGGTTGACCGCGTCGTGTTCTTCGGCAGCTCCTGCATTTATCCGCGGCTCGCGCCGCAGCCGATCAGCGAGAGCCATCTGCTTACCGGGCCGCTCGAGGAAACCAACGAGCCATACGCGATCGCGAAGATTGCCGGATTGAAGCTCGTCGAGACGGCCAACGCGCAATTCGGAAAGCGGTGGGTGTCGCTCATGCCGACGAATCTGTATGGGCCGCACGACAACTTCGATCTGGAAAAATCGCACGTGCTGCCGGCCCTCATGCGCAAGTTCCACCACGCGAATGAGGAAAGGCGAGCGGGCCGAGAGGCGACAGTGACACTTTGGGGACACGGAACTGCCAGACGCGAGTTCCTGCATGTGGACGATGCGGCGAATGCCGCCATTACGCTGATGGAGTCGGGAGTAACGGGTCTGTTCAATGTCGGCTCCGGGTCCGACCTCACCATCAGGGAGCTCGCGGAGACTATCGCCAGGGTTGTCGGCTACGATGGGCCGGTGGAGTGGGACGCGTCCAGGCCCGATGGAACTCCGCAGAAGCTGCTGGATTCATCGCTCATTCGCGCTACAGGCTGGGCGCCGCGTTACTCGCTCGAGGAAGGGATCCGGTCCACGTACGCGTGGTTTCTGGATGCGCAGGAGGCCAGGCTGGCGAGGCTGGCGAGTTGACCCGGCCGCGAACGACCGAGCCGCTCGGGGTGCCTCCCCCGGAGATGCGAGAGGGGATCATCGCCGGGGTCCGGCCCGCCCCGCAGATATCCGTCGTGAATCTGGTTAACGTGTTGCTGCGCAACCGGGTGATGATCATCATCCTTGCGCTCGCGTTCGGATTCAGCGCCGGGTTCAGGAGCATCAGGTCCGCGAAGACCTACACTTCCGAAGCGCAGTTTATGCCGAAGGGTGCCCGCTCGCAGACGCAGCTCACCGGAATCGCGGCGCAACTTGGCATTACGGTTGGCGGCGGCGACGGTGCGCAGTCGGCTCAGTTCTACGTCGACCTGCTGGAATCGCGGCCACTGCTGTGGCGTGTGGCGCAGGAGAAATACACGGTTCAGCGGGACACCGTCACGATCACCGGCAACCTGATCGACGTCTACAACATCAAGCATCCGCGCGCCGATGTGCGGCGCGCCAAGGTGATCGAGGCACTGAAGGGCGCGATCAGCGAGGAAGTCTCACGCGCGACGGGAGTGATCAAGGTGGCCGTGCGCACCGGACGCCCGGAGCTGTCCCAGCAGATTGCGGTCAACCTTCTCAATCACGTGAATGTGTCGAACCTCACTCGGCGTCAGCAGCAGGCCGCCGCCGAGCGCGGCTTCATCGAGCGGCAGGTGGATGAGAAGCGGGCGGAGCTACGTCAGTCGGAGTCCGAGCTGGAGAGCTTTCTGGAGCGCAACAGATCGTATCGCACGTCGCCGCAGCTGACGCTCGAGTATGGGCGCCTGCAGCGAACGGTGGACATGCGACAGCAGATCTACACCACGATGCTGGAGTCGTACGAGACGGCTCGTGTCGAGGAAGTGCGCGATCTTCCGGTCATTACGATTCTGGAGGATCCGGAGATGCCGATCGTCGCCAACGCGCGCGGCGGTGTCAGGAAGACCCTGATCGGTCTGCTGGTAGGTGCTGCACTCGGAGTTCTGCTCGCCTTTGCGCGCGATCGCGTAGCCGCCAACCGCGTGGCTCAGTCGGATGATTTCCTGGAGTTCGCCCAGCTCAAGCGGGATGCGCTCGGCGACCTGACGCATCCGTGGCGCCCCCTGTCGCGCGGCTTTTCCTCGCTCCGGAAAAAATGACGGGGCCCGCACGCGTCGCGGCCGACAACCTTCCCGCAGCAGTTCGGCGCCCGACCGTTGTCATCGAGCCGACCACCGGATGGTCCGCCATCAACTTCCGCGAGCTGTGGACGTATCGGGACCTGCTGCGGATTCTGGCCGGCCGCGACGTCAAGCTGCGCTACAAGCAAACGGGGCTGGGGATCACGTGGGTGATTCTGCAGCCGCTCGTTGCGGCGCTCATCTTCACGGTGATGTTCGGCAGATTCGCGCGGCTTCCCAGCGACGGGCATCCGTACATCGTCTTTGCTTTCAGCGGCATCATCGCCTGGAACTATTTCGCCGCCGTACTGCAGCGCGCTGGAAACAGCCTCATAACGGACGCACGGCTGATCACGAAGGTGTACTTCCCGCGCCTGGCGATTCCGCTTGCCAGCACTTTTTCAGCGATGATCGATCTCTCCGTATCGCTCGCTGTGATGACGGTGCTGATGGTGATCTACGGAGTATCTCCAACCTGGCGCCTGCTGCTGCTTCCCGTTTTCATCATCCTGACGGCGGTTACTGCAACGGGTGTGAGCCTCTGGCTGTCGGCGCTCAACGTTCGCTATCGCGATTTCGTTCACGCGATGCCGTTCATGCTCCAGGTGTGGATGCTGGCGAGTCCGGTGGCCTACGCGACGTCGATCGTTCCCGAAAAATGGCGCGTGCTTTACGGGCTGAACCCCGCCGTTGCTTTCGTCGAAGGATTTCGCTGGTCGATTCTCGGCAGCAGCTCGATCACTCCGCAGATGGTGATGATCACGTCGGCCGTCGCACTGGTCGTGTTCGTCGGCGGTGCTTTCTTCTTCAGGCGTGTAGAGCGGGGCTTCGCAGACAGCGTATGAGCGAAACGGCAATCCGCGTAGAAGGTCTCGCGAAATGCTACCTCATCGCGCGCGCGCTCGGACGGCAGCCGTACCGAACACTTCAGGAAGAAGTGATCGCGCTGCCCAAGAACCTGTGGAAGAGAGCGCTGGGACGATCCGACTCCATGGAGACCTTCTGGGCGCTGGAGGACGTGTCCTTCGAAGTTGGCGAAGGCGAAGTGGTCGGCATCATCGGCAGAAACGGGGCGGGCAAGAGCACGCTGCTCAAGATTCTCTCGCGGATCACGCAACCCACGCGCGGGCGTGCCGAGATATACGGCCGCATCGGCGCGCTGCTCGAGGTCGGCACCGGCTTCCACCCGGAGCTCACCGGACGCGAGAACATCTTTCTCAGCGGCGCGATCCTCGGCATGCGGAGATCGGAGATCGCGCGGCAGTTCGAGGCAATCGTTGCATTCGCAGAGGTGGACCAGTTCATCGACACGCCGATCAAGCGCTACAGCAGCGGGATGTACACGCGGCTCGCGTTCGCCGTGGCGGCGCACCTCGAGCCCGAAATACTTCTGGTGGATGAAGTGCTTGCGGTCGGTGACGCGGCGTTTCAGAAGAAGTGTCTCGGGAAAATGGAGGATGTCGCGGGGCAGGGACGCACTGTGTTCTTCGTGAGCCACAATACGCAGGCGGTGAGGCAGCTCTGCACACGCGGAATCCTGCTCGAGCACGGCCGTGTGGCGGCCGACGGAAGTGTGGACTCGACACTGGCGGTCTACAACCAGCGTCTGCGCGACATGCGCATCGATTCGGAAACAGGTGTGAACAATCCCGAGAATCGCCGCGGCTCGGGCGCCGTGAGATTCAGTGCAGTGTCGGTCGAAGACCTCGATGGCGCGGAGCGGTACACATTCGGGATGGGTGACACCGTTCGCTTCCGCCTGTCGTTTACCGTCAACGCGCCAATGCGCGGCGTGGCGATCGTCGTTGCGCTCAGGTCGGGCATGTCACGCGAGATTGTGACGTCGGTACGGCATGTAGTGACGGAAAAACAGTTGCACCCGGGTACATCTTCAACCGTAGTGATTGACCTGCCCGACATCTACATCCGCCCGGGAGAATATCCGCTGTACCTGCACGTCAGCGAGGCCAACCCTTCGCCGAAGAATTATGATGTTCTCGACGACCTCACGCCGCCGCTCGTCATCACTCCGCACGGCCGCGTGCTGCATGACAACTTCGACCCGGCCCGGCCGCTCGGCGTGTTCTCCCTGCCGTCGCGGATGACCATGGCGGACCAGCCCGCTGATGAGGACGATCTACCCCGCATCGTTCCTCGTCGTCCACACATCGTCCGTTAGAGCCAATACATGTCCCACATGCCGGCAGTGTCTCTCGTCGTCGCGGTTCGCAACCAGGAGAAGTACATCGGTCGCTGCATCCGCTCGATCCTGAACCAGACGTATCCGCGCCAGGACTACGAGGTGATCATCGTGAACGACGCGAGCACCGACCGGACCCGGTATGCACTGGAGCTGTTCGAGAACGAGATAAGACTGATCAACAACGCGGAGCGAAAAGGCCTGCCGGGATCGCTCAACGTCGGAATAAGGTCCGCACGCGGGCAGTTCGTAGTGCGCATCGACGGCGACGACTACGTCCACACGGAGTACCTCAACGTGCTGTCGATGCACCTTGCCCTCAACAAGTGGATGGACGCAGTGGCATGCGACTATCACGTGGTGGACGACAACGAAGCGGTGCTCGAGCGAATGAATTGCGCCGAGAAGCCCATCGGCTGTGGCATCATGTTCCGGATCGACCAGCTGGTGGACCTCGGACTCTACGATGAGCAGTTTCTGCTCCATGAGGACACCGACCTGCGCATCCGGTTTCTGGACAAGTACCAGATTCACCGCGTTGCGCTGCCGCTGTACCGATACCGGCGGCACGAGGAGAACATGACCAACGACCACGGTGCGGTGCACGGTTATTTGAAGGAGCTCGAGGCGAAGCACGGTCCAGACAAGGTCACCGGCCATGCGTGAGATCCGGCTGGGAAACGTCACCATCGACGGTGCTTCGCCGCCGTATGTGATCGCCGAGATCGGCGTCAATCACGAGGGATCGCTCGACCGGGCGAAGCGGCTCATCGAGCTGGCGAAGGAAGGCGGGGCGGACGCCGCGAAATTCCAGACTTACAAGGCGGAGTGTCTCGCCTCGCGGCACAGTCCGGCGTATTGGGATCTCTCGAAGGAGCCGACAACGAGCCAGTTCCGGCTCTTTCAGAAATACGATGGTTTCGGGCCCGAGGAGTACCGGGCGCTGGCGCGCCACTGCGGCGAGATCGGGATCGACTTCGTTTCCACTCCGTTCGACCGCGACGCGGTCGAGCTGCTCGCTCCTCTGATGCCGTTCTTCAAGATCGCTTCCGCCGATCTCACCAACACGCCTCTACTG
>Ga0136617_10002166_pt1 | contig 17575 bp, 14 predicted proteins | sample AntDrymUQ3222106_2_FD_129672 | JGI IMG/M metagenome (GOLD analysis project Ga0136617, IMG submission 129672) | Polar desert sand microbial communities from Dry Valleys, Antarctica - metaG UQ322 (21.06) | ecosystem: Environmental > Terrestrial > Soil > Desert | place: Antarctica: Dry Valley... | reverse complement strand
GAGCTACACGGTGGTCAACCCGGCCTCCGCGCAACCCGTCTGCGACGTGGCGCTGACCGGGCCTGACGAGACGGACCGGATCATCGAGCGGGCACACGAGGTCTTCCCGGCATGGCGGGACGTGGCGCCGGGTGAGCGAGCGAGGCTGCTGCGCCGGTTCGCCACCGTCGTCGACGACCACGTCGAGGAGCTCGCCGAGCTCGAGGTGCGCAACGCCGGCCACACCTGGAGCAACGCCCGGTGGGAGGCGCGGAACGTCCGCGACGTGCTCAACTACTACTCAGCCGCGCCCGAGCGGATGTTCGGAAGACAGATCCCGGTGGCAGGCGGCGTCGACATCACCGTCCACGAGCCGCTGGGCGTCGTAGGCGTCATCGTGCCGTGGAACTTCCCGATGCCAATCGCGGGCTGGGGGCTGGGGCCTGCGCTGGCGGCCGGCAACACCGTCGTGCTCAAGCCCGCCGAGGTGACACCGCTGACCGCGATCCGGCTCGGCGAGCTGGCGCTCGAGGCCGGAGTCCCCGCGGGTGTGCTGAACGTCGTCCCCGGCAAGGGGTCGGTGGTCGGCGAGCGGTTCGTCGCGCACCCGCTGGTGCGCAAGGTGTGCTTCACCGGCTCCACCGAGGTCGGGAAGCAGATCATGGCCGGCTGCGCGGATCAGGTGAAACGGGTGACACTCGAGCTGGGCGGCAAGAGCGCGAACGTCGTGTTCGCCGATGCGGACCTCCCCACGGCGGCGGCAGCGGCGCCGTACGCCGTCTTCGACAACGCGGGCCAGGACTGCTGCGCCCGCTCGCGGATCCTGGTCGAGCGGGCGGCGTACGACGAGTTCCTCGGTCTGCTCGAGCCGGCGGTCAAGGCCCTGCGCGTGCTCGACCCGGCCGACGAGAGCAGCGAGATGGGGCCGCTGATCTCTGCCGCCCACAAGGCCAGCGTCCTGACCTACCTCGATGACACCGAGGTCGCGTTCACCGGGTCGGCGCCCTCTGGCGACGGGTACTGGGTCCCGCCGACGGTGGTCACGCCCGACTCTCCGCGGCACCGGGTCTGGCGCGAGGAGATCTTCGGGCCGGTCGTCGCGGTGATGGCCTTCGACAGTGAGGAGGACGCGATCGACCTGGCCAACGACACCGAGTACGGGCTGTCCGGGTCGGTCTACACCCGCGACCTCGGTCGCGCGCTGCGGGTCTCCCGTGGCATCCAGGCCGGCAACATCAGCGTCAACTCGCACTCGTCGGTGCGTTATTGGACGCCCTTCGGTGGATACAAGCAGTCCGGCGTCGGCAGAGAGCTCGGGCCCGATGCGCCGAACGCGTTCACCGAGGAGAAGAACATCTACTTCGCGCAGGACCTCTGATGGCAGGTCGACTCGCAGGCAAGGTCGCCGTGGTCACCGGCGGCGGCTCGGGCATCGGGCTGGCGACGGTGCGGCGGTTCGCACAAGAGGGTGCGTCGGTGGTGATCGGCGATGTCTCCGACGAGGCCGGTGAGTCAGCCGCCACCGAGGTCGAAGGCCTCTACCTGCACACCGACGTGGCGGACAAGGAGCAGGTCGACGCGTTGTTCCGAGCCGCGCACGAGACCTTCGGGTCGGTGGACGTCGCCTTCAACAACGCCGGCATCAACCCGCCCGACGACGAGTCCATCCTGAACACCGACCTCGAGACGTGGCGCAGGGTGCAGGAGGTCAACCTCACCAGCGTCTACCTCTGCTGCAAGGCGGCGCTGCCCTACATGCTCGAGCAGCAGAAGGGCTCGATCATCAACACGGCATCCTTCGTGGCGGTGATGGGGGCGGCGACGTCGCAGGTCTCCTACTCCGCGTCCAAGGGCGGGGTGCTCTCCATGACACGGGAGCTCGGGGTGCAGTTCGCGAGACAGGGGGTGCGGGTCAACGCACTCTGCCCCGGCCCGGTCAACACCCCCCTGCTCAAGGAGCTGTTCGCCACCGACTACGAGCGGGCCGCGCGACGGCTCGTGCATGTCCCGATGGGCCGGTTCGGTGAGCCGGAGGAGATGGCCCACGCGGTGCTGTTCCTGGCCTCGGACGAGTCCAGCTTCATCACCGCAGCCACCTTCCTGGTCGACGGCGGGATCTCGGCCGCCTACGTCACCCCGATATGAGCAGAGTCTGAGCCCGCGATGAGCACGCCGCTGATCGGGTTGACCATGTACCGCGAGCCGGCGCGCTGGGGCGTCTGGGACACCGCTGCCGACCTGCTGCCGACCGTCTACGCCAAGGCGGTCGAGGCGGTCGGCGGAGTCCCCGTGCTGCTGCCGGTCTCCGCGACACCCGCCGAGTCCGCCTCCGTCGCGCTCTCCCGTCTCGACGGCCTGATCGTGACCGGCGGTGCCGACGTCGCGCCACACCGGTACGGCGACGAGCCGCACGAGCACACCGTGCGGTGGCGCGAGGACCGAGACGCGTGGGAGCTCGCGTTGCTCGCGGCGGCAGAGGATGCGGGCACACCGGTGCTCGGGGTGTGCCGGGGGATGCAGGTCATGGCGGTGCGCGCCGGCGGCCGCATCGACCAGCACACACCAGACCTGGTCGGCCACGAGACGCACAACCCCGGCGGTGACGCGTTCGGTGAGATCGAGGTCGAGACCAAGCCCGGGTCACGCGTCAGCGCGATGGTCGGCGAGCGGCTCACCGTGCACTGTCACCACCACCAGTCGGTGCGCGAGCACCCAGGGTTCGTCGCCGCGGCATGGGCGGCCGACGGCGTGCTCGAGGCGATGGAGATGCCCGGCGACCGCTTCTGCGTGGCCGTCCAGTGGCACCCCGAGATGGTCCACGACGCGGGGTTCTTCCGGGCCTTGGTCACAGCCGCTCAAGGCTGAGCGGCCGCGGGGCCGTCCTGGTGTGGCGCCGACCCTTCCCGGTCGCTGGGGCGGTGCGTCGCCTTCCAGTGGCACGCAAGGGGTACCCGTTCACTGGGGCGGCGCGTCGGCCGGACGCGGTTCGCTGTGGTGAGGCATCGCGCCGGCCGCCGCGGCCAAGCCCTTTTACGTTCCCTTGGTACCCCCTGCGTGCCACCGGAAGGCGCCCCGGCCAGGCCCCTAGACGCTCCCTCGCGAGGGGTGGGCGCCACACCAGGACGGTCCCCGGAAACCGCTCAGTGCGACGCGGCTCAGGCCATCGCGAGCAGGAACGCACAGGCGAACCCGACCACGGTCATCACGCCGACGGCCGGCCCGGCGTAGCGGACTGCCTCTGGCAGCATCGTGTCGGCCAGCATCGTCAGGATGGCGCCCGCGGCGAAAGCCTCGACCACGGCGGTCAGGCCCGGGCCGGCTCCGCTGAGCAGTCCGAAGCCGAGGACGGCCGCGACCACGGAGGCGGTGGTGACCGCCACCCACAGCAGCAGAATGTACGTCGCCGACTTGCCTGAGGCCTTCATCCCGCTCGAGGCGGCCATCGACTCGGGCACGTTGGACAAGAACACCGCGGCGACCACCGTGACGCCGACAATGCCGCCGTCGATCAGGCTCACCCCGATGGCCGCGGACTCGGGCACGCCGTCCAGCAGCGCGCCGAGCACGAGTGCCCCCGATGCCGCACCTGCTTGCATGCCTTCCGGGTTCTTGCGACGGTCGCCGCCGCGACGGTCGATCAGCAAGTCACCGGCGAAGAACGTCAGCGACCCTGCGGCGAGCCCGATGATCGTCGCCGCAGCGCCCGCCGACTCGTAGGCCTCCAGGGTCAGCTCGAAGGACAGGGCGCTGACCAGGACACCGGCACCGAAGGCCAGCACCAGACCGACCAGGCGCATGGACACCGGCAGGTAGATGCCGATCAGCGCCCCGATCAGCAGGGCGGCACCCCCGACGAAGCCCCACAGTCCCGCCTCGAGCACACCCGCTCCCTCCCGTCGATACCGCCGCGGAGCCTCTCATTGTGCCGGGTGAGCACCTGATTTAGTCATGGGGCAGGAAGAGGCTCGAGTCTCCGAACTCGTGCCAGAGGTATCCGTGCGCGAACGCTTCGGCGTAGGCCTGCTGGGTCAGCGCAGGCCCGGCCACCGACTCGACCAGCAGCAGGTGCGAGGCGTCGGGGTTGTGCCATCCGCTCACCAACCCGTCGACCACCCGGGCTGGGTCGTCGGGGGTGATCACCCGCTCGGTCCATCCCGCCGCCGGGGTCACCACTCCGTCGCGACCGGTCGCACTCTCGAGAGCACGGGTCGACGTCGTACCCACTGCGACGACGCGTCCTCCGGCCGCCTTCGTCATGTTGACCAGCCGCGCCGTGGCTGGCGTCACCTCGAACCGCTCCGGCTGCGGAGCCTCGCCCGCGTCCTGCGAGGAGACCCCCGTGTGCAAGGTGACCGGCGCCACCATGACTCCCGAGGACACCAGTCGCGTCACGAGCTCGTGGGTGAACGGCCGCGCCGCGCTCGGCATCTCCGCGCTGCCGGGGTGCAGGCCGAAGACGGTCTGGTAGTCCTCGATCGGGTAGCTGCGGTCGAGGTAGCCGTAGGCGATCGCGCGTCCGTGGCGGTCCAGCGTCGAGCGCAGGGCTCCGTGCACTCGTGCTCGCCACAGCCGGTTGCCTCCACCGACCGGGGCCGAGCCCGCGTGCGGGTACGGCGCGACCAAGGTCAGTGAGATGCCGTCTGCTACCGCGATCACCTCTCCGGCTGATGCGGCCAGGACCGGCTTCTCCGCATCGGGTGCCGAGCGCAGCTCTACGACCCACGTCCCGTCGTCGAGCTCGGTCGCCGCGTGGAGCACCAACGGGCCCGCCGCGGAGCGGACGGCGTCGAGCTCGCCCGGGACGGTCGCCGAGGTGTTGACCACCAGCAGGTCGCCGGGCCGCAGGAAGCGCGGCAGGTCACGGAACCGCGCGTGCGTGATGCCGTCCGCAGCCACGAGGAGACGGACCCCGTCGCGCGGCACACCGCGATGCTCGGGTGGGGCTGCGGCAGTCAGGCCGTCAGGGCTGCCGAACTTCGTGAGCGGGCGCTCCGTGAGAGTGGTCACCGGGCACCCGCCCCGGCGGCCAGGGCCTCGGCTTCGGGCACGAGGTCGGCTGCGCGGTAGCGCCCGCTGGGCGGCCTCCGGTCGAGGAGGCTGAGCAGCGCCGGAACGACGGTGCTCGGATCGGGGCGGTCGGAGATGTCCTCGCCCGGAAAGGCACGCTGGTGCATCGCCGTGCGCATGTCGCCAGGGTCGACGGCGTACGCCGCCAGCTCTGGCGTCTCCGCGGCCAGGGTCAGGGTCAGGTGGTCGAGAGCAGCCTTCGACGCCGCGTAGCCTCCCCAGCCCTCGTAGTGCTCCACGGCTGCATCCGAGGAGATGTTGAGCAGGACGCCGCGGGCGCCTTTCAGAGCGGGCAGCAGGAGCTGGGTCAGCCCCAGCGGTGCCTCGACGTTGGTGACCAGCACCTTCCGCAGGACCTCTGGCGACAGGGTCGCCAAGCGGGGGAGCGGACTCGCGCCGAGCGTGCTCGCGTTGTTCACCAGGAGATCGAGCCCGCCGCCGGTGTCGCTGATGGCCCCGCCGAGCCGGGCCCGATGGGACGGGTCCGTCACGTCACCGGCGACTGCGGTCACGTCGGTGAGCTCCGCGAGCTCCTTCCGGGTCTCGGCGAGGCGCTCTGCCGACCGCGCGTCGATGACCAGGCGCCATCCGCGTTGGGCCAGCGCATGGGCCAACGCCTGGCCTAGACCGGCCGAGGCGCCGGTGATGAGTGCGGTCGTCATGGTTTCCTCCTGCTTGCCTGCTCGGTTGTCTGGGTCCATACTTCAAGTTGAAGTGCGCTTTAAGTCAAGGAGGAAGATGCAGTCATCTGATGTCCTAACCGTCTCGGAGGTGTCTCACCGCAGCGGGTTCGCCGCCTCCGCACTCCGCTACTACGAGAGGGAGGGGCTTATCTCGGCGAGCCGTACCAGCGGCGGCCAGCGACGCTATGCCCGCAACGTGCTGCGCCGGCTGGCCTTCATCAGAGCAGCGACCAATGTGGGTCTCACTCTCGACGAGGTCCGCGCCGAGCTCGCGCGGCTGCCCAAGTCGCGCACCCCGACCAAGGCCGACTGGACCCGGATCTCGCGACACTGGCGTCGTCGCCTCGACGAGCAGGTCGCGGCGCTCGAGGCGCTCCGAGACGGCCTCGACCGCTGCATCGGCTGCGGCTGCCTGTCACTGAAGGCGTGCGCGTTCTCCAATCCCGAGGACGTCATGGCGCTCTCACCGAAGGCACCCGGCGCCGCCTTGCTCCCCTCCGTCCTGCGTACCGGTTCGTCGCACCCTCGTGGGACGAATGCAAGGCTGCACCGCTAGGACGCCCTAGTCCTGGGAGGATGTGGCAACTCGGCTGGCTAGTCAGGGAGCAGGCCCTGGTGTCGGGCGAGCACGGCGGCCTCGGTGCGGCCCGCGGCACCGAGCTTCGCCAGGATGTTGGAGACGTGCACGCTGACGGTCTTCGCGCTGATGAACAGACGCCGGGCGATCTCGCTGTTGCTGCGCCCTTGGGCAACGAGCTCGAGGACCTCCTGCTCGCGCGGCGTGAGCGCCTCGCCGAGCCGCGACGTCTCCGCCGAACGGGCAGGTCGTGAGCCCCCCAGCGCACGGAGCTCGGCGAGCAGTGGGGCGGCTTCCAGCTCCTGCGCGGTCGCCCGTGCGCGGTCGACGGACTCCCGGGCTTCGGCTGCGCGACCGGCGGCCCGTAGAGCCGCCGCCAGACGGGCCTGCGACCGCGCGGTCTCGAACCGGTGCCCGAGCGTCTCGAATGACTCGACGGATCGCTGCCATGCGGCCAACAGCTCCTCTTCGCCCGGAGCGTCGAGGCCGGTGAGCCAGCGCAACCGGTGATGCTCGGCGCGGCCACGAGCCATCCAGGCAATCCCCTCCGGCCCGATCGCCTTCTTGCGTCGCTCGCCTCGCTCGAAAGCCGCCTCCGCCGCCGCAAGCAGCCGGCCCGCCTGCTCGAGCAACGACGGCCATCGCGCGGCGGCCGATGCTGCGAGGCCGGCGCAGAGCTGGCCCAGGAGCAAAGCGTTCAACCGGAGCTGAGCCATGAAGTGCTCGTTCTCCCAGACGGTGCTGACCGTCGCGACGACGTCCGCGTGTATCTCGATCGCGGACCCGAGCCGGCCGCTGTCGCCGTACAGGTCGATGGCTGCGGTGCCGCTGAGAATGGCCACGAACCCGTCGCGCTCCCACCACGGCCGGATGTGCGGCAGTCGCTCGAGCGCGGAGGCGTCGCCGCGCGCAGCCTGGAGCGTCATCGACAGCGCCGCGAGCGAAGCCTCCGCCAGTGCGGGGGGCCGCTGACCGGTCACGTCGACGAGGTCTTCCAGCTCTTGCCAGCGCCCCTGGATGAAGGCGGTGAGCCCGGCCATCACGCGGGCATCGAACCCGTACGGCGCCCACGGCCGTCCGCTTTCGACGGCTCTGCGCATCGCGACGGCATAGCTGTCGGCTGCCCTGCCTAAGTCGCCGGCCTCGAAGTGCAGCGCCCCCAGGGAGTGCAGGCCACGGAGCTCCTCGGCGACGTGACCCTCGGCTCTCGCCTCCTCGACGATCCCCTCGAACCTCTTCCGCGACGTCTCCGGGTCACCAGCCCTCTCATCAAGCTCGGCGAGCGTGGTGGCTGCGTCGGCCACCACTCGCGAAAGCCCGAGCGAGTGCCCGAGCTCGAGCGCTTCGCCAGCAAACCGGGTGGCCTCGTCGTCGCGTTGGCGGTCGGCGTTCGCCTGCGCGTGGACGGAGAGGACTCTGGCACGCAGAGCGCTGGCCTCGGTGCCGAGCAGGCTGAGCGCTCGAGTGGTCGCCTCCAGCGCGTAGACCTCGGTGAAGCTGAGCAGCGCGGCGGTGCCGACGGCAAGCAGCAGCCGCGCGCGATCCTGATCCGACGCGTCGTCCGGGAGCTGGTCAAGCTGGTCCTGCACCAAAGCGAGTGCGCGATAGGGATTGCCGGCGGCGCTGATCGCGTCGGCGGCCCGGGCGGTCAGGCCCACCACATCGAGCTCCGCGGCCTGCGGTGGTGGGGCCTCGCTGACCAGCTCGAGTGCCTGCTGATAGTGCTGGGCCGCTTCGTCGGGGCCTCCCACCGCCATCGCGTCGTCACCTGCCTGGATGCTGGCGGTGATCGCCGTCTCGATGTGGTGGGCCGCACGGGCATGCCGGGCCAGCTCCGCGGCCGTGCCGTCGACGGCCCCTTCTCGGAGGGCCGCGGAGTACGCCGCGTGCAGGCGGACCCGTTCGCCGGGCAGGAGGTCGTCATAGACCGCCTCGGCCAGCAAGGCATGCCGGAAGGAGTAGCCGGCGGGCTCGACCGTGACGAGCACGTGCGACTCGACCGCCGAACGCAACGCCGAGTCCAGGGCTCCCGCGCCCAGGCCGGCGGTGAGGGAGAGACTCTCGTGGGACACCCGCCGACCGGCCACTGACGCCGCCCGCACCGCCTGGCGCGTCTGGTCATCGAGGCGGTCGAGCCGCACCAGCAGCAGGTCGGCCAGGTCGTCGGGGAGCCGCGCGCCGCCGAGCTCGGCCGCCACCACCAACTCCTCGACGAAGAACGCGTTGCCCTCGGCCCGGTCGACGATGGCCCCGAGGTCCCCCTCGCGAATCGGCCCGGCATACAGGGAGCGCACGAGCGCGCGGACGTCGGCGTCACCGAGGGGCGGCAGCTGGACGCGGGTCACACCAGGGATCCGCGCCCACTCGGCCAGGCTGCCCCGCAGCGGGTGTTTGCGGTGCAGGTCGTCACTGCGGTACGACGCGACGAGGGCGACCGGATGCTCGAACGCCCGGGCGAACAGGAAGCTGAGCATCTCCCGGGTCGACCGGTCAGCCCAGTGCACGTCTTCGACGAGGACCAGCAGCGGTGACTCGCCATCGGCCAGGCTCTCGAGCGCGGCGTGAACCGCTTCGAAGAGCTCGCCCCGGTCGACCTGCGTATCCCCCTCTGGCGCCATCCCACCGCCAGCCTGCGCGTCGGAGAGGAGCCGACGACCAGGCAACAAGGCACTGACTGCCGGGTGGGTGTCAAGGACAGGGTCGGCAGCCAGGCCGCCGACGATCTCCGAGAAAGGAAGGTAGGGCAGGGCGCCGTCGCCGATGTCGAGGCAGTGACCGACCACCACCTGCCAACCGAGAGTGCGGGCTTGGTCTCGCAGCTCGAGGAGGGTGCGGGTCTTGCCGACTCCCGCGTCACCGGCGAGCAGCACGCCGTGGGAACGCGGTGGCTGCCGCATCCCCACCAGGTCGGCGAGCTGCTCCAGCTCTTTGCCGCGACCGACGAGCGGGCGCGACGGCGTGAACTCCGCTGCCACGTCCACCATCATGCCGCCGGCGCTGGGTCAGACAAAGAGGGGCTGGCTGGGCGGCGCGAACTGCGGCAGCGGAGCCTTGGCCGGTAGGCGTAGGCGGTTGCGCTGGCGGCGGAGCCGCCTGCGGCGCCGGCCGGCGTTGGCGGATTCCCAGTCCCGCGCGATGCGGTCGCGGCGGGTGGCGACCTCTGAGCCGAGGTAGTAGTCAGGCGTGCTGAACATGGCGTGCTCCTTGTGAGTCAGGATCTGTTGTTCTGATGCCTCGATCCTGTGCTTCTAAGGAGCCTCCCCACATCGGGAGAAGGCCTTATCCCGGCCGCCTGAGCCGGTCTGGTGCCTTAGTCGGGTGCCTTAGTCGGGGACTGGGCCGCCGCGCCAGGTGGGGAGGCGAGTCGCGCCGACGGCGACGTCGTAGGCCGCCTTCGCGAGCAAGCGCGTCGAGTCCAGCGTCGGCAGCGGGGAGACGTCGGGGGTGACCAGGAGCGGGATTTCGGTGCACACCAACGCGACCGCGTCGCAGCCGCGTGAGGCGAGCTCCTCGATGATGCGGAGGTACTCGAACCGCGCGGCAGGGGTGAAGACCCCGTTGACCAGCTCCTCGAAGATGATCTGGTTCACGACCGCCAGGTCCTCGGGGCTGGGCAGCTCGGCGGCGATGCCTCGCGCGGCCAGCGCCCGTGGGTAGACCGGCCCGTCCATCAGGTACTTGGTGCCGAGCACGCCTACCCGCTCGCGTCCGCCACGCGCTGCCCGGTCGGCGACGACCTCGGCTATGTGGAGGCCGGGAAGCGCCAGGTCGGGGCCGGGCTCCTCGAGGGCGAGATGGGCGGTGTTGTCGGGGCAGACGAAGAAGTCCGCGCCCGCGCCGGCCAGCCGCCGCACGCTCTCGGCCAGCGTGTCACGGATCGCGGCGTGGTCGCCCGAGTCCCACAACGGCATGCTGCGAGCCATCGAGATGCAGTCGAGACTCACATCGGGATGGTCGTACGGCCCGAGCTTCGCGAAGCCAACCTGTGCGAAGGCTCGGAAGCAGAGCGCGGCCCCCTCGGTGCTGTGGGCCAGGATCCCGGCATGTCTCACGGTTGCTCCTCTGCGGGTTGCACCCCAGCGGTGGTTTCGAGACGGGCTCGTCCCTCGCCCTCCTCAACCACCCGGGTCACTGACGGCCCTCGATGAAGACCGCGTGCACGAGCGGCACACCCGGACGGTACGCGAGGTGGAGGTACGACGGGGCGTCGAGCACCGCGATGTCCGCCGTGGCACCGACCTGGAGGTGACCGACCTCGTCCCGGTCCAGCGCGCCGGCACCACCCTGGGTGGCGGCGAGCAGCGCCTCTCCCGGGGTCATGCCCATCTCGCGCACCGCGAGGGCGATGCACAGTGGCATCGAGGTGGTGTAGCTCGAGCCCGGGTTGCAGTCGGTGGCCAGCGCGACGTAGCACCCGGCGTCGAGCAGACGTCGGGCATCGGGGTATGGCGAGCGGGTGGAGAACTCGACGCCGGGCAGCAGCGTGGCCGTCGTGCCGGAGGACGCAAGAGCGTCGACATCCGCGTCGGACAGATAGGTGCAGTGGTCCACGGCGATCGCCGACACCTCGCACGCGAGCTGCACGCCGTCACCGTGTCCCAGCTGGTTGGCGTGCAGCCGCGCTCCCAGTCCCTTCGCCTTGCCGGCTTGCAGAATCGTGCGCGCCTGGTCGACGTCGAAGGCCCCCTGCTCGCAGAAGACGTCGATCCACCTCGCGTGGGGCGCGCAGGCGTCGAGCATCGGCCCGGTCACCAGGTCGACGTACCCGTCCGGGTCGCCGGCATACTCGGGCGCCACGATGTGCGCGCCGAGGAACGTGGTCTCGTTCGTGACCTGTCGCGCGAGCGCCAGGCTGCGCGACTCGTCGACGACCGTGAGCCCGTAGCCACTCTTGATCTCGACGGTGGTGGTCCCCTGCCGACGCATCTCGGCCACATGCCGGGCAAGGTTTGCGGCAAGCTGCTCGTCGCTCGCGGCGCGGGTTGCCGCGACCGTGGCGCCGATCCCACCCGCGGAGTAGCTGCGGCCGGCCATGCGGGCGGCGAACTCCTCGGAGCGGTCGCCGGCGAAGACGAGGTGGGAGTGTGAGTCCACGAAGCCGGGTACGACGGCGCGCCCGCCCACGTCGTGGGCCGAGTCCGCCTGCGGAGCAGCCACCGCAGGCCCGACCCAGGCGACGCGCTTGCCCTCGATCACCAGCGCGGCGTCATGGATCAGGCCCAGGTCACTGCCGTCACCCATCGCGGGGTCGTTGGTGACCAGCTCGGCGATCCCGGTGAGCATGAGCGAGGTCATGATCGCTCCTTCACCCGTTGGAGCACGCGGTCGAGCTCGCGACCGACCTCTGCCCGGTCCTCGCCGGTCGCGACCTGCCGTCCGCCGGCGACGACCGAGGTCACGTCCGACGCGGTCGCGGCGAACACGACCGCCGCGAGATCGGCTCCGGTTCCCGCGGTCCGCACGCTGCTCGTGTCCAGGGTGACGAGGTCTGCCCGCCCACCCGTCTCGATCCGTCCAGCGTCTGCGAAGCCGAGGCTCTCGTGTCCGCTCCGTGTGGCCGCGACGAGCAGCTCCTCTGCCGACCAGTGACCGCGGCGCCGACTGGCGAGCCGCTCGTCCATCTCGACCGCGCGCATCTCCTCGAACATGTCGATGACCGCATGACTGTCCGTGCCGAGTGTCAGCCGCGCACCCGCCCGATGCAGCGAGCGCGAGGGGCCGATGCCGTCGCCGAGGTCACGCTCCGTGGTCGGGCAGAAGGTGACGCGGGTCGAGCTCTGTCCAAGCAGCTCGATGTCGGGCTCCGAGAGATGCGTCGCGTGCACGGCACTGGTCCGCGCCCCGAGAGCGCCCTCGGCGTCCAGGACAGCAGTGGGACTGAGGCCGTAGGCGGCGAGGCAGGACTCGTTCTCGGCGGGCTGCTCGGAGAGGTGCACGTGCAACGGCGCGCGTCGCTCCTCGGCCCAGGTTACGACACCCTTGACCTGTTCTCGTGGCACGGCGCGCACCGAGTGGATCGCCGCACCGACCACGACATCGGGGACATCGGGACCACTCTGAGCCGACGCCAACGCCGCGGCGCGCTGCTGCCAGCGCTCGACATCCCCGTCGGAGTACCTGACCTGCACACCCTCCGGTGCCTGCCCGATCCCGGAGGCGAGATAGCAGGTGTCGAGCAGGGTGATCCGGATCCCCGCATCACGGGCGGCACTCACCAGGGCAAGGCCCATCTCGTTCGGGTCGTTGTACGGGGTCCCGTCGGGCTGGTGGTGCAGGTAGTGGAACTCGCCGACGCAGGTGATGCCCGAGGCCAGCATCTCGCGGTAGGTCGCCAAGGCGAGGTCGTAGTAGGTCTCGGGGTCGAGCGCGCCGGCGACGCCGTACATCTGCTCTCGCCACGTCCAGAACGACCCGCCTCCCGCCTGGGTCCGTCCGCGCAGCGCGCGATGGAAGGCGTGGCTGTGGCAGTTCGCGAGACCAGGAATCGTCAGGCCGGCGAGCCGGTGCGTGTAGTCGGGTGCGCGTGCGACGGTCTCGACGCGGGTGAACCTGCCGGCGTCCACGGTGACGAGGACACCGCTGGTGACCGACGGCCCCCCGAGCCACGCCCGCTCGAGCCAGTAGCTGCGGCTCACGACGTGAGCCGCTGCAAGGTGTCCGCGAGTGCGACCACCCCGGCCTCGCAGTCCACCCACTCGGCGAACTCGTCGGGTGAGTGCGAGACGCCGGTCGGGTTGCGCACAAAGAGCATCGCGGTCGGGACGCCGGCGGCCGAGAGGACCCCTGCGTCGTGACCGGCCATCGTGGGGATCACCGGCCAGCTCTCCCCACCGGGCTGCGTGGCGATCCGGCCGGCAAGGCCCTCGTCGAAGCGCACGGGCGCCGAGCTCGACTCCTCGGAGACGACGACCCGGGTGCCGTCTCGCCCGGCTCGCTCGGTGCCCAGGCGGGTGACCTCGGCGGTCAGCTCCTCTAGCTCCCGCGACGTGGCCGCCCGCGCGTCCAGCCACGCGGTGACCTCGGACGGCACTGCGTTCGTGGCGTTGGGTCGTACGTCGACGCGGCCGAATGTCGCGCGCGCGCCGGCGAGCCTCGCCTGCTTGTTCGCGGCGAGCGCCGTCATCGCGTAGGTCAGCATCGGGTCGTGCCGGTCCTCCATCAGGGTCGTGCCGGCGTGGTTCGCCTCGCCGATGAAGTCGAACCGGTAGCGCCCGTGCGGCCAGATCGCCGAGGCGACTCCGATCGCGGCGTCGCGCTCGACGAGGTCGCGGCCCTGCTCGACGTGGAGCTCGACGAAGCAGTCCACGTCATCGAGCAGACCCGAGCTGCCCAGCGACGGGTGCAGCCCCGCCGAGGACATCGCGTCGAGCAGGAAGATCCCGTCGTCGTCGCGCAGCTCGTGTGCGCGTTCGGGGTCGAGAGAGCCGGCCAGCAACCGCGACCCGAGGCAGGCGACCCCGAAACGAGACCCTTCTTCCTCGACGAACGACGCGACGCCGATCGGTCGACTCGGCGTGAACGAGCGCTCGCGGAGGAGGTCGAGCGCGGCGAGCGCGGACAGCACACCGAGCGGGCCGTCGTAGGCCCCACCGTCGTGCACCGAGTCGAAGTGGGAGCCGGTGACGACTCCTGCCGCGCCGGCTGAGTCGGCTTGGTCCGGCCGCCACCAGGCCACGACGTTGCCGTTGCCGTCGCGCTCGAGGTCGAGCGAGCGCCGGGCGCACTCCTCCTCGAACCACGCGGCGCACTCACGCTCCGCGGAGCCGAAGGGCGAGCGACGGTAGCCGCCGGTGGCGCTCGAGTGTCCGACCGGGGCGAGGTCGCGCCACATCCGCTCAAACGACATGATCAGGTCCGTGGAGTTCCAGGAGGTCGTGCGCCGCCGTCGCATGGTGCGGCACTACTCCCCCGAGCCGGTGGACCCTGCTGTGTTGGAGCGGATGCTGGCGAACGCCCTGCACGCGCCGAGTGCGGGGTTCAGCCAGGGCTGGGCGTTCCTGTTGCTCGACCAGCCCGACGACGTGGACCGGTTCTGGCGAGTCGCGACGCCAACGGAGGGTGATCTCGATGCCTGGTTGACGGGGATGCGTACGGCGCCCGTGGTGATCGTGCCGCTGTCGTGCAAGGCGGCCTACCTCGGTCGGTATGCCGAGGCGGACAAGGGCTGGACCGACCGCGACGAGTCGCGATGGCCGGTGCCCTACTGGCACATCGACACCGGGATGGCAGCGCTGCTCATCCTGCAGACGGCGGTCGACGCGGGGCTCGGTGCCTGCTTCTTCGGGATCCCGCCCGAACAGGTCGCAGGGTTCCGGGCGGAGTTCGGTGTGCCCGAGGACTACTCCCCGATCGGTGCGATCAGCCTCGGCCATCGCACCGATGACCCCGGAGCCGCAGGCTCGGCGTCGCGCCGCCCGCGCAAGGCTCTCACCGACGTCGTTCACCGAGGCTCCTGGTAGCACGGTCAGCGCTCGCGCATCGGGATTCGCACCTCACGTGCCTCGGCCACCGCGACTGCATCGTCGTAGCCCGCGTCCACGTGGCGGATCACGCCCATCCCGGGGTCGTTGGTGAGCACCCGCTCGATCTTCTGCGCGGCGAGGTCGGTGCCGTCGGCGACGCACACCTGCCCGGCGTGGATCGACCTGCCGATCCCGACCCCGCCACCGTGATGGATCGAGACCCACGACGCGCCCGACGCGGTGTTGACCAGCGCGTTGAGGAGCGGCCAGTCCGCGATCGCGTCCGAGCCGTCGAGCATCGCCTCGGTCTCGCGGTACGGCGACGCCACGGAGCCGCAGTCCAGATGGTCGCGACCGATCACGACAGGTGCCTTCAGCTCGCCCGAGGCCACCATGTCGTTGAACCTGAGCCCCGCGAGGTGCCGCTCGCCGTACCCGAGCCAGCAGATCCGCGCCGGAAGACCCTGGAAGGCAACCCGTTCGCCCGCCATCGTGATCCACTTCCGCAGCCGCCGGTTCTCGGGGAACAGCTCGAGGATTGCCCGGTCCGTGGCCGCGATGTCCGCGGGATCACCCGACAGCGCAGCCCAGCGGAAGGGGCCCTTGCCCTCGCAGAACAGCGGGCGGATGTAGGCGGGCACGAAACCGGGGAAGTCAAAGGCACGCGCGAACCCACCCTTGCGCGCCTCGTCGCGGATCGAGTTGCCGTAGTCGAACACCTCCGCTCCCGCGTCCTGGAAACCGACCATCGCCTCGACGTGGCGGGCCATCGACTCGCGTGCACGCTCGGTGAAACCGGCCGGGTCCTTCTCGCGCTCAGCTGCCCAGTCCTCGAACGCGATCCCGGCCGGCAGGTAGTAGAGGGGGTCGTGCGCGGAGGTCTGGTCGGTGACGATGTCAATCGGCGCGCCCCGCTCCAAGAGCGCCGGAACCATCTCCGCGGCGTTGCCGAACACGCCGATCGAGCGTGGCTGCCGCCGGTCGCGCGCCTCCACGGCGAGTCGCAACGCGTCGTCGAGGGACTCGGCTTGCATGTCGAGGTACCGGTGCTCGATGCGCCGCGAGATCCGGCTGGGGTCGCACTCGATGCAGATCACGACACCGTCGTTCATCGTGACCGCGAGCGGCTGCGCGCCACCCATCCCGCCGAGCCCGGCGGTCAGCGTGATCGTCCCGGCGAGGGTGCTGTCCTCGGTGGTTGAGGAGCGAGCTTGCGAGCGTCTCGAAACCAGCTTGTCTGCGATCGCGGCGAACGTCTCGAAGGTGCCCTGCAGGATGCCCTGGGTGCCGATGTAGATCCAGGACCCTGCCGTCATCTGCCCGTACATCGTCAGCCCGAGGTCCTCGAGCCTGCGGAACTCCTCCCAGCTCGCCCAGTCACCCACCAGGTTCGAGTTCGCGATCAACACCCGCGGAGCCCACTCATGGGTGCGCATCACCCCGACCGGTCGGCCCGACTGCACGAGCAGCGTCTCGTCATCGGCCAGCGTCGTCAGGGTGCGCACGATCGCGTCGTACGACGCCCAGTCCCGCGCGGCCTTGCCGGTCCCGCCGTACACCACGAGCTCCGCAGGGTTCTCGGCGTTTTCCGGGTCCAGGTTGTTCATCAGCATCCGCAGCGGCGCCTCGTTCTGCCAGCTGCGCGCGGTCAGCTCGGTCCCTCGTGGAGCGCGAACGATACGACTCATGCCAGCTCTCCTATCGCATCGTCAACCACTGACACCACCGCGCCCGCGGCCACGAGCTCCACGGCACGCTCGATCTCCGGGGAGAGGTGCCGATCGGGTCCGGGTCCGGGCACGGACTCCCGGAGCAAACTGAGTACGGCGCCCGTCCCGGCGGACGGCTGCAACGGTGCGCGCATGTCGAGCGCGCGGGCGGCCGTGAGCACCTCGATCGCGACGACCCGGGTGAGCCCGTCGAGCGCGCGCCGCAGCTTGCGTGCCGCGGACCAGCCCATCGAGACGTGGTCCTCCTGCATCGCGCTCGAAGGGATCGAGTCGACGCTCGCGGGAGCGGCCAGCCGCTTCATCTCGGAGACGACCGCGGCTTGTGTGTACTGCGCGATCATGTGCCCGGAGTCCACGCCCGGGTCTGCCGCCAGGAAGGGAGGCAGCCCGTGGCTGCGGGTCTTGTCCAGCAAACGGTCCGTGCGCCGCTCCGACATCGAGGCGACGTCGGCGGCCGCGATCGCGAGGAAGTCGAGCACGTAGCCGATCGGCGCGCCGTGGAAGTTGCCGTTGGACTCGACCCGACCGTCCTCGAGCACCACAGGGTTGTCGACCGCCGACGCGAGCTCGCGCTCGGCAACCGTCGCGGCGTGGTCGAGCGTGTCACGAGCCGCACCGTGGACCTGCGGGGCACAGCGCAGGGAGTAGGCGTCCTGGACCCGATGGCACTCCGGGCCGCGATGGCTCGCCATCACCCCGGAGTCACCGAGGATCCGCGCGAGGTTCCCAGCCGACGCGGCCTGGCCCGGGTGGGGACGAAGCGCCTGTAGCTCCGGCGCGAAGACCTTGTCGGTGCCCAACAGTGCCTCCACCGACATCGCCGCCGCGACGTCGGCCGTCTTGAGCAGCATGCGCAGGTCGGCGAGCGCGAGCACGAGCATCCCCAGCATGCCGTCGGTGCCGTTGATCAGCGCGAGACCCTCCTTAGAGGCGAGCTCGACGGGCTCCAGGTCGGCCTCCCGCAGCGCTTCGGCCGCCGGGCGACGTACGCCCTCGGCGTCGCGCACGAACCCCTCACCCATCAGTGCCAACGCGCAGTGCGACAGCGGCGCCAGGTCACCGGAGCACCCGAGCGAG
>Ga0136617_10002165_pt1 | contig 17578 bp, 23 predicted proteins | sample AntDrymUQ3222106_2_FD_129672 | JGI IMG/M metagenome (GOLD analysis project Ga0136617, IMG submission 129672) | Polar desert sand microbial communities from Dry Valleys, Antarctica - metaG UQ322 (21.06) | ecosystem: Environmental > Terrestrial > Soil > Desert | place: Antarctica: Dry Valley... | reverse complement strand
GGGGGGGGGGGGGGGGGGGGGGGGGGGGGGGGGGGGGGGGGGGGGGGGGGGGGGGGGGGGGGGGGGGGGGGGGGCGGGGGGGGGGGGGGGGGGGGGGGGGGGGGGGGGGGGCCGGCCGATACCCTCGAAACCATGAGCACCTATGACCTCGTTGCCGATCTGCCGGTCCGGATCGAGGGCTACGACCTCGACGGCCTCGTCCAGAACGTCTCAAGCGACTTCGAGCGAAAGACGACGATCATCCGCCTGCGCGGCGCCGGCGAGGAGGGGCTCGGCGAGGATGTCGTCTACGACGCCGTCGACCACGAGATCGCGCAGCGGGCGGGTGCGGTGCTCGACCTCGCGGGCGACTGGACGATGCGGTCGTTCTCCGAAGTCCTGACCGGCCTGCAGCTCTTCCCCGAGGCGGCGCAGCGCGACGTCTCGCAGCTGTACCGCATCTGGGCCTACGAGTCCGCGGCGCTGGACCTCGCCCTGCGCCAGGCCGGCGAGCCGCTGCACGCCGTGCTCGGGCGCGAGCCGCAGCCGCTGACGTTCGTCGTCTCGCTGCGCCTCGGGGAGCCGCCGTCGCTGGAGCCCGTCACGCGCCGCCTGGAGCGCTACCCGACGTTGCGCTTCAAGCTCGATCCGACGGTCTCCTGGGACGACGAGCTGATCATGAGCCTCGTCTCGACCGACGCCGTCGACTCCGTCGACTTCAAGGGCCTCTACGAGGGCACCCCCGTCGACCAGCCGGCCGACCCGATGCTCTACCAGCGCGTCATCGGAGCGTTTCCCAACGCCTGGATCGAGGACCCCAAGCTCACGCCGGAGATCGACGAGCTGCTGGCGCCGCACCGCGAGCGGATCACCTGGGACGCGAACATCCACTCGATCGCGGACATCGAGGGGCTGCCGTTCGCGCCGCGGATGGTCAACCTCAAGCCCTCGCGCCTGGGCGGCATCCAGGCGCTCTTCGACGCCTACGACTACACCGCGCAGCGCGGCATCGGCGCCTACGGCGGCGGCCAGTTCGAGCTCGGCGTCGGGCGCGGGCAGATCCAGTACCTCGCCTCGATCTTCCATCCCGACACGCCGAACGACACGTCCCCGACGGGATTTCACACCATGGATCCGCCGCCCGGGCTGCCGAGCAGCCCGCTGCCACCGGCGCCGTCACCGACCGGCTTTCGCTGGGGCTGAGCGCACCCCGGCCCCGGCGGCGCAAACCCAGGCACATGGCCGGGCTTCGCTGGGGCCGGAGGCCGGGGACGCTCGCGCGGGCTATAGGCCGCGTCGCCCGTAGCCGTAGCCACCCGTGCCGATGCCGCTGAGCAGCACGAGGACGGCGGCGATGATGGCGACGATCGCGGGCAGGCCGAGCACGAGGCACAGCCAGTAGACGAGCGCGGCGATCACGATGGCGATCAGGATCCCGATCATGGACGACTTCTCCTCGAGCAGCAGGGATAGGTGCTTGTGTGATTACCCACGAGCGCGCACGCCAGCCGCTCCGAGCCGCTTTCTCAGCCCTTTCTCAGACCCGCTGGATCAGCGTCCCGGTGCCCAGCCCGCCGCCGCAGCACATCGTCACGAGGCCGGTCTCCTGGTCGGAGCGCTCGAGCTCGTGCAGGAGCGTCGTCAGCAGCCGTGCGCCGGTCGAGCCCAGCGGATGCCCGAGCGCGATCGCGCCACCGTTGACGTTGACGCGGTCCATGTCCGGGTCCAGCTCGCGCCGCCAGGCGGCGACGACCGGGGCGAACGCCTCGTTGATCTCGATCAGGTCGATGTCGCCGATCGCCATCCCGTTGCGCGCCAGCAGCTTGCGCGTCGCCGGGATCGGGCCGGTGAGCATGATCACCGGATCGACGCCGACGGTCGTCTGATCGACGATCCGCGCCCGCGCCCTGACTCCCAGCGCATCGGCCTTGTCGCGCGACATGAGCAGCACCGCCGCGGCGCCGTCGGAGATCTGCGACGACGTGCCGGCCGTGACCTTGCCGTCGGGCTTGAAAACCGGCTTAAGCTGCGCGAGCGCCTCGAGGTTCGTGCCGGGGCGGATCCCCTGATCGACGTAGCGCGTGTCGCCGTTGGTCTGAAACGGGACGATCTCGCGCTCGAAGCGCCCCTCCTCGGTCGCCTGCTGGGCGAGGCGGTGCGAGCGCACCGCCAGCTCGTCGAGCGCGGAGCGCGGGATCTCCCAGCGGTCGGCGATCATCTCGGCGCTGAGGCCCTGCGGGATGAGGTTGTGCTTCTCCATCAGCGCGGGCGCAAACGGCGTGCCGACCTGGTCGACCATGCTGAACGTGACGCCCATCGGGATGTGGCCGAGGTGCTCGACGCCGGAGCCGATGACGACGTCGTGGACGCCCGCGGCGATCAGCGCGGCGCCGAAGTTCACGGCCTGCTGCGCCGAGCCGCACTGGCGATCGACGGTCGTGGCGGCCGCCTCGATCGGCAGACCCGCCTGCAGCCAGGCGTTGCGCGCGACGTTGAAGCTCTGCTCGCCGATCTGCTGGACGCAGCCGGCGATGACGTCCTCGACCTCGCCTGCGTCGATGCCCGCGCGCTCGATGACCTCGGTGAAGCACCGCCCGAGCAGCTCGTTGGGGTGCGTGTCCTTGTAGTAGCCCTTCTCGGGGTGGCCGCGCCCGATCGGCGTGCGTACGGCTTCGACGATGACGACCTCGCGGCCCTGCTGTGCGTTCATGCCGTCTAAGGTACCCGACCGATTGGTCAGTCAAAGCGGGAGGAGCGACCGTGGAGGAGAAGCTGGGAATCGCCGGTAGCGGCGCGATCGCCACAGGGCTCGCGGCGTGCGCCACCAGGACGCCGGGACACCTGCTCTGGGCGCGGTCAGACGCGTCGGCCGCGCGGGCGACGAAGGCCATCGCGAAGGCCTGCGAGCGTCTCGGCGAGGGCTTCGATCCCGCGAACGTCACCGTCACGACGGACCTCGACGCGCTCGCCGACGCGACGTTCCTCGTCGAGGCGATCTCCGAGGACACGGCACTCAAGCGCGAGCTGCTCGGCCGGCTCGGCGCGCTCGCCACCGACGGCGCGCTCATCAGCACGACGACGTCGTCGCTGTCGGTCAGCGCGCTGGCGACCGCCTCCGGCCATCCCGACCGGTTCGTCGGCCTGCACGTGTTCAACCCCGTCCCGCGGATGAAGCTCGTCGAGCTGGCCTATCCCGACGCGGCGAGCGCGACGACGCGCGAGCGCGCGACCGCCCTGTGCGCCGCCCTGGAGAAGGAGGGCGTCGAGGTTCCCGACCTGGCCGGCTTCGTCGTCAACCGGCTGCTGTTCCCCTACCTGTTCAGCGCGGTCGACTTCATGGAGCAGACGGGGCTGGCGCCCGCCTCGATCGACACGTGCATGCAGCTCGGCGCGGCGCACCCGATGGGCCCGATCGCGCTGCTGGACTACATCGGCCTGGACGTCGCGGTGGCGATCGGCGACGCGATCGGCGCGAACGTCCCGCAGTCGCTGCGCGACCGCTGCGCGGAGGGCGTGCTGGGCCGCAAGACCGGCCAGGGGCTCTACCCGCCGGAGTTCTACGCGCGCTGACGCCCGTCGCCCACCAGCACACGACGGGCTCGCGCGTTCGCGAGCCCGTCGTGGTCCTGCGGTGCGAGTGGACCCACCCCGGTTCCAGCTCGCCGGGCCTCCGCCGTCCCACGGGCGGGGGTGTTCGTGCTCTAACGCAGGCGCGCCGCTGAACTTGCGCCAAACGGACGAGAATCGTGGCTGGTGGGTCTTCTCGGAACGTTCCGAGAAGGTCCACTGCTAGGCGTTCTGCGTCTCGTCGTCGAAGGCGGCCTCCTGGCGGCGGCGCTCGCGGATGCGGACGGCTTCGATGCGGTTCTCGCGCACCGACTCGACGCGGATCGAGTAGCCGTTGGCGGTCACCGTGTCGCCGCGCTTGGGCAGGCGCCCGAGCCGCGCGAACACGAAGCCGCCGATCGAGTTGTAGGCGTCGCTGTCGACGGGCAGCGCCAGGTGGTAGTCGGCGAGGTCGGTGATCGCGACGTGGCCGCGCACGTACCAGTCGCCGTTGGCGAGCTGGCGCACGTCGCCGCCGGCGGGGTCGGTCTCGTCGTCGATCTCACCGACGACCTCCTCGATGATGTCCTCGACCGTGACGATCCCGGCGACGCGGCCGTACTCGTCGACGACGACGGCCATCGTCGAGCGGTTGCGCTGCAGGTCGGCGAGCAGGTCGTCCAGGGGCTTGGTCTCGGGCACGATCGGCACCGGGCGCACGGCCGGCTCGATCGATGCCTCCGAGCCATCCGCCATGAGGATCCGCGCCAGCGAGTTGGAGTGCACGACGCCGCGGACCTTGTCGGGGTTGTGGTCCTCGGTCACCGGCATGCGCGTATGTCCCGTCGAGATGCAGCGCCGCAGCGCGGCGCCGACCTCCTCGGAGACGTCGACGGTGACGACCGCCGGGATCGGCGTCATGACCTGGCGCGCCTGCTGCTCGTGCAGATGAAAGACGCCCGTCAGCATCCCCGCCTCGCCCGGGTCGAGGTGGCCGCCGGCATGCGCCTGGGCGATGATCGCGCGCACCTCCTCCGGCGTCGAGCCCTCGTCGAAGTCCGCGTCGCCCTTGATGCCGAGCGGGCGCAGCAGCGCGCTCGAGGCCTTGTTGAGCAGGTGGATGAACGGCCGCATGACCGTGTTGAAGACGTTCAGCGGCCGCGCGACCCAGCGCGCGACCTGCTCGGCGTTGACGATCGCGTAGATCTTCGGCACCTGCTCGCCGGCGGTGATGTGGCCGGTCGTGACGAGGATGTAGGCGATCGCGATCGCGATCGGCGCGGCGACGGCGTGCGCGAGGAAGCCCTCCAGCCAGGGCTCGACGAGCTCGGCGATCGCCGGCTCGCCGAGAAAGCCGATGCCCAGCGAGGCCAGCGTGATGCCGAACTGGCAGGCGGACAGGTACTCGCTGAGGTCGTCGAGCTGGGCGAGCACGAGCCGCGCCTTGCGGTCGCCGGCCTCGACAAGCTCCTCGATCCGGCCGCGGCGCGCGCGCACGAGCGCGAACTCCGCGGCGACGAAGAAGCCGTTGGCGAAGATCAGCACGACGACCGCACTGAGCAGGAGCGCGATCAAGGGACGAGGATGTGGCCGGGCCTAGGGTGGTGGCCGCGACTTCGAGGAAGGTCGTCGTTCATTGACGCTGCGCCCGAAACCGTAGCAGGGGTCGCAGCGTCGCCGGCGCCGATCGCGCGGCGCGGCGCGTCAGGAGGCGTCGGCGACGAGCCCGTCGATCGTCCCGGCGAGGCCGAAGTCGTTCTCGGTGATGCCGCCCGCGGAGTGCGTCGACAGCGTGAGGCGCACGTGCTTGTAGTCGTGGATGAGGATGTCGGGGTGATGGTTGGCCTCGTTGGCGGCGTCGGCGACGGCGTTGGCCAGCGCCATCGCGGAGTGAAAGCCCTTGCACTCGACGTTGCGCACGATCGTGTCGGCCTCGCGCCGCCACTGCACGCTCGCCAGCCGCTCGTCGATCTCGGAATCGCCCAGTCGTGCCATACGCTCTCCTCATGCGGATCGTGAGCCTCGTGCCACACGCTACCGAGCTGCTCTTCGCCCTGGGACTGGCCGATCAGGTCGTCGGCGTGACCCACGAGTGCGACTACCCCGACGAGGCCCTGGACCTTCCTCAGGTCACGCGCGACGTGCTCGAGCCGGGCATGGCGCCAGGGGCGATCGATGCCGCGGTGCGCGCCCGCACGGCGGCCGGCGAGTCGATCTACGAGCTCGACGACGAGCTCGTGGCCGAGCTCGAGCCGGACCTCATCGTCACGCAGGCGCTGTGCCACGTTTGCGCCGTCTCGGTCGATGAGGTGCAGGCGCTCGCGCAGAGGCTGCCCGGCCCGCCGCGCGTCATCTCGCTGGACCCGACGACCTACGGCGAGACGGTCGGCGACGTGCGCACGATCGCGCAGGCGACCGACGTCAAGGACGCCGCGCTTGACCTGATTGCCCGCACCGCCCGGCGCGCGGACGTCGTGCGGCTCGCGGTGCGCGGCGCGCCGCGGCCGCGCGTCGCGGCGCTGGAGTGGCTGGACCCGGTCTTCGTGGCCGGCCACTGGACGCCGCAGCTGATCGAGATGGCCGGCGGAGAGGACGTGCTCGGCTTCGCCGGCGAGCCGTCGCGCCATGCGACGTGGGAGGAGGTCGCCGCCGCGCAGCCGGAGATCGTCATCGTGATGCCCTGCGGCTACGACGCGGCGCGCGCGCTCGTGGAGGCCGAGGAGTTCGCCGAGCGGCTGCGGTCGCTCGGCGCCGACCAGGTGGTGGCCGTCAACGCCTCGGCCTACTTCTCGCGGCCCGGGCCGCGGCTCGTCGACGGCCTGGAGCTGCTGGCGCACATCCTGCACCCCGATCGCGCGCCGCAGGCGCCGGCGGAGGCGCTGGTCGTGGAGCTGTAGTGGTTCGTCCTGTGCGTCCATGCCCGTCTGGGCGGTTGCCGGCGCCGGCTGGCCAGGACGCAGTGAGGGAGTGGGCCTCTAGGCCCATGACCGAGCGAGGACGCCGTCAGGCGGTGATCGGCGACCGATCCAGTCGGGCTCGGATGCGCAGGACGGACCACTAGCGCTGCCCAGTCCCCGGACCGTCCTGTTCCTGCACTCGTCGGCGGGGCGCTACGGCGCCGACCGCCAGCTGGCGCTGCTCGCGGGCGGCCTGGACCGGGCGCGCTACCGGCCGCTCGTGGTGCTCGCGATGGACGGGGAGCTGCGCGAGGATCTCGCCGCGGCGGGTGTCGAGGTGCTCGTGCGCCCGCTCGCCGTGCTGCGGCGCGCGGCGCTGTCGGCGGGCGGGCTGGCGAGCATCGGCGGCGCCCTCGCGCGCGACGCCGGCGGACTCGCGCGGATCGTGCGGGCGCGCGACGTGCGGGTGATCCACACGAACACGTCGGTGACGCTCGGCGGGGCGGCGGCCGCGCGGATCGCGCGCGTGCCCCACGTCTGGCACGTGCGCGAGATCTACGCGGGCTTTGAGCGCTTCTGGCCGGCGTACCGGCGGCTGCTGCTGAGCGCCGACGCGCTGCCGTGCGTGTCGCAGGCCACGCGCGCCCAGCTCGGGACGACGGCGAAGGCGCACGTGCTGCACGACGGGCTCGCGCTCGCGCCCGAGCGCGCCGAGCGCACCGCGGCGCGCGCCGCGCTCGACCTTCCCAGCGACGCGTTCGTCGTCGCGATCCTCGGGCGGATCTCGTCGTGGAAGGGCCAGGACGTCCTGATCCACGCGCTTGCCCAGACCGCCGGCGACAGCACGATCGCCCTCATCGCGGGCGACCCCTGGCAGGGCGAGGAGCGCCGCCTCGACGAGCTGCGCGCGCTCGCGCGCTCGCTCGGGGTGAGCGACCGCGTGCACTTCGCCGGCTTTCGCTCCGATGTGGAGAACGTCTACGGCGCCGCCGACGTCGTCGCCGTCCCGTCGACGCAGCCCGACCCGCTGCCCAACGCCGCGCTGGAGGCGGCCGCCGCCGGCTGCTGCGTCGTCGCGGCCGACCACGGCGGGCTGCCCGAGATCCTCCGCGACGGCGCGACCGGGCGGCTCGTCGCCGCGGGCGATCCGGCCGCGCTGGCCCGCGCGCTCGCGCTGCTGCGCGCCGACCCCGTCGCGCGCGAGCGGCTCGGCACGGCCGCCGCCGCGGACGTGCGCGCGAGGTTCTCGGCGGCGCGGATGCTGGCGCGCACGCAGGAGCTCTACGACACGCTGGTCTGAATCTCCTCCCGGCGCCTGTAATCCGCGCGGGTTGCGTGACCCTTGGCCCACATGGAGACGACGATCGCCGCCGGAAGCGCTTTGCGCACATCTTCGAACGCGATCACGGCGCCGTTCGCGCCTACGCGCTGCGCAGAACCGATCCCGCCACGGCAGGACGTCATCTCGGAGACCTGCCTGATCGCGTGGCGGCGGCTGGACGCGCTGCCGGATGCGCCGCTGCCGTGGCTCTACGAGACCGCGCGGCGGCTGCTGGCCAACCAGCGGCGCGCCGCCGGTCATCAGCAGTCGGTCGCCGACCGGCTGGCCGCCGAGCCCGTCGCGGCGGGTCACGACCTCGCCGACGCGGTCGCCGGCTCGAGCGCCCGTCGTGCCACCCTCGCCTAGCTCGGCGAGCGCGACCGCGAGACGCTCATGCTCGTCGCCTGGGAGGAGCTCGTGCCCGACGCGGCGGCCCGCGCCAGCGGTTGCAGCCGCGCCGCCTTCGCCGGGCGGCTGCACCGGCGCGGCGACGCTTCAGGGGGCGAGCTCGACCGGGCCGGGCTCGCGCCCGACACCCTCGAGACGAAGGAGGCGGCATGACCCGCGACACGTCAGACGAACTGGCGCGATCGCCGCGCTGCTGCTCGTCCCGGGCGGCAGCAGCGGCGACGCGGTCGCGCAGGCCGTGCGGGCGCTCAGCAGCCGGCCCGGCGTCTTTCACGTCGTCACCCGGACGTCGAGGATCGAGGCCGGCGGATCGCGCACCCGGACGTGGACGGAGACCTGGGCGTCGGCGAGCGGCGAGCGTCGCCGCAGCCTCGTCTACGACGTCCGCGCCGACGGGCGCCGCGGGCGCCTCGTCGCCGAGCGCGTCGGCGGCACCACGGTGCCATGGGCCTCGCCCCGCGATGGCGGCCCGATCGCCGACGGCGGCGACGCGGCGGTACGGCCGCAGTCCTACGTGCTCGTCCTGCTGCGCAGCGGACGCGTCACCAGGCAGGTGCAGGTCACCTTCGCCGGCCGGAAGGCCTGGCCCGTTGAGATCCGCCCGCCGACGCAGACCACGATCCAGACCGAGGGACGCCGCGTCCCGGTTCCCCCCTCGACGCGCCGCAGCACCCTGATCGTCGACGGGCGCACGCACCTGCCGCTGCTGCTGCACACCAACGGTGTCGTGCCGACGATCGGGCGCTCGCGCGTGACCTTCCCGCGTGTGTCGACCACCGCCCGCTTCTCGGCGTTCGAGCGACTGACGGACGCCGCCGGAGCCGCCGGGCTGCGGCCGAGCGCTCGCTTTCGCCATCGCTGAGCCGGATCGACCTACTCCCCGCCTTCGGCCACGTCCTCCTCCCACTCCTGCTCCTGCGCGACCTCTTCCTGCTCACCGAAGTCCGCGACCGGCTCGAGCGGCTCGCCGGCGTTCTCGTCGGGCTCCGCGTCATCCGGTGCGTGCTCGCTGTCGCTCATTCGGCCTCCAGTTGCTCGGGGCTGCTGAGCGTACCGTGGGCGTCGAGGCGCGACTCAGATCTGCGTCGACGCACCGCCATACACTCGACGGCAGCGCGATCGCAGCGCCACGCACGCGAGCCCCTTGACATGATGCTTCGGCGCCTTGAACAGGACAATCCAGGCCTCACAGCCCGCGCGAGGAGTCTCAATCCAACAGCGCTTCGCACATTGGCTCGGGCGGCCGCTCTTGCACTCAACGTATCGCCCGTCGACGATCGACGGGTTGACCGTGCCTGGGCCGCGCTCGACGCGGGCTCACCCGGCCTTCAGCTTGAGGCTGCCGAGCAGTTGCAGCAGCTCGTCGACAATCTCGGCGATGTTGCCGCGAAGTTCCAGATCGAGATGGACGAGATCGAGATGGACGAGATCCAAGAGCAGGGGAACGTACCTGACCGCTCACCTGTCCTGGCGGCCGGTTTCGACCGCGCGTTCGCACAGGCTCGCGCCTGTGAAGCCCTTGTCGCCGCGATGGAGCCGGGGCTCGACGAGGCGGTGGAGGGCGCGCTTTACGAGGCCAACGCGGCGATGGACCATTCGCCCGCTGCGATCCGCGCGCTCGTGGAGGCCGTTGCAGACAACGTCCCGCACCCCGTCGAGCAGGTCACCCGGCAGATGCAGCAGATGATGCTCCGGTCGCTTACGGAGACCTCGTGGCGACCGCCGACGCCCTGACGCCGGACGGGGCCGAACCCGCCATCGGATCCGCTGCCCGCCTGCGGACTCAGATCTGCGTCGCGCTCGACGCGACCGCGATGCAGCCCACGGCCAGCGCGATCGCCAGCGCCACGCACGCGCCGAGCACCGGCGTCATCGCGCTGCGGCGCCGATCGGCGATCTCGAACATGAGGTAGCCGACGACGCCGCCCGCGATCAGGCCGCCGATGTGGCCGCCGATCGAGATGCCCGGGATCAGGAACGTGATCCCGAGGTTGAGCACCAGCGTCATACCCAGCCCTGACTGCATCGGGTCGATCCCGCGCGCGCGCATCCCGACGATCGCCGCGCCCATCATCCCGAAGACCGCGCCCGACGCGCCGACCGTCAGGGCGTTCGGCGAGAGCAGCAGCGCGCCCAAGGAGCCGCCGAGCAGCGACACGACGTAGATGATGCCGAACCGCAGCTTGCCGATCTCGGGCTCCATCAAGGTGCCGAGGAAGTACAGGAAGTACATGTTGAACGCGAGGTGCAGGATGCCGGCGTGCAGGAAGCCGGCCGTGACGATCCGCCACCAGTCGCCGTCGGCCACCGCGGGCCCGAACAGCGCGCCGTTGGTGAACACCTCGCCGCCACCGCGGCTCGTCAGCCCGCCGCCGCCACCCGCCGTCATCGCCACGAACGCGATGAAGTTCAGCGCGATCAGGACGTAGGTCAGCTGCGGATCGCGGCGGATCGTTGCGGCCGTACGAACCTTCGTCTTCTGGCGCGAGCACTCCGGGCAGCGCATGCCGACCGGTGTGGGCGTCATGCAGTCGGGGCAGATCGGCCGCCCGCACGACGAGCACGACACGCCGGTCTCCCGATCGGAGTGGCGATAACAGGTCGTTGCGGTCGATGCTTCCACGGGCAAATCACGCTACCAGCCGCGCGTCACGGGGCGGCCTGACGCCCGTTACGCCATGCGCGCGACGATGACCGGCTGGCGCGTCGGGACCTCGCTGCCGCCTTGCGGCTCGTCGGTCACGAGCACCCGCTTGACGCCGCGCAGATCGCCGGGGACGGCCACCGACGCGCGGCCCTCGCGGACGGAGAACAGGGCCTCGGTGGGCTCGGGCGCGACGCCGTTGGCGCGGTCCAGCCACACCTGGTAGATGCGGCCCTCCGGCGGCGCCGGCAGGCTGGCGACCACGAGCCTCGTGCTGTCGCCTGTGACGCGCATGCTGCAGCGGGCGCCCGCGGGCGCGTCGCTGCAGGCGATCGTGCGCGTCGGGGAAGCGCTCTCGTCGCCCCCGACGAGCAGCGCGCCGCCGCCGACGCCGAGCGCCAGCAGCGCCGAGGCGAGCACGCTGGCGGGCCACGGGCGCAGGCGCTGCAGGGTGAAGCGGCGCGCCGACTGGCGCTCGATCGGGCGGTCGGCCATCGGCCCGGCGGCGAGCAGCAGCTCGGACTCCGCGCGCACGACGGCCATGACGCGGTCGCGGATCTCCGGCGGCGCGGTCAGCTGCGGGACGGCGTTGAGCAGCCCGTCGGCGACGAAGCCGAGCTCGGCGACCTTGTCGGCGCAGACCTGGCAGCCGGCGATGTGGGCGAGGTAGCCCTCCCACTCGCCCTCGGGCATCGCGCGCAGGACGTAGCTGCCGGCGTCGTCGATCCGCGGGCACGTGTCGAAGCTCATGACGTCACCTCGCGAAGGCCGCCGAGCTGCGCGCGCATCTTCTCGAGGCCGAGCCGCATCCTGCCCTTCACCGTACCTATCGGCGTATCGAGCATGGAAGCGATCTCGGTCTGCGTGAAGCCGCCGAAATAGGCGAGCTCGATCACGCGGCTCTGCTCGGCTGGCAGCGTCTGCAGCGCCTGACGGATCTCCGCGGCCTCGTCGAGCCGGGCGACCTCGACCTCCGTGCGCTCGCGCGCCTCGAAGCGCTCCTCGATGCCCTCGTCGCTCGCGCGGCGGCGGTCGTGGACGACCGACCGGCGCAGCGAGTCGATCGCGCGGTTGTGGACGATCCCAAGCACCCAGGTGCGCACGGAGCCGCGCGCGCGGTCGTAGCGCGCGCCGCTGCGCCAGAGCGAGAGAAACGCCTCCTGCACGACGTCCTCGGCGGCGGCGCGCGCGCCGCACATGCGGTAGGCGAGGGAGAAGGCGGCGCTCGTGTGGCGCTCGTAGACGACCTCGAACGCCGCGGCCTCCCCGCGGCGCACGAGCTGCATGAGGTCCTCGTCGGCGAGGTCGCGCAGCTCGGTGGGGCCGGGATCGGCGTTCTTGCGCATGCGTGACATGTGCTTGCAGTACGCCGCGCCCCCGCGCGCGGATCAGTCTCGGCGGGCCAGCTTGCGCGCCTCGCTCGCAGCCGCCTTCAGCGTGCGCTGAGCGAGGTCCAGCGGGTTGCGCGACTGCGCGGCGCGCTTGCGGCGCTCCTGACGCACGCGCAGGACGACGAGCGCCGTTCCGGCCGAGGCGCCGACGGCCGTCGCCACGACCGGGCGAACCCAGTTGCGCGGATCGCGCATCGCCGACAGCTCCCAGCCCTCGAGCTCGTCGACGGCGGCGTCGGTGAGCTCCTGGAGCGTCGCCTCGACGCGCGTCTTGAGCCGGTCGGGCGGATCGACGGGCGCCAGCGCGCGGCGCAGCATCCGCTCGATGTCGATGTGCGCCATGTCCGAGCTCATCGCGAGGACCCATCCACGCCGCCACTGGCGACAGTCGAGCAATGACGCGCTGTCATACCGGCGTCACGATCCCTTCGAGCTGCTTGATCGCGCGGTGCAGGAGGACCTTGGTCGCGCCGCCGGTCTTGCCCAGCGCGCGTGCGATCTCGCGGTTGTCCATGCCGAGCGCGAAGCGCATGATGAGCGCGTCACGCCGTTCGTCGGGCAGCTCCTGGATGCCCGCGATGATCCGCGCGAGCTCATCGCGCCCCTCCACGAGATCCTCGGTCGTGTGCGGCGCGCTGAGCACCGTCGTGTCGTCGATCGGCGTCTGCGGCCGGCGCGAGCGGTCGCGATAGAGGTTCGCGGCGAGGTTGTGCGCGATCCGGATCAGCCATGGCCGCAGCGGACGCCCCTCGGACTCCGCCTGTGCGCGCTCGAAGTGGCGATAGGCCTGCAGAAACGTCTGCTCGGTCAGATCCTCGGCGTCGTGGTGGTTGCCGATCCGGTAGTAGGCGTAGCTGTAGACGTCGCGCAGGTGCGCTCGGTAGAGCTCTGAGAACGCCGCGTCGAGGCGGGCCTTGTCGGGCTGTTCCACGGTGCACGGAGCCTATCCCTGGGCCGAGCTCCGATCGGTGGCGCCGGACGCCGCCGCCGCGAGGCGCTCGGCGGCTCCCGCGCGGCGCTCGAAACGCCTGCCCGGCCCGGTCACCGCAGCCGTGAAGGTGTCGGCGTCGATGCTCCCGTCGACGAGCGCGGCGAGCCGGTCGAGCGTCGGCGACGGCACGCCCTCGCGGCGCAGCGTCCGCGCCAGCAGGCCGACGCCGTCCATCGCCTCGCTGGACTGCCCGAGGCGGTCGCCGATGTTCTGCGCCGACATGCCCTGGCCCAGCAGCTCGCCCGCGCGGCGGTTGCGGCTGCCCGCGGCGACGACGGTCGCGACGAGATCTCCCGCGCCCGCGAGCCCTGCGAACGTCTCGGGGTGCCCGCCGCAATGGCGCGCGAAGGCGTCGACCTCGGCGAAGACCTTGCCGGCCGCAGCACCGGCTGCGTTGGGGCCGCTCACGCCTGCTGCGGCGGCCGCCAGCGCAGCCGCGTTCTTCGCCGTGCCGGCGAGCTCGACGCCGGCGACGTCGGCGGTCGTCGTCGTGTCGAAGCCGGCGTCCTTGAACAGGCGCGCGATCTGCGTGGCGTAGATCGGGTCCGAGCAGCCGATGACGAGCGAGGCGCCGCTCTGCAGCGCGTCCGCGGCGTGACTCGGCCCGCCGATGCAGGCGACCGCGCGGGCGTCCACGCGCGCGGCGACGTAGGCGCTCGGCAGCGTGCCGTGGGGCGCGACGAGCCCCTTGCAGAGCACGAGCGCGCCGGCGGACGGGCTGATCGCGTGGGCGTGCGCCTCCACCGCCGCGGGCAGCGCCGCCGCCGGGACGGCGAAGCAGACGAGGTCCGGGCGGTCCAGCGCGAGCTCGTCGGCGGTCGTCACGCGGACGGCGTCGGGCAACCGGATGCCGGGGAGGTAGTGCTCGTTGACGCGCGTGCGCCCGAGGCGCTCGGCCTGCTGGGCGGTGCGGCAACCGAGCTCGACGTCGAGGCCGGCGCGGGCGAACGCGACCGCCAGGCCCGAGCCCCACGAGCCGGCGCCGATGATCGCGGCGCGGCGCAGCGCGGGGGTGCCGCCGAGCCATTCCCACTGCAGCTCGATGCATGGCCAGATGCGGTCGGTCACCGCGCGCGCGAGCGTCGGCGAGGGCGCGTCGACCTGCGGGAAGCGCAGCGGCCGCCCGGCGCGGATGCGGACCTTGTGCGGGCGGATCCGCCAGCGATTGCGCACCGCCTCGGTGCCGATCAGCGCGACCGGGACGACCGGCGCGCCCGTCTCGAGCGCGAGCCGGCCGACGCCGCGCTTGGGCGTGCCGAGCGCCCCCGGGCGGGTGCGCGTGCCCTCGGGGAAGATGACGACGACGCCGCCGCGCTCGAGGATCCGCCGCGCGGCCTCCATCGCGTCGCGGTCGCCCTGCCCGCGGGCGACCGGGAAGGCGCCCAGCGCGTTCAGAAACCACGCGCTGATCCGGCGATGGAAGAGCTCGGTCTTCGCGACGTAGTAGATCGGCCGGCGCAGCATCATGCCGATCACCCACGGGTCCATGAACGACCGGTGGTTGGCGGCGATGATCAGCGCGCCGTCCTTGGGTACGTGCTCCATGCCGATCCGCTGCAGGCGGAAGTACACGAGAAAGAACGGCTGCAACACGGCGCGGGCAGCCCAATAGACGATCGGGTTGACGCCGCGCTCCTGTGCGCGCGCCAAGAGTTGGCTGCGATCCATTGCCGAGCCATACCCGGGTTCGTGGCGAGCGTTACAGTCCGTGATGGACCATGGTCATCGATCGCGCCAAGACCGTTCGTGGAGCCTTCGCGGGTGCGGTCGCAGCCGGGGTCTGGCTCGCCCAGCAGCCGCTCGACAAGCCGGTCTTCGGCGTCGACTACGACGACAGCGAGCTGCTAGGCAAGCTTTTCACGCAGGGTTCCGCCTGGCCGGTCGTCGGCGCGGCGATCCACCTGGGCAACGGGGCGGTCATGGGCGCCGCGTATTCGGCCGTCGCCGCGCGGATGCCGCTGCCCTCCTGGAGCCGCGGGCCGCTCGCCGGGCTCGTCGAGCACCTCGCGACCTGGCCGCTGACGCTCGCGGTCGATCGCCTGCACCCGGCGCGCGACGATCTCCCGCGCCTGGCGGCGAGCGGGCGCGCGTTCGCGCAGGCGACGTGGCGCCACCTGCTCTTCGGGATCGTCCTGGGCGAGCTCGAGCGGCGCCTGAACGCGCCGCCCGATCCCGATCTGCCGACGTACGAGCACGTCGTGTCGAGCAACGGCCACGGCAAGCTCGAGCACGTCGCCAGCACGCCCGGCCGCGGCGACTGACGCCGCCCGCCGTCAGTGCACGGCGGCGGTGGTCGCGCCCGCGCCGCTGAGCTCGAACACGCAGAAGTCGCGCCCGATCACCGGTGCCGACGACGCCGAGCTCGACCGCGCCGATGTCGAGGATCGCGTGGTCGCGGTCCGGGACGACGACGCCGGCGTCGAGCAGTACCTCGACGACGTCGTCGCGGCGGTTGGCGTGCCAGTCGTGGCAGCGGCCCATGCGCGACGACGAAGAGCGCTTCGGCCCGATCCTCGCGACGTTGCGTCGGTCGGTGGCCCTGCTGCGCGAGGCGGAGATCCCGGTTCTCGTCGGCTGCAGCCTCGCGGCGTGGGCGCGCGGCGGGCCCGAGATGACCAACGACCTCGACCTCATGGTCCGGCCGGCGGACGCCTAGCGCGAGTTGCTCGTCGAGGCGGGGATGCGGCCCGAGCGCCCGCCCGAGGAATGGCTGCTGAAGGCTTGGGACGGCGACGTGCTCGTCGACGTCATCTTCGAGACCGTCGAGGGTGAGGTCACCGACGAGCACATCGCCCGCGGCGAGGAGCTGACGGTCACTCGATAGCGATGAACGTGCTCGGCCTGTAGGACTGTTCGCGCTGCGCCTGCAGACGCTCAACGAGCACCACCTCGACTACGCTGCGCTGCTGAAGATGGCGCGCGCTGCGCGAGCAGGTCGACTGGGACGCCGTCCGCGACCGCGTCCGCCACACGCCCTACGGGCGCGCGTTCTTCACGATGCTCGAGGGGCTGGGCGTGGTGGAGGAGCCGAAGGGGTCGGCGCCACCGGCCGGGGGCGACGACGTGCGGGTGCGGCCGTTGGAGGCGGGCCCGCGCTCGCACGCGGCGTTCGGGCCGGTGGCCGACGCGCCGCGGTGAGGACCGTCGTCGGGGCCACTGCTGCGCGTCACCCGGCGACGACCTCCTCGGTGCCCTGCGCGCGATGGCCCTCGCGCCAGCCCATGCCGGGGTCCTCCTGGATCATCGTGCGCAGCTTGAGGATGCCGTGCATGAGCGCCTCGGGCCGCGGTGGACAACCGGGCACGTGCACGTCGACGGGCATGAACTTGTCGGCCGGCACGATCGCGTAGTTGTTGAACAGGCCCTGCGAGCTGGAGCAGGCGCCCATCGCGATCGCCCACTTCGGCTCGAGCATCTGGTCGTAGAGCCGCCGCACGATCGGAGCCATCTTGATCGAGACGCGGCCCGACAGGATGATCAGGTCGGCCTGGCGCGGCGAGGCCCGCCAGATCTCGGCCCCGAACCGTGCGGCGTCGATGCGCGAGTTGACGATCGACATCATCTCGATCGCGCAGCACGCGAGGCCGAAGGTCAGCGGGAAGATCGCGTTGCCCCGCGCCCACGCCACCGCCTTGTCGAGCGTGGTCGTGATGACGCGCTGCTCGACGTACTCCTGCAGTTCGGGGTCGTCGAGGTCTCCGCGCAGCAGGTCGCGGGCGCGCAGCTGGCGGATGCGGAAGTCCTCCCGCGAGAGGTCGGCGTCGGTCGGCGCTACGGCGAGCTTCTGGCGCTGTATGTCCATGCGAGGGCTCCCTTCTCCAGACGCAGAACCCCGCCATCAGCAGCCCGATGATGACGGTGGCCTCGATCAGCGCGAGCGTCGCGGGCGCCTCGATCTCGATCGCGACCGGATAGGAGAAGATCACCTCGGCGCAAGATGATGAACAGCGTCGCGATCAGGATCTCGGGCCGTGGTGTTCACGCCATCGACGAGTTTAGGCCACTGGGCTCATTTCGGTTCATCCGAGTCCTGTTGCCCATACCGACCCGTAGGCGTTGTCTCGGTCGGCGGTCGGGGGTGTGGGGCGCAGAGGCACGCAACCGCGCTGCCAGAGCCCGCTTCGGACTCGAACCGGAACCGGAACCCCCTTCATTACAAGTGTGAATCGGGCGGTTGGTCGTGTCCACCGTCGACTGGCGATGGCCTGGGGGAGCAAGGCGCGTCGCGCCCTTGGCGTGGGCGGGTGCAGGCGCGTTGCGCGCGCGCTCGGGCGCAATATCGGACCTACTGTCGCTTCCGTGGGTCGTTTCACCGTCCCGGAAGTGGCGGGCAGAGTCCGCCGAGCGTGAGCATGGCGAGGGCGATGACGGCTTCTTGTGAGTGGTAGCCGAAGCCGCGGC
>Ga0136617_10002164_pt1 | contig 17579 bp, 15 predicted proteins | sample AntDrymUQ3222106_2_FD_129672 | JGI IMG/M metagenome (GOLD analysis project Ga0136617, IMG submission 129672) | Polar desert sand microbial communities from Dry Valleys, Antarctica - metaG UQ322 (21.06) | ecosystem: Environmental > Terrestrial > Soil > Desert | place: Antarctica: Dry Valley... | reverse complement strand
TCCTTGCGGAGCCGGACGATCTGGTCCTCGACCGCCAGGTCGACCGCCCGTGGGCTGGTGTGCGGGCGCCGCGAGCGGGGCTCGAACGCCGCCTCGCCCTCGACCTCGAACCGTTTGACCAGGGTCTACACCCAGTACCGGGAGACCCCATAGTCGCGAGCGACCTCGCTCTTGGTGCGGTGCTCGAGCGTCACAGCAGTGATGATCAGCCGGGCCATCGACATGGCGCACCTCCGAGGCGGGAGAGGTGCCAACTATGTCCCGGGACAGGTGCCAACTATCTCTCGGAATCTGACACTGCACCTGCCACTCATGTGATGTCTCGGCACACCGTTAACCTGACAGACCCTCGGGTCTGTGCATCGTCTGGGTAGGCGTCGGCGATCAGGTGGATCATTCAGCCGAGCACACGCAGTTGGCTCGCTAGCGACAGAGGAGCGGCAGCGACATCCGAACGGAGAGGGACGGTTCCAGCAGAGCAGCTGTCGAGCTGGTGGACCTATGTCGATGAGCCGAGTGCGCCTTCAATGCGGCGCGTCGCCATCTCCTGCCCACCGATGCATCTTGATTAGCCCTAGAGCAAGAGCTCGCAGCTAGCGCTGGCTGAATGAGTCGTCGGTTGCGATCCGGACGTAGCGAGACCGGCTCAGTCAGCCGATGCTCGGTGCGTCAGCTGCGCGAGGACTACTCGCACTGGCTGCTGTTGTCCAAGGCATCCATGTGGGCGACATCAGGGCCGGTGCCGCAGGCCAGCATGTCCCGACCGGCGTCGCCCCAGAGGACGTCGCTGCCCGGCCCGCCGCCGACACGGTCGTCGCCTTCACCGCCGTGGATCTCGTCGTTGTCGTGCACGCCGACGAGCCTGTCGTCGCCGCCTTCGCCCCACAGCTCGTCGTTGCCGATGCCGGTGCGGATCCAGTCCTCTCCGCCGCCGCCGTAGGCAGTGTCGTTGTCTTGCGCGCCGTTCACGAAGTCGTCCCCGGCGCCGCCGAAGACGGTGTCGTCACCCTTGTCGCCCAGCGTCCACAACCGGGAGCTGGCCGGCAGCGTGGACCCGTCCACGAAGTCGTTGCCGAGCCGCGGCCACACCTCGAGGTACATCTCGCTGCCGTCCTCGAACTCGGCGGGGACGTCGCAGATCGCCGCAATGCCGGTGGGCACGGACTGCCGGGTGCACGAGTTGGGGATGTCCCGCAGCTCCTGCGTGCCGGTGTCGACGTACCGCACGTTCCCGTCCACCTGGGTGATCGTGAGGTGGCCGTTCTGCTGCCCGGCGATGTACCGGTAGCCGCCCTCGGTCTTGACGATCATCGAGGCGTTCTTGAGCGGGATGGGGGGAGGGCCACCGCCGGTGAGCGACGTCGGAGGGTCGTATGCGTAGGCGACCGTGGTCAGCGAGACGGTCGCTGCGCAGGCGCCCAGGACAATGAGGAGACGAGAAGAGCGTCGGAACACGAGATCCTCCAAAAGGTGTCCCGACGACTATAGCCATAAAACGGACTAATAGGGCAGTTAACTGGGAAAGGGTTTTTGCCTTGGTGACCCAGGTGACTTCTCACCGGCTCGTCGCTGCGCCTGGCCTCCCTTCGAGACGCTCACTTCGTTCGCTCCTCAGGACATCGCCTCTGCCGCCAGACCGGAGGCCGTCCTACCGGTCTGTCGGCACCGCGATCTCGCCGTCCTCCTGCATCAGGCGCTCGAGCACGTCGTCGGGCATCCAGGTGCGGTGCGGGTAGTCGCGTCCCCAAGAGTTGAGGAACGGTACGGCGCCGAGCTCGTCGGCGCGGTCGTTCCCCAGCGCCTGGTGCACCTCGTCGACCGACTGCGCCCAGCGGAAGTGCTGGATGCCGGCGCCCTGGTCGGCGCCGTAGGTGGCGCGTCCGATGTGGTCGTCGTCGGAGTGCTCGTCCTGCCATCCCACGTGGCCTGAGTCCTGGAGTACGTCGCCGGCGGAGCGCACCGACGTACCGTTGTTGTCACCGGGCTCGGTCTCGGGCCATTGGTCCAGCTCCTTGGAGCGGTCCCACAGCCAGCGTGCTGTGTAGAGGTTGCCCTCGTTGAGGATGCTCATGCAGCGGGACCAGCCGAAGCCGACGCAGGCTCCCTCCGAGCCCTGGTCGTAGAAGTCCCACCGCTCCTCGGTGTCTGGCTCACCACCCGGCTCGAGGCAGACGCAGTGCCCACCGCGGATCTGGGTCAGCGAGCTGGCTCCACCCTTCGCGACGAAGTGCTCACCGGTCTGCTCGTCGACCTCGGGGTTGTCGAACTCGCTGTACCAGTTGACGCCAAGAACCACGGGGACGTGGGTCGGTCGCTCCTCGACGGACAACGCCGTGAGCGGGTAGTTGTCGACGTGACCCCAGTCGTCGGGGATGAAGCGCCCCAGTCTCGGGTCCTGGGGGTCGTCGTCGATGGGTCGATATCGCATGTCCGCGCCTCCTCATTTCGTGTTCAGTGCGACAGGTCGACTCTCCTCGGGTGATACCCCGACCGCAAGGCCCGTCACTGCGCGGGCGTCTGCCAGAGGCGGTAGCCCGGCCAGGCGAGCCCGAGCGCCAGCGCGCCGGGTAGGTGGTTGCTCGGCACTCAGTGTTCGCGGTGCGTGGGACGCCCGCCGACGAACGTCGCCGCCACCGGCATCCCTTTCAGATGGGCGGAGGTGGCCGCGGAGTCCGCGAAGGGCCGCAAGGGGTCCTCGTCGAGCAGCACGACATCTCCCCTGTTGCCGGAGGCGAGCGTCCGCTGGCCGTCGGTGCTGGCTGCCAGCGCCTCTGCCGCGGTCAGCGACTGAGCCGGGTGCCATGGCTCTCGCTCGTCGCCCGAGCGGTGCACGGCGGCAGCCATGGCGAGCCACGGGTCCAGCCGGGCGACCGGGGCGTCGGAGCCCATCGCGAGGGTGACCCCGGCGTCGAGCAGGGATCGCAGGAGGAAACAGCGGTCTGACCGGTCCGGCCAGCAGCGTTCGGTGACATCCCTGTCGTCGTACAGGTGAGCAGGCTGCACGCTGGCTCGGACTCCGACGCGGCTCATCCGCGGAATGTCCTCCCACCGGATGAGCTGGACGTGCTCGATCGACCCGCGTGCACCGGTGGCCGCGAACGCGTACAGGGACGAGGCGGCCGCCGCATCCCCGATGGCGTGTACGGCGACCTCCAGACCCGTCGCGTCTGCCCACCTGAGCAGCCTCACGAGCTCCGCATCACCGAAGTTCTGCTTTCCCCGTGGGAGCTCGAGGTCGTGCGCGTCGGCGAACGGTTCGCAGCAGAATGCGGTGCGGGTGTTGAGCGAGCCGTCGCCGATGATCTTCAGCGGCCCCATCGTGACCAGCCCGCCGCTTCCGGGCAGCGACTGACCCGAGCGCAGTCCGCTGGCGATGACCTCCTCGAGGCCCTCGGGGTAGGCAGCGGGGCGCACCCGAAGCTGGTCGATCCCGTCGGCCACTCGCCCCGGCCACTCGCGGTAGCCGGGGCCGAACTCGAAGTCGACGATGCCGACCACGCCGAGGGCGGCCGCAGCCTCGACCGCTGCCCTGTAACCCACGTCGGTACTCTCCCTCGACGTGGTCAGATCGGAGAGTCGGGAGAAGACGGGGAACCACTCGCGCTCGTCGAGGACGCCCAGCCGCGCGGGCAGCCCGAGAGACTCGAGCGCACGCGAGTTGAGCCAGCCGTTGTGGGCGTCCCCGCTGACGAGCGCCACCGCGCGGTCCCCGCTCACCGCGTCGAGCTCTGCGACGGTGGGTGGTCGCGGCCAGGTCGCCGAGCGGTACCCGAAGCCGACCACCACGGCACCCGGCGGTCTCGGAGGCGAATCGGCGAGGTGCGCGCTGACGACCCGGGTGACCTCCGAGGGGTCCGCCGTGCCGCTGACGTCGAGCCGGTTCCGAGTCTCGGCCCACTGGCGCATGTGCACGTGCTGGTCCCAGAGGCCGGGGATCGCCCAGCGCCCTGCCGCGTCAACGACCTCCTCGCCCGCTTGGGGTCGGAGCTCAGGCGCCACCTCGGTGATCCGGCCATCGGCGATCCGGATGTCCACGGCATCGTCGGTGGGGGCGGGAGCGCCGACCGGGACCAGCCTGGCCTCGCGGATCATCGTGGCGGCGGACACGACACTCAGCCTAGGAGTTTCCCGGGTGGTGGTTTCGAGACGGTCTCGGCTAGCGCCTCGCCCTCCTCAACCACCAGTAACCGGTGGTTGAGGAGCGAACGAAGTGAGTGTCTCGAAACCACCGCACCGGTCACCGTGTCCTGGTGCGAGAATCGGACCACAGGCAAGGAGGAACGGATGGCAGACACCATGCAGCACTGGGCGGGAGCAACGTTCGACGGAGGCAGCGGCCGGTTCTCCGACGTCGCCGACCCGGCCACCGGCGCGGTGACTGGGCAGGTCGCACTCGCGTCAGCTGACGACGTGGCTCACGTGGTTGCCGCCGCCAAGGCTGCGTTCCCGACCTGGCGCGACACGTCTCTCGCCGCCCGCACCCAGATCCTCTTCGCCTTCCGCGAGCTGCTCAACGACCGCAAGCAGGAGCTGGCCGCGATCATCACCGCTGAGCACGGCAAGGTGCTCTCCGACGCGCTCGGCGAGGTGACCCGAGGACAGGAGGTGGTGGAGTTCGCTTGCGGGATGCCGCACCTGTTGAAGGGATCGGCGACCGAGAATGCCTCGACGGGCGTCGACGTGCATTCCGTCCGGCAGCCGCTCGGGCCGGTGGCCGTCATCAGCCCGTTCAACTTTCCAGCCATGGTGCCCATGTGGTTCTTCCCGATCGCGATCGCGGCCGGCAACACCGTCGTGCTCAAACCGAGCGAAAAGGTGCCCTCGGCCGCGCTCTGGATGGCCGAGCTGTGGCAGGAGGCGGGGTTGCCCGACGGAGTCTTCAACGTCGTCAACGGCGACAAGGTTGCCGTCGAGGCGCTGCTGACTCACGCCGACATCCGGTCGGTCTCGTTCGTCGGCTCGACCGCGGTGGCGCGCTACGTCTACGAGACAGGGACTGCCCACGGAAAGCGGGTGCAGGCGCTCGGCGGCGCGAAGAACCACATGGTGGTGCTCCCAGACGCCGACCTCGACCTCGCCGCGGACCAAGCTGTCAACGCCGGCTTCGGCTCCGCTGGCGAACGCTGCATGGCGATCTCGGCGGTCGTGGCGGTGGGGGATGCGGGCGACACGCTCGTCGAGAAGATCCGCGAGCGGACCGTTGGCCTGCGAGTGGGCGACGGACGCCGTGGCTGCGACATGGGGCCGTTGGTGACCGGGCAGGCCCGGGACCGGGTGTCGGGATACATCGACGCCGGCGAGGACGCCGGAGCCACGCTCGTCGTGGACGGACGCAAGGTGGAAGCCGATGCCGAAGGCGACGACGGGTACTTCCTCGGCCCGAGCCTCTTCGACCATGTCGAGACCGACATGTCGATCTACACCGACGAGATCTTCGGTCCGGTGCTCTCGGTGGTGCGCGTCGAGAGCTACGACGACGCGCTCGACCTGGTCAACGCCAACCCCTACGGCAACGGGACCGCGATCTTCACCAACGACGGAGGCGCGGCTCGTCGTTTCCAGAACGAGGTCGAGGTCGGGATGGTCGGGATCAACGTGCCGGTCCCAGTGCCGATGGCCTACTACTCCTTCGGCGGCTGGAAGTCGTCGCTGTTCGGTGACACCCACGCGCACGGTGCCGAGGGTGTGCACTTCTTCACCCGCGGCAAGGTGGTCACCTCACGGTGGCTCGACCCCAGCCACGGTGGGATCAACCTCGGCTTCCCGCAGAACAGCTAGCGGTCGCTGTTCCGGGGTTTCGAGACGGCTCGTCCCTCGCCTCCTCGACCACCCGGTGGTCTCAGTCGGTGATGGCCTTGCGGCGGCGGCGGTGGATCAAACCGGCGAACACGACAGCCGGTGTGATCAGCGCCAGACCCGTGAGCGTGCGGCCCAACGTGGTGGGCTGCGCGGCCGTCGCCAGGCTCTTCGGCTCGAGCGGTGGGACGTTCAGGCCGGCGCCGTCGAAGCGGTACACGTCGAAGCCGCGGACCAGGTCGTTGCCGTAGCCGAAGAACGAGCCGTCACGGTTGATCCGGTTGGTCTTGAACGACCACGTGTCGGAGTCGGAGAACACGTAGTGACCGACCTCGCGCATGCCGACGCCGTTGCCGACGGCCGTGTCGGACGGGCTCCCCTTGTAGGTGGCGAGCCCGGAGATGTCGAGCACCCGGACACCCTGGCCGTACCAGGCGATCGTGAGCATCTTCTGTCGCGGGTAGAGCCGCATCACGTGAGCCGTGCACGTGGTGCCGGGCTGCGGCTGGATCGTCGGGATGTACCAGGTGCCGATCTTCGGCGGGTCCTGCTCCTTCTTGCCGGTGATGTCATAGAGGTGCAGCCCGCCGCCGGGGCACTCCGCGCTCGCGGCTGCACCGGCCCGCTCGTCGCTGATCACCAGGACCTCGCGGCGCCCGCCGTTCGGTTTCGGCACCCGGACGGGGTCAGACCCGTGCACGACGTTGATCGCCGGGTCCAGGATCTGCGAGATGAGCTTGGGCTGCCTCGGGTTGGTCGTGTCCAGCACGAGGGTCTGCGACAACGCGGCCGAGTAGGCACGCGTGCCCTTGGCGTTGAAGGTGATGTCGTGCGACTCCGAGCCGAGGGAGGCCGGCACGAACGGAGTCGGGTAGTCCTGGACCTTCTTCGGGTTCTCCGGCTCCCGGACGTCGTAGATCGTGATCGTCGGCTCGGTGCTGCTGATCAGGTCCGAGTTCGAGTTGTAGAGGTACTCGCCGCTCGGGTGGATCGTCATGTTGTGCGAGCCGCGAGGGACGGGGAGGAAGCTCACCGTCTGGGGCGAGCTCGGAGTCGTCAGGTCGACGAGGACCGTGCCAGCGGCCGACGAGCCCAGGTCCAGGTCACGGGCGCACTTGGATGCGGCGCCCGCCGCTCCGAACGACCCGTCGGCGGTGTAGCTGGCCAGGATCCGGCCGCCGTGCTTCCAGACCTGGATGTCGCCTTGGCTGATGTCGCAGTCGTAGACCGCGGCGATGAACGGATTCCTGGGGTTGGTGATGTTGACGATCTGCAGGCCCTTGCGCAACGTGCCCGCCAGCGCGAACTCCCGCTGTCCGACCTTGAGGAACTCGATGTCGGAGCCGGACTGGTCGGCACCCGCCTCGACCCCCCGGTACTGCAGGTTCTTGACGAAGGTCATGTTCTTGCCTGCGCCCGACGTCTCCACCCTGAGGCCGCGGTCGGCGGTGGGCAGGTCACCGCGCTCGTGGGCAGACGCGGAGCCGACGGGAAGTACGGCGAGTGCCAGCGCGGCGGTCCCCGCACAGGCGGCCAGAACGGGTCGGAAAGCCATCAGGTGTCACCTTCGCGGTTAGGAGAATTCCGAGGTTACCCAGATTCAACGACTCGGAACCAGAAGGGTTACCCCGCCGATGCCAGTCATATCGCACTCATGCCGGACTTGTCCCGGCCGGCTCAGTCGCGCGAGCGGCGCCGGAAGGCGGCGAGGGCCAACGGCGCGAACAGCGCGGTGAGCAGCAGCGACCACGCGATCGTCACCGCAACCGGGTGCTGCAACGGCCACGCCGCGTCGGGTGGTGCGGGCAGGCCGTTGCCCCATAGCTCGCGGCAGGCCTGGGTCAGCGCGGAGACCGGGTTCCACTCCGCGATGAAGCGAAGCCACGCAGGCATGTCCTGCGTGGGGGCGAAGGTGTTCGCGACAAAGGTGAGCGGGAACATCACGGTGAACATGAAGCCCTGGACAGCCTCGACCGTGCGCATCAGCGAACCGACCCAGATGCCCAGCCAGATCATCGCGAACCCGAACAGCAGCAGCAGCAGAAAGGCCAGGACGCTGTCCACCACACCGGTGCGGATGCGCCAGCCGATCAGCAGGCCGGTCACGCCCATCACCACGATGCCGATGGAGGAGTGGATCAGGCTGGAGATGCTCCTCCCGATCAGCACCGAGGACCGGGAGATCGGCAGCGACTTGAACCGGTCCACGATCCCCTTCTGCAGGTCGCTGGTCAGGCCCATTGCAACGATGGCCGAGGAGAAGACCATCGTCTGCACCATGATCCCCGGCAGCAGGAACTCCTTGTAGTCCGAACCGGCGACCGCGATCGAGCCGCCGAAGACATAGGCGAACAGCAGCACGAACATCACCGACTGCACCGTGACGTCGAGGAGCATCTCCGGCATCCGCCGGATGTGCAGCAGGTTGCGCCACACGATGGTGGTCGACGCCCGCAGGATCGACGGTGGCGAGACCGGCGGCCTGCTGGCTGGGAGGTGGGGCGTGGCTGTCGTGGCTGTCGTGGTGGTCATCCCGGGACTCCTTCCGGCTCGAGCTCTTCGTCCGGGGCGGTCGGCTCGGCGCGGTGCCCGGTGAGGTGCAAGAACACGTCGTCGAGGCTCGGCCGTTTCAGGCCCAGGTCGTCGAGCTCGATGCCGCTCTCCTCGAAGACCGCCGCGATGCGGGTCATGTCGCCCAGCCCGTGGGCCTGTGCCGTGAGCCGGCGGCTCGCGGCCTCGGCGTGCACCTCCGCGCAGCACGAGCGCATCAGGGCCTCGGCGCGGTCGAGATCGTCGGCGTGGGTCAGGGTGACGACCACGCTGGCCTGGCCGGCCTGGTCCTTGAGCTGGGTGGGGGTGCCCGCGGCGATGACCTTGCCCTTGTCGATCACCACGATCTCGTCGGCGAGATGGTCGGCCTCCTCGAGATACTGGGTGGTGAGCAGCAGGGTCGTGCCGTCGCGGACCAGCCCCCGCAGCACCTCCCACAGCTCGGTCCGACTGGTCGGGTCCAGGCCGGTCGTGGGCTCGTCGAGGAACAGCACCGGTGGGGCCGCGATCAGGCTCACGGCGAGGTCCAGCCGGCGGCGCATCCCTCCGGAGTAGGTCTTCGCCATCCGGTCACCGGCGGCGGACAGGTCGAAGCGTTCGAGCAGCTCCTCGCTGGTCTCGCGGATGTAGGACTTGGGCAGCCCGTACAGCCGCCCGATCAGCTTGAGGTTCTCACGGCCGGTCAGCAGCTCGTCGACCGTTGCCGCCTGACCGGTCAGACCCATGCTCCGGCGGACCGCATCCGGCTCCCTGACGACGTCGTGGCCGGCCACCCGGCCAGTGCCGCTGGTCGGCACGCTCAAGGTGGTGAGCATCCGCACAGTCGTGGTCTTGCCCGCGCCGTTGGGCCCGAGCATGCCGAGCACGGAGCCCTCCGGGACCACGAAGCTGACCCCGTCGACGGCGAGGTTGTCGCCGAACCGCTTGACCAGGTCGACCGCCTCGACGGCTGGCGAGGGTGTCATCGAGGGTGTCATCGACGTCATGTCCTCACCCTAGGTCGAGCCGCCGACACCGTCGTACTGATTTTCTCGCTCGCGCACATGCCACCAGGATGCAACCTCAAGCACGCTTCAACGCAAAGCTCGGGGATGGCAAGCAACCTCGCGGTGAGTGGTCTCGACAAGCTCGACCACCCGGGAGCGCGGCTCGACACCCGGGAGCGCGGCTTGACCAACCCCGGGAGAGGTTATGGCCTGTTTGGGCTATTGATTCGGGGGTTGAAGGAGGATGATTGTTGCAATTGGCCTTTACGTTCGCCGGGATGGGAGGTGCGTGGTGTCCCGCCAGCGGACCCGCGACCAGATCACGGAGGCGCTCGCGGACTCGCTCATCATCGAGTTCGGCAGGAGAGGCGACGGCGGCCCGACCGGCAGCTGGGGGCACTACGCAGGCGTCTACGACCCCGGGTTGGCGGCCGCCTTCGACGTCGAGGTGGCCGCGCTGCTCCAGAACGTCCCGGAGCTCGAGGAGGCGGTGCGCACCGCCGGGGCCGTGAACGCGCGTGGCCGGCTCCCGCGCAACGCGCGCCAGATGCTCGTACGGCGTCTGGAGTCCGAGCTTGCCGAAAAACAGCGGCACACCTGGTTGTCGCTGGAGGCGATGCTGCGCACCAGCGCTCGTGCCCATGCCCAGAACGGGTTCACCCCGCAGACAGGCAGGGCCAAGGGTAGGAGGTCCAGGCGCTTCCGTCGATGGCTGCTCGGCGCGGTCACCTCGCTGCTCCGGCGAGGTCGCCGGCTCGCGGTGCCGTTGATCTTGCTCAACACGATCATCGTGCTGGTCATGGCGGTCGGGCCCGCGCTGCACCTGGCGTTCGGCACGCCACTGCCCTCGGGCGACGAGCGCGTGATCGCGTTGTCCCTCGCGGCGACCTGGGCCCTCGCGTTCATGCCGGGCTGGCTCTTCGTCCGGTTCCTCGACCGCCGCGCGGGTGCGCTGTGGGACGAGTACGTCATCCACCTGCACCGGCTAGGTCTGGACGACCACGGGAACCTTCCTGAACCACCCCGGACGTCGGCCTATCACGACGACTGGGTGCACGATGACGGGCTCGGGCGCGCGTGGCTGCGCAACATCTACCGCGAGAAGTTCGACGCCTACTACGGGCGATCGGTCTCGCGCTTCGGCATCGACGCGGACCAGGCGGTCAAGCCAGAGGCGCTCTTCCCGGTGTTCTTGTGCACGGGGTTGCTCGCTGCGGGATGGACCGCGGTCCTTTACGACGCCCAGGCTTCCTTCGGGATCGCTGGGGAGACGCCGGGAGCGGTGCTCACGTTCGCCTTCATCGGTGCCTACCTCTACTTCATCCAGGGGCTGATGCGGCGCTACTTCCAGGCTGACCTCCGCGCCGGTGCCTACGTCAGCGGTTACGTGCGCGTCGTGACCGCGTTGCTCGTCGCGATGGTGCTGAACGCAGCCACACCCGCGGCCGTGCCAGCCGAGGTGGTCGTCGCGGTGGCGTTCGTGGTCGGGTGGTTCCCCGACGTGGGCCTGCGGTGGCTGATGCGCGTGGCATCGAGACGGCTGCGCGGTGCGGTGCCCTCGGTGGAGCCCGCCTATCCGTTGAACCGGCTCGACGGGCTGAACCTCTGGTATGAGACCCGGCTGCTCGAGGAGGGCATCGAGGACCTGCAGACTCTCGTGACGGCGAAGGTCGTCGACGTACTCCTGCACACCAAGGTCCCGGTCGCCCGGCTCATCGACTGGGTCGACCAGGCCGTGCTGCTCACGCACCTCCCGGCGGAGCCGGCGATCGCCGACCAGCCACAGCGCTCGCTCAAGAAGCGAGCCCAGGCGGCAAAGGACCAGGCAGACAAGGACCAGCACCCTCGGCTGACCTTGCGCAGGTGCGGCATCCGCAGCGCCACCGGTCTGCTCCGTGCCTTGCACGAGGGTCGCGAAAGCAGCGCGCGCGAAGCCCTCATCGAGCACCTCGAGCAGCACGGCATGCCCCGAGGCTCCGTGCTGTCCCTGCGCGACATCCTCGCCGCAGACCGACGGCTCGCGGTCGTCTACAACTGGCAGAACGGCGACGCGGCAGCACGTCGGCCTCTTCCGCTCACCGCGCTCGAGGTGGTCGAGGTTGTCGAGCAGCGTCGCGGCGGGAGCGTGGTCTCGACAGGCTCGACAAGCTCCGGGTGAGTGGTCTCGACAAGCTCGACCACCCGACGGAGCGGCTCGACCAGCCGGGGGTGAGGGTGTGTCGGTAGTCGTCGGTGAAGACGGTCTGGCGCGTCCCGCGTGGGCGGCCGGGGACCCGCTGCTGCGTGACTACTACGACAGCGAGTGGGGCTTGGCCATCCGCGACGAGCAGGGGGTCTACGAGCGGATCAGCCTGGAGGCGTTTCAGTCCGGTCTGTCCTGGGCCACGATCTTGAGGAAGCGGCCGGCGTTCCGCGAGGCGTTCGCCGACTTCGACCCCGAGGTGGTCGCGGAGTACGGCGACGCCGATGTCGACCGGCTGCTCGCCGACCCTGGCATCGTGCGCAACCGAAAAAAGGTCGCTGCCACGATCGCGAACGCGCGAGCGACTCTCGCGCTGAGACCCGAGGGAGGACTCGCCGACTTCGTGTGGTCCTTCCAGCCTGACGGGACCCCGGCGCCGCAGATCCTCGCGGACATCCCGACGCAGACGCCGGAGTCGGTCGCCCTCGCTAAGGCCTTGCGCGCGAAGGGCTTCTCCTTCGTCGGCCCGACAACCATGTTCGCGCTCATGGAGGCGATCGGCATCGTCGACACCCACCTCGTCGACAGCCACCGCCGCGGCTCGTCCGGGGTGTGGCCGGATGCGGTCGGCACCCGGGGTTGAACAGGGTCAGCGGGCCGATGCGGGGCGCAGGGCGGGCAGCACGTCCTCGTTGACGACCTCGAGCTGGTGCGCGGAGTAGCGCTCGAGGTCGTCGCGCTCTTCTCGGGACAGGCGACCGCAGACCCACTCCCAGTGCAGCGCGACATGGTCCCCCGCCCGCAGCTCGCCGAGCAGGCTCACCCCGTCCTGCCCGGTGACCACGGTCTCGGTCTCGACCGGGCCGAGGGCGAGTCGGGTGCCGTCCCACGTCAGGGGCGAGGACTCCGCGCGAACGCTGTCCCCGGAGACCTCCACCACCGTGCCCGTGCGGATGCGGCACCGGTCGAGCACCTGCAAAGCCATAGCGGCCCGTGGACCCTCCTCGTGCAGCACCGCCGTCCACGGGTAGATGCAGAGCACCGCGAAGCTGTGGTGCGGGATGCTGCGAGCCAGCGCCGGTTCTGTCAGGGCGCACAACGGTGTGCCGACCATGCCGCCGAACCGTGCGTGCATGGCCGCCCGCCCCTCGGACGTCGAGAACTGGTCGAGCAGCGAGCTGCCGACCCAGTACGCCGCGACCACCCGAGGGTCCAACGGGTCGTCGACGCCGTGGGTCTCCGCGATCAGACTCAGGTAGGGCCACGCCCCGTCGAACTGCCGTGACATGTGCCGCAGCGTCGGGTCGTCGCTGCCCGTCGCGGCGCGCTCGAAGAACGTCGTGTGGTCATCGGGCCCGCAGTAGCCGTGCAGGTTGGGCGGGAAGGCGTAGCGCGCGAACAAGACCGGGCCGGGGACCTCACTCACGCAGGACGTCCTCCTCCTCGCGTGGCCGGCCCATCATCTCGAGGCCGGACAGGGCCTTCGCCGCCTCCGCCTCGTCGACCACGTCCATCGCGAACCCCATGTGGATCAGGATCCACTCTCCGGCCGCGGGTGCGGCGTCCAGCATCCCGATGTTCACCTTGCGGTGTGCACCTTCCACGTCGACGAGGGCGAGCTGGTCGTTGTAGCCGTCGACCATCTCGATGACCTGTCCCGGGATCCCGAGGCACATCAGCAGATCCTCGGCAGCTGCTCGCCGATCGGCAGGTCCACGACCCGGGTGCCGCCGAGGCCGGTCTTGGCGACCACCATGCCCCGATGCTCGTCCACACAGGTCCCGACCTCCTGGGCGCCCGTCCCCAGCGGGTGCCTGCGCATCGCCTCCAGCACCCGGTCCGCGTCGTCGGCGGGGACGATCGCGAGCAGCTTGCCCTCGTTGGCGACCTGGAGCGGGTCGAGCCCCAGCAGGCCACACGCGTCCTTGACCATCTGCGGCACCGGCAGACTCTGCTCCACCAGGTCGATGCCGACGCCAGAGGCCCGCGCGATCTCGTTGAGCGACGCGGACACGCCGCCCCGCGTCGGGTCGCGCAGCACGTGCACGTCGGCACCGGTGCCGATCATCGCGTCGACCAGCCCATGCAGTGCTGCGGTGTCGCTCTCGATCGTGGTGCCGAACTCCAGTCCTTCGCGGCAGCTCATCACCGCGACTCCGTGCACGCCGATGTCACCGCTGACGAGCACGGTGTCGCCGACCTGCGCTCGCGTGGGCCCGATGTCCACGCCCTCGGGAACCACGCCGATCCCGGCCGTGTTGATGAAGACCCCGTCGCCGCTGCCGCTGTCGACCACCTTGGTGTCGCCGGTGACCAGGCGTACTCCGGCCGCGCGAGCTGCCGCTCCGACGGCCTCGGCGATCCGGCCCAGCTCGGAGAGCGCGGTCCCCTCCTCGAGAATGAACGCCGTGGACAGGAAGAGCGGGGTCGCCCCGGACATCGCCAGGTCGTTCACCGTGCCGTTGACGGCGAGGTCGCCGACCGACCCGCCCGGGAAGAACCGCGGCTTGACCACGAACGAGTCGGTGGAGAACGCCAGCCTGGTCCCGCCGTTGACGCTCAGCACCGCGGAGTCGCCGAGCTCGGCGGCAGCTGCGGCGCCATACGCCGGGAGGAAGAGGTGCTCGACCAGCTCGGCCGACATCGCACCGCCGCCGCCGTGTCCCATCACGATGGTGGGGGAGCTGCGCAGCGGTGTCGGGCAGACCCAGCCGTCGAAGTCGACGGCGGTGTCGGCCGTGCCGTTGACGGTCGTCATGTGGCGTCCACCAGCTCCAGTCTGCGGTAGGTGTAGTAGGCGGCGCAGGCACCCTCGGAGGACACCATGGTCGCGCCGAGCGGGTTGCGGGGGGTGCACTCCTTGCCGAAGGCCGCGCACTCGTGCGGCTTGATCAGACCTTGCAGCACCTCGCCGGACCGGCACAGCGGCGACTCGTCGGTGTGGATGTCGGTGACGGAGAACCGGTGCTCGGCGTCGTACTCGCGGTACTTCTCCGAGAGCCTCCAGCCGCTCTGCGGGATCATGCCGATGCCGCGCCAGGCCCGGTCTGTCACCTCGAAGACGTCCCGCAGCATCTCCATCGCCGCGGGGTTGCCCTCGTCACGGACTGCGCGCGGATAGGCGTTCTCCAGCTCGTGGCGGCCCTCCTCCAGCTGCAGCACGGTGCGCCGGATCCCTTCGAGGATGTCGAGCGGCTCGAAGCCTGTGACCACGATCGGCACGGAGTACTTCTCGGTCAGCGGCGGGTACTCCGCGGTCCCCATCACGCTGCACACATGGCCGGCCGCGAGGAACCCCTGGACCCGGCAGGTCGGGGAATCCATGATCGCCGCGATCGCCGGCGGGACCAGGACATGAGAGACCAGCAGCGAGAAGTTCTTCACGCCGAGCCGCTTGGCCTGGTAGACCGTCATCGCGTTGGCAGGCGCCGTCGTCTCGAAGCCGATGCCGAAGAACACCACCTGCTTGTCGGGGTTCTCGCGCGCCAGGTTCAGCGCGTCGAGGGGCGAGTAGACGACGCGTACGTCGCCGCCTGCGCTCTTGATCCGGAACAGGTCCTCGCTGCTCCCCGGCACGCGGAGCATGTCGCCGAAGGAGCAGAACACCACGTCCGGCTGCTTCGCGATCTCGAGTGCCTTGTCGATGATCTCCAGTGGGGTCACGCACACGGGGCAGCCGGGACCGTGGATCATCTCGACGCTCTCGGGCAGCAGCTGGTCGATCCCGTGCCGGATGATCGAGTGTGTCTGCCCGCCGCAGACCTCCATCATCGCCCACGGTTGCGTGGTGCTCTCGTGGATCTGGTCTAGCAGCTTCTTGGCCAGGTCCGGGTTGCTGAACTCGTCCAGGTACTTCACCGTGCCACCTCCTCAGGTGCTCCGGCCTGTTTGGCCGCGAGCTCGAAACCGTCGCCGAACTCCTCCTCCAGGATGCCCATCCGCTCGAAGTTCGCCAGGGTCTCGATTGCGGATGCCTCGTCGAGTCGCTGGAGCGCGAAGCCGACGTGCACGACGACGTACTCACCGATCTTCACGTCGGGGATGTACTGGAGGCACACGTCCTTGTGGACGCCGCCGAAGTCGACGTCCGCCATCTGCGTGCCGTCTCGCTCCTCGAGGGAGAGCACGCGTCCCGGGACTGCAAGACACATGGTGTGGTCCTTTCTGGCCGTTCTCCGTAGCCACTCTCAGCCGGACGCTCCGACAAGAATTTGCCCAAGCGCGATTCCTCCGTCGTTGGGGGGCAGCAGCCGTGGCCTCAGCACGGTGAACCCCGCCCTCTTCAGGGCGGCCGACGCCGCCTCGAGAAGCACTGCATTCTGGAAGACTCCTCCTCCTAGTGCCACTGTGTCGAGACCCGTGTCCTGTCGAGTCCGGTCGGCGAGCTCGAGGATCAGCCCGGTGACCGCGGCATGGAACCTGGCGGAGACCACCGAGGCGGGTGTGCCGGACCGTACGTCGTCGACCACCGCCCTCACCACCGGGGCCGCATCGGCCTTCGTCGGGGCGTCGGTCGAGCCACCTCCGGTGACCTCGAAGCGGTAGCCACCGTGCGGGCCCGCCGTCGTGAGATCGGCCCCGCGGGCCAGGCCCTCGAACTCGATCGCCGCCTCCGCCTCGTAGTCGGCGACGTGCCGCACCCCGGCAAGGGAGGAGACCGCGTCGAAGAGCCGGCCCATGCTCGAGGTCGGCACGCACCCGAACCCGGTCTCGAGCTGGTGTCCGAGCACCTCGCGCTCCTGCACCGGGCAGGCGGCCACGGACGGGATGTCCTCCTTCCACGCGACGCCTGCGCTCCGGAGGTGCGAGAGCGCCATCCGGTAAGGGCGGCGCACGCTGGTGTCGCCACCGGCAAGGGGCACGTAGGAGAGGTGGGCTGCCCGTCGGAAGCCCTTGTAGTCGGCGACCAGGACCTCCCCGCCCCACACCGCAGAGTCGGTCCCGAAGCCGGTGCCGTCGAAGGCGAACCCGATCACCGGCTCGTCGTGCCCGAGACCGTGCTCACCCATCACCGAGGCGATGTGCGCGTGGTGGTGCTGGACCGTGCGGAGCGGCCGAGCTCGTGCGTGGTCGGCGGCCCACCGGCTGGACCGGTAGCCGGGGTGTGCATCGGCGACCAGTGACGCGGGGGTGACGCCGGTGAGCTCCTCCAGATGGGCCGCCGCAGCGCCGAGTGTCTCCAGGGTCGCCAGGTCGTCCATGTCGCCGATGTGCTGGCTCATCCACGCGTAGCGACCGCCAGCCACCGCGCAGGTGTTCTTCAGGTCCGCACCGACGGCGAGGACCGGGTCGACCTCGAAGGGGAGCGCGATCGGCAGCGGGGCGTAGCCGCGGGAGCGCCGGATCGGCAGCTCTTCCCCAGCCACGAACCGCGCGACCGAGTCGTCGCACGGCACCCGGATCGGCCGGTCGTGACACAGCCACGCATCGGCCAGTGAGCCAAGGCGCAGCAGCGCGTCGTCGTCGTCGGTGACGATTGGCTCCCCGGACAGGTTCCCCGAGGTCATCACCAGGACTTGTGGACCGGGGCTGTCGTCGACGCCGAACAACAGCACGTGCAGCGGGGTGTAGGGCAGCAGCACGCCGAGCTCGGGGTTGCCCGGCGCGACCGACGCAGCGACCTGCCGTTGCGGGTCCGACCGACGCGGCAGGAGTACGACGGGGCGGCGGACGCCGGTCATGACCGCCTGCTCGTCCGGCCCGAAGTCAACGACGTCGGCAGCCGTGTCCACGTCGGCCACCATCACTGCGAACGGTTTGTCCCCTCGGCGCTTGCGCCGTCTCAGCTCTGCGACCGCTTCCTCGTTGCCGGCGTCGCAGGCCAGGTGGTAGCCGCCCAGCCCCTTGACCGCGACCACCGCCCCCGCAGCGAGCAGCGCACGCGCCTCGACCACAGCGTCGTCGCCCACCGGAGCGAGCTCGGGGTCGGCACCCGGGCTGTTGAGCAGTCGCAACCGCGGGCCGCACTGCGGGCAGGCGATCGGCTGTGCGTGGAAACGACGGTCCGCCGGGTCGTCGTACTCGCTGCGGCAGGACGCGCACATGGCGAACCCCGCCATCGTCGT
>Ga0136617_10002163_pt1 | contig 17589 bp, 14 predicted proteins | sample AntDrymUQ3222106_2_FD_129672 | JGI IMG/M metagenome (GOLD analysis project Ga0136617, IMG submission 129672) | Polar desert sand microbial communities from Dry Valleys, Antarctica - metaG UQ322 (21.06) | ecosystem: Environmental > Terrestrial > Soil > Desert | place: Antarctica: Dry Valley... | reverse complement strand
CGTGCATGTCCCTGGCGCCTTTCGCGGCATCGTCCTTGTAATCCTCTTGCTCGTAATAGTCCTGCGCCTTTTTTACCAGCGGTTCGAGCGCGCCGAAAGCATCCGCCAGTCGCACGATAACCGCGTCCAAGTCCGGCAGCGCTGGTTTCAATTGCGGTCCCTTTTGTGCCGCTTGTTTCACTTCATCGACTGCAGACTTGCTGATCTCGTAGAGTCCGTAGCTGATGTAACGCTCCTTCCCCGTTGGGCCTTTCTTTACCTCAACCCAGGAGGCATACCGATCGTAGGTGCGTTGCGCATTGCTGACCGCGTTTAGCGCTTTCACGTAGAGGTTTGTTTTCTCGACCAGCGATTGAAATTCCGCTTCGGGCAGGTCGGCCGGTGAGATGATGGCAGCCTGCTCGATTGCAACAGCCCAGGAGAAAGTGCACCCCGTTGCGGCAAGGAAGAAATGACCAAAGAATGCAGGAAGCCTCATCGCGGCATTATGCATCGGGGATGTACGGGGTCACGATCGGAATGGTTCGTATGAGATTCAAAGCGGAGTTGTTTATACGAGCGGCGTCACTCCGCCTGGATCGATGCCGGTGTGGCCAAAGGGCGGCCGACTCCAACGCGAGTCAGAATGATGGAACCGGCGCGCCTTCGCGCCGAACCCTGACCTGGCGGTTACCGAACACTACCCACACAGTCGCGCCTCTCCATTCGAGTGCTTGACCTGTCTCGCAAAACCGCTTTACCTAAACGCTCAGCTTCAAGCCCGGGAGACGCCTTGGAACTCAAAGACATCAAAGCCATCATCGACTTGATGAAGAAGAACGACTTGTCGGTCTTCGAGATGGAAAAAGATGGCTTCAAGCTGAAACTGCAAAAAGGCGCTGGGGAGCAGACTGTATTTGCCGCCCCCGCACCTACGCAGGCTCCAACCGCGATGACAGCCGCGCCCGGGAGCGGGGGAGCAGACGGTGCGGCGTCTGGTGCAACGTCGGCTACGAACGCCGCCGCGGGCGAATCCGCGAAAGGTGGGTCGCTGAAAGACATCGTCTCCCCGATGGTCGGCACGTTTTTTCGGGCCGGGTCGCCCGAGTCGCCGCCGTTCGTCGAGATCGGGAAAGCAGTGAGCGATGAAAGCGTCGTCTGCATTATCGAAGCGATGAAGGTCATGAACGAGATCAAGGCGGAAACTAGTGGAGTGATTGCCGAAATCGTGGCTGAAAATGGCAAGCCGGTGCAATTCGGTCAGGTGCTGTTTCGAGTAAGGTAGCGCAAGCCTCCAGCTGGCGTAGTTTCGATCTGCAAGCCTAGAGCTGCGCTCTTTTCATGTTCGAGAAAATCCTGATCGCTAATCGCGGTGAAATCGCTCTCCGCGTCATCCGCGCTTGCAAGGAACTGGGGGTCCGCACGTTGGCTGTCTACTCGGAGGCCGATGTTGATTCGCTTCACGTGCAATTAGCCGACGAAGCGATCTGTATCGGCGCGGCCCCGAGCTCGGAAAGTTACCTCAAGATCGATCGGATCATGAGTGCGGCCGAGGTCGGCGATGTCGATGCCATTCATCCAGGTTATGGATTCCTGGCTGAGAACGCGCACTTCGCCGAGGTCTGCGAGAGCTGCAAAATCAAATTCATCGGACCGCCTGCGAGCGCGATGCACGCGATGGGCGACAAGAATTCCGCGCGAGTATCCGCGCGCAAAGCCGGCGTTTCCGTAACGCCGGGAAGCGACGGAATTGTAGAAACGGAAGAAGAAGCGCTCAAGATCGCCCGCAAGCTGGGTTTCCCGATCATGATCAAGGCGGTCGCAGGTGGAGGCGGCCGCGGAATGCGCGCGTCGCACAACGAGGCGAGCTTCCCGCCCATGTTCCACGCCGCTAAAACCGAGGCAGAAATAGCTTTCGGAAACGGCGACGTCTACATCGAAAAACTGATCGTGAATCCGCATCACGTGGAGTTTCAGATCATCGCCGATAGTCACGGCAGAACGGTTCACTTGGGCGAGCGCGATTGCTCGATTCAGCGCCGCAATCAAAAGGTGATCGAGGAATGTCCATCCCCCCTGCTGACGCCGAGTTTACGCAAGAAAATGGGGAGTGCCGCGGTCAAGCTCGCGCAATCGGTCGGCTACGTGAACGCCGGCACGATGGAGTTCCTGGTCGACAACCAAGGCCACTACTACTTCATCGAAATGAACACGCGTATTCAGGTCGAGCACACGATCACGGAGGAGGTTTACGGCTGCGACCTGGTGAAGGAACAAATCAAGATCGCGGCGGGCGAGCATTTGTCGCCGCATGTCGCGAACGCAACGCCGCGCTCGCATGCCATTCAATGCCGCATTAACGCGGAAGATCCGGAGAAGAATTTCCAGCCGTCGCCTGGCAGAATCGCCTTCTACTACGCGCCGGGCGGGCGCGGAGTTAGGATCGATTCGCACGCCTATACGGGTTATGTGGTGCCGCCGCATTACGACTCCCTAATCGCGAAGCTGATCACGGTTGGCGCCACGCGCGAATCTTGCATCGACCGCATGCGGCGAGCATTGGATGAGTATTACATTACCGGGATCAAGACGACGGTGCCCTTCCACAGCGCGATCATGCGCAATGCCGATTTTCGCGCGGGCAAATACGACACAGGCTTTGTCGAGCGCATGATGAACTCGGACAATTTTGACCTGAAGCCGGCCGTTAGTCGGCTCCGCGATTGAGCAACTTCGAAAATTGACCTCAGTCAATCTTCGCGGCTGCCGTCTCTATGGCATCCTCGACCTTAGCTATATCAAAGAGCGGAACGTTTCAGACGTAGCCGCGAGGATGATCGAGGGCGGCGTCGATATCCTGCAATTGCGGGCGAAGAATTACGCTCCGCCGCAAATCATGAGTCTCGCGGCCGATTTGCATCGAATCACGTCGGCAGCCGGCATTCCGCTCGTAATCAACGATTACCCCGAGATCGCGCGCACTGTCGGCGCGGAAGGGGCGCATGTGGGTCAGGACGATCTTTCTACTGCAGAGGCGAGGGAGATCGCGGGTGGGAATTGTTTCGTCGGCAAGTCGACGCACAGTTTGGAGCAAGCGAAACGCGCAGCGGATGAAGGCGCGGATTACCTGGGGTTCGGTCCGCTCTTCGCCACACCAACCAAGCCTGACTACGTCCCCATCGGCCTCGCTGATATTAGAGCTGTGCACGCGGCGGTGACCGTGCCGATCTTTTGCATTGGCGGAATCAAATTAGAAAACCTACGGGAAGTGATCTCAGCCGGTGCGGAGCGAGCGGTGATCGTCTCGGGGTTGCTGCAAGCTGCCGATGTCGCAGAGTATGCCCGCGCCGCTAAAGTGCTGCTCAATCAAAACTGCAAGATCTAAAATCCAAAATGTCCGTTCTCATTGTTGGTTCCATCGCACTCGACACAGTCAAGACTCCGGTGGAGGAACATGCCGATCAGTTGGGTGGCTCCGCCTCTTATGCCGCGCTTGGTGCCAGCTTCTTTTCGCCGGTAAATCTGGTCGGCGTGGTGGGAGATGATTTTCCAGAATCGGAGTTCGATTTTTGGAAAACGCGCGGGATCGATGCCGCAGGGGTGCAACGCGTTCCGGGAAAGACCTTTCGTTGGTCGGGCGAATATGCGTGGGACATGAACACCCGTGAAACACGTTCCGTGGCGCTCAATGTCTTCGAACATTTCCGACCCAGTCTGCCTGAGTCCTACCGCGCGACCGACTTCGTCCTCCTGGCCAACATCGCGCCCGCGCTGCAATCGCACGTACTCGATCAGATGGAGCGGCCTCGTTTCGTGGTCGCAGACACGATGGATCTCTGGATTGAAACGGCACGCGCTGACCTCGATGCGCTGTTGCCGCGGGTGGATCTGCTCATCTTGAATGACAGCGAAGCGCGCGAGATGACGAAGGAGACAAGCTTGATCAAGGCCGGGCGGCGTATCCGGCAGGCGGGTCCGAAGTATGTCGCAATCAAGAAGGGCGAGCACGGCGCTTTGCTCTTCGGCGAAAACGAATTTTTCAGCTGCGGCGCCTATCCGCTTGAGGATATCCATGATCCAACCGGGGCGGGCGACACATTCGCCGGTGGAATGGCTGGATATCTCGCAACAACCAAGGGCGAGCTGGATTTCACCGCTTTCCGGCGCGCGATGATTTACGGCAGCGTCCTGGCCAGCTTCAACGTGGAAGCTTTCAGCCTGGAACGGATGCGCACGTTGCAGAAGGAAGAGATCGAAGAGCGCTACAAAGTGTTTCGCGCCATGAGCCAGTTCGAGGTGGCAACCTGATCCGGCGATCTATAGAGCTCGTTAGGCTGGCGGCGATTGCGGCCGTCGCCTTGGTGCTGGCCACGGAAGTCGCGCAGGCGCGGGAGCCGTGGCTGGTTCTGAAGAATTGCCGCCAGCTTGGTAACGAAGGAAACGATGCCGACAGCTTTCACATCCGAGCCGCGGGCAAGGAATACATCTTCCGGCTCTACTTCGTTGATGCGCCGGAAACTGACTCCTCCTTTCCGGAGCGTGTCGATGAGCAGGCAAAGTATTTTGGGTTAACCGTCCCGCAAACGTTGCAGCTCGCGGGCTACGCGAAGCGTTTTACGAAAGAAAAACTCTCCGGTCCCTTCACCGTTCGCACCTGCATGCAGGACGCGCTCGGGCGCAGCAAGCAGGAGCGGTTTTATGCGTTCATCGAGGCGAACGAAGGAGATCTGGCGGAGCTGTTGGTGGCGAACGGAATGGCGCGAGTTCATGGGAGTGTCGCAACTCCGGTCGGCTTGAGCTCACCGGAACGCGAACGGCAAAAGCTCGAGCGCTTGGAACGCGAAGCCAAGCTGGCGAAGGTTGGGGCCTGGGGTGCGCCGACCGGCCGGATGACCGCGCGTCTGCAGAAGCAGCCACCGAAAACTGGCCCCGATTCGTTTGATGCTTTCTTCCATCCGGAGCGTCTAGCCACTCCGACAGAAGCGGAAGCAATTGAGGCGCCTGACCCCAGTCTTGCTTCGAGTCCGGGCGATCGAGTTTCGGTTGCGCAGCCCCCATCTGCACTAGCCGGCACGAAGCTCGACCCGAATACCGCGACCTCGGCCGAGCTTCTTGCGGTTCCTGGAATTGGGCCCGTTCTCGCAAACCGCATCCTGGCCGCTCGGCCTTTTAAAAGTGCGGAGGATCTGGAGAAGGTGAGCGGGATCGGTCCGAAAAAGTTTTCTCAGATTCGACCATTCTTCGCGCCGGGAGTCGATACTCCTCGTTAGGCAAAGGCTTCAGCTTTTCAGGGCGGCGCGCATTTGGGCGAACCGGCTCTTGCCAGTGGCCCCCGAAACAGGGGTGCGCAGCAGTTTTTGCAAATCAATGCGTTGGATCAAGTCGGGCGCTAATTCCTTGAGGAACGAACTCGGATGACACCTACTGGCACGGCCGAACTTCATCCGGTCACGGCAGTGCGTGAGGGTTAATGTCTGCCGCGCGCGAGTGATACCGACATACAAGAGCCTCCGTTCTTCATCGAGGCTGCCCTCTGCTTTAGAGCGATCATGCGGAAGAATTCCTTCCTCGAGTCCGATGAGATACACGTGCTGAAACTCGAGACCCTTCGCGGCGTGCATCGTGATCAAGGTCACTCCGCGCTTCTTTTCGATGTCGTCCTCCTTCTCTTCCTCGCGTTCTTGATCGAGAACAATTTCGTCGAGGAAACCGCGCAATCCTTTCGCGGAACGCCGGGTGAAATCTGCGAGGTCGGCGAGCATGTCGTGCACGTTGCTTTCGCGAGCGTTTGCTTCCTCAGCGGATTTGCAACTTCGGCGCAGCTCGGCGGCGTATCCAATCTCTGCGATTACCATGGTGATGATAGCGGCCGGATCGCTCTGCGCCCCGCGCAACTTCGCCACACTGTTGATCATCAGTTCGACGAACCTTTGGATACTGGTCGCAGTGCGGCTGCTGATCCCGTCGCCGAATTCCGCGGACTGAAGCGCCGCCCACAAGCTGCACTTCTGCTGAACGCTGGAGTGGAGCGCGTTCTCCACCGTCGCGACGCTGATTCCACGCGCGGGAGTGTTAATGATGCGCAACAGGCTCGCGTCATCATCTGGATTAACCAGCACGCTCATGTAAGCGACGAGGTCCTTCACTTCTCTCCGGTCGAAGAAGCTCTTCCCGCCGACAATTCGATACGGAATCTGTAATCGGCGGAGATTTTCCTCCAGGACGCGCGACTGCGCGTTCATCCGAAAAAGCACTGCAAAATTCTCCCACGCTTCAGCGGTGTCGAGATGGCGGCGCTGGATTTCTTCCGCCACGAATTGTCCCTCCTCGCGGTCGTTGGGCGCTTCAACTAGACGCACCTTTCCGCCCTCGCCGTTTGAACTCCAGAGCCGCTTTGGCCGCCGGCGGGGATTGTTCTTAATAAGTGAATTCGCCGTCCCCAGGATTGCTTTCGTGCTGCGATAATTCTGCTCCAGCTTCACTACCGTCGGCCGCGGAAAATGGTGCTCGAACTCAAGAATGTTTGAGACTTCCGCGCCACGCCAACCATAGATGGACTGATCGTCATCGCCGACGACTGCGACGTTGCGGTTCTCGTCGGCGAGGAGCGTGACCAGCTCAAGCTGGAGACGGTTTGTGTCCTGAAATTCATCGACCATGAGATAGCGGAACCGCTCCCGCCAGCGTTGTCGCATGTCGGAATGTTCGTGCAGTAATTTCACGGTCAGAAGAAGCAGATCGTCGAAGTCGACTGCGTTGGCGGTTTTCAACTCGCGCGTATAACGAGCGAAGACCGCCCCCAGCAGCGTCTCTTCATCATCCGGCGGCGACCAACCGTTGTTTTTCGCTTTGCTGATCGCGGCTTTCGCAACATTAGGATCGAGTTTCTCGTCCCGTGCCGCGGTGCGGGTGATGATCTTCCTGATCAGACCAATCTGATCGCCTTCGTCGTAAATGCTGAAGTTGTTCTTGTAACCGAGGCGGCTGATTCCATTCCGCAAGATGCGCAGGCAAAGCGCGTGGAAGGTGGACATTGTAACCTTCTTCGCCGCGGCGGCTTCCACCATGCGAGCGAGGCGCTCACGCATTTCGGTTGCGGCTTTGTTGGTAAAGGTGACCGCCAGGATGTGTGCGGGATCGATTCCTTGCCCGATGAGGTAGGCGACGCGCGTTGTTATCACCCGGGTTTTCCCCGTTCCTGCACCGGCGAGAATGAGGAGAGGGCCTTCCGTCGTCGTGACGGCGATGCGCTGAGCGTCGTTCAGATCGGTCAAACGAAAGTTCGGCATGTAAGGAGACGGAGGGTCAGTGACGCCGTCGTGAAAATAGCTGCCCTTTCGAGTGAAGAGCGTGCGAGGGGGAGAAGCGACGGAGACTGAGGTTCGCTATCAGGGAGCCTGATCAGGGACCGGCGGGCGCAAGACCTGAAGTTCGGCCTCGAGCGAGCGCAGCCGGAGGCGGTCGGCTTCAATAGCTTTGATCAAGCCATTAAAAGCGGCGTGAAGATTGTGATCGCGCGCATCAGTGAAGGACCCGGCTAGCTCGGCTGTCGCATGACGAACAAAATCGAGGTCTTTCTCGTCGGGTAGCATCTATTTCAATTAGCGGAAACGAACGCAGCCGACAAGGAGGATCGTCAGAGAGGCAGGTTCGGCGCCTTACCCTGGTTGCGACCGATGACTAGCGCGCGTATACATCATCATGAGAACACAGTTGATTCGCCTCGCAATTCTCGCTTTCGCCGCTGCCAACTTCATTGGTTGCACCACCACCACCACGACGCGAACCGCGTCCACTCAACCAGCCTACGACCAGACTCAAAAGAGAGTCTACACCCAGGAAGAACTCCAAAAGAGAGGACGGCAAACAACGGGAGAAAGCCTCGCGGCGCAGGACCCTTCCATCACGCTGACACAGGGCCGCGGTCGCTGATCGCGCAACGCACGTCGGACCCGCGACCGAAGGGCGTTTCGAGGCTGCGATGGAGGTATGGAGAATGGTGCGATTGTCGAGCCGCGCGCCGGAGCTCGGCGGCTGGTGCGCTTCGACGCGCGCCCGTGAAGATTCGAACTTCAAACCTTCTGATCCGTAGTCAGATGCTCTATCCAGTTGAGCTACGGGCGCTGCAGCGGATGCTTATTAGCGGAGGAAGGGAGAGGCGTCAAATCGCGGTCCGACCCTGGTTTTTCCGTCTTCTGACAGGCTGCATTGCCTCGTGAAATAAAGGCGCGAAGGGGCCTGCTCCTCCTTTTGTTGCAACCCAGAAAAAAGGTGCGGGACTCGATTGCAAAAGGTTTCGGGGATGTTACTCGTTCCCCGTTATGGCTGAGCTGATCAAAGCGGACCAACTAAAAACCCGCCTGAAAAAGATCCCGGAATGGGAACTGGAGAAGAAGCACATCGAGCGGACTTTCGAGTTCGATGATTTTTCCGAATCGATCGATTTTGTGAACGCCGTCGCGGAAGTTTCGGAAGACGAAGAGCACCATGCTGACATCGACATCCGCTACAATAAGGTGCGGCTGATTCTTTCTACCCACAGCAAGGGTGGGCTGACGGATCTGGATTTCGCGCTCGCGGAGCGGATCGACACGCTCTCCGACGAATAGGATCATGCCCGGCGCGGCGGCTCAAACGGCTCAGCCGACCCGCGCGCGCAAGATCATCGCCACAGTTTTCGTGGTGGTGACTGTTTTCGCGGTATGGAAGGTGATCGATTATCGCACGAAACCGCCGCCACCTCCGCACCCTGTCGGTGAGAGGCAGCCGGCGGGTTAAGCGAGCGCCGCCTCAGACGACTCGTTAGGCCTTCCGTTCGAAGCCGAGCGCGTCGGGCAGGGAACGTCCCTCATCGACGTCGATGAATTCAAACATCGTCTTGATTTCAGAGCGACCCGCCATGCCCGCTTCTTTCTTGCGTCGCATAAGTGTTTCGGAAATTTGGTCGTTCCACCCGCATTTGCGCATGAATTCATTCCAGACGTGGATCTCGTCGGGGGTGGGCAATCTGCCTGTGGCGAAACACCACTGCAGAACCTCTTCGTCGCTTCCACCCTGGGCGACACGGTTTGCGAGTTGGCCGTAGTCCACGCGCAAGAAAGCCGCGCAGCGATGGTCGAAGCCTTTGCCCAGGCTCGGGTGATATGCCTCCGGCAGTTCGCCTTTCGCGTGAGCTTTGATTTTATCGAGCATTCGCCCGAAATAGACGATGCCACCGACTTTCGCGGCGGGACTTCGGACCGGTAAGTTGCTCATCTGCAAGGCAGCTTGTGGAAATTGTGAATAACTTTCAAGCATAAGTGCGATCGGCGTCCGGAAGCCGCTTGGCATTCTGCGTTCCCGAAAGCATCGTCCAGCATGGACCGGATCGTGGGGATCGAAACGGAATACGGTTGCTTGGCCGGCGGCGGTGCTTCGAAGAGCGGAGATGATGCCTGGCCAGTGAAGGTCAAGAACTTTCTCTTCCGCGAGGCAGAAATCGGCGCGCTTGATCTCCATTATCGCGATTACGAGGAGCCGCCGGGCAACGGCGGTTTTTTGCGGAATGGCGGTCGCATTTACCTCGATATGGGTCACATCGAATATGCCACTCCGGAATGTTTGAATCTGCGCGACGTGGTCGCATATGATCTGGCCGGCGACGAACTCCTTCACTCCGCGCTCGCCGGTCTCGAGGCGGCGGAGCGCGTGTCGTTCATCAAGAATAATGTCGATCATCACACCGGCGCGACCTTCGGCTGCCACGAAAATTACCTGATGAAGCGCGAGGCGCAGTTTACGCCCCCGGTGCTCGGGACACTGCTCGCCTTCCTTGCCACGCGACAGATTTTCACTGGCGCGGGCCGGGTGGGGCAGGCGAATCCGCTGGCGTTTGATTTCGATCTGCCGGCGGCGGATGCGCAGGTCGATTTCCAGCTCAGCCAGCGGGCGGATCACGTCGTGAACGACATTTATCAATGGGTGCAGTTCAATCGCGCGATCATCAATGCGCGCGACGAGCCACTGGCGGATTATCGCAAATACCGGCGGCTTCACCTCTTGATCGGCGACTCAAACATGAGCCCGTTTGCAACTGCGTTAAAGGTCGGCACCACGGCGTGCGTCCTTTCATTGCTCGAGCAAGGACGGCTAACGAAGAATCTGAGCTTGCTCGATGCGGTGCAAAGCACGCGCGAGATTTCGCGTGATCCTACCCACGCCTGGATCGTGCGGCTGGAGAACGGGAGCACGATCGGCAGCCTCGATCTGCAATGGCAATTTCATGAGCTGGCGCGGAAACATCTCGCCGGACTGAATGAGGAAACTGATTGGCTGCTGGAGAGCTGGAGCTTCACCCTCGATGCGGTTTGCAACAAGCCGGAGGCGCTCATCGGCGGCGTCGATTGGATCACGAAGAAGTGGCTCCTGGAGACTTTTATGGCCTCGGAGAATGTCGGTTGGGATGACCCGTGGCTCCTCAGTCTCGATCTGGAATATCACAACATCGATCCAGCGAAGGGGCTCTTCTTCGGGGTGCACGCGGCGAAGCGCATCGGGGAATGGAACAACAGCGTGCGCCAATCGGAAGCGTGTACGGTGCCGCCCGCGAACACACGCGCGGCGGGTCGGGCGCAAGCCGTCGCCGCCTTCCAGAAAGGCGGGCAACCTTACGTAATTAACTGGGATTCGATCGCGTGCGAAAGCCGCGAATTCCTGCTCATGGGCGATCCGTTTCGGACCTACAACGAAGAAGTCACGCGGTTCTTGGCGGAGATGGGATTGCCCATCGTAGAGAAGGCGGGAGTGTCGCCTCCCGCTCAGTCCAGGCGCTGGAGCGACGGCAATCCGTAGTTCTCCTGAAGGCCGGCGGATTCGGCCGCGACCTGCGCGACGTCCAACGCCAGCTGCTTCCGATCCTCGTCTGTTTCTATTTTGATAAAGCCGTCGAGCGGCTGCTGCACTGCCTCAGCTACGTCACGCAAGGATTTAATCTCTTTCCCGTTCACCTTCCGCACGGTGAGATACGCCAGCTCGTCGTATCCGATCGTGCTGTTTGCGGGAAGAACCTGACTCAGGATGACGACGCGCCGGTTTCCTTCCGGGAAAAGTTCGGACTGGAAGCGATCGAGATAGACAAATTTCTGCGGCGCTTCCTTTTGCCAATTAGCTCCCCATTCCTTGAGATATTGTCGGGAAAGCTCCTGAAAGACGACGCCTCCGAGAACATAATAGGGTGGCGGCTGGTCGAGATTGTAGGGCGGGATGACGTAATCTTTGGCCGCGCGGTGCTCGAGCATAATCTCGAGCTGCATCGGTTGGCCGGCGCGTTGAATCTGAAACGGAATCGTATCGCCGGCGAAGGAGCGGGCGGTAATCAAGTTGGTGAACTCGATCTTTCCGTAGAGCGGATCAACGTAATTGCCGTTTTGATCAATCTCATTCTTGCCCACTCCCAGGACGATGTCGCCGACCTGAAGACCGGCTTTCGCAGCGGGCATGTTCGGCTCGATGCTCGTGACATAAACACCGCCAGCCTTCCCAGTTTGCCCGGCAAACTTGCGCAATTGCGGGTCGCGGGTCGGAAAGAAACTGAAGCCGGCGGAAGGGAAGCCGCGATAGTTCTCCGTCTCCGCCGCCTTCAAGAAATGCGCGATGATCGGCGCTGGAATGGCGTCGAGCACCTGGGAGCGCGGGTCATAGCGCAGCAACAGACCCGCGAGCTTGTTGTTTTTAACCAGCGGAATCGTGTAGCTATTGTCGCGATACTGCATCGACATGCTGATGCGGTAAGTCAGGAACTGCCCGATATCCGCTGGATAGCGCGTCATCTGAATGGTCGTGACCAGCCCTTCCGTGACCACGAGCGCTCCGGTGGGCTCGAGTTGCAACGCAGCGAGGCGATCGCCCACCACTGTGTCGAGCGCGAGCTCAAGCGGCGTCAGTCCATCGAGAAATTTTTTATCGGAAGGCGCGATGAGGGCGAGGTTCGCTTCGTAATCAACCACCACTACTTCAGCGCCGGATTTTTCGCCTGTTTCCGCGCGCTCCAACTCAACGTAGTTCTGGTTCGCGACCAGATCAGCCGTGACCAGCACTCGGCCTTTCGACAAGACGGCGCCGAGTGCGCGCTTCGAGAACGGCGCCTTCTTCTGCCAGGGCCGCTGGTAATCATGCGGCTGACCGGTGACATTAACCCTAACGAGTGATAGCTCTTTCGGCTTGAGGATAGGGACGGCAGCGTTCTTTTTCGTTTGCGCGAAACTGGCGCTGCTCAAAAGCATGAACACTATCACCGCTACCTGATACCTGATCGCTCGCTTCATTTCGGGTCGCCGTCGATCGGCGGCTTTGCCGGCGGCTCCTCGTTCAGATTCGCTTCGCGCACGACATTATACCGGGTCTTGATCCGCTCCCGGGCAGCCTCCACTTCTTTGCGGTCGAGGACCAAGGGCGGTCCGTCGCCGATCATACGCACAACAAAGCGATCCGCTGGTTCCGCGAATGCTTTGGCCAACTCCTCCAAGGTCCGGATTTTCTTGTCGTTTACTTCGTCGACGATGCCAGCGCGATAGGGCTGGAGATAGGTGTTGATTGGATCGGGCAGGATGTTCGTGAGCACGATGACTTCGGGGTGCTCGAGATAGATTTGTTCGAGGACGAAGAAATCGAAGTAGTGGCGCAAGCGAAGGTCCTGAGGCTGGTAAGCCTGGATGAGATCGAGCGAGAGCGGCTGGAACAAGAGCCCTCCGTAAACCACGTAGCGTGGCCGCACGTCGTAGCCGTGGCCCTGGATGGCGTAGGGCCAGATCGGACCGAGTTCGACGTTGACCGTCATTGGTTGTTTGTCGCGCAAGATGTCGAGTTTGACCGTGTCGCCTTTGAACTTCCGCTCGACCACTTCCGGCATCTCGACCCGCTCACCTTCGAGCTCGACGAAGGAATCGCTCGCGATCGGGTGATCATCGATCGCCATGAGAACATCCCCGGACTGCAAGACTTTGGAGGAACTGCTGGCCGCGATGACGGTGTCGACCAAGACACCGCGATCATCATCTTTCAGCCCAAGAAAGCGACGTTGCGCTGGGTTTTGCAGCTTCGAATAGGTCAGGCCGAGGTCGACGTACTTGTCGTAGCGGCCATCGCTGATGTCTTTGAGGAAACGATTGATCACCGGAGTCGGGATCATGTAGGCCACGCCCTGCGCGACGTCGCCGCTGTAGCCTTGGAAGGCAACCCCCACTACTTTGCCATTCTGCATCACGGGCCCGCCGCTGTTGCCCGGATTAATCTGCGCGCTGATCTGAACCGCGAGGTGCTGATCGATGGAGGAGTGGGTGTAGAGCTGGAAGTCAATGCGCGAGACGATGCCGGTGGTGACGGACATGCGCTGTCCACCGATCGGATAACCGTAGGCGCTGACGGTTGATTCCAGCTCAGGGATGCCGCCGAAAGTCAGCGGCAGCATATTCTTCGAGAAATCGGGCGACGAGACTTGGATGAGCGCGAGATCGCAGTCGTGGGCAACGAAGAGGACGCTGGCCGAATATTTATTCGGATCGCCGTCCCGCTCGACTGTAAGGTAGCGGCTGTTGCTGACCACGTGTGCGTTGGTCATGATGCGCGAGCCATCGATCATGAAGCCCGCCCCAATCCCGCGCTGGATTCCACCCGAGTTCCAGGGCGCTTTGTAATCGGGTTGGACGTCGGTCGCGCTGATGCGGACTAGACTCTTCTGAATTGGACCATTCGGCCGCGCCGGGACTGCGGGTGGCGCAACATTCAGCGCTGGCGCAGCGGAAGCGGTGCCAGAGGGATTTGGCTCCGACGCAACGGGTGGCGTGGGCTTCTGTTGTCCGTGAATTTCCCAGCCGGATAACAGCAGAATTGACCAAAAAATGATACCACGCCTCATCGGAAGTCCGAGAAGATGAAACAGAAGAGTGGGAAATCAAATCCCCGCCCGCTGCAAGAGCGACTGCAGCACTTTCTCTGCTTCGAAGACTTCACATGCGAGATCGCGTGCAGCGCGAGAGTGCCGGCGGTAATCGAGATTGATCATTTTAACCGCTTCCGCGATTTCGCCTAACGAGTTAAATGCGAAGAGCCCGGTGCCGTTTCCGTAGTGAGCGGTGAAGCCGGTTTCTTGCGTAATGACGGGACGGCCGGCGGCGAGATAACAGGCGCTGCGGTCGCTAAACCAGCCAGTGTTCAGTCGCACGTACTGATCCTTCGCGACCGTGAACTCGCCCTTCGATCCAAAGATATAATTACGATAGGAATGGTGATCGACGCTTAACCCTTCGGGCCGGCGTAGGCGCCAGTTATTCTGTTCGAATCGATTCCGCGTGCGCGCATCCTTGATGTCGGTCGCGAGCTCAAATTCTTCCCCGGCCTTTCGCGGCGCCGCCAGGAAACGCAGAAACTCGCGCGACTTGCTCCAGAGGTATTTCTCGCCGCGCCACTCGATGTCCTTTTGTCCGCTAGTGCTCCAATTTGCGACCGAGGTGAAAACAGCGTTAAGCTTCGGCGTCGGGTGGTTTTTCCAGAAATCGGTGATAACCGGTTGCCGGGTCGGCAACCATTTCATCCGCCGGGTCGGGACAGGGAACTTCCCTGTGCCAACGTTTTCGCCGAAGGAAAACAAGGTCCGGTGCCCGCGTAGATGCTCGAGCGTGGGAGCGTCGCGCTGGTCCACTTTGATTTGTTCCAGACCGGGGTCGCTTTCGATATAGATCAGCCGATCGCTCACCAGCAGCTCTTGATGCAGTTCCTGCGCCCCGCAAACGTTGAGGATCGCATCGGCCTCGCGGTAAAGTCGGTGAAGTTTTTTGTGAGCTAGCCCGGCGCCCGGATTATTGGGGAGGTAACGGGCGCAAAAGCCCCACCGATTCTTGAAACCGAATTCTGTCGCCAGCCGCTGGAGCAATTTACCGGTGTAGTCGAAGTCGAAACTGACCTCGCCACTCTCCGGATTGTAGGGCAGGCGTGCAGAATCCTCGGCGTAGTAAACGTCATGCCCGAGCCGTTGCAGCCCAACGATGTAATGAATGTGCTGCCAGATCACGCCCGCGATCGGCATTGAACCCATGAATCCCATGACGACGAGACGTTTTCGTTTCATCGAAGCAACAATGACCTACCGTGGGTAGTTCCCGGCGGCGTAGAGGCTCGCGTAAACGCTGCCGTGCGCGAGCAACTCCGCGCCAGTGCCTTGTTCCACCAGAGAACCTTTCTCGAGCACAACGATTCTGTCCACGTTGTGAATGGTCGCAAGGCGGTGGGTGACGATGAGCGTGGTGCGGTCCTGCATCAGCTCCTTGATCGTCTCCATGATGGCGGCCTCCGTGGCGGGATCGAGGGCGGAAGTGGGCTCGTCGAGCAAGAGGATTGGCGCGTTCTTTAGAAAGGCGCGGGCAATTCCGATCCGCTGCCGTTGGCCGACGCTCAGATGGCCGCCGCGTTCTCCGACCGGGCTGTTGTAACCTTGAGGCATTGCGCGAATGAACTCATCGGCTTGAGCGCGACGCGCGGCTTCGCGAATTTCATCATCCGTCGCGTTGGGTCGGCCGTAAGCGATGTTTTCCCGGACCGTGGTGGAGAAAAGCAACGTATCCTGGAGCACGATCCCTATCTGCGCGCGCAACGATTTCTTTGTGATTTGCCGCAGGTCGCGGCCCTCAAGTGTGACCCGGCCGCGAGTTGGATCGTAAAAACGCGGGACGAGACTGAGCAATGTACTTTTGCCGGCACCGGTTCCTCCGACTACACCGAGGATTTGATTCGGCGCGATGCTGAGGTCAATGCCGCGCAAGATCTGCTGATCGGTCGTGTATCCAAAATCGACGCCCTCGAATGCGATCGCGCCGGAGGTGGTATTGACCACCGCCGCGCCCGGGGAATCGACAACATCAATCGCGCGATCGAGGACCTCGAAGCAACGTTGCGCTCCCGCGGCGGCGCCTTCCATCGCCCAGGTGGTGTAGGTGAGAGACTCGAGCGGTTGATAGAGCATCAAAAGGTAGGCGCTAAAAACCAGGAGCGACCCGAGCGTGAGTGTGCCGGCGAGCACGTGGAGTGTGCCGACGTAATACATCGCCGCAGTGCCCACGACCATAAGCGTGCTGATGACGAGTGCGCTGTTCATGTTGGTCAAGGTAAGCCGTAGATTTGCCTGTAAACTTTGATGGGCCTGGTTCCGAAACTGGCGCACTTCCCATTCTTCGCGGCCGAACGCGTGCACCATGCGCACGGAGCTGAGGCCTTCCTGGGTTTGCGCGAGAAGCGCGCTGTCGCGTTCGTGGATAACGGTAGACTGCCGGCGGATGCGTTTTGCGAAGAAATAGATGGCCCCGACGATCACAGGAACAACCCCGAGAGAGAGCAGGGTTAACTGCCAATCGATCCCCATCATGACGATAAACGTCCCGATGAGCGTGACGACCGAACCAAAAATGTTAGTGAAGCCCTGGTTGTACATGGTTTGAATCGCCTGCGAATCGTAGGCAACGCGGAAGCTCGAATCGCTCGAACGCTGCGCGTCGTGATATTTCAACGAAAGCGATTGCAGGTAGGCGTAGAGCTCGGTGCGCAATTTGAGCAGCGCCCGAAGACCAATCCTGACGAAGAGAACGTTGGAGGCCAGATTGGTCAGTCCCCAGAGGAGCTGGATTGCGATCAGGGCCAGACAAAGAATCGCAAGAGTGCGCTGTTCATTTCCGAGAAAGTTCGACCACCAACCGCTCCTGATCGCGTGATGAGGAATCAGATCATCCACGATGATCTTAAAGGGCCACGGCTTGAGTAGGTTCAAGGCAATCCCGAAGAGGGTGAGGAGCAAGCCGAACAGGGTTTGCGCGGCGAAGGGCCGATAGTAGCGAAGGACGCGACGGTAGACCGGCATGGACGATTTCAGATTGCGGATTTGCGATTTCAGAGGGACTAGTCCGCCCTGAATTCCCCGCGAGGCTAAATCCGAATCCAGAAAATCCGAAATCGTTTATGCATCAACTTCTCGAGCTCTGGTTTCAGTGGGTGGTTAATTGGGGATACCTCGGGATCATCATCCTGATGGCGATGGAGAGTTCAATCTTTCCGGTCCCAAGCGAGGTCGTCATTCCGCCAGCCGCGTTTATGGCGGCGCAAGGGGAATTGAATTTTTGGGGAGTCGTCCTGGCCGGGACGGTCGGATCATACCTCGGGTCGGCCATTACCTATGGTGTCGCGCGCGCCCTGGGCAGGCCGTTCGTTCTGCGCTACGGGAAATTTTTCTTCCTCAGCCCCGAGAAACTGGTGCGCGCGGAGGCGTGGCTGGCGCGCTATCACGCTGGTGGGATCTTCTTCGCGCGGCTGCTGCCCGTGATTCGCCATCTCATCTCGATTCCCGCGGGGATCGTGCGCATGAACTTCTGGACCTTCAGTTGGGTGACGACACTGGGGTCGGCGCTTTGGTGTTACATTCTGGCCGTGCTCGGAGTGCAGGCCTATCGAGCGGAGCCAAATCTGATCAAGGATCCAGAAGGGATGGTCCGGTTTATCAAGGGGCAGTCGCACTGGATCATCCTCGCGGTTGTTGTCTTCGCCGCTCTTTATCTCTTGGTCATGCGGCTCAGCGCGCGTCGGAACGCTGCCGCG
>Ga0136617_10002162_pt1 | contig 17589 bp, 16 predicted proteins | sample AntDrymUQ3222106_2_FD_129672 | JGI IMG/M metagenome (GOLD analysis project Ga0136617, IMG submission 129672) | Polar desert sand microbial communities from Dry Valleys, Antarctica - metaG UQ322 (21.06) | ecosystem: Environmental > Terrestrial > Soil > Desert | place: Antarctica: Dry Valley... | reverse complement strand
TTGCGGATCAGGCCCGAGCCGTCGTTGCGCCCGTCGCCCTTCGAGACCTGGTAGGGCAGCTCGGTGACGACGATCGCCTCCTTGCCCTGGCGCAGCGGCTCGATGTGGGCTCGCGCGCGCACGATGACCCGGCCGCGCCCGGTCTCGTAGGCCTCCTTGATGCCGCCGCGGCCGACGATCATGCCCCCGGTCGGGAAGTCGGGGCCCTTGATGTGCGCCATCAGCCCGGGGACTTCGATCGAAGGGTCGTCGATATAGGCGACGGTGGCGTCGATGGCCTCGCGGAGGTTGTGCGGCGGGATGTTCGTCGCCATGCCCACCGCGATGCCGGCCGAGCCGTTGACCAGCAGGTTGGGGTACCGCGCGGGCAGGATGAGCGGCTCCTGCCGTGACTCGTCGTAGTTGGGCCCGAAGTCGACCGTGTCCTCGTTGAGGTCACGCAGCATCTCCGTGGCCAGGCGATCGAGCCGCGCCTCGGTGTAGCGCATGGCCGCGGCCGCGTCGTTGTCGATCGACCCGAAGTTGCCCTGGCCGTCGACGAGCGGGTAGCGCATGGCGAACCCCTGCGCCATGCGCACGAGCGTGTCGTAGATCGCCGAGTCGCCGTGCGGGTGGTAGCGCCCCATGACCTCGCCGACCACGCGCGCGCACTTCGCGTACGGCCGATTCGGCTGGAGCCCGAGGTCGTGCATGCCGTAGAGGACGCGGCGGTGGACCGGCTTCAGGCCGTCGCGGACGTCCGGCAGGGCGCGACCGACGATCACGCTCATCGCGTAGTCGAGGTACGACGAGCGCATCTCCTTTTCGAGATCGCGCAGCTCGATATTGCCCCCGGAGAGCTGGTCCGCGGAGGCCATCAGCTAGTGACCCAGGACGCCGCAATGCGCCGGTTTGCCGCGCCTGCCCCAAGGGGGTTCAACGAGGCCGCCTCAGACATCCAGATTGGTGACTTCGCGGGCGTGATTCTCGATGAATTCCCGCCTCGGCTCCACTCGGTCGCCCATGAGCATCGAGAAGACCAGGTCCGCGGCGCTGGCGTCGTCCACAGTCACTCGCTGGAGCGTCCGTCGGCTGGCGTCCATGGTGGTGTCGTAGAGCTGGTCCGGGTTCATCTCCCCGAGGCCCTTGAAGCGCTGGAGGCCGACCCCCTCGCGGGCGACGTCGAGGACCGCTCTGCGCAGGTCTTCGAACGAGCGTGCCTCATCCTCCTTCTTGCCCAGCGCGACCGAGAACGGCGGCGTGCCGGCCAGCTCGCGCAACTCGCCGTGGACCCGGACGAACGAGCGGTAGTCGTCGGAGGCGAACATGTCGCGGCGCAGGCGGTAGGTCGAGGCGGAGCCGGTCTTGCGCTCGACGACCCGGACCGAGAGGGCCGCCTCGTCCTGGGCCATGAGCTGGGTCTCGTACGGCTCGCCGGCCGGCGCCTCGCGCTCGAGCAGTTTGACCACGGCCTCCGGATCGGCCGCGGCCTCGTCAAGGATCTGGGACTCCTCGAGGAAGGTGATCGTGTCGTGGCCGAACTCCGCGCGCAGGGCCGAAGCCCAGCCCTCGTACTGCTTGAGCAGCCGGTTGAACTTCTGCCAGCGGCTGTGGGTCAGCTTGAACGCGTCGCCGCCCCGGTCGCGCAGTTCCATCTTCTCGAGCTTGTCGCGGAGCAGGAACTCCTCGAGCTCCGACTCCTTCTCGATGTACATCTCCTGGTTCCCGGACTTGACCTTGTAAAGCGGGGCCTTGCCAAGGTAGACGCAGCCCTGCTCGATCAGCAGCGGCATCTCGCGGAAGAGGAACGTGAGCACGAGTGTGCGGATGTGTGCGCCGTCGACGTCGGCGTCGCACATGACGATGACCTTGTCGTAGCGGCGCTTGGTCACGTCGAAGTCCTCGCGGATGCCGGTCCCGATGGCGGTGATCAGCGCCTGGATCTCGTTGTTGGAGAGGACCTTGTCGATCCGGTTCTTCTCGACGTTGATGATCTTCCCGCGGAGGGGCAGAACGGCCTGTGTGTTGCGGTCGCGGCCCTGCTTGGCCGAGCCGCCGGCGGAGTCGCCCTCGACCACGAATAGCTCGGCCAGCGCGGGATCGCGGACCGTGCAGTCGGCGAGCTTGCCGGGCAGCGTCGTGTTCTCGAGCGCCGACTTGCGCCGGGTCAGGTCGCGGGCCTTGTGCGCCGCCACCCGCGCGCGACTCGCAGCCACGGCCTTCGCGACGATCTGGCGCGCGTCCTGTGGATTCTCCTCGAGGAACTCCGACAGCCCGCGATTGACCGCCTGCTGAACGAACCCCTCGATCGGCGGGTTCCCGAGCTTGGTCTTGGTCTGGCCCTCGAACTGGGGCTCGGGGACCTTGACCGAGATGATCGCCGTCAGGCCCTCGCGTACGTCCTCGCCCTGAAGGTTGTCCTCCTTCTCCTTGAGCAGGCCCTTCGAGCGCGCGTAGGCGTTGATCGTTCGCGTGAGCGCAGAGCGGAACCCCGACAGGTGAGTGCCGCCCTCATGCGTGTTGATGTTGTTGGCGAAGGACAACAGCGACTCCTGGTAGGAGCCGTTCCACTGCAGCGCGGCCTCGACCTCCCCGATGTCGTTGTCGTCCTCGAGGTAGGCGATCTTCTTGTGCAGCGGCTCGCGCGTCCCCTGCGAGTGCAGGTAGGTCACGAAGTCGCGGATGCCGCCGTCGTAGCGGAACGAGCTCTCCGAGCCCTCGCCGCGCTCGTCGGCGAAGTCGAGCCGCAGGCCACGCGTGAGGAAGGCCATCTCGCGGAAGCGCTGCTCGAGCGTCGAGTGCTCGTACTCGATTGCCTCGAAGATCTCGAGGTCGGGCAGGTAGGTGATGCTGGTGCCGCGCTCGTCGGTCTCTTCGCCGCGGGCGAGCTCGCCCATGGGGATGCCGCGCTCGTAGCGCTGGCGCCACGCGTAGCCGTCGCGGCGAACGGTGAGCTCGAGCCATTCCGACAGCGCGTTGACCACGGACACGCCGACGCCGTGGAGGCCCCCGGAGACCTTGTAGCCGCCGCCTTCGCCGAACTTCCCGCCGGCGTGGAGGACCGTGAGCACGACCTCCGCGGCCGGGCGTCCCTGCTTCTCGTGCATGTCGACGGGGATGCCGCGGCCGTTGTCGGTCACGGTCACGCTCGAGTCGGGATGGACCTTGATGTCGACGAGGTCGCACTCGCCGGCGAGGGCCTCGTCGACCGAGTTGTCGACGACCTCGTAGATCAGGTGATGCAGGCCGCGCGGGCCGGTCGAGCCGATGTACATGCCGGGCCGCTTGCGCACGGCCTCGAGGCCCTCGAGGACGGTGATGTTCTGTGCTCCATAGCTGGATCCGTCGCGCGCGGAGGACGAGTTGTCAGTCAAGCGGTTCCTCTGGTTCCTTACATGAGTAACCCCGACCGGCGCGGACTTCAGCGCGCAGCCGGGGCACCTGAGCGTTATGGGACAATCTTAGCAGCAGAAGGGGGTTCAGGGAGTGCTCCGAGCGTGACGTTTTGCCCGCAAATGGGCACAAAACGCTGCCTTCTGGCAAAGAGTTCACCGTCTCCGCGCCGATCGGCTCTCGTGGCCGGCCGCGACGAAGCGAAGCGACTCCAGGGCGGAGTCCTCCTCGCGAGCCCGCATCGCCGCGTTCAGGCTCGTCAGGAGCTCCGCGGACATCATCTGTAGCTCCTGCGCCCACACCGACGAGGCGCAGCTGACGGTGACCGTCCCGCGGCGCTCTGACACCGGGCGCGCCTCGGCGCTCAACGCCGGTCCGACGGCCCGCGGCCATGCCTCCTGGACGCGGGCGAGGGTGGTCGCGGGCCGCAGCTGGGACATGAGGCCCCCCAACGCCGACTCCAGACCGCGCGGCGCCATTCGCCTCATGCGGCCGCCAGCCTGGGCCGCGAGACGGGCTCGAGGCGTCCGCCCTCGACCTCGACCCGGACCACGTCCGCGTCCGTCGATCCGGGGACGTGAGCCAGCTCGGTGGCCGAGATCACCGCCTGACCCCCGGCCCGCACCAGCCTGGCGAGCCGCTCCCGGCGAGTCAGGTCCAGCTCCGAGGTCACGTCGTCGAGGAGCATGATCGGGGCGCAGTCGCTCTCCAGCAGGACGTCGCGCTCGGCGAACAACAGCGCGAGCAGCCCCACCCGCTGCTGGCCCTGCGATCCGTAGGAGCGCAGCAGCCGCCCGCCGTGGCGCAGCACGAGGTCATCTCGATGAGGGCCGTGGGCGGTGAAGCCTCGTTCCAGGTCGGAACCCCGGCGCTCGGCGAGCTCGGCGCGCAGATCGGCCACGTCCTCCGCCCGCGAGCGTGGTGCGTACGCGATCTCTGCCTGCTCGGGCAGGCCCAGTTCGGCGCCATAGCGCGAGAAGCCGGGCGCCACCGCGTCGGTCGTCTGAGCGCGGAGGCGCATCAGCTCGAGCCCGTGGCGGGCGAGCTCCGCGTCCCAGGGATCGATCGCCGCCGGGTCAGAGCGCCCGGCGCGCACGCGGGCCAGCGCCGCGTTGCGTTGTGCGAGCGCACGCGCGTACGCCGCCCGCACGGTCGCGCGCGACGGCCACAGGGTTGCGGCGAGCTGGTCGAGGTGTCCGCGCCGCGAGCTCGGCGGGCCCTTCACGAGCGCCAAGCGGTCGGGCATGAAGACACTCGCCAGCGGGCGGACCGCGGGATCGGGGGGACGCTCGAGGGCGACGCCGTCGAGCTCGAGCAGCTTCGGCTCCCCCGGGGCGAAGCCCACGTCGAGTCGATGGGCGTGCTCGTCCGCCCCCACCGTCTCGACCGACACCCGCGCCGCCGACGCTCCCGCACGGACCGTCTCGCGCTCGTTCGAGGTACGGCACGAGCGCCCGGTGAGCCCGAAGTAGAGGCCCTCGAGCAGATTGGTCTTACCGGCCCCGTTCGGACCCACCACCACCGTCAACCCCTCGCCCAGGACGAGCTCGGCCCGCTCGTAGTTGCGGAAGTCGCGCAGCTGGAGTCGCGTGGCGCGCGCGGGCACCGGCCAGCCCGCGCCTTTAGACGTTCAGCCTGATAGGCATCACGAGATACAGGAATCCATCACCATCGGATCCTGATTCGATCAGACCGGGCCGCAACGGGCTGATCAGCTTCAGCACCAGGTCGTCCGATCCGGCGGCCTCGAGCCCATCGCGAACGAAGTCCGGGTTGAATCCGATCTCGAGCGCCTCGCCCTGGAACGCGATCGGGAGCGTCTCCCGCGCCTCTCCGACGTCAGGCGTGCGAGCCGAGACCTCGAGTTCTCCCTCCCGAAAGGCCATCCGCAGCGGAGCGTTCTTCTGCGCGAGCAGGCTTACCCGGCGCACCACCGCGAGCAGCTCGGCCCCGTCGACCCGCAGCTCGTGCTCGAAGGTGTCGGGCAGCAGCTGTTTGTAGTTCGGAAAGCGCCCCTCGACGAGCCGGGAGGAGAGGACGACCGAGCCGACCTCGAACACCACCTGGTTCTGACGCGTGGTCACGCCCACCTCCTCAGCGCCGGTGGCGGCGGCGATCCGGGTGACCTCCTGGAGCGCGCGGGCCGGAACGTTGGCCTCGATAGAGCCCTCGAGCGCATTCTCGAGGGTCGTCTCCTTGACGCTGAGCCGGTAGGAGTCTGTCGCCACCATTCGCAGCTGGCGCTCCGAGGCCGACACGAGCACCCCGGTCAGATGAGGTCGGGTCTCGTCGCGGGAAGCTGCGCGCGCCACCCGCCCGACCGTCTCCGAGAAGGCGGCGGATGAGAGCTTGACGACCTCACCACCGGGGTCGGGGAGAGTCGGGAAGTCCTCGGGCGGCAGCGTTCGCAGGTGGAAGCTCGCCGGCCCGGACGCAACCTCGACGTCGCCCTCTGCGCCACGCGCCTCGACGCTCAACTCCTCCCCTGGGAGAGAGCGAACGACGTCCAGCAACAGCCGTCCGGGCAGCAGCGCGGTGCCCTCGCGCTCGGCCGGCGCGTCGATTCGCACCCGGACGCCGAGCTCCATGTCCGTGGCCTGAAGCTCGACCACGCCGTCGTGGGCGGAGACGAGGACTCCGGAGAGGGTCTGGATGGCGCTGCGCGTCGAGACCCCCCGGACCGCCACGCCGAGTTGGGCCAAGAAGCGCTCTCGCGGGAGGGAGAACTTCACTCAGTCACCTTGCCTAGTGGGTTGAAGATAGGTGTGACGACTGTGTCGGCAACGTGGCCAAACCGCCGCTCGGAGCGGGTGCCCGCCGTGTCGGCATCGTGTCGACAACTTGTTGATTCTGTCACCGGCACCGGTCGTCATCGCCTGGCGCCGAGCCTTGCCTTCAGGCTGTCGACAAGCTCGCGGGCCTGGGCGCGCTCGGCGATCTCGCGCTCGATCTTGCGACAGGCATCGAGCACGCTTGCGTGGCGGCGGCCGCCGAAGTCGGCGCCGATGGCGGACAGGCTCTCGCTGGTCAGCTCGCGCGCGAGGTACATGGCGACCTGACGCGCGAAGGTGGCCTGGGCGCGCCGCCCGGGAGCCTCGATGGCCTCGGGGGTGAGGTCGAGGGCCTCGGCGGTGGCCTGCTTGACCTCGTCGACGGTCGGAGGCCGCAGCGGCGAGCGCGCGTGAGCGGCCAGGCCGCCGAGAACCATCCGCGCCAGCTCCGGAGTCGCCGGCTCCCCGGTCAAGGATGTGTAGGCGACGAGGCGGATCAGCGCCCCCTCGAGTGAGCGCACGCTCTCCGGCGCCTGTCGGGCCACGGCGACGAGGGTGTCGTCGTCAATGCCGTCGATGCCGTCCACTCGCACTCGCTTGCGCAGGATCGTCGTGCGGGCGCGTAGGTCCGGGACCTCGACGGCGGCCACGAGGCCCCAGCGAAAGCGCTCCAGCAGGCGGTCCTCGAGGCCTCCCAACTCGCCGGGCGGCCGGTCGCTGGTGAGCACGAGCTGCCCACCCGACTCGTGCAGGGCGTTGAAGGTGTGGAAGAAGGCCTCCATCGTGCCGGTGCGGCGAGCGAGGAACTGGACGTCGTCGACGAGCAGGACGTCCACGGCCCGGAAGCGCTCCCGGAACTGATCGAAGTCGCCGCCACGAGTCGCCGCCACGAACTCGCCCGTGAAGGCCTCGACGGTGGTGTAGGCCACGCGCAGGTCGACGGCGTAGGCCTGTATGTAGTGACCGATGGCGTGCAGCAGGTGCGTCTTGCCGAGTCCCGGAGGCCCGTGGAGGAAGAGCGGGTTGTAGGCCTGGGCCGGCTGCTCGGCCACAGCTAGGGCGGAAGCGTGAGCTAGCCGGTTGGCGGCGGAGATGACGAAACCGTCGAAGGTGTAGCGGGGGTTGAGCGTAGCCACGCCCTTGCCCTGGGGGGCAGTCACCACCTCTCGGCCGGCGACGACGTCGTCCGGGCCCACGACCTCGACGGCGAGCGGTGACCCGAGCGCCCTGCGCGCGGCCTCGGAGATCGCCCCGAGATAGCGCGCCTCGACCCAGCGCCGAGCTCCCTCGGGGGCGCTGAGGACGAGCGCACCGTCTCCTTGAGAGACGATCTCGACGGGTGCCAGCCACGCCTCGAAGGCGGCCTCGGGAACGGTGGCGCGAAGCTCGTCGCGAATCAGGCGCCAGGTGGTGTCGAGATCTTGGGGCAAGAATGCAGGTGTCAACCTCCGGCTCCGGAGGTCGCGAGAGTCAGTTCGAAAGGTGCCGCCCGAGCCTCCCCGGCCCGGCGGCGTGGCGCGAGTCTACAGAGCGTCGGAGGGGGTTCGCGGCAGCGTTCCGAACGGTCCTGTGGCCTTGCCGCAAAGCGCGCGAAAAGCTGTCGATCTGGCAGCGCGGTCGGTCGACCGTGGCGGCCCTATACTCGGCCGCGCATGAAGCGCACCTACCAGCCCAAGAAGCGCAAACGAGCCCGTGCGCACGGGTTTCGTGGCCGCATGCGGACCAAGGCGGGGCGCGCCATGCTCAAGCGCAAACGCGCCAAGGGCCGCGCCCGCCTGACCCCATAGGCGTGGCTGCCACGGGCCAGCCCCGAGGCCAGCGCCGAAGGCTCTCGCGCAGCGCCGACTTCGACCGTGTGTTCCGGGAGGGCCGCTCCTTCGCGACCCGCCACCTCGTCCTGCACGCTTTTCCGCGACCCGAGGACGACGCGCCCGAGGACGACAAGGCTCCCTTGCCGCGTCTCGGGGTATCGGTCGGGCGCCGGGTGGGCGGTGCGGTCGAGCGAAACCGGGTCAAGCGCCTGCTGCGCGAGGCTTTCTGGGCGGTCGCGCCGTCGCTGCCGCCGGGGCACGACTTCGTGCTCGTCGCGCGCTCCGAGGCCTCCGAGCTGGCCGAGGCCGGAGGCGAGCAGGCCTTTGAGCAGGCGCTGCGCGAGCTTGCCGGACAGGGCGGCCTGTCAGCGTGAGCTTCGTCGAAGACGATAAGCGGGAAGGGTCCGTCGCGCGGCGGGCTGCGGTCGCCCTGGCCATTGGGCCGATCCGGCTCTACCAGTGGTTGATCTCACCGCTGCTCGGGCCGCGCTGCCGTTACCACCCGACCTGCTCAGCCTATGCGGTGGACGCGTTGAGATCGTTCGGCATACTGAGAGGACTCGTGCTCGCGGCGTGGCGCGTGCTGCGCTGCAACCCGTGGAGCCCCGGCGGCATCGACCGCCTCGAGGACCAACGGATCTTCAGCGCCAGCGCCGGTCGGCCCAGTCCGACACCCCCACTCACCTGATCTCGTGACCCCCGTCGTCGCCAACATCCTCCAGCCGCTGATCGACGTCGCCGACGTCATTCTCCAGTTCTGGCACGACACCGTGGGCCTGAGCTGGGGCTTCTCGATCGTGATGCTCACCGTGGTAGTTCGCATCGCGATTCTGCCGCTCACCTACAAGGGCGTCAAGGGCATGCAGAACATGCAGCGGCTCGCGCCCGAGATGAAGAAGCTTCAGGAGCGCTACAAGGACGACAAGCAGCGCCTCAACGAGGAGATGATGAAGTTCTACCAGGAGCACGGGTTCAATCCCGCGTCCTCCTGCCTGCCGCTGCTGCTGCAGATCCCCTTCTTCATCTCGCTCTTCTACCTGCTGCGCGCCGACCAGTTCAAGGCCGACATCGCCGGCGAGGAGAGCTTCGGTTTCATAACGAACCTCGCGGAGCCCGAAACCGGGCTCGTGCTCGTGGCTCTGATCCTGCTCTACGTCGTGACCCAGCTCGCAGCGAGCTTGGTGACCGCGGTCAGCGGCGACCGTAACCAGAAGATCCTCGTGCTCGTCCTGCCGATCGTCTTCGTCCCGATCCTCATCAACTTCGAGGCCGGCCTGCTCGTCTACTGGATCACCACGAACATCTGGACCTTCGGGCAGCAGCTCGCCGTCAAGAAGTTCCTGCCTGCTCCGGAGCCGTTCAGCTCTGGTGACGAGGAGGGCGCCGAGAAGAAGCCTGAATCGGGCGAAGGCGGCTTACGCGGGGTGCTCGAGAGCCTCAAGAGCGTTGCCGGCGCGGGTGGCGGCAATGGGGCGTCGGCCGCAGACGGCGCGGCGCGCAGCGGCAAGGCGCAGACGGCGGCGGCGACTGGGAGCGGCGGGGGAGGCCCCGCGCGTACCCCACCCCAGGCTCCTCGCAAGAAGAAGAAGCGCTCGGGCCGACGGCGATGACGGGCTCCCAGGGGCCTTCCGGCGCCAAAGGGGAGCCGCTCCCAGAGGACCCGGCGGATCGCGCTCGCGCCGTGGTTGAAGCTGTCGTTGAGGCACTCGGCGTGGGTGGCGAGGTCCTGGTGGCTGAGAGTGAGGCCGAGATCCAGGTGGTGGTCGAGGGCGAGGACGATCCGGCACTGCTGATCGGCAAGCACGGCGCGACCATCGACGCGCTGCAGCACTTGGCCGCGCGCGCCGCGTTTCAGGGCACCGACGGCGCTCGCAAGCGAGTCGTGATCGACGCCGGGGGTTACCGCGAACGTCGCCAGGGCGCCCTCGAGCGAGCGGCCGACCGGGCGGTCGAGGACGCACTGTCGTTCGGCCGAGCAGTCGAGCTGGACCCCATGAACTCCTTCGAGCGCCGGATCGTCCATACGCACCTCAAGGACCGAAGCGACGTGGAGACGCACAGCGAGGGCGACGAGCCAGACCGCCGGCTCGTGGTCAGCCCGCTGCGACCAACCGCCTGAGCGTTTCCCGTGAAACGGTGGCGGCGCTGGCGCGGCGCCATCAGCTTCCGGACGAGGCAGCCGACGGCCTGGACGCGCTTCTGGACGCGCTGGCCGCCGAGCCGGATCCGCCCACAACCGTGGCCGACCCGGACCGGGCGCTGGACACCCACCTCGCGGACAGCCTCGCCGGTCTCGAGGTGGAGCCCCTTCGGCAGGCCCGGACGGTCGCCGATCTCGGTTCCGGCGCGGGCTTCCCCGGCCTGCCGTTGGCCATCGCGCTCCCGCGCGCCCGGGTCGACCTGCTGGAGTCCACCCTGCGCAAGGTCGAGGTCATCCGGCGCCTGAGCCTCGCCGCGGGCGCAGGCAACGCGCGTGCGATCGCGGCACGAGCCGAAGACTGGGCCGGCGCATACGGCGTCGACCCGTACGGAGCGGTGACGGCTCGCGCCGTGGCGTCCCTCGCGGTGCTGTGCGAGTACGCGGCGCCGCTTCTCCAGCCCGGGGGCGTGCTCGTGTGCTGGAAGGGCGCGCGTGACGGCGCGGAGGAGAAGGCGGGCGCAGGCGCCGCGCGCGAGCTCGGCCTCGAGCCCGTCGAGGTCAGGCCCGTCCGCCCGTTCCCGAGCGCACGCGACCGGCACCTGCACGTGTTCACCAAGATCGGTCCTACCCCGGCGCGGTTCCCCCGGCGCGCGGGCATGGCCGCGAAGCGCCCGCTCGGTGGCTGAGCGCGCCAACATCCCCGCGCGCACGAGGATCTTCCGACCGAAGCGGCGAATACCTTGGCCACGTGGGCGAGATCTACGCCATCGCCAACCAGAAGGGCGGCGTCGGGAAGACGACCACCGCCGTCAATCTCGCCGCCTGCGTGGCGGAGGCGGGGTACCCCACCCTGCTCGCGGACATGGATCCGCAGTGCAACGCGACGGTCGCTCTCGGTGCGCCCAAGGACAACGAGCAGTCGGTCTACTCCTGCCTGAGCGGCGAGCTCGACCTGTGCGAGGCCGCGCAGGAGACCGGGGTGCCGAACCTCTGGCTCGTGCCCTCGACCCCGGACCTCGCGGGCGCGAACGTCGAGCTTCCGCGCCTGCCGGGCTCCGAGACCTGCCTGCGCGACGCGCTCGGCTCGGTCCGCGAGCGGTTCCTCTTCACGCTGCTCGACTGTCCGCCCTCGCTTGGGCCGCTCACGGTGAACGCGCTCGTGGCCGCGGACCGGGTCATCGTGCCGGTGCAGACCGAGTACTTCGCGCTCGAGGGACTCGCGGGCCTGCTCGACACCCTCACCCTGATCCAGCGCGAACTCAACCCCCGCCTGCGCGTCGCGGGAATGATCCTCACCATGCACGACGGGCGCACGCGGCTCGCCCAGGACGTGGAGCGCGAGGTGCGCCAGCATTTTCCCGAGCTGGTGTTCGACACGGTTGTTCCCCGCAACGTCCGCGTCGGCGAGGCTCCGAGCTTCGGGCTGCCCGTGACCCGCCACGATCCGCACTGCGCCGGATCCGTCGCGTACCTGAAGCTGGCCAAGGAGATGGCGGCGCGTGCCTGAGTCGTGGCAGGGCGTCTCGCCGGCGGCGCCCGGCCGAGGCATCGGTCGCGGCCTCGCGGCCATCTTGGCCCAGAGCGAGCGTGAGACCGACGGGCTGCGGCATCTCGCGCTGGACCTGATCCGGGCCAATCCGCGTCAGCCCCGGCGCGAGTTCGGCAGCGAGGCGCTGCTGGCGCTCTCGGAGTCGATCAAGGCGAGAGGGATCCTTCAGCCACTGGTTGTGCGCCCGATCCCGGGCGGCACGTTCGAGCTCGTCGCCGGCGAGCGACGGCTGCGGGCGGCCCGGCTGGCGGGCCTCGACGAGGTGCCCGCCGTGATCCGCGAGACCGAGGAGGCCGAGCAGCTCGAGCTCGCGCTGATCGAGAACGTCGCGCGGGAGGACCTCAACCCGATCGAGGAGGCGCGTGCGTGCGCGACGCTCGTCGACGACCTCGGCGTGACCAAGGAGGAGCTCGGGCGGCGGATCGGCCGCAGCCGTGTCTCGGTCTCCAACCTCATCCGCCTGCTCGACCTGCCCGATGAGGTACTCGACAGCATCTCGCGCGGCGAGCTCTCCGAGGGCCACGGCCGGGCGATCCTCACCTGCCGCGAGCAGGGCGCACGCCGGCGGCTGGCGGGCCAGGCCAGTGCCGACGGATGGTCCGTGCGTGAGACCGAGCGCCGAGCCCGGCGCGCCGCGACCCCGGAGAGCGCGACGCGCGACCACGCGACCGTGACCATCCACCCCGATCTGGCCGACGCGCTGGCCGCGGCTGAGGACGCTCTGACGGCAGCCCTCGGGCGCGAGGTGCGCGTCCGCCAGCGGCGCGGGGTGTACCGCGTCGAGCTCGACCTCGAGCGACCCCAGGACGGCATCGAGCTCGCGGAGCGCATCCTGCGTCGCGCTGCGGCCTGAAGCCGCGTGCAGGGGCTGCGGGCCGAAGGGATGGGAGCACCGCAGCGCTAGACTGCGCCGCTCTCCGGGCGATTAGCTCAGCCGGTTAGAGCGCTTCTCTGATAAGGAAGAGGTCCCAGGTTCGAGTCCTGGATCGCCCACTCGAGGGAGCCGATCCGCTCGGACTGCCCGTATCCGCCAGAATGCCCCGCATGAGGGTTGGTTTGGTGCTCGGAGGAGGCGGGGTGATGGGCGGCGCGTGGCTGACCGGGGGCCTGCACGCCATCGCCACCGAGACCGGCTGGGATCCCGCGAGTGCCGACCGGGTGGTGGGCACCTCGGCCGGCTCGATGATCGGCTCGCTCTGCGCCTCCGGGGTTCCGCCCTGGTTCATGGTCGCCCATTCCGGGGGAGAGACCTTCGAGGGGCTGACCGACGGTCGAGGCCGGCCCGCGAGCGAGGCCGAGCGCAACGGCGGCGCGACCTTTCGTCTGCACCGGGGCCTGCCCGTGCCGGGCCTCGGCTCCTGGCGCCTCGCCCTGCGCACCCTGACCAGCCCCACCCGCCACACGCCGGCGCAGTTCGCCAGCGGCTGGTTGCCCCGGGGCTTCGTCTCCACCGAGACCCTCGAGGCGACGATCCGCCGGGTGGTCGACCGTGGCTGGTCGCCTCACGAGGGGCTGTGGGTCATGGCCTGCGACTACACGACCGGCAGGCGCGTGGCCTTTGGGCGAGCGGGCTCCCCGCCGGCCGATCTGAGCAAGGCCGTGGCCGCCTCGTGCGCGATTCCCGGCTTCTACCACCCGGTGACCATCGGCGGCCGAAGCTACATGGACGGGGGTGTCTACTCGCCCTCGAACCTCGACGTGCTCCGCGACGAGGGCCTCGACCTGGTGGTAGCCCTCAACCCGACCTCCTCGCGCGCCACTCCGCCGGCTCGAAGCCTCGCCGACCGGGCCGCGGCCGCCAACCGCTCCGCGACGGGGCGTCGCCTCGGGAGCGAGGCGCGGAAGCTGCGTGAGGCCGGAACAGACGTCGTGCTGATCCAGCCCACGCTCGAAGACCTCGCGGTGATGGGCCGGAACCTGATGAGCGGCCGCCGGCGTCACGAGCTGATCGAGCTCGCCACCCGAACCGTGGCCGAGCAGTTGCGCGCCCCTGGGGTCGCGGAGGTGCTGAGCGCTCTGCCACCCGGTGCCCCGGAGCGCGTGGCTCGTCCGGAAGGTCCCCCCTCGCAGTGGCCGGCCCTGGTGGGGGCGCCGCCGCTAAGCCGCGCCGCGGTCCCCGTGTCCTCGCGCCGCCGCCGCGTCGCCCCAGACCTCGGCCTGGAGCCCGGATGAGCGAGAGCCGGGTGCCGGCCCGCAACGGCGGATCGGCCGCCGGTGCCGTTCGCCTGGTCTCCGGACTCGCCACCGGCCTCGCGGGAGCGCTCACGGGCCCGATCGCCCGGCGCATCCCCACCGCCGACCTCGACGAGCGCGACCCCGACTACATCCGCGAGACCCTGCCCGGGCTGTGGATGGTCGCGAGCTTCTACTTCCGCGCCGACGTCCGCGGGCTCGAGCGGATCCCGGCCGAGGGACCGGTGCTCCTGGTCGGCAACCACTCGGGCGGCAACCTGACCCCCGACACGCTGGTCTTCACGCTCGCCTTCTCGACCTACTTCGGCGTCGAGCGACGGTTCTTCCAGCTCGCGCACAACCTCGTCCTCGCGATGCCCGGCCTCGGCTCGCTGCGCAAGTACGGGACCGTCGCCGCCTCTAGTGCCAATGCACACAAGGCCCTCGACTCCGGCGCTGCGCTGCTCGTCTACCCCGGAGGCGACTACGAGGTCCACCGCCCGAGCTCGGAGTCGGCGCACGTCGACTTCGACGGGCGCCAGGGCTTCCTGCGCCTCGCGCTGGAAAAGGAGGTCCCGCTCGTCCCCGTGGTGGCGATCGGTGGGCAGGAGACGGCGCTGTTCCTTACGCGCGGCGAGCGGATCGCGAGCGCCCTGCGGCTCGACCGGCTGTTGCGACTCAAGGTCGTGCCCATCTCCATCGCCCTGCCCTGGGGCCTCAACATCGGCGATATGGCGGGGCACCTGCCGCTGCCCGCGAAGATCACCATCCAGGTCCTCGACCCGATCGACGTCGAGGAGGAGTTCGGCGGGGACCCCGACCTCGACGAGGTCTACGCGAGCGTGGTAGGGCGGATGCAGCACACGCTCGACGACCTGGCGGCCGCGCGGCGCCTGCCCGTGATCGGCTGAGAACGCGATGCGCGTCGAGGAGAAGCTGACGATCGAGGCGTCGGCCGAGCGGATCTGGACCTACGTGACCGAGCCGGCCCATGCCCGCTCGATCCTCGCGGGCTTCACACGCTGGGAGGTCGCGGGGGAACAGGAGAGCGGCCTCGGAGCGCGCTACATCATGCGGATCGAGCTCGGCTCGGCCGAGATCGGCGGCCTGGTGGAGGTCGTCGAGTTCGACGCGCCGCGCGACATGGCCTGGAACAGCATCACCGGCCTCGATCAGCGTGGACGCTGGCGCCTGCGCGATCGCGGGGACGGACGCACCGAAGTGACCTTCCGCCTGACCTACCAGGCGCCCGGCGGGCTGCTCGCCACGGTGACCGATCGCGTGGCCGCGCCACTCGTCGCGCGCCGCCTGCGCGACTCCCTGCACAATCTTCGGCACGAGCTAGAGAAGGAGGACGGGGTGGAAGCTGATTCGGACCGCAGCAGAGGCGGAGGGGTGCGACGGGTCGTCGGCAAGTCGGCCTCGGCGGCCGAGCAGGGACTGGAGGCGGTGCGCGTCTTCCGCCGGGCCGGACTGATCGAGCCCATGCGCCCCGATCGCGCCGCGCGAGCCCTCCGCGAGCTGTGGCGCTTCGGCTCGACGCCTGCCGCCGGGTACGCCGCCTCCGCCGCGAGAACGCCCGGGGCGACGGCGATCATCGACGAGCTCGGAGAGCTCTCCTTCGGTGAGATGCACAAACGCACCAACGCGCTCGCGCACTCCTTGGCCGATGCGGGCATCGGTGAGGGCGACGGCGTGGCGATCATGTGCCGCGACCACCGAGGCTTCATCGAGGCCACGGTCGCCGCCTCCAAGCTCGGCGCCAATGCGCTCTACATGAACACCGCGTTCGCGGCGCCCCAGCTCGCGGAGGTCGTCAAGCGCGAGAAGGCCAAGGCGATCGTCTACGACGAGGAGTTCTCCGAGGTCCTGGCCGACGCCGGCCGGCGTCGCAAGCGCTTCGTGGCCTGGAGCGACGACCCGGCGAGCGCTCCCGACCCGACGCTCCAGTCGCTCATCGAGAGCGGCGACAACCGCGACGTGGTTCCGCCCAAGGACGAGGGGCGCACGGTCATCCTCACCTCCGGAACCACGGGCACGCCCAAAGGTGCAGCCCGCTCGAGTCCGGGCGTCGGCGCGGCGGTCTCGATCCTCTCGCGCATCCCCCTGCATGCGCGGGAGCGCACGCTGATCGCAGCGCCGCTGTTCCACTCATGGGGTTTCGCGCACTTCACGCTCGGCCTGCTCCTCTCGAGCACGCTCATCCTGCGGCGTCGCTTCGATCCCGAGGGAACCCTGGCGGGCATCGAGGAGCACCGCGCTCAGCACTGCCCGATGGTCCCGGTGATGCTCAAGCGCATCCTCGACCTGCCGGAGGAGACCCGCCGCCGCTACGACACCAGCTCGCTGCGCACCGTGGCGGTGAGCGGCTCGGCGTTGTCGACCGACCTGGCCCATCGCTTCATGGACGAGTTCGGCGAGGTCGTCTACAACCTCTACGGCTCGACGGAGGTCGCCTGGGTCTCGGTCGCCTCGCCGCACGAGCTCCGCGCGGCGCCCGGCACCGCGGGCTCGCCCCCCATGGGCACGATCCTGCGCATCCTCGACGAGGGGGGCGGGCGGCTACCCACCGGCCAGACGGGCCGCATCTTCGTGGCCAACGGCGCGCAGTTCGAGGGCTACACCGGCGGGGGCTCGAAGGAGGTCGTCGACGGGCTCATGTCGACCGGCGACGTCGGCCACCTCGACGACGCGGGCCGACTGTTCGTCGAGGGCCGCGACGACGACATGATCGTCTCCGGCGGCGAGAACGTTTTCCCGCAGGAGGTCGAGGAGCTGCTCGAGGCCCACTCGGGAGTCAAGGAGGCCGCCGTCATCGGGGTCGACGACGAGGAGTGGGGGCAGCGTCTGAAGGCGTTCGTGGTCGGCCGCGACGGCACCTCCGCCGACGATCTCAAGGGCTACGTCAAGGAGAATCTGGCCCGCTACAAGGTCCCGCGCGAGATCGAGCTGCTGGGAGAGCTACCCCGCAACCAGACCGGGAAGGTGCTGAAGCGCGAGCTGCGCGAGCGCGAGGCAGAGGGCGCGTCCTAGGCGCTTCAGCCGTTGGCACTCTCCTTGATAGAGTGCCAAACGTAAGCGAGAAGCGACCGGAGTTGGAGGTCTGCGTATGAATCTGAAGCCTTTGGGCGATCGACTGATCGTCCAGGTGGTCGAGGAGGAGGAGAAGACGGCGAGTGGCATCGTCCTCCCCGACACCGCCAAGGAAAAGCCCCAGAGGGGCAAGGTCGTCGCCGTCGGCGACGGCAAGCTCGACGATGACGGAGACCGTATCCCCGTCGACGTGACGGAGGGCGACGAGGTCCTCTATTCGAAGTACGGCGGCACGGACATCATCGTGGAGGGCGAGGATCTCCTCGTTCTGCGCGAGTCCGACGTCCTCGCCAAGGTCACCGGCTAGAGAAGCAAGGACTGGAGAACACATATGGCTCACAAAGAGCTCAAGTACGACCAGGAGGCGCGCACGGCGCTGGAGGCCGGCGTCAACGCCGTAGCCAACGCCGTCAAGGTGACGCTCGGCCCCAAGGGCCGCTACGTCGTCCTCGACAAGAAGTTCGGCGCTCCCACCATCACCAACGACGGCGTCACGATCGCGCGTGAGATCGAGGTCGAGGACGTCTTCGAGAACCAGGGCGCCCAGCTCGTCCGCGAGGTCGCCACGGCGACCAACGACGTGGCCGGAGACGGCACCACGACGGCGACGCTGCTGGCCCAGATCATCGTCCACCAGGGTCTGCGCAACGTCGCGGCCGGCGCTAACCCGCTGGCTCTGCG
>Ga0136617_10002161_pt1 | contig 17592 bp, 21 predicted proteins | sample AntDrymUQ3222106_2_FD_129672 | JGI IMG/M metagenome (GOLD analysis project Ga0136617, IMG submission 129672) | Polar desert sand microbial communities from Dry Valleys, Antarctica - metaG UQ322 (21.06) | ecosystem: Environmental > Terrestrial > Soil > Desert | place: Antarctica: Dry Valley... | reverse complement strand
GTGACCGAGACGAAGCGGGGCCCGAGCGGCTCGAGCGTCTTGACCGACTCCCACAAGGTCGCTTCCATCTTCTCGGTCTTGGGCGGGAAGAATTCGAACGAGACGTCGATGTCGCCGGCGACGTCCGCGAACAAAGGCTTGCCGCCATTCACCAGAGCGGGCGCGGTCACGCGACCACCTTCAGCCGCGCCCGCGCGCGCGCCCCTTCCCAGATGGTGACGGTCAGTTCGCCGCCTTCGAGATGATCGACCACGCGGCCCTCGAGGCCCACTTCGTCCATATATTTCAGGATCGCCTCGTCGGCGAATCCGAGCCGGGCGTGGGCGTCGCGGTCGCGCAATTCCTCGCGCTCGTGGGGCGCGAAATCGACGATCAGCAGCCGCCCCGACGGCGCCAGCAAGCGCGCGGCTTCGGCGATCGCCGCGCCCGGCTGCTGCGCATAATGGAGCACCTGGTGGATGATGATTGTGTCCGCCCCGCCCGACGCGAGCGGCAGCGCGTACATGTCGCCCTGGCGCAGCTCGGCTTTGGCGAAGCCGGCTTCGGCGAGCTTGACCCGCGCGAGCCGGAGCATTTCAGGCGAGCGGTCGACGCCGAGCGCGCTTGCCGCGTCGCGTCCGAACAATTCGATCATCCGCCCGGTGCCGGTGCCGATATCGACCAGCCGTCCGACCGGGCCTTGGCCAAGCGCGCGGGCGATCGCCGCCTCGACCTCGCTTTCGGCGATGTGGAGCGAGCGCAGCTCGTCCCAATCAGCGGCGTGGCTGGCGAAATAGCGGGTCGCGGCGGCGGCGCGGTCGGCGCGGACCGCGGCGAGCCGCGCGGCGTCGGCCGCCGCCCAGGCATCCGCGCCGTCGGCTTGCGACCAGGCGTCGAGCAAAGCGAACAAAGGCGCGACGCGGGCGGCCGCGCCGAGGCTGAGGAACACCCAGCTTCCTTCCTTGCGGCGGTCGGCGAGGGCGGCGTCGATCAGGATGCGGACGTGGCGGGACACCCGCGGCTGGCTCTGCCCCAGCACCTGCGCCAGCTCGCCGACCGAAAGCTCCATCGCCCGCAGCAAGGCGAGGATCCGCAGCCGGGTCGGATCGGCGAGGGATTTGAAGATTTCGGGCGCCGCCAACATGATTTAAGGATATAAAGATATCTTTATATGCGGGTCAAGGCGCTTGTATCTTGTCGCTTTCGCCATGCTGTGGCACGGCGCGAGGTCGGGGGACGCAGAAGGAACCAAGAATGCGCCTTTTTCTCGCTCTCCTGATCGGTCTCGGCCTCGGCGGCTGCGCGACGACCCGCACGAGCGCCTCGCTCGACCAGCCCGACCCCTATGAGAAGTTCAACCGTGGCGTCTGGAGCTTCAACCAGGCGGTCGACAGGGTCGCATTGAAGCCGGTGACCAAGGTTTACCGCACGGTGACGCCGCTGCCCGCGCGGCGCGGAATCAGCAACATCCTGCGCAACCTCACCGAGCCGTTTTCGGCGGTCAACAGCCTGCTGCAGGGCAAGCCCGACCGATTCTTCAACTCGCTCGGCCGCTTCGTGGTCAATTCGACGATCGGCGTCGGCGGGCTGGCCGACCACGCGACCGACATCGGGCTGGCCGAGACGCGCGAAGATTTCGGCCAGACGCTCGCCAATGCCGGCGCGCGCCGAAGCCCCTATCTGGTGCTGCCCGTGCTCGGATCCTCGACGGTGCGCGACGCGATCGGCACCGCGGTCCAGTTCGTCGCGGATCCGGCCGGCATCGTCATCTCCTCGGAGCTCGGCAAGTCGGTCGGGACCGGCGTCACCGTGGCGCGAATCGTCGATGCGCGCTCGCGGGCGGTCGACGACGGGTTCGACACGTTGCTCGAAAGCAGCGCCGATTCCTACGCCACCGCGCGCTCGACCTTCTTTCAGCGCCGCCAGGCCCAGATCAACGATGAGGAAGGCACCGGCGCTTCCGCCCCGTCGGAAGCGAGCGAGCAGGAGCAGCTCGACAAGGCGCTCGACGAGGCCAATCCCGACAATGGCGCCGCGCCTCAGCCCGCCCCCAAGGACCCGGCCGACCCCAAGCTCGACAGCGCCGCGATCGATCTCAGCGACGAGGATGTGGCCGGCGGCGACCCTTCACTATCAAACTAGTAGACATAACGCGATCGCTGAACTAGATCAGGCGGTTGCTGGAAAGCCGGGATCTCCCGGCCCTCGCCCAGCGGCCTGAATTGGGAAGGAAATTGCCTGTGAAGAAAATTGCTTTGACCCTCGCCGCCGTCGCATCGCTCGGCCTCGCCGCCTGTGACAACGGCGCCACCGACACCGCCAACGAAGCCAATGGCGTGACCGAAATGGACGCGACCACCAACGAAGCGATCGTCGACGTCAACGCCGCCGCGGCCGACGCCGCGGTCGACAATGTTGTCGCCGACGTGTCGAACACCGCCGACAATGCTTCGGACGCGGTCGAGAACGCCGCCGAGAACGCGACCGACGAGCAGTAAGGCTCGCGCAAGCGGTCTGGATCGGGGTCGGGCGCCACGCGCGCCCGGCCCCTTTCTTTTGTCCGGCGCGCGGCTATCGTGCGCGTCTCAACGGGAGCGAGATGCGATGAGATCGATCGGACTGGCCGCCTTGGTCCTGCTCGCGGCTTGCGGAAGCGGCGACGGCGAAGGCGCGCTCACCGCCGACGAGGATCGCGCGCTCAACGAAGCCGCCGCGATGCTCGACGACAGCCAGAACAACTTGGCAGCTATCCCCGACGAGCCGGCCGCCAAGTAACCGCGACGCACAAAAAAACGGCCGGAGAGTTTCCTCCCCGGCCCTTTTTGTGGTCGGTCATGAGCGCGGGCAAAGCCCGCGCCGGCGTCGGACGGGCTCGTGCGACAAAGGGTCGCACGCCCCGCCGTCCGGACCAGGCGAGTCCTGAGCCAGCTTGCGGACGCTTTGCATCCGTTGCGCTGCCTCAGGCCGCCTTGGGTCAGAAGTCCATGCCGCCCATGCCGCCCATGCCGCCGCCGGGCATGCCGCCGCCGGAGGATTTGTCCTCGGGCAGCTCGCTGACCGCGGCTTCGGTGGTGATCAGCAGGCCCGCGACCGAGGCGGCGTCCTGCAACGCGGTGCGCACGACCTTGGTCGGATCGATCACGCCGGCCGTCACGAGATTCTCGTACGTGTCGGTCTGCGCGTTGAAGCCGAGCGTCTCGTCATTGCCCTCTATCAGCTTGCCGGCGACAACCGCGCCGTCGCTGCCCGCATTTTCGGCGATCTGCCGCAGCGGCGCCTGGAGCGCCTTGCGGATGATATCGATGCCGCGGGTCTGGTCGTCGTTGACGCCCTTGAGGCCTTCGAGCGCCTTGGTCGCGTAGAGCAAGGCGGTACCGCCGCCGGGGACGATGCCTTCCTCGACCGCGGCGCGGGTCGCGTGGAGCGCGTCGTCGACGCGGTCCTTGCGCTCCTTGACCTCGATCTCGGAAGAACCGCCGACCTTGATCACGGCGACGCCGCCGGCGAGCTTGGCGAGACGCTCCTGGAGCTTCTCCTTGTCATAGTCGCTGGTGGTGTTCTCGATCTGCTGACGGATCGCCTCGACGCGGCCCTTGATCGCCTCGCCTTCGCCATTGCCGTCGACGATCGTGGTGTTGTCCTTGTCGATGGTGACGCGCTTGGCCTGGCCGAGCATCGCGACCGTGACGGTCTCGAGCTTGATGCCGAGATCCTCGGAGATCATCTCGCCGCCCGTAAGCACCGCGATATCCTCGAGCATCGCCTTGCGGCGATCGCCGAAGCCGGGCGCCTTGACCGCCGCGACCTTGAGGCCGCCGCGCAGCTTGTTGACGACCAACGTGGCCAGAGCCTCGCCCTCGATGTCCTCGGCGATGATCAGCAAAGGACGGCCGGCCTGAACGACCGCTTCCAGGATCGGGAGCATCGCCTGCAGGTTGGACAGCTTCTTCTCGTGGATGAGGATGTAGGGATCGGTCAGCTCGACCGACATCTTCTCGGGGTTGGTGATGAAGTAAGGCGAGAGATAGCCGCGGTCGAACTGCATGCCTTCGACGACGTCGAGCTCGAATTCGAGCCCCTTGGCCTCCTCGACCGTGATCACGCCTTCCTTGCCGACCTTGTCCATCGCCTCGGCGATCTTCTCGCCGACGATGGAGTCGCCGTTGGCGGCGATGCTGCCGACCTGGGCGACCTCGTTCGAACCCGCGACCGGCTTCGAGCGCGCCTTGAGATCCTCGACCACCTTGCCGACGGCGATGTCGATGCCGCGCTTCAGATCCATCGGGTTCATGCCGGCGGCGACCGACTTCATGCCTTCGCGGACGATCGCCTGGGCGAGCACGGTGGCGGTGGTGGTGCCGTCACCGGCCAGGTCGTTGGTCTTCGACGCGACCTCGCGCAGCATCTGCGCGCCCATATTCTCGAACTTGTCCTTAAGCTCGATTTCCTTGGCGACGGTGACGCCGTCCTTGGTGATGCGCGGGGAGCCGTAGCTCTTGTCGAGCACAACGTTGCGGCCCTTGGGGCCGAGCGTGACCTTCACCGCGTCGGCGAGGATGTCGACGCCGCGCATGATGCGCTCGCGGGCGTCGCGCGAAAAGCGTACCTCTTTCGCTGCCATGATATTTTCTTCCTTCTATTGAGATAAAAACGGGTGTCGCTGAAATCAGCCGAGGATTCCGAGGATGTCGGATTCCTTCATGATCAGCAGGTCTTCGCCGTCGAGCTTGACCTCGGTGCCCGACCATTTGCCGAACAGGATCTTGTCGCCGGCCTTGACGTCCATCGGCGTGATCGTGCCGTCCTCGGCGCGGGCGCCGGTGCCGGCGGAGACGACTTCGCCTTCCTGCGGCTTTTCCTTGGCGGTATCGGGGATGATGATCCCGCCGGCGGTCTTTTCCTCGGCCTCGACGCGGCGCACGAGCACCCGATCATGAAGCGGTCTGAAATTCATGCGACTCCCTTTCGTGTTGAAGCGCCGGACAGGCCCAAAAAAGCCGATCCGGTCGCACCTTTGATAATGACTGTTAGCACTCGCGTGATGTGAGTGCCAATGCGGTCGATGTAGGGCGCGGGGGCGGCGCGTCAAGGCTTGAGCGGCCGAAACACGCCGGTTTCGGACCGGCCGAGCGCGGCCTTCCGATTTACAGCGCGCTGCCAGTCGGATAGCGCGGCGCGGCACAAGCAAAGGGTTTCAAATGCGGTTTCTCGGCAAGGTCTGGCGGCTTCTGGTCGGCGTCAAGGACGGGCTCGTCCTGATCGTGATGCTGCTCTTCTTCGGCGGGCTGTTCGCCGCTTTGTCGGCCAATCCGCACGCCGGCAGCGCCGCAAGCGGCGCGTTGCTGCTCGATCTTTCGGGCGGCATTTCCGAGCAGCCGGCCGAGGCCGATCCCTTCGCCTTGCTGTCGGGCTCGTCGGTGACCAAGGAATTTCGCCTCCGCGACCTGGTCCACGCGATCGAGACCGCGGCGAGCGACGCGCGGGTCAAGGCGGTCGCGCTCGATCTCGATATCTTCACCGGCGGCGGCCACGCCGCTTTGTCCGATGTCGGCGAAGCGCTCGACAAGGTCCGCAAGGCGGGCAAGCCGGTGATCGCCTACGCCACCGGCTATGGCGACGATTCCTATCTGCTCGCCGCGCATGCCAGCGAGGTCTGGCTCAACCCGCTCGGCGGCGTGCTGATCGCGGGCCCTGGCGGCACCGGGCTCTATTACAAAGGCCTGCTCGACAAATTGGGGGTGACCGCCAACGTCTACCGGGCCGGCACCTACAAGGCCGCGGTCGAGCCCTATACGCGCAACGACATGTCGCCCGAATCGCGCGAAGCCAATCAGGCGCTCGCCGGCGTGCTGTGGGAGAATTGGCAGCAAGAGGTGAAGCGCGCGCGGCCCAAGGCGCAGGTTTCCGACTATGTCGCCGCGCCGCTGCAGCGGATCGCCGCCGCCAATGGCGACATGGCCAAGGCCGCGCTCGCCGCCGGTCTGGTCGATCGGATCGGCGACCGCACCGCGTTCGGCAAAAGGCTCGCGGCGATCGTCGGCACGCCCGACGAGGACGAGCCGGGAAGCTATGAGGCGATCCGCTACAATGCCTGGGTCAGCGCCAACCCGGCCGGCGATGCGGGCGGCCAGATCGGGGTGGTTACGGTCGCCGGCGAGATCGTCGACGGCTTCGCCGGGCCGGGCACCGCCGGCGGCGAGAGCGTCGCCGCCAACATCCACAACGGCCTGCGCGACAAGGATCTGAAGGCGCTCGTCGTCCGGGTCGATTCGCCGGGCGGCTCGGTGCTCGCGTCGGAACGGATCCGCCAGGCGGTGCTCGACGCCAAGGCGACCGGCCTGCCGGTGGTGATCTCGATGGGATCAGTGGCGGCGAGCGGCGGCTATTGGGTCGCGACCGCGGGCGACCATATTTTCGCCGAGCCGAGCACGATCACCGGCTCGATCGGCGTGTTCGGCATCTTGCCGAGCTTCCAGGGCACGCTCGCCAAGCTCGGCGTCGGCGCCGACGGCGTCAAGACGACGCCGCTGTCGGGCGAGCCCGATCTGCTGCGCGGACCCTCGCCCGAGGCGGGCGCGCTGATCCAGATCGGCGTCGACGGGGTCTACCGGCGCTTCCTGTCTTTGGTGTCGACCGCGCGCAAGCTGCCGGTCGAGCGGGTCGACCGGATCGCGCAAGGGCGGGTCTGGGACGGCGGCACCGCGCGCCAATTGGGGCTGGTCGATTCGTTCGGTTCGCTCGACGATGCGGTCGCCGAGGCCGCGCGCCGCGCCAAGCTCGATCCCAAGACCGCCACGACAGTGTGGCTGGAAAAAGAACCCAGCTTCTTCGAAAAATTCTTCAGCGACGCCGCGACTAGCGACGAGGAGCAAACCTCGCGCGACGTGTTCAGCCGCGCCGCCGCCAGGCCGCAATTGCTGCTGATGCGCGCGCTCCACGACGCCCGACGCATCCTCGCCGGCCCTGCCTTGCAAGCGCGCTGCCTCGAATGCCCGGCGAGCGCCGCACCGCTCACCCGGCCCGAGCGGGTCACGCTCGGAAGCTGGCTGACCGGCCTGCTCGCGCCGTGAATCTGCGCGCCGCCGCGCCTGCCGATGCGGCGGCGATTGCGGGGATCTACGCACCCTACGTTACGGGCAGCCTGGTCTCGTTCGAAACCGAGCCGCCCGACGCGGCCGAAATGCGCGCGCGGATCAAGGCGGGCGGCGATCGCTTTCCCTGGCTGGTCGCGGAGGACGAAGCGGGCGCGGTTTACGGCTATGCTTATTCGGCCGCGTTCCGGACCCGGCCGGCTTACCGCTTCGCGGTGGAAACCAGCCTGTATGTCGCTCCCGCCTCGCACGGGCGCGGTGTCGGAAGCGCGCTGTACCAGGCGCGGATCGCGACTCTGGAAGCGCAGCTTTATGTCCAGGCGATCGCGGCGATCACGCTACCCAACCCTGCCAGCGTCCGGCTGCACGAACGGCTCGGGTTCACGCGTGCGGGGACCTACACCGGAGTCGGCTGGAAGCTCGGCGGCTGGCACGACGTGGGCCTGTGGCAGCGCCCGCTCGCACCGGCGGCAAGTCCGCCGGCGGAGCCGCTCCCGTTCGCGATCATCAGCGCATCAGCCCCAGGATGAGTCCGAACAGGGTGAACTGAAGCGCGTGATAGCCGCCGTTGATCAGCCACTGGCCCAAGCTGCGCCGCTCGAACAGATAGTTGATGCCGAACGACGCGGCGACCCAGCAAATGCCTGCCGCCGCGCCCGCGCCGACGCAGGCGGCAAGCGGCATGTCGGGGCCGAGGAACATGCCGAACACGTAAGCCGCGAGGAGGCTGAGGGCGAAGGCGAGGCCGTAGATCAGCGCCATGTTGCCGTCCGCGAGATCGGCATCGCTCAGCCCGGCCCCCGACTGCCATCGCCTCCCGAACAGAAGGGGGGAATACCACAATCCACCGAGCAGCATCGATGCGATGCCGCACAGCAGCACCGCCAGCAGGTTCACCTCCGGCATCCATCCCCCCTATTTGATCGGCTTCTTCAGTCTTTCCTTCCAGTCGATCGGACCGGTCGCGAAGCGTTGCCGCAGCATGTCGAGCGTGGCTGCGTTGCCGCGGTCGAAGAGGCCCAACAGGCGCCTGCCGGCATCGCTGTCCGGATAGCCCGCGCCGGTGAGGCGCACCAGCGTACGCCGGGGCCCGAGCGGGACCAGCTCGAACAGGCTCGTCACCCTTGCGTAGCTGTCGAAATCGGGGAAGCCGGCCGGCGCCTTGATGGTGCGGAAGGCCAGGATCCGGCCCGGCACCCGCGCCACGAAGCGCTGGCGGATGGTGCCGGCCGAGCCGGGGGCGGCGGCGGGGTCGTAGCTGGTTTCCATGACTTCCGGATCGGCGGGAACCATCCACGCGGCCGGCACCGCCCAGCTTTTCCACCCGGCGGCGGTCGAGATTGCCTGCCATACCTGCGCAGACGGGGCCTCGACAGTGACTTCGTGGACCAGCGTATGCGTCCCGTCTGCTTCCCGCTTCGTGTTGGAAGCGAGCGCGGGCTCGGTCAGCACGAGCGTGAGTGCAAGCGCGAGCGAACGGATCATGCCCCCTCCCTTATTTTCAAGAGCTGATCGAAATGCACGCGCAGTTGCGCGATCGAGCGGTCGAACCAGGCGACGTCGCGGTAAGTGCGGGCCTGCATCACCCCGCCCTCCATCACCGTCAGCACGAACTCGGCGAGCGCCTGCAGATCGGTGCCGGCGGAGAACCGGTCGGCGGTCTCCTCGAGGCAGGAGCGCACCGCATCGACCCATCCGCTGAAGTTCGCCGCCAGCAGCTCGCGCACGGCAAGGTCCGGCTCGTGCAATTCGAGCGCGAGGCTGCCAATCGGGCAGCCATATTCGCAATCGGTCTCGACGATCAGCGCGCGGTAGCGGCCGAGCAGCGCGAAAATCCGCTCGACCGGATCGTCAACGCCTTCCCAGGCCGGCGCGAGCAGCATCGGGTGGAGGCCCTCGCGATAGGCATCGAGCACGGCGATCAGCACGTCCTGCTTGCCTGGGAAGAAATGGTAGAGGCTGCCGCTGTTGACCTGGCTACGGCCCAATATGTCGCTGATCGAAGTCGACCCGTAGCCCTTGAGCCAGAACAGCTCCATCGCCGCCTCGACGATCCGCCAGCGCGTGTCCTTCAGTGCCATGGCAGCCTTGTTGATTGAACGATCAACTAAGTCAAGTGGCTCCCGATGATTTGCCATAGCTGGGCAGCGACCAGCCGCGCCGGATCACTCCGGCCCGCAACAGGAAGCCCGCCAGTGCCGCCATCGCTCCGGCGAGGGGGCCGGGACAAGCGAGGTAAAGCAGCAGCACCATCAGCGCCGAGGACAGCGCCGCCGCCGTCACGTACAACTCGGGCCGCATCAGGATCGATGGCTCGCCGGTCAGCACGTCGCGGATGATGCCGCCGACGCAGCCGGTTATCACCCCCATCGCGATCGCCGGCAGCGGCGCGACCCCGAAAGCGAGCCCCTTGGCCGCGCCGAAGCTCGCATAAGCGGTCAGCCCGGCGGCATCGAGCCACAGCAAGGCCGGACCGCGCCACGCCCAACGTGGCAGCAGCCAGACGATCAATGCGGCGGCGACGCAGATCAGCAGGATCGCGTTCTGCGCGACCCAGAAGACCGGCGCGCCGACGATCAGGTCGCGAATCGTCGACCGCCGTGACGACCGCGAAGAAAGTGAAGGTGACCAGGGTCTACCGCTTAGCCGCAGCCACCAGAGCGCCCGACGCGGCCAAGGCCGCCACCCCGGCATAATCGAGCAGTTCGAGAAGCGGGCCTACGGCAAGCGGAGGCAAGGCGCCCATGCCTCGTCCTACCGGCGCTTCGTCTCACCACAATGTCTGCTCAAGCGACGCGCGGCCGCAATTACAGCCAAGCTGGATGTGGATCGCTCGACCTTCACCTCCCGTCGCTCTTTTCTTCAGCGCCTCCGAATGGATTCGGGGCGGCAGGCAGGGTAGGCTCAAGCTGCGCGGCAAGGCGACCATGGAGGTCAGCAGCTGGCGCTGTCGCCGCTGCGGCTTTCTTGAGAGCTATGCGGCGGAGTGATCAGCAGCCGACGCGCCCCACACGATCGGGAAATATGATCCGGGCTAGGCGCTCGACTCCGGGTAGCGGGCGGGCTTAGGTGCGCGCGCAACCGTCACGGAGCCCGCCCGATGCCCAGATATCTGCTCGCAACCGCCTTGCTCGCCGCCGCCGCGCCCCTCTCCGCCGAAACCGTGGCGATCAGCGCCGACCGGATGGTCGACGTGCTCACAGGGCGCATGGTCGAGCGTCCAATCGTTCTCGTCACCGACGGGCGGATCAGCGCGGTCGGCAAGCAGGGGGCGCTGAACGTGCCGGATGGGGCGAAGCGGATCGACCTGCCGGGCAAGACGCTCGTTCCGGGCCTCATCGACATGCACGTCCATCTCGACTCGCTGGCCGAGATCGGCGGCTATAATTACCTCCAATATAGCGACAGCTTCTGGTCGGTGGTCGCGGCCGGCAACGCCAAGGCGATGCTCGACGCGGGTTTCACCACCGTGCGAAACGTCGGATCGGGCAATTATAACGATGTCGGGCTCAAGCAGGCGATCGACGAGGGCTATGCAATCGGCTCGCGGGTGGTGCCGGCGGGCTACGCGCTCGGCGCGACCGGCGGGCATTGCGACGAGACCTTTTTCCCTCCTTCTTTCGAGCGCAAGGGCCAGGCGGTCGGCGACGGCCCGCAGGCGTTGCGCAATCTGGTCCGCCAGCAGCGCAAATATGGCGCCGAGGTGATCAAGGTCTGCGCGACCGGCGGCGTCTTTTCGCGCAACACCGAGCCCGGCCAGCAGCAATTGTCCGAGGAGGAATTGCGCGCGATCGCGGAGGAGGCGCACCAATGGGGCCTCAAGGTCGCCGCCCATGCCCACGGCGCGGCCGGGATCAAGGCCGCGATCCGCGCCGGGATCGACACGATCGAGCATGCCAGCCTGGTCGACGACGAAGGCATCAAGCTCGCCGCCCAGCGCGGCACCTGGTTCGGGATGGACATTTACAACACCGATTACACCCAGGCCGAGGGCAAGAAGAACGGCGTGCTCGAGGACAATCTGCGCAAGGACCGCGAGATCGCGCAGGCGCAGCGCGACGGCTTTCGCAAGGCGCTGCGCGGCGGCGTCAAGATGGTGTTCGCGTCGGACGCCGGCGTCATGCCGCACGGCCAGGTCGGCAAGCAGTTCGCGACCATGGTCCAATATGGCATGACGCCGATGGAGGCGATCCAGGCCGCGACCCGCAACGCCGCGCAGGCGCTGGGCCGCGAGAAGGATGTCGGGGCGATCGCGGTCGGGCGTTATGGCGACATGATCGCGGTCGATGGCGACCCGGTCGCGGACGTGCGCCAGCTCGAGAGCGTCGATGCGGTGATCAAAGGCGGCGTGCTGGTGAAGGGGCGGTAAGGCGATGCTGCTGACCGCGCTCGCCGTCGCCGCGATCCAGCCGGGCGACCTCAAAATCCATGGCGACTGGATCGCGGGGTGCGACAATGGCCGCGTCTGCCAGGCGGTCTCGCTGATGCCCGCCGGCGATTTCGAGGCGGCGACGATAGCGGTCAAGCGTGGCGCGGAGGCGAACGCGCCGCTGGAGGTGTGGATCACCGCCCGCGAGGGCGAACCGGCCGAGGTCCGGGTCGATGGCAAACGTTTCGCGTTGATCGCGCGGGGCGAGGATCTGGCGCCGCAACAGCCCGCGCAGCTCGTCGCGGCGATCGTGGCGGGGAAGCGCGCGGCGTTATTCGACAGGCAGGGCAAGCAGATCGCGGCGCTGTCGGTCGCGGGCGCGAGCGCGGCGTTGCTTTATGTCGACGAGCAGCAGCGCAGGCTCGGCACGACGACGGCTTTGGTGCGGCGCGGGGCGAGGCCGGCGAGCGCGGTGCCGGCCGCGCCGCCGCTGCCGGTGATCGATGTCGCCGCGGGCTCGCCGAAACCGGCACGCGCGCTCGCCAAGGCCGATCTCGAGGCGGCGCGCAAGGATTCGGCCTGCGAGAAGCCCGAGGAGGAAGGCGCGCCCGAACGCTTCCGGCTCGACGCGCGCAGCACGCTCGCTCTGGTGCCGCTGCGGTGCGGCAGCGGCGCGTATAATTTCCTGAGCGTCGCCCTTATTCTCGACGAACGCGGCCGCGCCTCGCCCGCGCGTTTCGACGTCCAGGGCGATCCCGGCGCCGACAATCTGATCTACGGCGCGGACTGGGACCCCAAGTCGCGCCGGCTCGGCACCTATTTCAAGGGGCGCGGCATCGGCGATTGCGGGATCAGCCAGAGCTATGCCTGGGACGGCGCGCGCTTCCGGCTGGTGGAGCAGAGCGAAATGGGCGAATGCCGCGGCTCGATCGACTATATCACCACCTGGCGCGCCGGGGTGCGCGAGCGCCGCTAGGGCGCGAAGCGCGGCGGCTCGGCTTCGGCCAGGACGATCGCGAACTGGTCGTCCTGGTCGGTCCATTCGCGGACCACGCCCCACCCGGCCGAACGCAGCAGCAGCCGGCTGTCGCGCAGGCCGTATTTGTGGCTGTTCTCGGTGTGGATCGTCGCGCCCGCCCGCATCGCGAAAGCGTGGCCGTCGATCGCGAAGGCGACGTCGCGCAGCGCCTCCAGGTGCATCTCGATCCGGCTCATCCGGTCGTTCCAGATCGCGCGGTGGCGGAAGGCGTCGACGGGCACGTCGCCGCCGAGCTCGGAATTGATCCGGTGGAGCAGGTTGAGGTTGAACGCGGCGGTGACGCCGGCCGTGTCGTCATAGGCGCGCACCAGCACCGCCTCGTCCTTCAACCGGTCCATCCCGATCAGCAAATATGCGCCGACGCCGAGCGTCGCGTTCATCGCGCGCAGCAGATCGACCGCGGTGCGCGGCACCAGATTGCCGATCGTCGAGCCGGGGAAGAAGCCGAGCTTGACCCGGTCCGCGACCTGCGGCGGAAGCGCGATCGGCTTCATGAAGTCGCCCTCGACCGGGTAGATGGGCAGGCCGGGAAAATCCTGCTGGAGCACGGCGGCGGATTCGCGCAGGAAATCGCCCGATATGTCGATCGGGACATAGGCCGAGGGCTGGGTCGCGCGGAGCAGAATCGGGGTCTTGGCCGACGAGCCCGAGCCGAACTCGACGACCGCGTCGCCGATCCCGGCGATCTCCGCGACCGCGCCGCAATGCGCCTCGAGCAGGCCGCGCTCGGTGCGGGTCGGATAATATTCGGGCAGATCGGTAATCGCTTCGAACAATTCGGAGCCGCGCCGGTCGTAGAGCCAACGCGCGGGAATCGCGCGGACGGGGGCGGCGAGGCCGGCGAGGACATCGGCCCGGAAGGCGTGGGCGGGGCTCACTCAGACGTCCTTGGCGAGCCGGAGGCCGGCATATTGCCAGCGCTGGTGGGGATAATAGAAATTGCGGTAGCCGGCACGCGAATGGCCGCGCGGGGTCGCGCAGCTCGCGCCGCGCAGCACGAACTGGCCGCACATGAACTTGCCATTATATTCGCCGACCGTGCCGCCGGCGGGCGCGAAGCCCGGATAAGGCAGGAAGGCGCTTTGCGTCCATTGCCAGACATCGCCGAACAAGGATGCGCCGCCGGGGCGCGGGCGGACGGGGCCGGCACCGTCGAGCTGGTTGCCGCCGCCGGGGTCGAGGTCCGAGGCGGCCGCTTCCCATTCGGCCTCGGTCGGCAGCCGCGCGCCGGCCCAATGCGCGAAGGCGTCGGCCTCGTAATAAGAGATGTGGCAGACCGGCTCGGCGGGCGCGACCGGACGCAGACCGTCGAGCCCGAATCTCCGCCAGCCATCTTCGCCGGACAGCCAGTAAAGCGGGGCTTCGACCGCATTTTCCTGCACCCAGGCCCAGCCGTCCGACAGCCAGAGCTCGGGGCGCGCATAACCGCCATCGTCGATAAACCCGAGCCAGTCGGCATTGGTGACCAGCCGGTCGGCGAGCGCATGCGGGCGGAGCAAGGCCTGGTGGCGCGGGCCTTCGCAATCGAACGCGAAGCCGGCGCCGTCATGACCGATCTCGACCAGCCCGGTCGCGCCCGCCATCCACCCCGGCGCGCCGGGAAGCTCGGCGGGCGAAGCGGGCGGCGCGTCCCAGAGCGCCGGGAAAAGCGGGTTTTCGAAGAAGGTCGCCTTGAGGTCCATCAGCATCAGTTCCTGATGCTGCTGCTCGTGGTTGAGGCCGAGCTCGACCAATTTCAGCGCCGCCCCCGGCAAAGCGGGGAGCGCCTCGGCCAAAGCCGCGTCGACATGGTCGCGATAGGCGTAAACTTCCTGAAGCGAGGGGCGGCTGATCATGCCGCGCCGCGCGCGGGCGTGGCGGGCGCCTTCGCCTTCGTAATAAGAGTTGAACAGGAACGGCCAGCGTGTGTCGTGCGGCGCGTAGCCGGGCAGATGGTCGCGCAGAACGAAGGTCTCGAAGAACCAGGTGGTGTGCGCGAGGTGCCATTTGGCGGGCGACGCGTCGGGCATCGGCTGGACGGTCGCGTCGGCGTCGGAGAGCGGCGCGGCGATATCGCGGCTGAGCGCGCGGACGGCCTGGAAACGGTCGGCGAGCCCGCTTTTCGCGTCGGCTTTTCTTGCCCTGGTCGCCATCAACAGCCTCCCGCGACGCTGTTCCTACAGGAGCGCCTCTCCCGAACAACCCGCGCGCGTGCTTTAGTGTCCGCGCGTGGTGCCGGGCCGCCAAAGAATCTCGCCGCCTTGGGCCTTCGCCACCAGCCGGGCGAGAACGAACAGATGGTCGGAGAGCCGGTTGATATAGCCAAGCGCCAGCGGGTTGAGCGCGACCTTTTGCGACGCGGCGACGGCGGCCCGCTCGGCGCGACGAACGATCGCGCGGGCGAGGTGGAGTTCGGCCGACCCCCCGCCGCCGCCGGGCAGGATGAAGCTGCGCAATGGCTCGAGCTCATCGTTCATCGCGTCGATCTCGCGCTCGAGCCGCGCGACCTGATCGGCGGTGATCCGCAATATCGTCTCGCTCGGGGTGAAATCGTCGCCGGGCGTGGCGAGATCGGCGCCGAGATCAAACAATTCGTTCTGGATGCGGCCGAGCATCGCCTTGCCGGGCGCGTCCTTGACGTGAAGCAGAGCGATGCCGATCGCGCTATTGGCCTCGTCGACGTCGCCGACCGCGGCGATGCGCGGGTCGGCCTTCGAGACGCGGGAGCCATCGACCAGCCCGGTCTCGCCGCCATCGCCGGTGCGGGTGTAAATCCGGTTGAGCTTGACCAAGGATCAGCCCCGGTTGCCCGCGACCACCAGCAACAGCACGACCAGCAGCACCGCGACCGCCTGAAACATCACCCGCTTGCGCATCAGCGCCTGCGAGCGCGCGCCGGTGACGTCCTTGCCTTGCGCCATCGTGACGACGCCCTTGACGAGGACGAACAAGGTCGCGCCGGCGGCGAGGATTATGGCGATGATGAGCAGGGTGGACATGGCCCCTATCTAGTCTCCCGCCGCCGAATATCCAGCGGGCAATCGCCCGGCGCGCAACGCGGCGACCAATGCCTCGGGATCCGCGCCGCCCTGGCCCAGGCCGCCGAGCGTCGGCGCATTGTGGCGCTTGGCGAGACGCCGGCCGGCGGCGTCGGTGAGCAAGCGATGATGATGGTAGAGCGGGGTCGGCAGATCGAGCAGCGCCTGGAGCAAGCGGTGGACATGGGTCGCCTCATAGAGGTCGCGGCCGCGCACGATGTCGGTCACTCCCTGCGCGGCGTCGTCGATCGTGACCGCGAGATGGTAGCTGACCGGCGCGTCCTTGCGGGCGAGGACGACATCGCCGAGGCTTTGCGGGCAAGCGGGGATTTCCGTGCCGTCGTCGTTCCAGCTCAGCGCCGTGGGCAAGGAGGCGAGCGCCCTGGTGACGTCGAGCCGCCAGGCGTGCGGCTCGCGCGCGGCCCGCCCCGCGCGCGCCCCGGCCGAAAGCGCCTTGCACGTCCCCGGATAGAGCGGCCCCTCCGGCCCGTGCGGCGCGGCGGCGCTGGCGGCGATGTCGGCGCGGGTGCAGAAGCAGGGATAGACCAGCCCCCGGGCCTTGAGCCGGTCCAGCGCCGCCGCGTAATTCTCGAGCCGGTCCGACTGATAGACGATCTCGTCGTCCCACTGGAGCCCGAGCCACATCAGATCCTCGATGATCGCGTCGATATGCTCGGGCCGCGACCGGCCGGGGTCGATATCCTCGATCCGCAGCAGGAAGGCGCCGTTGCGCGCGCGCGCGAAATCGTGCGCCAGCAGCGCCGAATAGGCGTGCCCCAGATGCAGCCGCCCGGTCGGGCTGGGTGCGAAGCGGGTGACGATATTCGTCACGCCGCCTCTTGACCGGGCAAGTCCAGATGTGGTGTCATGGCGCCGTCACGCAAACCAGTCATTGCGGGGCCGAACAGGAGATGTCTCGCGAGGCTTTTTCCGTGTTCTGAGTGCGACAGGCCGGGGCGTTTCGGGAGCATGTATTCTCCATGAAGCGAAGGGGCGTCGCCGGTCCATGTATCATCCCGATCTGATCCGGCATCCCGACAGCTGCCCTACGTTGGTGCTCAACGCCGATTACACGCCCTTGAGCTATTATCCGCTCAGCCTGTGGTCGTGGCAGACCGCGGTCAAGGCGGTGTTTCTCGAACGGGTCGACATCGTCGCCAATTATGTCCGCGAAGTCCACTCGCCCACCCGGACGATGCATATCCCGTCGGTGATCGCGCTGCGCCAATATGTGCGGCCGTCCGAATATCCGGCCTTCACCCGGTTCAACCTGTTCCTGCGCGACCGCTTCGCCTGCCAATATTGCGGCGATCCCAGGGAATTGACGTTCGACCATGTCGTGCCCCGCGCGCAGGGCGGGCGGACCACCTGGGAGAATGTCGCGACCGCCTGCGCGCCGTGCAATTTGCGCAAGGGCGGGAGGACGCCGGCGCAGGCGCGAATGAATTTGAACCGCCGCCCGATCCGCCCGACCAACTGGCAATTGCAGGAGCACGGACGGCGCTTCCCGCCCAACTATCTCCACGATAGCTGGCGCGATTATCTTTACTGGGATGTCGAGCTGGAGGCCTAGCTCCGCAACCAGTGGATGCGGGCGAAATAGCCGGCAATGCCGAGCGCGATGACGACGGAGAAGCCGACGACCCCCCAGAACGCCCAAGGCTCTTGCGCGTAGGGAATGCCCTGGACGTTCATGCCGAGCAGGCCGTTGATGAAGGTCAAAGGCAGGAAGATCAGGGCGACGATCGAGAGCAGCAGCGCGCGGCCCTCCATCAGCTCGCCGCGCAGGTCGGTGAGCTGCTCGTGGAGCAAAGCGGCGCGCTCGCGCACCGCTTCCAATTCCTCGGTCATGCGCGCGAAGCGGTCGGCGGCTTCGCGGATGTGGAGCCGGTCCTCCTCGGCGAGCCAGTCGAATTCGAGCTGGGCGAGCGTCGTCAGGGCATCGCGATCCGGCGCCACGAAGCGGCGAAAGGCGATCGCCTCGGAACGGATACGGGCGATCTCACCGCGCAATTTATAGACCCTGCGCGGCTCGAGGCCGCTTTCGCAATCGTCGAGCGTATCGCCCAATTCGGCGACTTGCGGGTCGAGCTGCTT
>Ga0136617_10002160_pt1 | contig 17595 bp, 15 predicted proteins | sample AntDrymUQ3222106_2_FD_129672 | JGI IMG/M metagenome (GOLD analysis project Ga0136617, IMG submission 129672) | Polar desert sand microbial communities from Dry Valleys, Antarctica - metaG UQ322 (21.06) | ecosystem: Environmental > Terrestrial > Soil > Desert | place: Antarctica: Dry Valley... | reverse complement strand
GACCATGGCCAGTTCGGTGAAGGTCAGCCCGGCGTCGGGATCGCCGCACCAGATGGCTTGGCGGGCCGTCGAGGCCAGCACCTTGGCTCGGAGGTGCCAGTCCTCGGCCTCTTCGGCGCAGTATTGGGCGAACCGGAACATGCGGCGGGCGTCGTCGTGGGCGTAGGCGTCGAACGCCATGAAGCCGGCGACATGGGCGAGGTACCCAACGGCGGAGAACAGCTCAGCCCGCACATGTTTGGAGCATCGGGCATTCAGCAACTCGGCGCAGTACCGGAGTTGGGCGACGACGGCGTCCCGGCCCATCCCGCCGCCGTAGCGGAGGTCCCAATCACGAAACGTTTGGGTAGCGTTGCGGACCTCGGCGACCTCGGCCAAGCCGACGACCGAGGGGACGGGGGTGGGTTGGATGGACGCGATCAGGTCGGCGAACGCGGATGGCCCGGCCACGGCGGCCGCACCCATCCGCAGAGACGCTCGGATGAACTGTTGACGGTCCACACCCGCCACTGTAGAGCGACTCCGTTGGGGCCGTCGGAAACCCAGCTCGGTGTCGGTCTTGACATTGAGCACGGCTCGGAACCCCTCGCGCCGCAGGGGATCTTGTGGCCACCAGATCTTTTCCCGCTCCAGTTGCCCGATATAGTTCGCGCTCATCTCGATCACGCGGTGGGGGTCGGTGTTGTGGTACACCCCAGGCGTTGACGAGTTCAGCGAGTTCCTGACGTGACAGGGGTGCACCGCTCGCGTGGGGTGAGATGACGCGTTCGCGGGCTCGGCGCAGGTGATCGTTCGGCTCGGTCACGGGCGGACCTCCAGGCGGTAGGGTATGCGGCAGTGTGGGACACCGCTCAGCCGAAGAACACCTCGGCTTCGGCGTACAGCGCCGGGTCCACCACCTTGAGCTTTTCGGTCGCCTCGGCCAGCGGCACCATGACGATGTTCGTGCCGCGCAGTGCCGTCATCAGGCCCCACTTCTCCTGCGCCACCGCGTCGATCGCGTGCAGCCCGAACCGGGTGGCCAGCCAGCGGTCGCGGGCCGTCGGCGTGCCGCCGCGTTGCACGTGCCCGAGCACGGTGGTGCGGGCCTCCTTGCCGGTGCGCGCCTCGATCTCGCGGCCCAGCCAGTCGCCGATCCCCCCGAGACGGACATGGCCAAATGCGTCCTTCTCGCCGGTGAGCAGCACCTCATTGCTCTCCTTGGGCCTGGCACCCTCGGCCACGACGATGATCGGGGCGTAGTCCAGCCGGAACCGGTTCTCCACCCACTTGCAGACCTGGTCGATGTCGAAGCGCACCTCGGGGATGAGGATCGCGTTCGCCCCACCCGCCATGCCGGAGTGCACCGCGATCCAACCGGCGTGCCGGCCCATCACCTCGACGATCAGCGTGCGGTGGTGGGATTCGGCGGTGGTGTGCAGCCGGTCGATGGCCTCGGTGGCGATGCTGACCGCGGTGTCGAAGCCGAACGTGTAGTCAGTGCCGGACAGGTCGTTGTCGATCGTCTTGGGCACCCCGATGACGTTGACGCCCACCTCGTGCAGCTTCGTTGCCACGCCGAGGGTGTCCTCCCCGCCGATCGCGATGAGCGCGTCGACGCCGAGGTTCTGCAGGTTGCGCCGGATCCGCTCGACGCCGTCCTCGACGGCGAACGGGTTGGTGCGGGAGGACCCGAGGATCGTGCCGCCGCGGGGGAGCAGCCCACGCACGGCGGGGATGTCGAGTGGTTTGGTCAACGCTTCCAGGGGGCCGCGCCAGCCGTCGCGGAACCCGAGGAAGGAGTGTCCGTACTCGGGCACGCCCTTGCGGACGATCGCCCGGATGACCGCATTCAGCCCGGGGCAGTCGCCGCCTCCGGTGAGTACGCCGACGCGCATGGCGCTTGCCCTCTCTATCGATACAGAAGCTCGGGCCCGCAACGCTAGCGGCTCACCCAGATCATCGCGAGGCGGCTGCCTCGTCAGCGCTCTCGAGCTTATCGAACGGGGTGATGAGTCCGTCGCGGGTGGTCCGCAGTACATCCCGGCGGTAACGGATGAGCATCGCGATCGCGAGCACCCCGTAGACCACCGATATCACGATGATAACGATCCGGTCGATCTCGGCGGGCATCGTGATGCTGGAGACGAACTGCACCGCGAACAGTGCGAAGAGGGCAACCGCGGAGCGCAGGGTCAGTCCCAGGTTGATCAGTAGACTGACGGCGAAGAGCGACTGCGACGCGGTGATCAGCAGCTCGAAGCGCTGCTGGGCGTCGAGTGGCAGGCCGTCGGTCGTCCCTGCGGACAGCGCGAAGACCAGCGGGATCGTGCCCACCAGCAGCGTCCACTGATTGACCTTGCTGGACAGCAGCGTGCCCAGTGCGTCGCTCGCCTTGAGTCGCCAGGCGTAGAGGCAGGCGACGATCAGCTCGGGTGCTTCGCTGGCCAGCGGCGCGACCCACTGCACGAGGATGAACTGGTCGACGCCGAACTCAGTGCCGGTCTGGACGAGGTTCTCGGCGAAATGCTCGGCGGTGGCGAGGATGACCAGGGCCGCGACGACGAACATGCTGATGTAGGTCGCGCGCCGTTGCGGTGCCGGGCGCGACCCGACCCACGCCGAGGCACCCATCAGGTCCGGCTCCTGGGCCGGGGCCTTCGACAGCCGCCACGCGTACAGGGCGAAGATCGAGACGAGGACCGCGGCGTCGATGAGGGTCAGCGTGCTCCGCAGCGGCAGGGTGAGCGAGTAGAGCGTGGCGATGCCCAGATAAACGATCTCCGTTGACATCACCCGCGGCATCTGCACGCAGCCCACCTTCGCTGACGGGCTGCCGCCTTCCCCTGAGCGCCGTGCGCGGTAGGCCGCGATCGACGCGATCGCCACTACCAACGGCCACCCGACGCCGACCAGCACCCGGTTGGCACCGGTCATGTTGGCCAGCGCCAGCGCGCACGGGTTCGCTCCACCCGGGCCGGGGAGGCACTCCCCGGCCTCGGCATAGATCTGTCCGGCCTGGAAGCTGAACACGAAATCGACGGCGTACTCGGGCAGCACCGCCAGCAGCGCGAGCACCGCCAATGCGAGGCCGGCGCTCACGTCGACCTGGGCGGCCTCGGCGGCCCAGGCCAGGACGAACGCAGCGCCGACGATCGCGATGCCGAAGACGAGTGCCGCGAGCGCGGAGGGTAGCTCGGGGTGGGGCAGGCCCAGATATTCGGCGCCGCCCAGGTAGGTGCCGGGTAGGGCGAACAGGACGGCGGCCGGCAGCTGGAGCGGGAACCGCTGCTGATTCACCGGCCTGGATTCCCCTGGCGGGTCGCGGGGAAACCGCGTGCTCGACGCGGGGTCTATCCCGTCGAGATGACCCGCTCGCACCTTCGAAAGCAGGTCCTTGCTGTCATCCTTGCTGTCATCATGGTCGTATGCTTCGGTACCAGCGGTTCGCACTCGGCGCGGCTAGTGTGGCAGGATTGATCATCCTCGTCACCGCCTACGCGAGCGGCACTCCGCAGCCGCTGCTGTGGACGAGCGTGGGAGTCGGTGTGTTGGCTGTCCTGCGGCTGGCTTCGCTCCTGCGCGGCGACGGCGCTCGGCTGTCGGTGGTCCTCCTCCGCGTCGCGGTCGTGTTCATCGTGATAGTCGGGTTTCCGGCGGGGTTGTTCCTCCATGGCGCCGTCGGGCTCGCGCTCATGTTCAGTCTGATGTCGAGCCTCTCGGCGGTCGGCGCCCTCGCGTGGAAGGTCAACGAAGAGCGAAGGATCTCCGATCCTGACCGGCGAAAGCCCGAGTACGACCGGCCGTTTTCGGATCGCTCGGACAACGAGGCGATCCAGTCGCCGCCGGGTCGAGTGTCGGTTCCCGCGCAGTGTCTGGGGGTCGCCGTACCGACTGCGGCCGTTGTGGGGGCGATCTCCAGCGCCGGACTCACGTCTGCGACGCTGCTGGAACTCGGTTTGTTCGGCGCTCTCGGTGGCGTCATCACGATCGCCATCCTGATCTACCTCCTGCAGCACCTCGTGTTGCTCTGGCTGTCGAGCCCTCCGGTTTCCCTGGCCGAGTTGGAGCGCATTGCTGCCGAAGCGCGGCACGTGGCTGCGTCGGGTGGCGAGCGAAGCGAGCTGTTCCGGCCGGGCGAGCGGGATCGCCGCACCGATCTGCTCGACCGCGTCCGATTCGTGATCGAGGACGGGGCCGATCAGCCGCTCGGTGAGGGGATGCGGACGAGTGCCGGCGCAGCCCGTATGGAAATCCTCCGTTGGCTTGATGGCTTGGGCAAGGAACTGGAGTCAGGCGACGCCAGACTGGTGGAAGTTGTCCAGGAACCGCGAGGGCGATCCGAGGCGGAGGCGGACTACCGGATCCAGCACCTCTGCTTGAGGCTGGAGGACACGTTCGCGAGGCTGAAGTACGCGCTCGAGAGGCTGCAGGATGCGTTGGGGCGCCGTCTCCGCGTCGATTCCGGGTGGCTCGAGGTAGCGCTCGACGGCCTTTATCGGAACGAGCTCGACCGGTTCGATCGTGTCCGAGACGACATCGAACGGTCCCGTCGCTCCGCGAGCGGCACAGACCAACTGGTGCAGCACACACTCGTGCTGCAGAGCGGAGTGATCGCCCGCATCGCGCGACCACTCGCGTCTCTTCGGGCTATCCGGGCGTGTACGGCTGCTGCGGCCGACCTCGGCCTCGTCCTCGACGTCGTCTGGCCGCGCATCCAACTCGTGCTGCCGCTCGATCAGCGGCGAGAGATCGCCCGACGAGAGCGTGTGCTGGGCGCCTACCGGCTCACCGCCGCAAGCACACTCTGCACCTCGGTGGTGATGGCGTTGGTAGCCGGGCTCGCCGGCGCGGCAGGTCTCCTGCTGCTCAGCGCCGGCGCGGCCGGTGTGGCGGTAGTGGCGATCTTGGCCGGACGGCGGGAGCTCGCGGTGTCCTACGAGCGTCGGTTGAGCGTGACCGGGGTCCGTCGATTCGACTTGGTGCAGGCCCTTCGGATCAAACAGCCGGACACGACGCTCGACCTTGTGCGCATGGCGGGGCTACTCTCCGACGGAGAGCCAAGACTCGGTCGTCCGATCTGCGACGAGCGCGTCAAGCAGGGTGAACACGGCGCCGGCATTCCGGCTGAGCAGATGGTAAACCTGAGCCACGAGCTGCGGGATGAGCTCGTCGAAAGACTGCCCGAACGCCTCATCACGCAGCTCTCGGCGGAGTTACGCCGTCAGATCGAGCGCCTTCCCCGCCCGCCCGCGCGGGTGGACATCGGGGCCCAAGCGCTCAGTGCATTGGCTCAGCAGATCGCTGAGCGTGTGACGAGTCCCCTCAGCTCTGCCTTGAGCGGGCAGATGGGCCAGATGGAGCGCAGCTTGGGTGACAAGATGCGGGAGGTGGTCGAGAGCGCGGTCGTGGGCGAGCCGCTGTCACCCTTCGTGGGTTTCCTGGCGATCGAGCTGGAAAGTTCCACGGGCGGCGGCGGGCGCGCGGCCAACGGGCGCATCTCCGTGCTGGCCGGCAGTGACCTCGCCTTGGTGCTCTCGATCCGCGATGACCCTCGGGGGAGGAACGCCGCTCCCGAACGCGGATCGCAGGACGGGCCGTTCGTGGCGCAGCAGCCCATCCACATCCCGGGCGACGGTCCCCCGGGGACCGTAGATTTCGAGCTCGTCGTCGACAGTCCGTCGCTCACACCGGTACCTCAACGCGTCGACGTCCGCGTCCAACCGGGGAACGGAGCTCACCAGAAGATCTCGTTCGAGGTGCCGGACGTTCCCGGGGAGCACGAGGCATGGATCCAGCTGTATCAGTTGGGCCGGCTGGTCGAGGTCGTGGCGCTGCCGATTGAGGTGCGGGTCGACTCCTCGCCGGTCTCGGCGGGATGATCCCGCTCGCGAGACCCGCCGTCACCGTCACAGCGTTACCGCACCCCGGCGGCATCAAGCTGCAGTTCACCGCGTGCAACAGGCGGATCAAGACCTTCACACATATCATCCCGGACCGTGCCCACATCAACGCGGTCCGGGAAGTGTTGGACGAGCGCTTGACCATGCTCAAGGACGTCGTCCCTGACCTGTCGACCGAACTGACAGACTTCTCCACCGTGTCCGCACGTTTGATGGAGATGGGGCGGTACCTCGTTTACGAGCTCTTCGGTGCCCGCCGGGACGTGATCGAGGAGTTGCGCACGTTCTGGAGATCCGCGATTCCCACATGGCGGAACCCGACCGTCACCCCGCTGATCCACTGCCACGGCGACGAGGCCAGCATGCTGCCGCTCGAGGTGCTACCCATGTTCCGGATGGGGGACTTCGACGTGTCAAGCCGGCTGGACTTTGTGGCCCGGTGCCGTGCCTTCGTCGGCTTTTCGTGCATCGTGAGCAGGTCGCTCCTGCCGCTCCAGCCCAGCGCGGGTGGGCTTCTGCGCCGGGACTCGGATGGGAGGGCGCCGATCAGGTATATGCACCACGAGGGCCTGCGTGGGGCGAAGACGGAGCTCGATTGGCTGCTTTCGGGCGCTGCCAGCAACGTCACCGTCGAAGGGCCATATCCGGGTTCGGGGCTGGGGGAGCCGACCGTCGCCGCACAGATATTCGATCCGTGTCTGCTGCTCGGTGGCGGGCGCCGAGACCTACCCGATCAGATCCAACACTTCTCCTGCCATTGCTACACGCGGATGAACGAGCCTCCGCGCAAGTACGAGATCCAGTTGCGCGGTGGTGGCCGGGATGTCCGGGTCACTCTCGGCGAGATCGGGATCGAGCTCATCAGGCTCGCAGATGATGCCGCGGAAGAGCCCGAGCTGTCGCACCGCTGTGCGGAGCTCCCGCTGGTCGTCATGAATGCCTGCGGGACGTCCGTTCTCACGGCCACGTGTTCGGTGTCGTTCCCGGCGCTGTTCATGAAGAGGGGAAATCGCGGTTTCATCGGGACGGAGGTCGCGATCCCCGATGATGTCGCCGCGGTGTTCTCGAGGTCCCTCTACGAAGGACTCTTCTTGCAAGCGCAGCCGGTAGGTGCAGCCGTGCACCAGGCCCGGAGGCATCTTCTGGAGCGATACGGCAACCCGCTTGGTATCGCCTACTCGGTCTACGGCGACTCTGATCTCATGGTGGAGCGACACGTCGACACGGGAATGAGGAACACCTGATGAGTGACGCCCGACACCAGGAGGAAACCGATCCGGCTGATCGTGAACTGACGATACTGGGGATCGAGGATGACGACACCCGGTCGCTGTGGTGGCGACCGCAGGACGTGCGGTTCGGGCGTGCGACGGTGTCGGCGGCCGAGCTCGCCCAACGTGTCGAGACCTTCGTGGAGACGATGAGGACTGTGCTTGCGCGGCTCCCTGAGATGGTTGGCCAGTACGAGGTCGACCAGATCACCGTGGCGGCGGAGGTGAGTGCGAAGGGAAGGCTGTCACTTCTCGGCTCGGGGGGAGAGTTGGGTGGGAAGGGCGGTCTCACGTTCACCTTCAGAAAAGTGGGCGCAGGACGGGTGAAACTTCAGCCGCCACCTGATTCCGCCGCCGACCGAGTGGCCGACGACGACCAAGCGGCCGCTGACTAGCCGGCCGGCATGTCAAGCCCCGGCGACGTGGTCCACCAGGCCGTAGGCCTGCCCCTGCTCCGCGGTGAACCAGCGGTCGCGGTCGGCGTCGGCGGTGATCGTCTCGACCGGCTGGCCGGTGTGCCGGGCGGTGAGTTCGGCGATCTGGCGTTTCATCTCCCCGAACACTCCCGCCCGGATCGCGATGTCGGTGGCGGAACCGCTGATTCCGGACGAGGGCTGGTGCATGAGGATCCGCGCGTGTGGCAACGCGTGCCGCTTGCCGGGAGTCCCGGCGGTGAGCAGGAACTGTCCCATCGACGCCGCGAGCCCGACCGCCCAGGTGGCGACGTCCGGGCTGATCAGCTGCATGGTGTCGTAGATCGCCATCCCCGCGGTCACCGAGCCGCCCGGGGAGTTGATGTAGAGGGTGATGTCGCGGCGCGGATCCTCCGCGGTGAGCAGCAGCAGTTGGGCGGTGATCCGGTTGGCGGCGGCGTCGTCGACCTCGGTGCCGAGGAACACGATGCGCTCGCCGAGCAGGCGGTCGAGCACGGCGTCGGCGGCGGACCCGCCAGAGACGAACATCCGCGGCTCGGTGCCAGAGTGGGCGAGGGGTTGGGGCGGCGATGGCATCGGTTGCGGCATGGAGAGCAGGTGCGACGGTGATGGTGTCGGTTGCGGCATGGGGAGCAGATAGGGGGGTGGTGGCGTCGACATGGTGGGACGTCCTCTCGGATCGGGTGGTGCGATCGACGCTAGGCCTGCCCCGGCCGGCAGTGGCTCATGTTCGCCGTTGGCCGCAATGTTCGCCGTTGGCGAATCAGAACCGATGTTCGACAGGCCGGTGTCGTCCGCAATCGCTAGGATCAGCATCTGCGGTGCGGCAGCCGCACCGGCGCAGCTCCGGCACCGCACGTGGTGATCACAGGGGGGCCAGAGCCGCGCGTTACCTCACGTTCATCTTCCAGTCACGTGTGGGCTGCCTCCTCCTTGATCGGGTTACGTAGAGTTAGTGAATTCCCCAGCCCACCTCGCCAGGAGGATGACCCGTGGTCGACCCACGCCCGGACGACGCCAGCACCCTCCGCATCCCGCTGCCGTTGCTGCCCCGGCGCAATCCCGGCCGTCAGGGCCTGACCTGTCGCTACCGCTGCGGCAATGCGTGTGCCCACGACGCCCCCAACAGCTGCGCCAACGAGTACTTCGGCGACATCGCGCACCGCTCGCTGAGCCGCCGCGGCCTGCTCAAGGCCGGCGCCGTGCTTACCGTCGCGGTCGGCGCTGGTGGTGCGCTTGCCGCGTGCACCACGACCCCCGCCGCGCCGCCGGCCATGCCGGTGGGCCTGAACTACGCGACCGTCGCGCCGAACACCGCCGACGCGGTGACGCTGCCGCCCGGTTACGACCAGAACGTCGTCATCCGCTGGGGTGACCCGGTGGTGGTGGGTGCACCGGCGTTCGACTTCGAGAACCAGACCGCCGCGGCACAGGCGGGGCAGTTCGGCTACAACAACGACTTCTGCGGGCTGGTGCCGTTGCCCGGCGGTGCGGCCGAGCGCTATCTCCTGTTCGCCAACCATGAGTACACCCTCGAGCCGTTGATGTTTCGCGGCTACGATCCGGAGAACCCGACCGAGGACCAGATCCGGATCGCGCTCGAGGCGCACGGCCTCACGGTCGTCGTGATCGAGCGCGACAGGGGCACCGGCCGGATGACCGCCGTGCTCGATGCACAGTACAACCGCCGCTACACTGTCACGTCCGAGTTCGTGCTCGACGGCCCGGCAGCGGGCTCGGATCTGCTGAAGACCAGCGCCGACCCGACCGGCACCAGGGCGTTCGGCACCGTCAACAACTGCTCCGGCGGGGTCACCCCGTGGGGCACGTTCCTGTCCGGCGAGGAGAACTTCCACAACTACTTCGCGAATGCCGCAGCGGTCACCGACCCGGTCGTCGCGGCTCGGGCGAAACGCTACGGCATCACCGAGGAGGCGACCGAGCGCAAGTGGGAGCGGTTCGAGCCGCGTTTCGACATGACGAAGGAGCCCAACGAGGCCAACCGCTTCGGCTGGATCGTCGAGGTCGACCCGTATGATCCAGCGGCCCCGCCGGTCAAGCACACCGCACTCGGCCGGCTCAAGCACGAGGGCGCCAACATCCGGTTGGCCGCGGACGGGCGAGCGGTGGCCTATATGGGTGACGACGAGCGCTTCGACTACGTCTACAAGTTCGTCTCGGACAAGGCGATGATGCCGGGCGAGAGCCGCCAGGCCCGGGAGAACAACCGGGGCCTGCTCTCCCAGGGCACCCTCTCTGTCGCCATGTTCACCGGCAACAGCCCGGCCGCGGAGATCGACGGTACCGGCGCGCTCCCCGCCGACAACGCGTTCGACGGCACCGGAGAGTGGATCAAGCTGGTGAGCGGCACCACGTCCTTCGTCGACGGGATGAGCGCCGAGGAGGTCTACGTCTTCACCCGGGAGGCCGCCGACAAGGTGGGCGCCACCACGATGGACCGCCCCGAGGACATCGAGGTCCATCCGCGCACGGGCAGCGTCTACATCTCGCTGACCAACAACGCCGACCGGGGCAAGGCCGAGAAGGCAGGTCCCGACGAGGCCAACCCGCGCGTCGACAACAAGCACGGCCACGTCATCGAGCTGGTGGAGCAGGGCAACGACCCAGCAGCCGAGACGTTCGCCTGGTCGATCCTGCTGGTCTGCGGCGACCCTGCCGATCCGAGCACCTACTTCGGCGGGTTCGACAAGAGCCAGGTCAGCCCGATCACCTCGCCGGACAACCTCGCCTTCGACGGCCACGGCAACCTCTGGATCGCCACCGACTCCGGGGCCGAGCTGGGCGCCAACGATGGGCTCTACGGGGTGTCGCTGGAGGGGCCGACGCGCGGGCGCACCACGCTGTTCGCCAGCGTCCCGATCGGGGCGGAGTGTTGCGGGCCGGTGGTCACCGACGAGTTTGTACTGCTCTGCGCGCAGCACCCGGGCGACATCGACGACGCCGGCCCCGACCAGCCGGGATCGACGTGGCCAGACGGCGCGGGCAGCCAGCCCCGACCGTCAGTGGTGAACATCTGGCGGGTGGGGGAGAACGGCCGGCCGGGCCGGATCGGGCTGTAGCGCCGGTCAGGCGCAGACCCCGACCGTCGGCGTGTCGCCCGAGGCGCGCCGCTGGAACGAGATGTGCACGTGGTCGTAGTGGTTGGCCGTGGCACCGCCGCGGTCTTCCATGCGTTCCCAGCCGTCGCCGTAGTTGACGCGCTGCTTCCAGATCACGTAATGAATTCCGAGTGCTTCGCGGTTGCGCAGTGCGCATTGAGCGAGCCGGTCGCCCTGAGCGCTGGACATCATGAAGTCCACAGCCAGGCCTGTCGGGTGGTCGGAGTAGCTGCTGCTGCGGCTGGCCCGGCCGATCAGGGTCGGCTCGCCGTAGAGGCAGCTGAGGAACAGGGCTGCCGTACGTACCCACGGCCTGACGTTGCCGAGGCCGCCGAGACCGGTATCGCAGTCGGCCCGGGCCGCGCGCTTCTCCTCGGCCTGGTGGGCGACGTCGGCGAGCCCGACGGCCTTGAGCAGCTCGGCGACGGTGATCTCCGGCGGCTCGGGCTCGTCGTCCTGGGCCACCGGCACGACGCTGGCCAGCAACACCGCCCCGTCGGCGGTGATCGGGAGGGCAGCCGAGGTGGCCCGGAGCGGAGTGCGGGTGGCGCCGGTCGTCTCGGCCCAGCTGCGCCCGTCGGCGGCGAGTCGGAGCGCGGCCGCATCGGCTGTGGTCCCGGTATCCGGCCCGGTGACGGCGAGGGTGGGCACGACCATGGCGAGTACACCGCCGGTGACAGCGGCGGCGGTCATGCCGTTACGCAGCGCGGACTGCGCATGGCGCGGCGACGCACCGGTGAGCGCGACACCCCGACTCGGGGACCGCTGGTGCGTGCACCGGCCGCTGGGGGAGCGGTGCCGGGTCACAAACCTGCCTTCCAGATCTGACGACCCGGCGGACGTCCGGCTCGGAGGCCGGCGGATGGGGATCCGTGTCCGTCATAGGGGGAGCGGGTCGATCAGTGATCCGGAACAGAAGATAGCGGAACGGTGACAACAAGCTGCATTTTGGTCACAGGCGGTGAGTCGGGCGTGGCGTCTGGCGCGACGAGCGGTGCGCCGATCCGGATCCGATCAGCCAGTACGGATTCGGGCGCGGGCCGACGACCCGGTGCCGGACTGTCGTAGACAACCAGTAGCTGGGTGCCGGTTGCGGCCGCGTCGGCGCCCCCCGCAGTGCGTGCTCGGCTGGCGCTGCCGGCGCCGAGCAACGCGAGTCCCTCGGCGTGATCCTCGCCGGCCCCGTGCGACAGCTCGGTCTCCAGCGTGAGCTCGCTGCCCCGGACCACCCGCGATGTCTCGGTGGCGGCCGCGCCGTGCCATCGGTAGACCCGCACGGGCCCGGACAGCGCCATCGACGGCCCGGCCAGCACCAGCAGGTCGTCACCGTCGGGGCACAGGTCGCGCACCCCCAAGCCGCCCAGGTCGAGGAAGTGCTTGCGGTAGCGGGTGCCCTCGGGCAGCTCCCCGAGCTCGAGTCGGCCCGGATCGCGGGGATCTTCCGTGCTTTCCATGCTTTCTATGGGTAGCACCTCGAGCACCACGGCCCAACCCCGCAGCACCGGTCCGCGCAGGCCGATGTAGAGCGTCTGGCCGTGCACGGCCAGCCCCTCGACGTCCATACCGTTGTCCTTCGACGGGATCGCGAGGAACGGCGCGAGGTGCACGTCGTCGACGAGCAGGTCGGTGAGGTTGTCGGTGCCCGCGGCGCCGATGATCGCGGAGCGGCGCCCGTCGTCAGACTCGCGGACGAGCTCTGGATGGCCGTCGGCGCCGGGTTGCACGGCCAGCCGGACGATCACGAACCGGTTGGGCTCGCGGCGCACCTTGGCGAGCCGGCGCAGCGCCTTGGCCTCGTCGTGCTGGCGCTTGACCCGTTTGCGCACCAGGCTGTGGGATCCGACCGCCCACAACCAGCCGCCGGCCCGTGCGATGCCCTCGATGTCGGCCTCCTCCTCGAGCGGGCCGGGCAGGTCCACGAGCTCGTTGAGGGCGAAGCTGCGCTGCCCGTCGGCCCGGGTGGGTTCGTCGGGCGAATCAAGGATCAGCCGCTCCACGGTGGCGGTCTCGTCACCGGCCAGCCACAGGTACTCGCCCTCGGTGCGTACCGCGGAGAGGTTGACGTGGTTGCCGGTGCGCACCATGTGCTCGCTGAACCGCAGCTCGACCTGACCCTCGACGTTCATTACACCGTTCTACACGCACATCGGGTGCCCGATCCTCAGCAGCGCCCCGCTGCGGCGTTCCCGCCGAACGAGCCGGACGAGCCGAACGAGATGTGGACGTGGTCGAAGTGGTTGGCCGTTACCCCGCCGCGGTCCTCCATGAGCTTCCAGCCGCTGCCATAGTTGATCCGCTGCCGCCAGATCACGTAGATGATTCCGAGCTCGTCCTTGTTGCGCAGCGCGCATTCGGCGAGCGCGTCTCCGGTGGCGCGATTGACCATGAAGTCGATCGCCCTGCCCCCGGGATGATCCGACGGCCCGCCGCGCCCGGCCACACCGTGCATTTTGGGCTTGCCGAACTGGCAGCCGAGGAACTCCCCGGCCGCTCGCACGTGCGACCGCACCGCACCCAGGCCGGAGGTGTTCAGGCCGCAGTCCGGCGACCCGCGGGCGCCGACCGACCGATCCTGCTCGGCCTTCTCCCGGGCTTTCTTCCGTTCCTCGGCGGCCTTCTCCCGCGCGGCTTCCCGTTCCTCCTCCGCTGCGGCCCGGGCGGTTTCCTCAGCCCGCAGCACGGATCTGACCAGGTCGTCGGCGTCCGCGATCTCGGGCTCCGGGGCCACCGGTTCGATCGACGGGCGGGCGGTGTCGGCCTCCTCCTCCGCTTCGCCGTCGTCGCTGATCCGCAGCACGGTGGCGGCGTCGGCGAGGCCATCACCCGGCGGAGTCGCGGATGACGTGACGCCGACCAGCGACAATGCGCCGCCGGTGGCGGCGGCGACGGCCGCGACACGACGGAACGAGAGGGGGAGAGACGGCGACCGATGCGCACCCGGACCCGCACCTGCCACGCCGGCAGGCGCGCTCAGTAGCTGGGTCCGGCGGCGGCTGCGTCGATTCTGGGGGGAACGATGCCGAGCCACGACCTACCTTCCGGATCGACAGCTCGGGTGGACATCCGGTTCGGGGTAGCCGGTGGGTGGGGAGTCCCGTGTCCTATTCGTGACCGTGCCGTCACTGATCCGTGAGAGAAGGTAAACAACCGAGGCGGTCCAGATGCCCGGTGCCCGCACGGCTGAGCCGAATGGCGTGGGATCGGATGTTGAGCGGCCCGGTGTTCGGCCGAATGGCCCATCGATTCGCTGTCGACTGTCGGTGCGTTCGGGTAGTCATGACGATGAGCGGATGAGCGGTCAAGCCGTGATCGCTCGCGGTGGTCCGGCATCCGCATCCGGCACAGGCAGGTGGATCGTGCAGGATTGTGAGCGCTTCCCGTACTTTCGTCCAGGTAGGACGGTTCAGGGTCGTGTCGATGATCACGCCGATCGGGACGGGGATCAGCGCCTCACCCGCCTGGTGGCTCGATGCCAGCACGGACGCGAACCCAGGGCGCGGCGCCGATCGAGGATGGCGTGTCCCAGGACCTCGCGCCCGGTGTCGGCGCCGGTTACGGGGTGTCCGGACCGGCGTGGGGGTGCGAGGTCAGGTAGCCGCCCATGGTCGTGAAGTAGCCGACCCCGGTGTGCTCCCGGCCGTCGTCAGTGCGCACCCGCTCGATCACGAGTCCCGGGTTGCGGCCGCGGCGCGCGTCGACGCCGGCGACGATCACCACGCCGTCGCCTCTGCGAATGAAGATCCGGCCGGGGGTGCCACCGAAAGGTGCCTCGGTGACCGACGCCCGCAGCACCCGGATCCGCCGCGGGCCGTGGTAGCAGAAGGCGTTCGGATAGGGGTCAACCTGGGCCCGCACGAGGTTCGCGATGTCACGGGCCGGCCAGGACCAGTCGATCCGGTTGTCCTCCTCGCAGCGCCGATGGAAGCAGCTGGCCTGCTTGCGGTCCTGGGGCATCCAGTCCATGCGGCCATCGGCGAGCAGCGCGAGCGCGTCGACCGTGATCGGCCCGAACATCGCCAGCGTTCTGTCGAACAGTTCGACGACGGTGTCCTCGTCGGTGATCGGCGTCGCCCGCTGGAGCACGATGTCGCCGGCGTCGAACTCGGCGTTCATCATGTGGGCCGTGACGCCGACCTCCGGCTCACCGTTGATCAGTGCCCAGTTCAGCGGGGCGAAGCCGGCATAGGCGGGGAGCAGGGCGTCATGCACGTTGAGCGTGCCGAGCCGAGGCAAGGAGAACACCGTCGGCGGGATCCAGGTGCGCCAGTTCGCGACCACCATGACGTCGGCTCGCGCCGCCGTGATCCGCTCGATCAGCTCGGCGTCCGAGGCGCGTCGGCGTACCAGCACCGGGATTCCACGTGCGGCAGCGAGGTCAGCGACCGAATCGTTGAAGACCCTCTCGTATGGATTGTCGGTGTCGGGGTGGGTCACGACCAGCGGGACCTCGTGCGTGGTGCCGAGGATCGCTGCCAGCGTCCGGTGTCCCCAGGTCATGTAGCCGAACATGACGACGCGCACCCCGCACCGCCCTCTCAAAAGAAGAGTTTTATAAGGGTAGGCTTCACTGATGTTAGGGCGGAGTCAAGGGCGAGCGTGGGTCCGACGTCGGAGTCGGAACCGCGAGTGCTGAGGAGTGCATCAACGAGCGTGTCTTGCTCGTATGCTGCACCGTATGCCGAAGGAGCGCCTGACCGTGTCGATGGATCCCGAGGTAGCCGCCCGCGTGCGGCAGTGCGGTGTTCGCATCCGCGGTGGCTCCTCGGCCTACCTCGAACGCCTCGTCCAGCAGGACGCACTGCGCGAGGCCGTCCGCGAGCACGGCACGTGGTTCCGGTCCAACCCCCACTTCATCGAGCAGTCCCTCGAGGAGACTGCAGCTGCATTCGAGGCCGAGCGCTCGACGTGAGGCGTGGCGAAGTCTGGCGTTACGAACCAGTCATCCAGCGCAGTGACGCACCCGCGCTGCGGCTGATCGTCTCTGCCGACGGAATCACCACTGCCGACCCAGCCGACGCGCCCGTCGTTCTCGGGGTGCAGATCGTGTCCACCGACCCGGGCAAGCTGCTCGCCGTGCAGGTCGACTCCTGTGGTTGGGCCACAGCCATGACCATTGAAGCCGTGATCCGCCGCCGACTCATCGAGCGCATCGACACCCTGCCGGTCGAGGTCATGGACAGCGTTGACGCTGCCCTCCGCGCCGCGCTCGAGCTCTGATGCAGCGCCGCATCGGTCCTGCGGGGTTGATGGGTGAGCCAGCGCAAGTGGCTTGAGGAGAGTGTGGACTGGTAGGAGGCGGGGTACGTTCCCGGTGTGCGCGCCAGCGGGTTGCTCTCGTGAGCGTTGACGGTCCGCAGATGCCACCGCGTTGTTCAGCGACATCCTTCTGGAGGAGCTGCCATGGTCCGCAAATATGCCCAGGTCGTCGGCATCGTGATCATCCTCATCGGCGTGGTGGGCTTGATCGCCGGCGAGAAACCGTTGCTCGGTCTGGTCAACATCGAGATCGGTGAAGACATCGTGCACCTGCTCACAGGCGGGGTGATGGCTGCGGTTGGTTTTGGCGTCCGCGACATCAATATCGTGCGCACTGTGGTCGGGGTGATCGGCGTGATCTACCTCCTGGTGGGAGTACTCGGTTTCGTCGCACCCGGACTGTTCGGGCTGCTGCCCGCCCACGGCTACAGCGTCGTCGACAACTGTATCCATCTTGTTCTCGGCATCCTGGGCATCACCGTGGCGTGGGTCGTCAAGGACCCGGCCCGGACGCGTGCAGCGTGAGGCTCCTTCTTCGAGGAGCGGTAGCCGGCCTGATCGGCACTGTGTGCATGACGGTGGGTCAGTACATTGAGGGGTCCCTGACCGGCCGGCAGGAGTCGACGGTGCCCGGTCAGGTCGCTGCGCGGTTGCTGTCCCGGCCCGACGACGTCGAGTCGCTGTCCACTCCGACGCACTGGGCGCACGGGGTGGCGATGGGTTCGCTGCGGGGCGCACTGTCCCGGACGGGTCTTCGCGGGATAAAGGGCTCCGTCGCCTTTTTCGCCATCATGTGGACGGGGGATGTCGTGCTCTACCGCGTTTTAGGCATCGTCGAGTGGCCGTGGCGGTGGACCCGCGCGGAACTCGTCACCGACCTGGGGCACAAGGCGTTCTACGCGCTCGTGACAAGTGCCAGTTACGACTCACTTTCACAACGCGACTGAGCTCACCTGGGCGCGATCAACCAATCCCATGCTCGCACAGTGAGCATGGGATTGGGTCGTATGTCGGGCGATATTACGCGAACGAATCTGCGTGAGCAGCCTCGTAGAAATCGCGGCCGGCTCCAGACCGGTGGCGTATGCTAAAAAGATTGGCCCCCTCATGTTGTTCAAGCTCGTAAAGAGCCGTTTCTGCTGGTGGTGCGGGTGGTCACCCCGGCAGGACACCCAGAACATGGGAGCCGCATGTGGGCGGGAACCTGGTCGTCCAGCCAAAGATCGCGGTGTGGTGGGGCGCCGGGAAGCGGACGGTATCTGATGGGACAGTTTGCGTTATGCCCAGGGCAGGGTTACCCACCGACGGCCCCCGCCCCTGATTCGCGACTGCCGAACGGTCAGCTGCTATTGGAGGGCAAGATCGTCATAGCGGGGCCGCGCAACGCGTTGATCGACCGACGGAGGCTTATTCAGAACTCGGCAAGCTGCCCGCATTTCAGCAGGTCAGGGGCCTCTTTTCAAGATCGATAAGGTAGTTCTGAATAAGCCTCCTTCACTTCATCCCGCTAGACCTGTTCCACAAGGTGCAAGAAATCATGGGCGCCCAATCCGGCGCCGGTATCCGACAGCGGAAACGCAACCATTACCTCAAAGGCACCCTATGGTGCGGTCGCTGCGGCCGCCGCATGGTC
>Ga0136617_10002159_pt1 | contig 17596 bp, 19 predicted proteins | sample AntDrymUQ3222106_2_FD_129672 | JGI IMG/M metagenome (GOLD analysis project Ga0136617, IMG submission 129672) | Polar desert sand microbial communities from Dry Valleys, Antarctica - metaG UQ322 (21.06) | ecosystem: Environmental > Terrestrial > Soil > Desert | place: Antarctica: Dry Valley... | reverse complement strand
GCCGCCGACGTTGTAGAGGCCGCCGCCGGGCGCGTGCTGCATCGCGGCGATCGTCGCTGCAACGACATCCGCGACGTACGTGAAGCTGCGCGACTGTAAGCCGTCGCCGTAGACCTCGAACGCGATGCCCGCGGCGAGCGCGTCGACGACGCGGCGGAAGAACATGTCAGGTCGCTGCCGCGGCCCATAGACGGTGAAATAGCGGAGTACGACGACGTCCAGGCTGAAGCCGCGCGCATAGGCGTGCGCAAGGTGCTCAGAGGCGAGCTTGGTGATCCCGTAGGGCGAGACGGGAGCTGGTAGGGCGTCCTCGCGCGTCGGATAAGAAGCTGCGTCGCCGTACGCCGATGACGACGACGCGAACACGACCCGAACCCCGGCGGCTGCGGCCGCCGCGAAGACGCGCTGGCTGGCAAGGACGTTGTGCCGGACATAGAGCGGGAAGACGTCTCCGAAGCTTCTCACGCCCGGCTGTCCCGCCAGGTGGAAGACGCCGTCGACGCCGTCGAGCGAGAGGTCGGTCTCCGAGAGATCCTGCCGCTGGAGCTCGAGCCCGGCCGCGTTCGCCTCCTTCTCCTCGACCGAGTAATAATCGGTGAGGCAATCGACCGCGACCACGGCGTGTCCGGAGTCGACCAGGGTCTCGGCGAGCTGCGAGCCGATGAAGCCGGCGGCGCCGGTGACCACGTATCGCATCGCGGCACCGTAGCGCGAGGACGCGCAGGGGTGGCTTCTGAGGCCGCTGCTAGCCTTGCCGCCGATGCCGATCTACGAGTACCGCTGCCCTGACGGACACACCTTCGAGGTCTTCCAGCGGATGGCCGATCCGCCCTCCGAGGTGTGCGAGGTGTGCGGCAAGGCGCCGGTCGAGAAGGTGCTCTACCCGGTGGCCGTCCACTACAAGGGCTCGGGCTTCTACTCGACCGACTACGGCAAGGGCGGCCGCAAGGCGGCGGCGACGAAGGACGGCGACTCGAGCTCCTCGAACAACGACTCGGGCTCGGGAGGGAAGGACTCCGGCTCGTCGAGCAGCGACGCCGGCTCCTCGAAGGACTCGGGCGGCTCGTCCGAGAGCTCGAGCAAGCCCGCGGCTACGGCGGACTAGAACGATCGGGTTGGCGCGGTGAAGGTGAAAAGTGTTCGCGACATCGCTGAGCGGCGACTAAGACGATCGAGATGGCGTGGCTTCGGCCACAGACCTCTCGTCGAGCGCGTAGAACCATCCCTCGCGCCACTTCATCGGGATCGCGAAGACCTCGTCGAGCGGTGCCTCTCTCGCGATGCACTCGAGCGCGTACCACGCCGACATGTGCCCATCACGAGGACGCGTTCGCCGCTGCGCGCCCGCACCAGCTCGGCCAGGAAGCCGTTGACCCTCGCCACTGCTTGACGCCAGCTTTCGCCGTTCGGATAGCCATCGTCCAGCCCTTGCGGACCTTCAGCGTCCAATCGTGTCAATGCCGCACCGTTCAGCGAGCCGTAGTTGCATTCACGTAGACGCGACTCGCGAAAGATCGGAATCTCCGTGCCGCCGAGCGCGATCTCCGCTGTCTCCACGGCACGGCCGAGATCGGACACGAAGACGGCGTCGATGCCGTCGTTGCGTCGGCGCTCGCCGAGCTCGGCTGCAAGGAGCCGCCCGGTCTCGGAGAGGCGACCGTCGAGCCATCCCGTCGCGTGCCCGCGCTCGTTGTCCTCCGTGAGGGAATGCGACTCGTAGACGAGCTCGACGTTCATCTCGCCGCGCGCGAGGAGCTGCCGACGAGGCAGCCTGCCGCAAGCGGCTGCCCCGGCGGAGGCGGCTGCGGCGCCGAGCTGCCGCGGAACATCGTGATCACAGCGAAGTTCTCCTGGTCGCCGAGGATCACCGACTGGCCGCCGAACGACACCAGCTCGCCGCCGAGCCGGCAGTGGAGCGCCCGCGAGCGGTTCGCCCGCTTGTAGACCCAGCCGAGCTGGGCGAGCTCCGGGGCCGAGAGGTCGGTCGTCAAAGGCGCGACCAGGTCGCCGCCGACGAACGGCAATCGCGCGAAGGTGCTGACGCTCGTCAGCTCGCCCGCCATCGCCTGCACGACCTCCTGCTGGCGCTCGCCGCGGGTCAGGTCGTTCTCCGCCGGATCTAGCCGGTTCTCGCGGATCCGGGAGTAGATCAGCGCCCGCTTGCCGCTCATGTGCTGCTCCCCCTTCTCGAAGCGCCAGCCCTCCCACTGCTGGCAGCGTGCCTGCGTCGCGTACGGGCAGTCGAAGCGGTTCGAGAGGATCGGCTTCGGCACCGTCACGTCGATCCCGCCGACCGCGTCGATCACCGTGCGGAAGTCGTCGAAGTCGACGAGCATGACGTGGTTCGCCGCCAATCCGGTCAGCGAGGCGATCGTCTTCATCGCGAGCGCCGTGCCGCCGAGCTGGAAGGCGGCGTTGATCTTGTTCGCGCCGTGGCCCGGGATCTCGACGCGGAGGTCGCGCGGGATCGAGAGGAACGCGAGGCGGTGCCGGCTCGGGTCGGTGCGCACGACGAGGATCGAGTCGGAGCGGCTCGCGTCCGAGCGGGCGGCCGTCCGGTCGCCGTCGGTGCCGAGGAGAAGCAGGAGAGTCGGCTTCGAGAGAAGCGGCCCCTCCTGGCGGGCGAGCCCCGATTCGACGGCCTTCGGCAGCCGTGCGTTCGCGTCCGCGACGCCCTCGCGGAACGAGAGGTAGCTCGCGACCCCCCAGCCGACGACGACGAGCACGAGCAGCAGCAACGTCACGCCGATGCGCCTCCCCCAGCGCGGCCGGCGCGTCCTCGGCGAGCCTCCGCTCGAGCCCTTCGAAGGACGGCCCGGACTCGGCACCTTGCCCTTGGCGCGGCCGCCCTTGTAGAGGCGGTAGGGCTTCTCTTCCGTGGGCATCCGGCCGGGTATGGTAGCCGCGGCCTGTGAGGAATCAGCGTGTCATCGGCGTCGATCTCGGCGGCACGAAGATCCTCGCCGGGGTGCTCGATCGCGACGGGTCGATCCTGGAGAGGCACGAGGTGCCGACTCCGACGCGGTCGCAGGACGCGCTCGTCGAGGGAATCGCCGCAGCGGTCGATCAGTTGCTCGACCCTGGCGTCGCCGCGCTCGGCTTCGGGATTCCATCGGTGCTCGACGCCGACGGTCGCTCGCTCGAGACGAACAACATCCCGCTCGTCGGAATCGCGCTCGCGGACGTCCTCGGAGAGCGCTTCGGCCTTCCGGCGGCGGTCGAGAACGATGGGAATGCCGCGGCATTCGCCGAATGGCGGCTCGGGGCCGGTCGCGAGGTGGATGGGCTCGTCATGCTCACGCTGGGAACGGGTGTCGGTGGCGGAGTCGTGCTCGGCGGCAGCCTCTACCGCGGCTGGGCCGAGCTCGGCCACGTCGTCGTCCAGGCCGACGGGCCTCCGTGCCAGGGCAACTGCACCGGCCGCGGGCATCTCGAGGCGGTCGCCTCGGGGAACGCCGCCGACCGGGCGGCGGAGAAGCTGTGGGGCGCGGGAGCGACCGCTGAGCAGCTCGTTGAGCGGGCGCAGGCGGGAGACGCCGAGGCCGTGGAGGCGCTGGCGGGAATCGGCCGGCTTCTGGGCGCTGCTATCGGCTCGTTCGTCAACATCTTCGGCGTCCGTCTCGTCGTCATCGGGGGCGGCTTCGGCGCCGCTGCGGCCGACTTTCTCTTCGAGCCCGCTGTCGAGACGGCGCGGCGGGAGGCGGTTCCGCCGGGACGCGACCTGCGGATCGCGAAGGCGAAGCTCGGCACGGACGCCGGGCTCGTCGGCGCGGGCCTCGTCGCATTCGAGGCGCTCGACGGGTTGAGGTAGAGGCGGTGCCGCTCGCCGTCTGCGCGACCCCGATCGGGAATCTCGAGGACGTGACGCTGCGTGTACTCCAGGAGCTCGCCGAGGCGGACATCGTCCTCTGCGAGGACACCCGGCACACGAGGGGGCTACTCGAGCGGCACGGGATTCGCGCCCGGTTGCTCAGCTACCACCGCCACAACGAGGCGTCGCGCGTCAGCGAGCTCGTGCCGCGCCTCGAGGCGGGCGAGCGGATCGCGCTCGTCAGCGACGCGGGCCTGCCGGGCATCAACGATCCCGGTGCGCGCCTGATCGCCGCGGCGCTGGAGGCGGGGGCGGCGGTCACGGTGCTGCCCGGGCCGTCCGCAGTCGAGACCGCCCTCGTCGCGAGCGGTCTCGCGGGACTGCGGTACCTCTTCGTCGGCTACCTGCCTCGCGGGGAGAAGGGCCTGGCTGCGCTCTGGGCCGAGCTCGAGCGGTTCCCCGATCCGGTGGTCGCCTTCGAGTCGCCGCAGCGGTTGCCGGCGACCTTGCGGAGCCTCGCTGCGGCGCTTCCTGAGCGGCGCGTCGCGGTCTGCCGGGAGCTGACGAAGCGCTTCGAGGAGGTCGCGCGCGGAACTGCGGCCGAGTTGCTCGAGCTGTTCTCGGACGCACCTAAGGGCGAGGTCACGCTGGTGATTGGCGGGGGTGTCGCGAAGGTCGAGGAGACCGCCGCGCTCGAGGCGGTGAGGGAGCTCGTGGGAGCCGGTGTGCCGAGGAGGCAGGCGGCAGACGTCGTTTCGCGGCTCTTGTCACTCTCTCGTAACACTTTGTATCGAGAGTCGTTGCAAAGCGACTGAGGGACGCGGCTAGCGTGGACGGGAGTTCCCCTCCACACACGAAAGCAGGTGGCGCATGCGTCGCACCCTCGCCACCGCGGTCGCCCTCGCGACGCTCGTCGCGGTCCCGGCCGCGGGTGCCTGGACCTGGCCGATCGACGGTTCGATCGTCCGTCCGTTCTCGTTCGGGAGCGATCCCTACGCCGGCGGGCAGCACCGCGGCGTCGACATCGGCGCAAAGGTCGGCGCGGAGGTCGTCGCGCCGGTAGCCGGCACGGTCTCGTTCGTAGGCTCGGTTCCGAACGGCGGTCGCGCTCTGACGATCCAGACCTCCGACGGCTATGCGGTGACCCTGCTCCAGCTCGGCTCGGTCGACGTGGTTCGCGGCGCGGTCGTCGAGGAGGGGACGACCGTGGGGCACGTGGGCGAGAGCGCCGACGCGGTGACAACGCAACCTCACGTGCACCTGGGCGTTCGGCTCGCCTCCGATCCCGACCGCTATGTCGATCCGCTCGGGTTCCTGCCGGCCCGCGACCGCTCCCCGGTTCCCGTCCCCGTCCCAGCCGTTCCAGAGCCGGCCCTCACTGCGGTACAGGCATCGCCGCCGGAGGTAGTGGCGTCGGCACCCGAGCCGGCAGCCGCTCCGCTCCCGTCGGTCCAGCCAGCCGTCCCTCTACCGGCGCAGCCGACCGGCTCCGAGCCGGCGCCGGCGGCCGTCGCCGAGACTAGCCACGAGAACTCGACCCCGTCCGAGTCGACGCTTCCGGGCGCCGCCGAGTGGCCGGCCGGCAACGACGAGCTGGCATCGCCTGCATCGGTTCCCAACCCGACAGCAACCGTCACTGAGGCCAGGGCGGCAGCTATGCCTGTCGTCAGCCGCGCCGATTCTCAGCTCGTGCGCAGGCAACTCGCCGAAGGCGCCGAGCCGCCGGCCCGACCCGTTCGAGAGAGGCCCGCGATTCGCACATCCGAGTCTCTGCGACCGAAACGAGTCGTCCCTGAGCCGACTGGGTGGCACAGCGCTCGTGGAGCGTCGACTCCGCCGCTCCGGGCTCCGCGCACTGCGGCACGTGCCGGCAATCCGCGGTCCACCGATCTCACATCGCGCGTTGTGCGGGCGAAACGATTCGCGACTCGGCAGGTTCCGGCGCGGGACACGAGCGTTTCCGAGCGTCGGGAGACCATCCCCGTGGCCGGCGAGCGTCGCGAGGCCGTGCGTCAGGTCGCAGCGCGGGGCTCGGAGGAGCGCGCCAGACGGAATCTCCGACCTCTTGCTCTGCTGCTCGGACTCGCGCTCGTTGCCGTCGTGTGCGTGGCCCGACGCCGCCAAGGAAAGCCTCGGGTGGCCGCTCGTATCATTGCCCTCCATGAGCGAGAGGCCGCAGCAGAAGATTCTCGTCGCGGTGGCGTGGCCGTATGCGAACGGCCCGCGCCATCTCGGGCATGTGGCGGGGTTCGGCGTCCCGTCCGACACCTACGCCCGCTACCACCGGTTGCGGGGCAACGACGTCCTGATGGTGAGCGGAACCGACGAGAACGGTACGCCGATCATGGTCGCCGCGGATCAAGCCGGAGTCACTCCACGTGAGCTGGCCGACCGCAACAACGAGATCATCCGGGACGATCTCCGTCGGCTCGGCCTCTCGTACGACCTGTTCACGCGCACGACCACACGGAACCACCACGAGGTGGTGCGAGACATCTTTCGCACGCTCTACGAGCAGGGCTTCATCTTCGAGCAGACAACCGTCGGGGCGGTCTCCGCCGCGACCGGCCGGACGCTCCCCGACCGCTATATCGAAGGCACGTGCCCGATCTGCGGCTTTCCCGAAGCGCGGGGAGATCAATGCGACAACTGCGGCAATCAGCTCGATCCGGCCGACCTGATCGAGCCCCGCTCGAAGATCGACGGCACCCCGCCGGTCTTCAAGGAGACGTCGCACCTCTTCCTCGACCTGCCGGCGTTCGCGGAGCAGCTCATCGCGTGGATCTCGGCTCAGGAGCACTGGCGGCCGAATGTGCGCCGATTCTCGCTCGAGCTCGCCAAGAACCTCAAACCGCGTGCGGCCACGCGCGATCTCGATTGGGGCGTTCGCGTTCCCGTCTCTGGCTATGAGGAGCGCGAAGACAAGCGAATCTATGTCTGGGTCGATGCGGTCGTGGGCTATCTCTCCGCTGCTGTCGAATGGGCGCGCAACCGCGGTACGCCCGACGCGTGGCGCGACTGGTGGCAGAACCCGGACGCGCGCCACGCCTACTTCATGGGCAAGGACAACATCGTTTTCCACAGCGTTATCTGGCCTGCACAGCTGATGGGCTACCGGGATGTTGGCCAAATCGGCGCAGGGATGGGGCCGCTCGAGCTTCCGGACGACATCGCGAGCTCCGAGTACCTGACGATGGAGGGGCAGCAGCTCAGTACCAGCCGTGGCGTCGTGATCCATGTGGGTGACTTCCTCAGTCGCTACGACCCCGATCCCCTCCGCTATTTCCTGACGGCGGCCGGCCCGGAGACCCAGGACGCTGACTTCACCTGGGCCGAGTTCGTTCGTCGCAACAACGACGAGCTCGTTGCGAACTGGGGCAACCTCGTTAACAGGACGCTGACCAGTGCGCACCGGAACTTCGGCGTAGTACCCAAGCCGGGCGAGCTGACAGACGCGGACGAGGCAGTGCTCGCAGCAGTCGAAGGCGGCTTCGATACCGTCGGCGCGCTCATCGAGCAAACACGTTTCAAAGCCGCGCTCGCCGAGACGATGCGACTCGCCTCGCTCGTCAATCAGTACGTCACCGCACAGGCTCCTTGGGCAACGATCAAGGATGACCGCGACCGGGCGGGCACCGTCCTCTACGTCGTTCTCCGCGCAATCGACAACCTCAAGCTCCTCTTTACGCCGTTCCTTCCGTTCAGCTCGCAGACGTTGCACGAGCTGCTGGGCTACGGGGACGTGATCGCGGGCGAGCTCCGCTACGAGAAGATCGTCGAAGGAGACGATCCGCCGTATCTCGTCCTCACGGGCGACTACGAGACGTGGGTCGGCCGCTGGGAGCCGAGTGCCCTCCCGGCCGGACGGGCTCTACCCAAGCCGAGGCCGCTCTTCCGCAAGCTCGACCCGGTGCAGGTCGTGGCCGACGAGCTCGAACGCATGCGCCAGGCCGGCGGCGCGTGATCGACACCCACGCGCACCTCGACGGGTGCGACGAGCCCCTGGGCGAGCTGCTCTCGCGCGCCCGCGCCGTCGGGGTTACGCGGGTGGTGACGATCGGGACCGGGATCGAGTCTTCCAGGACGGCGCTCGCGCTCGCCGACGAGCACGATGGCGTCTACGCAGCGGTCGGGATCGACCCGCACCAGGCGGGCGGCGAGGAGGCGGCGCGCGTCGACGAGCTCCGAAAGCTGCTCGCGCACCCGAAAGCCGTCGCTGTGGGGGAAACCGGGCTCGACAACTTCCACGACTTCGCGACCCCGGCGGAGCAGCTATACCTCTTTGAGGCCCAGATCGAGCTGGCAACCGAGACGAACCTCCCGCTCGTGATCCACTCCCGCGACGCCGACGAGGAGACGGCCGCGGCGCTTACCGCTTTCGACGGCACGGTCGTCCTCCACTGCTTCTCCTCGGCCGGCCTGCTACCCACCGCGCTCGAACGCGGCTACTACGTGTCGTTCGCGGGCAACGTCACCTACCCGAAGGCGGTGGAGCTCCGCGAGGCGGCGGCGCAGGTTCCCGCCGAGCGGATCCTCGCCGAGACCGACAGCCCGTACCTCGCGCCGCAACCGCTCCGTGGCCGGCCGAACGAGCCCGCCTACATCACCCACACCGTCGCCGCCCTCGCCGAGGCGCGCGGCGAGGACGCCGCCGAGCTCGCGGCGCAGATCGACGCGAACGCGACCGCCGCCTTCGGGCTCTGAGCCGCCCGTGCCGGTCGTCCCGAAGAAGCAGTTCGGCCAGCACTTCCTCATCGACGAGAACATCCTGGGCGTGATCGGCAGGCTCGCGGATCTCGAGCCTGCCGATGTCGTGCTCGAGATCGGCCCCGGGCTCGGAGTGCTAACCCGTTATCTCGCCGGCCGAGTCGGCCATGTCCACGCCGTCGAGCTCGATCGCTCGCTCGAGCCGCACCTGGATGCGCTCGCTGCCCCCACCGTCGAGCTCCACTGGGGCGACGCGCTCGCGCTCGATCTCGCCGCCCTCGATCCAACCCCGACGAAGCTCGTCGCGAACCTGCCCTACAACGTCGCGACCCCGCTCGTCGCCGAGAGCCTCGACGGGTTGCCGAGCCTCGACCTCTGGTGCGTGATGGTGCAACGAGAGGTCGCCGACCGCTTCTTCGCCTCGCCCTCGACGAAGGCCTACGGTGCCGTGTCGGTGCTCGTCCAGCTCGCCGCCCGCAAGACGGGATTCCACGCCGTGGCCCGCACCGTCTTCCGCCCGCCGCCGAACGTCGACTCCGCGCTCGTTGCCTTCAGGCGCCTCTCGCTACCCGACGACTTCCCGCGCCTGAAGCGCGTGGTCGAGGCCTCGTTCGCGCACCGGCGCAAGACGCTCCCGAACTCGCTGGCGCTCGCGGGCCTAGTGACGCGCGAGCAGGCGGTCGTCGCGCTCGCAACGATCGGTCGAGCCGCCAACGTCCGGGCCGAGGAGCTCGAGCCGGCCGAGTTCGTCGATCTGGCGGCGGCGCTGTGATCCGCGCGCCTGCGCCCGCGAAGCTCAATCTCGCGCTGGTCGTCGGCCCGCAGCGCGAGCACGGCAAGCACGAGGTGGCAACGGTGTTGCAGCGGATCGATCTCGGCGATCGGGTCGCGCTTTCTCCCGCGCCCCGGCTCATGGTCGAGGGCTACGCCGGCGACACCATCGTCCGGCAAGCGCTCGAGCAGCTGGCCGCCGCCGCCGGGGTCGCGCCCCGCTGGCGCGCCGTGATCACCAAGCGGATTCCGATCGCCGCAGGTCTCGGCGGCGGGAGCTCGGATGCGGCAACGGTGCTGCGACTTGCGAACGAGACCCTCGATCAGCCGCTGGCGGCGGCCGCGCTGAGCACGCTCGCGGCACGCCTCGGGGCCGACGTCCCCTTCTTCCTCGAAAGCGGGCCCCAGCTCGGTCGCGGTGATGGCTCGGAGCTGACCCCGCTCCAGCTCCCGCAGGACTACTGGATCGTGCTCGTCCTGCCGCACGGCGTCGCCAAGGAATCGACGGCCACCGTCTATCGCCGCTTCGAAGAGCGGGACGGCGCGCAGGGCTGGACGTCGCGGCTGGAGACCCTCGAAGGAGCACTCGCCCGCATCATCCGGCCGCGCGACCTTGCCGCCTTGCCGGCGAACGACCTCGCCGCCTCGCCGCTCGCCGCCGAGCTCGTTCGACTCGGCGCCTTCCGCGCCGACGTCACCGGCGCCGGCCCCGCCGTCTACGGCCTCTTCCGCCACCGCCGCCAGGCCGAGGCGGCGCAGGCCGCGGTCCGCGCTGCCGGCCGAACCTGGCTCGCCGTCCCCGCCTGGTACGGCTGATCGCCCTTCGTCCGCCTCGCTCGGCCGCCTCGCTCGCTACCGTCTGGATATGGAGACGCACGCCACGATCGAACAGGGCCAGAGCCGGCTCGGATCGACGCTTCGAGCCAACCGCCTGCGGCTCGCGCTTGGGATCGTGCTCGTCGAGGGGCTGCTCGTCCTCTTCGACGCGATTCCCTGGTGGACGGTGCTCGTGCTCGCCGGGCTCGCGTTCGCGCTCTATCTCGGCGTCGGCCGCGAGAGCACCCAGCAGGCCGTACGCGAGTCGAGCTGGATCGCCGCCGTTTCCCAACTCGCGGTCGTGCTGGTTCCCGTGGTCGCCCTGGTCGTCACGACCGTGATCGTGATTGCGATCGTCGTCGCGGCCGTCATTGCGCTCGCCCTCCTCCTGCGCGATCGGCGCTAGTGCCTCCCTATACTCGACGGAGACTGTGGGGCGTAGCCAAGCGGTAAGGCAGCGGGTTTTGGTCCCGCGATCCCAGGTTCGAATCCTGGCGCCCCAGCCATTCCACCCGTGCCCGTGACCGAGACCAAGCTCGCAGCAGTCGTGATGGCCGGGGGGCGTGGAACGCGCATGCGCTCAGCCGTTCCGAAGCACCTTCACCCGATCCTGGGCCGGCGGATGATCGACTGGGTGCTCGAGGCAGCTCGGCCACTCGGGCCCGCACGTCTGCTCGTAATCGCCTCGCCGGAGACGCGGGACGCCTTCGGTGAGCTGGAGGTTGCGGTGCAGGAACGGGCGCTCGGCACCGGCGACGCCGTTCGCGCCACCCGCGCCGCACTCGAAGGCTCGGCCGACGACGTGCTCGTCCTCTCCGGCGACACGCCGCTCCTGACCGCCGACCTGCTCGCGCATCTCATCGAGACCCACCGCAGCGGGGACGGCGCGGCCACCGTCCTCTCCTTCGAGCCGGCAGATCCGCGTAGGTACGGCCGAGTCGTCCGCGACGAGCGCGGCGGCGTTCGAGCGATCGTCGAGTCCGGCGACGCGACGCCCGAGCAACTCGAGCTCGGCGAGTGCAACTCCTCGATCTACGTCTTCCGCGCCGAGCTCCTCTGGCCGGCGCTCGAGCGGCTCGAGCCGCACAACGCGCAGGGAGAGCTCTACCTCACGGATGCCGTGCTCGGCCTGGTGGCGCGAGGCGAGCGCGTGGCCGCTCACGTCGCGGCAGATCCGGCCGAGACGGAAGGCGTGAACACACGGGCAGAGCTCGCCGTCGCGGCGGCCGTGCTGCGCGACCGGATCAACCTCGAGCACATGCTCGCCGGGGTCACCATCGCCGATCCATCCTCGACCTGGATCGAGCCCACCGTCGGGCTCGAGCCGGATGCCGTCGTCCACCCGTTCACGATCCTGCGGGGGACGACGCGCATCGCCGCCGGCGCCGAGATCGGCCCTCACGCCGTCGTGCTCGATGCGGAGGTCGGGCCGGGGGCGCTCGTCGGACCGTTCTGTTACCTTCGCCCCGGAACGGTGCTGGCCGCGGGCTCGAAGGCTGGCACCTTCGTCGAGGTCAAGAAGTCACGGATCGGGGAAGGCTCGAAGGTGCCGCATCTCTCCTACATCGGGGATGCGGAGATCGGGAGGGACACGAACATCGGCGCAGGCTCGATCACCGCGAACTTCTCTCACCGGCCGGGGGAGCCGAAGGGGAAGACGGCGATCGGCGACAACGTCCGGGTCGCGGTCGACACGATGTTCGTGGCGCCGGTGACCGTCGGCGACGACGTCTGGACGGCGCCCGGCACCGTGATCACGGATGATGTTCCCGACAGCGCACTCGTGGGGTTTGCGCCCCGGCAGACGATCAAGGAAGGCCGGGGTGGAAAGCGGGACGATTGAGCAGGCGCTGCCCGGCCTCGAGATCGCCGGCAGCGGAACGGCGCCGATGAGCGTCGGCCGTGCGATTCCGCACACGCCAAAGAAGCGACTCATGCTCTTCGCGGGACGTTCGCACCCCGCTCTGGCAAGGAGGATGGCCGACAGCCTGAACGTCGCGCTTGGCGAAGTCGAGCTGGAGACGTTCCCGAACGGTGAGACGTACTGCCGCTTCCACGATTCGATTCGGGGCGCCGACGTCTTCCTCGTCCAGACCGGCTGCGATCCGGTCGACCGCAATCTGATGGAGCTCCTGCTGATGATCCAGGCGGCGAAGCTCGCCTCGGCAAAGCGGATCACGGCGGTCATCCCGTGGTTTCCGTACTCGCGCCAGGACCGTAAGGCGAAGCCTCGCGAACCGATTTCGGCGCGCCTTGTCGCGGACATGCTCCAGCTCGCCGGCGCCGACCGGGTGCTGACGATGGACCTCCACGCCGGCCAGATCCAAGGGTTCTTCACGATCCCCGTCGACCATATGACTGCGCAGCAACTGTTTGCGCGCCACTTCCGCGACCTCGGCGTCTACGGGGACGGGGTGGTCTCCGTGGCGCCGGATGCGGGCCGCGCGAAGGTTGCAGTCCGCTTCGCCGAGATGCTCGAAGCGGATTTCGCAGTCATGCACAAGACGCGCCTTTCGCACGACCAGGTCGCGATCACCGAGGTGGCGGGCCGCGTCCGCGACAAGATCTGCATCGTCGGCGACGACGTGACGACGACCGGAAGCACCCTGATCCAGGGCGCGCAGGCGCTCAAGGAACACGGCGCGTCCGACGTTTGGCTCTCGGTTACGCACGCGCTCCTCAGCGAGAACGGGCTCGCAGAGCTCGGCGCGGCGGACGTCGCAGGGATCGTGGTCACCGACACGGTGCCGATCGACGCGCTGAAGAAGCCCGACAACATCACAGTTCTCACCGTCGCGCCGCTGCTCGCCGAGACGATCATGAACGTCTTCTCCGACGACTCCGTCTCGGCGATCTTCGGCGGAGAGAACCAGCTCTTCTAGCGGCGAGACGCAGCTCTCCTAATCGCGTCCCTTGACGGTGACCGTGACGGTGACAGGAACGGTCTGGACGACGGTCACGGGAACGGTTTCCGTCTCGGTCCGGCGGATCGTCTCGACGACGGTCACCGGCACCGTCCTCGTCTCCGTCTCCGTTCTCAGGACCGTATCGGTTCTCACGACCGTGTCGGTCGATCGCACCGTGACGGGAATGGTGTTGGTGACGACCCGGTCGCGCGTAACCACCCGGTCGTTCTCGCGAGTGATTACCCGCTCGTTCGTCACGACCCGCTCGTTCGTGACGACCCGTTCGTTCGTCACCACGCGCTCGTTCGTGACGGTGCGCCGAGTGGTGACGATCGAGGTTCGCATCTGGGTGGCCCCCGGCTGGGTCCGGACGACGGTCTCGACGCGGCCATCTCGGGTGATGACGACCTCGCGGAAGACCGGCACCGTCTGGACGTCGCGTCGCGTGACGACATAGGTGCTTCCGGGCGTCGTCACCGTGCTGAGCTGCACCTGCGTCTCGTAGGCGGTACTGGCGCGCCCGGGCACAGTTCGATCGACGCGAACCTGTCGGACGACCCGCACAGGTTTCGTCACGACCCGGCCGCTCTCGCGAATCGTGACCACGCTCTGCACGGTCGTCACCTGAGCGGCCAACGGCTCGCTTGTCGTCGTCACGGCGCTGTTCAGCCCGCCGGCCACTGCGTAGCCACCGAAACCGAGCAGGCAGATTCCCACGACGGCGGCGACCACCTTCGCGTCGGCCGGCACACGCTGTCGCCACCACCACATCCAGAAGCGCGGATCGCGCCAGTAGGTACGTATCACGTAGACCCCCTTGGTGATTCCCTCCCACGGCGTTCGCGGCTCAAACCTCCGAGCGGTTCGAGTTGCCGGGCGAGGGGAACCCGCCACGCATGCTACTCCCTCGCAAGCTCCTGCTGCTCGTCTACTTCGCGGTCGGAGTCGTCGTTGCCGCCTCGAAGGACTACCTCGTGAATCTCGACACCGTCAAGCGGGTCGCGTCCGCGGTGCTTGCGATTGCGCTCTGGCCGCTCCTCTTCCTCGGGATCGATCTGCGGATCCGCTAGCCAAGTAACAAACTGTTACTTGCCGTTCGCTACACTGGCGCGCTGTGTCCGGCGACAGATTCCGTCTCGAGGTCAAGGAACGCGAGCGGCTCGGGACTCCCGAGTCGCGCCGCTTGCGCAAGCAGGGATTCATCCCGGGGGTCCTCTACGGCAAGACGGCTGCCCGCGCGATTGCGATCGGCGAGCGCGACCTCCGCGCCGCCTTGAACACCGCATCAGGCATGCACGCAGTGCTCGACGTGGTGCTCGAAGGACAGTCGACGACGCATCCGTCGATCCTCAAGGAGTATCAGCGCGACCCGGTGCGCGGCTTCGTCCGGCACGTCGACCTCCAGGAAGTCCGGCTCGACGTCGCGATTCAGGCGACCGTTCAAGTGCACCTGATCGGCGGCGAGGACGCGCCCGGGGTTCGCGAGGGCGGCGTTCTCTCGGCTCCGAGCACGACCCTCAACGTCGAGGCGCTCCCGATGGAGGTGCCCGAGTCGATCGAGGCCGACGTGAGCGGGATGGAGATGGGCGACACGCTCCGGCTCGAGGATCTGCGGGCGCCCGAGGGCGCGACGTTCCTCGACGATCCGCACGAGACGGTCATTGCCACGGTCTCTGCGCCTGCCGCGGAGATCGAGGAGGAGCCCGAGGAGGGCGAGGAGCTCGAGGGCGCCGAGGGCGAGGGGCTCGAGGGCGAGGGCGCGGACGAAGCGGGCGAGTCCGACGCAAGCACCGGCCCCGACGGCGAGCCCGGCACCGCCGAGAGCTAGGCCCTCTTGCCGTTCTTCCGTCGAGGCGAATCGGCCTCGACGCTCGAGCTCCTGGTCGTCGGGCTCGGCAACCCCGGGCGGGAGCACGTGCGCGACCGGCACAACGTCGGCTGGATGGTCGTCGACGAGCTCGCCGGCCGGCACGGCGGCTCCTTCCGCTCCAAGTTCTCGGGGCGGCTCGCCGAGATCCGCGTCGACGGCGCGAAGGTTGCGCTGCTGAAGCCCGAGACCTACATGAACCTCTCGGGTCAGTCGGTGGGCGCGGCGGCGCGGTTCTTCAAGGTCGAGCTCGACCGGATCCTCGCCGTCCACGACGAGGTCGACCTCGAGCAGGCGCGCCTCCAGGCCCGGCTCGGCGGTGGGCTCGCCGGCCACAACGGCCTCCGCTCGCTCCGCCAGACGCTCGGCTCGGCGGACTTCCTCCGCCTTCGGGTCGGAGTTGGCCGGCCGGGTCGCGGCGACCGCCGCCCGGTCGCCGACTACGTCCTCTCGCCGTTCGAGCCCGACGAGGACGCCGACGCGGTCGTCGCTCGCGCCGCCGACGCGGTCGAGTCCCTCGTCCGCGACGGTCTCGAGCGGACGCAGGCTGCGTTCAACTGACGCCTCGGGCTCTGATCCCGGACATGTCGTTTCCGGACACGGCCGGGCTTTGACCCCGGACACGGGCACGGCGGCTCAGCGAGCTCGGATGCAGCCGGCGAGGTGGTCGTCGACGAGGCCGCACGCCTGCATCGCCGCGTAGGCGGTCGTCGGGCCGACGAAGCGGAAGCCGACCCCTTTCAGGGTCTTCGCGAGCGCCTTCGACTCGGCCGTCTGCGTCGGGATCTCCTCCCAGCTCGTCGGAGCCGCCGGCCGAGGGGGCGGCGCGAACGACCAGACGAGCTCGTGCAGCGGCGTGCCCGCTTCCCGTAGCGCCAGCGTCGCGCGGGCGTTCGCGATCGTCGCCTCGATCTTGGCGCGGTTGCGGACGATCTCGGCGTCGCCAAGCAACCGCTCGACGTCGTCGGGACCGAAGGCGGCCACGGCTTCGGTGTCGAAGCCCGCGAAGGCGCTGCGGAAGCCCTCGCGCTTGCGCAGGATCGTGATCCACGCGAGTCCGGACTGGAACGCCTCGAGCGAGATCCGCTCGAAGAGGCCATGCTCGTCGCGGACGGGGACGCCCCATTCCTCGTCGTGGTAGCGCTCGTAGAGCGGGTTGCCGTCGCCGAAGCAGCGCATGGGAGTCGCCCTAGTGGACGGAGACGACGCGGGCTTGCCAGGACCCCTGCGGCGCCTTCACCTCGACCGTCTCGCCCACCTTCGCGCCGACGAGCGCCGTGCCGAGGGGCGAGTCGGGCGAGACGCCGCCGACGCTCGAGATCTCGATCTCCATCGTCTCGCCGGCCGCCTCGTCGGCCACCTCGACCACCGAGCCGACGCCGACGACGCCGTCTGCGCTCTGCTCGACGACGACCGCGCTCTCGAGCCGGGCGCGCATGATCGTGATCCGTCGCTCGAGCAGGCCCTGCTCGTTCTTCGCGTCGTGGTAGGCGAAGTTCTCGGAGAGGTCCCCGAACCCGCGCGCTGTCGCGATCGCCTCGACGATCGCCGACCGCCTCGGCCCCTCGAGCTCGGCGAGCTCCGCGGCGAGCGCGTCGTGCTGAGCCTGGGTCATCGACTCGCGCGCTCGTTCGGACATCCAGGCATCTTCGCACGCGTAGACTCGAGGGCTGCGAAAGAGCCTCTTTCGCCCCTCTCCATGGACCGTCCCGCCCGCACCCGTGTCTCCTGCACGCCTCGATGAGGTCGCTGCCCTTCGACGATCCTGGCCGTCCGGACACGCGCTCGCCGGCGCGCCTACTGCTCTGGGTGGGGAGCAAGCAGCTCGGCACGCTCGGGCTCGGCGTCGCGTTCGGGATCGTTTGGATGCTCGCGCAGGCGCTGCTCCCGTACGTGCTCGGGCGGGCGATCGAGGACGGCCTGGTCGACGACGACACCGGTGCGCTCGCCGCCTGGGCGGGCGTGCTCCTCGCGCTCGGCGCCGTCCAGGCGGTCGCGGGCGTGATGCGGCACCGCTGTGCCGTCTCGAACTGGCTCCAGGCGTCGTACCGGCTGATTCAGGTCATCTCGCACCACGCGGCGAACGCGGGGCCCGCCGTTCGGGCGCGCCTGACGACCGGCGAGGTGGTCGCAACTGTCTCGAACGACGCGCTTCGCGCCGGCGGCGCCTTCGACATCACGGCGCGCCTCGCGGGGGCGATCGTCTCGTACTTCGTCGTCGCCGTCCTGCTCCTCTCGTCCTCGACGGTGCTCGGCCTCGTCGTCCTGCTCGGTGTGCCGGCGCTCGTGGGCAGCCTGTCGTTCGTGATCCGGCCGCTGCAGGCGCGCCAGCGTGAGCAGCGCGAGGAGGTCGGTCAGCTCACCGCGCTCGGCGCCGACACCGTCGCCGGTCTGCGGGTTCTCCGTGGGATCGGCGGGGAAGCGGTCTTCTTCGACCGATACCGAAGCCGTTCGGATCGGGTCCGGCTCGCCGGCGTGCGGGTCGCGCTGCCGCAGTCCACGCTCGACGCGGCCCAGGTGCTCCTGCCCGGGATCTTCGTGGTGATCGTGATCTGGCTCGGCGGGCGCCTCGCGATCGACGGCCGGATCGGGCCGGGCGAGCTCGTCGCGTTCTACGGTAGCGCCGTTTTCCTCGTGATTCCGCTCCGCAACGCGGCCGAAGCTGTCGACAAGGTGACGCGCGCGCTTGTCGGCGCCCGCCGGATGCTCGACATCCTC
>Ga0136617_10002158_pt1 | contig 17597 bp, 20 predicted proteins | sample AntDrymUQ3222106_2_FD_129672 | JGI IMG/M metagenome (GOLD analysis project Ga0136617, IMG submission 129672) | Polar desert sand microbial communities from Dry Valleys, Antarctica - metaG UQ322 (21.06) | ecosystem: Environmental > Terrestrial > Soil > Desert | place: Antarctica: Dry Valley... | reverse complement strand
AGCTCTATGTCGTGGGCGGAACTGACCGTGGGGCCGCCCGTGTTCGGGCCGACGATCACGCCGGCGAGGATGTAGCCCAGGATAAGCGGCAGCCCCAACTGGCGGGCGATGATGCCGCCCACGAAGGCGGCGACCATGATGATCGCGATGTCCCCGGCTATGCCCACGCTTTTTCTATACCAGACGGGGACCGCTTTGTTCAGGGGCGAACCGGCCCCTCGAACCCCGATGCTTAAGGCCGCGTCCCGTCTCCCGGTAGCTTTCCTGATTCGTCCACGGGGTCGGGGACTTGCACCGGTTCGTCCCTCAGGTAGGCGGCGCGGGCGATGACGAAGGCGGAGATGGGAGTCGTCACGACCAGGAACGCTACTATGAGGGCGACGCGGTAGATGACCTGCGGGTCGCCGGTGACCGCCGAGGAGAGGCACAGGGAGACCACGCCGAGGAAGACGGCCTTGCTCATCGCATGCAACTTGGTGTAGGTGTCCGGCATCCGGATCGCCCCGTACACCCCGACGGTCATCACGAAGACGCCCAGGATCACGAGGGCGTCGGCCAGGAACGGGACCGCGAACAAGACGGCGCTTCCCACTAGAAGATCTTCCTCTCTCCGTGATAGCGGGCGAGGCCGAGCGTCGCCAGGAACGCCAGCAACGAGAGCACGAGCGCCGCGTCCAGGTAGTAGGGAGAGCGGTTCGCGTCGGCGTAGAGTATCAGCAGCGCAACGAGAATGAGGGTAGTCATGTCGAGGGCCAGGATGCGGCCCGCCGTAGAGCGCAGCCGGATGACGGCCGCCACGCCCACCACGAGCAAGACCGTCATCCACGCGAACGCCAGGTAGAAGACTATTTCGTGCAACGGGACCTCCTCACGGGAACACCTTGCTCTGGTAGCGGCGGTAGAAATCTTCCTGCTGCCGGCGGAACGCCTCCGGGTCACTCGAGTCTATGACGTGGATCAGGACGATATCCCGCTCCCTGTCCACGTCCACGAAGAAGGACCCGGGCGGCAACCCCGCAACCACCGCCCACACCGCCACCCCCGCCGGAGTCCTCTCCCCCATGGGAACCTCGACGATGCCGGGCCTCTCCAGGTGCCGCAGGTGCAACGTCACCAGCGTGACCTCCCAGGTTCCCACCACTATCTCCCTGAAGACCGCCAGGCAGAACGGCACGAAGGCCACCACACGCCGGGGAAAGGACGGCCCCCCGCCCGGCCCGTCCCCGAAGACGAAGCGCCTGGACGCGAAGATCAAGACCGCCGAAAGGCCTGCCCCGAAGAGCAGATCCAGGGGATGAAAACTCCCCAGCGCGAGCGCGTAGACGAGGGTCAGGCCCGCAACCGCCGCGACGTACCGCGTCATCCCGAACTCCCCGTCAGGGCGCCCGCGGCGGCCTGGCTCAGGTAGATCAGCGGCTCGGGCCAGAGGCCCAAAAAGAGCAATACGGCCGCCAGGGAGAAGACGAGCAGGCGCGCGGCCAGAGGCCCGGGCTTCTCCCCATCCTGTGGGGCAAGGAAGCGGCGCTGGTAGACCTGGAACGAGTACAGGAACGACAGGGCGCTGCCCGCGAAGACGAGGGCGACGAGGGCGGCGCCCGTCACCGCCGGGCCCTCGACGATGGCCGCCTTGAAGACCGCTATCTTGCCGACAAAGCCCGCAGCCGGGGGCACGCCCGCGATGGAGAAAGCCCCGACGGCGAACGCCGCGCCGACGAGCGGTCCGCGCAGCCCGGCCGCGAGAAAGACGACGCCCTTGTTAAGGGAGTTCACTACCGAGTAGAGGACGGCCGCCGTAAAGCCGACCGGGCCGCCGATGCCGAGGGCGAGGAGAATGTAGCCGACCTGGCCTATCGCGGAGTAGGCCATCACCTCCGAGGTGTCGCGGCGTGAGATCGCCTGCAGCGCCCCGTAGATTATGCTCGCGGTCCCCAGCGCCATCACCGCGACCGACCCGAGCGCGAGCTCCCGGGGCAATATACCCCCGCCGAAACGCAGAAGCCCGTAGCTCCCGATGTTCGCCAGCGCCCCGGAGAGGATCGCCGCCACCGGCGCGTGGCTCCCCACGTAGACCGCCGGCAGCCAGAAGTGGAACGGGAACAGCCCAAGCTTCAGGCAGAAAGCGGCGAAGATCACGGACGCCACCACGATCACCGAGGAGGGCTCCAGCGCGTCCGTCCTAGCCGCGATGGTCTGCATGTCGAGGCTACCCGTGATGCTGTACAAAGCCGCGATACCGATAAGGAACACCACGGACCCGAGCAGGTTGACGACGGCGAAGATAAACGCCGCCCGCACCTGGTAATCCTCCTCCCTGTAGCCAGCCAACACGAACGACGCGGTCATGGAGATCTCGAAGAAAACGTAGAAGTTGAACGCATCTCCCGTCAGAAAGAGCCCGTTCAGGCCCGCGGCCACGAGCAGGACCAGCGGCGGGAAGGCCCGCCAGCGTACTCCGAGCGCCACCTCATAGAGCATCGAAGCCAGAACCACCACCATCGAGACGGCGGCGAACGTCACCCCCAGAGCATCGGCGCGCAGCGTGATGCCAACCCCCTCGGGCCAACCGCCGGCCACGGTCTCCACCGTCCCCTCCCGAAGAACCACAAACGCCAACCAGACGAGAGAAGCCAGGCTCGCCGCCAGCCCGGCCGCCCCCAGCAGCCCGACCCATCGCTTGCGGCCGTCCAGGAAGGTCAGCAGGGCCGCGAGCACCCACGGGACGCCGGCCGGCAGGACGAGGAGAACCTGATGCGTCATCGTAGACCGTCCTCCGGGTCCTGCTCTTCTTCCGGGACCTCTTCGCGTTCGGGGTCGTCCATGCGTTCCAGGGCTTCGGCCTCGCGCATCTCGGTGGCGGCGATCTCCTCGAGGTCCACGGTGCCGTGCGTGGTATAGAGCCGGTAGAACATCGCCAGCAACAACGCGGCGACGCCGAAGCCTATGACGAGCGCGGTCAGGGCCATCGCCTGGACCAGCGGGTCGCTAGCACCCCCGTCCTCTAGGGGCAGGATCGGGGCGGCCCCACGCGTCAGGCCCGCGGAGATTATGAACAGCACGGCCGAGTTGGAGACCAGGATGATCCCGACGACAACCCGCGTGAGGTCCCGCTGCAAGAGCAAGAACGTCCCCGAGGCGAAGACGACGGCCACCACGAGCGCGGAGTAGAAGGTCACTACGCCTCACCCTCCCGCGGCAGCGTCTCCGGGTCCGCGGCCTCCCTCTGGGAGATGGCGCGGGCGAAAGAAGAGACCAGACCGACCGCAAAACCGAAGACGAGAAGGAAGATCCCGAAGTCGAAGAGGACCGCCGTCATCACCTCGAGCGTCCCGAGATGGACGGGCTCTGTGCCTGGCCGTGGGTAATGTGTCAGGACGGCCTCGCCGAAGAAGAGCGGCGCCGCCGCGACGCCGAGTGCCACGAGCACCCCGGCGAACGAGACGGCCACGGCGTGCCGCGCGAGGGACAAGCCCTTGGTGTCCTCGTGGCCGAAGGCCATGTACCGCAACACGACGCCCAGGGCCGCGATCACGCCGGCCGAGAAACCATCCCCCGTCTGGACGAAGCCTTTGACCAGGACGGCCGCCGCGATCATGAACGTGGGCAGGTAGAGCAGCCGCGCTATACCCCGCGTCACGCCGCGCGCCGCCGGCTGGGGCACTCCCACCGTCTCCTTCGCGGGGCTGCCCCCGATCAGGGTCCCCACCCCGAGAAGGACGAGGGCGACGACCGTGATCTCGCCCAGAGTATCCAGCCCCCGGAAGTCCGCCAGCGTCGCCGTCACCACGTTCTTGGCGTGGGCATCCGGGGTGAGCCGAACGTGCTCTTCGGCGACGCTCGACCCCGCGGGCGGTTGCGAGAGCGCGCCCCAGGCCACCACGAAAGCGAAGGCGCCCGCGGCCACGGAGACAAAGACTTTGCGCGCCAGCCTGGCCGAAGGCAGTTGCGCCTGACGGTGCAGCACGCGGTACGGGATGAGCCTCAAGGTGGCGACGAGCAGCAGCGTGAGCATCGTCTCGACCAGCACCGCCACGAGCACCACGTTCGGCGCCCCGTGAAAGGCGTAGACCACCGCCAGCACGAAGCCCGAGCCCGAGAGCACCAGCGCCAGCGTCACGTGCCGCCGCACGAACGTCGTCGTGACAGCGGCCACCGCCACCGCCAGCATCGCAAGCATCAGCGGCGCCTCCTCCACCCGGAACTCACCCACCCGGTACGCCCCACCCATCGGCGTCACCAACACCGCCGCACCCACCAGCACCGCCATCGGCAGCAGCACAAACGAGATGCGCCCCCTCAGGTTCCGGATCTCCAACCGGTGAACGGAGTCCGACAGGAGGTTGAGGCCGTGCACCCCAAGCCGGTACAGCCGCTCCGGCCCCGCGACCTTCCCGATCCTGCTGATGCCAAGCGCGACCGGCGACCAGGCCGGCCGCGAGAAGACCAGCCCAGCCCCCAGAACGTAAGCCCCAAGCGCCATGAGGTACTCGGGAAGCACCTCGGCATGATAAGAAGCGTCCAGCGGCGTCGAAGCCCCGAAGGAGACCCGACCAGCGGCCTCGGCCAACCCCTCGAAAGGCCCGGTGACGAAGCCCCCGACCAGACCGATGATCCCGAGCGCCGCGATCGGCGCGATGAGCAGCCAGGAGACACGTCGCGGCTCGGCGCGGCGCTCCCCCAGAAAGATGCCGGACCAGAGACGCCAGGTGTAGGTCAGCGTCGTGGCCGCGGCCACGACGGCGAGGACGACGAAGAGCGGGCCACGTTCCAGGGCGGCGGCGAAGAAGAACTCGTCGGCGAAGAAGCCGATCGTGAGGGGGAGCGAGGTGAGCGTGGCCGCCGCCAGGCCGCTCGCCACGGCGAGCAGGGGCATAGGTTTTCGCAGTCCGCCGAGCCGGCTCAGGCGGTCCTCTCCAGTTGCCTCCGTGACCGTGCCGGCGGTAAGGAAGAGGGCGCTCTTGGCGATGGCGTGCGAGATCACGTAGAGCGCCGCCCCGCCCGCGCCGTACTCCCCGCCGAGGCCGTACATCGTCACCACGAACCCGTACTGGGCGATGGTCGAGTAGGCGAGCAGTTGCTTCAGAACATCCCGCGTCAGGGCCAGCACGCCGCCTACAGCCATCGAGAGGAGGCCGACGACGAGGAGGGTATCGAGCAGAAGCTCGCTCATCTGGAGGAGGGGGTAGACGCGCCCGATCAGGAGGACGCCTGCGGCCACCATCGCCGCCGAGTGCAGGTACGCCGAGACCGGCGTGGGCGCGGCCATCGCCCGCGGCAGCCAGAAGTGGAGGGGCACCTGGGCGCTCTTGGCGAGGCCGGCGACAGCGATGAGCAGGCCGGCGGCGTTGAGCAGCGGCCCTGGCCGGACTTTCTCCGCCAGTTCCGGGACGGAGAACGTCCCGTGGGCGGCGTTGAGGAGGAGCGCCCCGATCAGGAGCAGCACGGCAGTCACCCCGGTGACGAGCAGGGCCATAAGGGCCGAGGCCCGGGACTCCGCATCGTGGCGGTCGAAGCCGATCAGGTAGTAGGAAGCGACGGCCGTCAGATCCCAGAACACGAAGAGCAGGATGAGGTCCTGCGCCATCGCAAGCCCCACCATGGAGCCCATGAACAGGAGGACAAAGAAGTAGAAACCAACCCCGTCTGACGCCGGCCTCCCCTGGTGCTCCAGGTGCAGCGGCAGGTAGCGCGAGGAGTAGACGAGCACGGCGAAACCTATACCGGTCGCCAGCAGCGCGTAGAGCGCCGCGAGCCCGTCGAGCTCAAGGTGCAGCCGCAGGTCCCAGCTAGGCGCCCAAGCCGCGTCCACCGCGCCGCCGCCCGAGGTCCAGCCCCACAGCGTCGCGACGAAGGCGAGCGCGGCGAAGGCGGCCCCCACCGGAGCTGCAGAGCGGCCCCCGAACGTACCAGCGAGCAGGGCGGCGGGGGCCGCGAGAAGGGCGAAGAGCAAAGGCAGCAGCACGGGCAGCGTCATTACACCGATTTACCCCTCCCTCTTCGTTTCTAGAACGTGGCATTATCCCGTCGCGAACGCCAGGTTAACCCAGAATCTCCGTTTCGACTTTCGAGACCGACCGTCGATCGGCCCATACCTTCGGACGAAGGCATCAGGCCGCGCCCTTACAGACAGGTGCGAACTCCGGGCTTTTCGGCCGGCTCCGGGATCTACGGCCGTGAAACCTCCGCGCCCGGCTCAGGAACCCATCCTGTCGGGTCTGCACGCCGTGTCGTCGTACGGGTTCATTCCGTTCGCGGTTCGGCCATACGTCGGTCGTGGGTCGATTCACCGTGCAGCATGAGGATACGCTGCCTCCTGCTCACCCAGACCGCCCGCACCGGGATCAGGACGGACCTCAGACCTAGCCACCCGACCCGCATCCGCACGTACTCGAGCTCCGCGCCCGCGTTTACGAGGAGTTCCTCCACGCGGCCTATCCTCTGGTAGCGGGCGTCGAAGACTTCGTAGCCCACGTACTCTTCGGGCGCCGCGAACCGCCCGGTTGACTCCCTCGAATCTGCCGCCGTGCCGGACAAAACCGCACGCTCCTTCCTGTAGCACTCCTTGCTTCTCCTCGCCGGCTTCGGCCCCGCGAACGCGGGGACCGGTGCTCCGGAGTCAAACCACCGGGCCGGACGACGTAAACAGTATCGGCTTCCCGCTTATGAGACGCCTTTGACGGCGATGAGCGTTTTCACAGAAAGGTGCTTTCGACCCAAATCTCCACCCACGAGCGACGTCCCGTAGGAGGGCTGGAGGTTCTTGTGGGAAACCTCGTGGCCTTCCCATGAGCCTCTTGTCCGCGAATCCCTATGCTCTCCACGAAAGCCGGAATCCGCGAACCTGGCCGGCCCGACCCGCCGCCAACCCGCGGTTCCTGTGCAAACTCTCATGGTCTTCAAAGCCGCCTCCCAGATCCGTGGTCCAGACTAGAGAGGTTAGAGCGATCGTGCCTACTAGAACGGGAGGTTCGTACGCGGCTCGGCGGCTCAACGGGCGGGGCGATTCGGCTTGCGATGTTGGTCATCGCGACGTTCGCGCTGGCCGCTTGCGGCGAGGGCGGCGGAAGCGCCGGAAACGGGAACGAAACACCGGCGCCGGAGGAGCAAGCCACGCCAGCCGCGGGCGACGGAGGGGCACAGAACGATGCCGCGGACGTGGCCCAGAGCGGCCAGGACGAAGAGAACCGGGCGTACGAGCGCAGCTGGAAGATCGGGGACGGCGGAGAGGTCGAGGTACGCTTTGAGAACGGCGCGCTCGAGCTGCTGGACGCGCGGCCCAACAAAGATTGGGACGTCGCCGTGGAAGAGCGGTCTGCGAACGAGATCGAGGTCGGCTTCTCCCGCGGAGGCGAAGGGTGGAAGTTCGAGGCGGACGTGAAAGACGGCCGCCTGAAGGTCCAGACCCGGCAAGAGCTCCGGGACGCGGACGCCGGCACGTACCGCCTCGGCGACGCGGGCGCGGTCGAGGTCCGTCAAGAAGGCGGTGGGATCACGCTCGTCCAGACGCAATCCACCGGGGGATGGAGCGCCAACGTCGTCCAACAGGACGGCGAGGAGGCCGAGGTACGATTCGACCGCCGGGATGATCGGTGGACGCTCGAAGCGGAGATCGAAGACGGCCGGCTGGAGCTCGGCGTCATCCACAAGGTAACGGAGCCCGTCCGAGAATAGGCTGATCTCACGCAATAGGAGGCAACGTGAACGACACGAAGGATTTCGAAGAACGGCGCGCGCCACGACCAGTAAAGCGGTCCCTGAGCTTGGGGGCCGCGCTCCTGTTCGCGGCCGGTCCGCTCGTGGGCGTGGTGTTCGGGCAGATCCCCCTCGGGGTGCTGCTCTTCGCCCTCGGCGCCGTGCTCCTCGCGGTGCGGGGCTACCTCAACACGGGTGACAAAGCCGTGGCTGGAGCTTTGATCTTCGTCGCCGTCGTAGCCGTGGGCATACAGGTCATCGTCTATCTGCTCGGCCCGTAGCCACGCCGTTACCCGCCAACGATAAGTGAGCAATGGTTGCGGAACATCCTCTACGCCAGGAACGGGGAAGGGGCACGTGCCCCTTCCAGACTGTTCCCGCGGGCGAGGTCCTGTAGAAGTTCCGGACCGGAACTAAAGGAGTACGATCTCGAATACCACCACCTCGAGTAACCGCCGAAGGAGGTAACAACAATCGTGTCGACATCGCCCTTTCTCCCGGTCGAGTACTCGGACGGCTACCTACCGCTCAAGGATCACGGCCTGATCGGCGACGGCGCCACGGCCGCCCTGGTCGGGCGGGACGGCTCGATCCCCTGGCTCTGCGCCCCCCGCTTCGACTCCCCGCCGCTCTTCTGCGGCATCCTGGACAGGGAACGTGGCGGGACCTTCACCGTGGCCCCCGAGGATCTCGTGCAATCCCGGCAGTCTTACGAGCCAGACAGCGGGGTGCTCGTCACCGAGATGCGCGGCCGGTCCGGCGTGGTACGGGTTACCGACGCCCTCACCCTCCGCTCCGGCGCGGACCTGAACGAAGACGCCCCGGCGGCCCGCGCAGAGCTGCTGCGCTCGGTCGAAGTGCTCGGAGAGCCGGTGCGCCTGCGGGTGACGGTAGACCCCAGGGGCGGCGCCACGGCCGAAAGACGCGGAGACGGCATGAGGCTCCGCTGCGCCTCCCGGCCCGACCTTGACCTCCAGCTCCGGGCGACCGTACCGTTACGGGGTATGCGGACCACGCTGGACCTCGAGGCCGGCGACCGGCTCTCCTTGGTGCTGCGCTGGGGCGGCGGACACCACCGCCACCACCCCGCAGCGCCGGACGAGATCTTGCAAGCCACGCTCGACGTCTGGCGTCGCTGGATGCGGTGCTTCGACTACGAGGGTCCACGAGAGGAACTGGTGCGGCGCTCGGCGATCACCCTGAAGCTGCTCGACCACACGGAGAGCGGCGCCCTCGTGGCCGCTCCCACCTCCTCCTTGCCCGAGTGGATCGGCGGCGAGCGCAACTGGGACTACCGCTACGCCTGGATCCGGGACGCCGCCTTCTCCGTCTACGCCCTGAGGCGCATCGGCCTCACGAGCGAAGCCGCGGGCTTCCTCGGGTGGGTGCTCGATGCCGTCGAGCGCCACGGCCGCCCGAAGGTCCTCTACGACCTCGACGGCGAGAAACCACAACCCGAACGCGAGGATGAAAAGCTTGAAGGCTACCGCCGCTCGGCGCCCGTCAGGTGGGGCAACGGCGCCGACGAGCAGCGCCAGCACGACGTCTTCGGCGAGATCCTCGACTGCGCCTACCAGTGGGCTCGGGCGGCGAGGAGATCGACGCGGTGCTCTGGGAGAAGCTCCGCGAGCTCGTCGAGGCCGCCCGCCGGGAGTGGCGCGAGCCGGACCACGGCATCTGGGAGGTGCGCACAGCAGGCCGCCCGTTCACCTACTCGGCGGCCCTCTGCCAGGTCGCCCTCGACCGCGGGGCGAAGCTGGCCGAACGATTCGGGCTCTCCGCCGACGCGAAGGGTTGGCGGGTAGAGGCCGGGAAGATCCGACGGACGATCCTCGAGGAAGCCTGGGACCCCGGGCTGAACTCACTCAGCGAGCACCTCGGGGGCGGCGGCCTGGACGCGAGCGTCCTCGCCCTGCCGCTCCGGCGGGTGGTGCCCGCTGACCACCCGAAGATGGTCGCGACCGCCCGGGCCGTCGCCCACCGCCTGGGGGCCGGCGACGGGCTCCTCTATCGCTACCTGCCCGAAGAGTCGCCCGACGGCTTGTCCGGCCACGAGGGGGCCTTCCTGTTGTGCAGCTTCTGGCTCGTGGACAACCTCGCCCGCCAGGGGCGCCTCGAGGAGGCTTCGGATCTGTTCGATTCCCTGTGCGACCGGGCCAACCCTTTGGGCTTACTCCCGGAGCAGGTGGACCCTACGAACGGCGCCTTCCTGGGCAACTTCCCGCAGGCTTTCAGTCACATCGGCGTGATCTCCAGCGGCTTTAACCTGGCCCGTGAAATGGGGCGAAGGCGCCGCCCATGATACGGCGTATGCTCATCCTCGGGGCCACCGGGGACCGGGCTCCCCGCTACTTGCTCCCCGCCCTTGCCCGGCTGCGCGAGACGGGCAGGCTCCCGGAGGAGTTCGAGGTCTCCGGCCTCGCCCGCGGCGCCCGGGACACCGAAAGCTTCCGAGCCTTCGGTACCGTCCCGACCATCTTCGACGTCCCGCCGGCCGTTCTCCCGCGAGGACACCCCCGCAAGACCGCGCCCGACGGCGCCGCCACTGCAAGGACGACGGCTCGCCCGTGGGGAGGCCGACGGACCGCGCAAGCGGCGGCGGTCCGGACCCATCGGGACGGGGGACGCCAAGGGCCGACCGTAGACCGTCTGGCACCCGCGAGAGGACGAAGATCGGTACAGGGGCTGGTAAACGGGACCGCGGACCTCGTCCGCGGCACAAACCGGCGATCCTGTGAAAACGCTCATCTATCTCCAACGCGGCTCACATCCCGGAAAGGCATAACTGCACGAAAGAGGATCAGAAGGAGGTAGGGCCGTGCAGCAAACGCCGACGAGAAATGTGGAGAGCGAACACCCCATCGGACCGAGCCTGCGGGCCCAGCAGCGCTCGGTTGAAGAGATTAGGGAGAGGTTCGGCCAGGACGCGCGCATCGTCTCGATAAACGCGCCGCAGGTCCTGGCCCTCCTCGGGACGGAGAACCCGAACCCCTACCTCTTCACCACCGAAGACATAGACCGCCAGATCGCCGCCGACGTGCCGGGCGGGTTCGAGGGTTGGCTCCGGAGCCTCGAAGCTCACGACCCCGACGCCATAGCATTCTTCGCCGAAGCCCAGCGGCAGCAACCCACCTCCGGCATGACCGTGGAGCACGCGCGACAGCTAAACGACTGGCTAGACACCCGCTACCGCGTGGAGAAAATCGGAACATTCTACCTCTACGTAGAAGACCCGTCCTCCTGATGCTACGCCCCGTTTCGACGGTCCCCTGCTCTCGCCTCCCCTCACGCCATGAGAGCCTTCATAGGGTGCGTCGGTGCCTGACGCGCCGGCACCCGTTTCTGTGGAAACTCTCATTGTCCCCACACGCCGGTCCCACGCCCACGGTCCAGACTGGAGCCTACAGAGAAACAGAGGAGGTCTGGCGAATATGCACGACCTTATGTACGTCCAGCTCGGCAGGCAACGCCGGGAGGAGTTGATGCGCGAGGCGGAGATGGACCGTCTCGTAAGGGAAGCGCGCGGTGACCGCGAGAAGCGCTCCGACCACCGCCGCCCGTCGGAGCCGGTCCGGGTAGCAGGCGAGACCCGGCGGTCGTTTCCCCGGGGGCCCGGGGGTCGGGAAGAGCGCGGGGCGGAAAGGAGCCCGTCGTGAACTGGTCCGCGTCCAGACTGTTCTGGCTGATCTCGAAGACCGATGCCGGGTCGAGCGGCGCCCTGACCGCCGAACTTGCCGGGGGAGAGAAGGCGCTGCCGGTCTTCAGCTTCGAAGACGAGGCCGGGATGTTCCTCGGCCTCGGGACACTGCGCGGCGGCTGGCGGGTGAGGGAGACGACTACGGGTGAGCTCGTATCGATCCTCCTTGGGCCCCACGCCGACGTCGAATGGGTCTTGCTGGATCCCCTGCCGGACCTCGACGGCAGGGAGGCGGCGGAGCTCTTCGGCATGCCGCGGAAGGCTTTCGTGGAGCATCAGCTGGGCCGGCAGGCGCGCCGGAAGCTACCCGGAGAGAGCGTCGTCAGGCCTACGGAGCGCTCCACCCGGGCGGCGGTCCGGCGGTAGAGTAGGTCCTGGAAGCGGTGGTTGGCCCGCTCCTTTTAGGAGCGGCGGCAGGCTTCTGGGCACAGTATCGGAAAGAGGTTCGTTCGGTTTTCGCAGGAGGTAGAGGCAATGAACGGGAAGAAGCTTCTCATTTCGTTGGTGACTGTTCTGGTCCTGGCCGGTCTCGGTTTCCTCTGGTCTGGCGGACACGCTGCCGGTGAAGCGGCGGACGGCGCGGTCCTCCAATCGGCAGCGGGAGGGCGAGAGGAAGCCGCCGAAGAGGACGGGAACAGGGAGGTCGCGCTCGAGTTCGAGGGAGCCCGGGGGACGGGTTTCTCCGGGACGTGCGCCGTGGATGGCGAGGAGCGGACCTTCAAAGGAGAAGTTCCGGAGCGCCTGGAGTTCTCCCTCGACGGCGGGCGTCTGGAATGCGAGATCCAGAAAGAAGGCTCGGGCGGCCTGAAGTTGACCTTCACCGCCGGAGAGAACGCGCGCTCGGTCCAACAGATCAACACGCCGGGGAGCAAGGTGGAAATACTCTACGAGGACGGCAGCCTCTCCACCTCGACGCTCTCCTCCGGTGGGGCACGCTCTTACTCACAACAAACGACCGCATCAAGCTCGTCACAGTCGGTTGTCTCCTCCTCGCAGGTGGTGGGCTCCTTCTCCTCGACCAGCTCCAGGTAGGTGAGGGAAACCGTCGCTTGAAGGGCTCGCCCCAGATGGGCAATCGACGGGGACGTGTACCTGCCGGTCGGGGTCTGTCATTAGCGGGCAGAGCCGACTGTGCTCCGAGTCTTATCGGGGTTCTTTTCTGTGGAAACGCTCATGCCGATCAAAGCCCGATCCTATCCCACGAACCCATACTATTGATAGAAGCGAGAACAGCGAACGAAAGGAGTTGGAGATCGTGAGCCTCACATCGGCAAGCGAGGGACCCGTTCATCCCTTCGAAGCGCCGGAAGAGTATGCCGGATACCGGGTGCTGGACCCAGAGGGCAACGAGATCGGGAGCGTCAGGGAGCTCTTCAAGAGCGCGGACGAAGGCATCGAATACGTCGAGGTGGGCACGGGCTTTCTGGGCCTGCAGTCCGCCCTGATCCCCGTGAACCTCGTCGCGGTGGACGACGAGCAAGAAGCCCTCTTGCTGCGGTGAGTCTTTTGTCTACCGTCCGGGGCGGCGGATCTCGACGGGCCGCGGCCTGGCCCGAAGGGTCAACCCTTGGCGCGGCGGGGACCGGCTGCTCGCGGCAACGCGAGGCGAAACAAGGCCCCCCCTCCCTCGGCGTTCTCCGCGCCGAGGTCCCCCCCCTGCGCCCTGGCTAGCTCGCGAGCGATGGAGAGGCCGAGGCCCGTTCCGCCGCCGGCGCGGCTCCTGGCCTTGTCCACCCGGTAGAAGCGCTCAAAGACGCGGGGCAGGTGTTCGGAGGGTATGCCGGGTCCGGTGTCCCTGACTACCGTCTCGACGAGATCGTCCCGCAAGCGGGCGGCCACGGTGACGCCGCTCTCCGGCGGCGTGTGGGCTAGGGCGTTGTCGAGTAGCACGCCGAGGACCTGCCCCGTGCGGGCCGGGTCTCCGCGGACCATTAGCCCGTCCGGGGGCTCGTCGATCTCCAGGCGCAGGTCCCTTGAGGCGGACCGCTTCCCGAAGCGGTCTGTGGCGTCCAGGACCACGGGCACGAGGTCGAAGTCTTCCTCGTCAACGGGGAGCTTGCCGGCGTCGAGCCGGGCGGTTAGGAGCAGGTCGGAGAGGATGTTGCTCATCCTGTCGGTCTCGACGAGCACGTCGTCCGTGAGCTCCCTGTCGTCAGGGTCGTCCAGCCCGCGCCGCAACACCTCGGTGTCGGCCCGGATCAGGGTGAGCGGCGTCTTGAGCTCGTGGGAGGCGTCCGCGATAAACGCGCGCTGCCGCTCGAAGGCCTCCCGCACCGGCCTCCTGGCCCACCCGGCCATGTAGGCGCCGCCGATGGCGGCAAGGCCCAGGCCCCCGATCCCCAGCGGCAAGAGGACGAGGACGAGCTCGTTGACAGTGCTCCTGACCCTCTGTAAAGACCTGGCATACTGCATAACCCCGACCAGCTCGTCCGAGTCGTCGTACATGGGCATGCTCACCACCCGCGCGGCGCCGTCCTTGCCCCGAACCGTGTCCGGGACGATCTCTTCTTTCTGAAGGGTTTCTTCGAACAGATCCTCATCTGGGAGGCCGAGGGATCTGGTTGTCCAGTTCCTGTCCATGACGTCGCCGTCTGGTTCGAGGGCTATCCAGCCAAACTCGTCGGAGTTCGTGGCCAGTACCTCGCTCTCGCCGCCCTCCAGGAGGTTCTTCGTCGTGTTCCTGGCCTCCTGGGTGAGGAGTTCGTCCTGCTGGATGACGAGCGCCCTCGAAAAGCCGAACACGGCCACGAGTCCCAGAAAGAGGAACATGAGCGCGAAGACGCCCACGTAGCCGCTCGTGAGCCGGACGCGGGCGCGGTTCTCGTTCAACGCCCCGGCCGGGGATCGAAGGTGTAGCCCGAGCCGCGCACCGTGCGTATGCGGGAAGGTTCCCCCTCCCTGTCGAGCTTCTTGCGCAGGTAGGAGACGTAGAGGTCCACGACGTTGGTGTAGACGTCGGCGGAGCCGCTCCACACGGTGTCGAGCAGGACCGAACGGGTGAAGACCTGCCCTGGGCGCCTGAGCAGCGTGGCGAGGAGGGCGAACTCCCTCGCGCTCAGGTCCACCCGCTCGCCGGCGCGCCAGACGACGTGCCGGTGCGGGTCGAGCGACACGTCGCCTGCGGCCAGGACCGGGTCGGATTGCTTCCCATCGCGCGGCCACCGCGAGAGGGCCCGCACCCTGGCGAGCAGCTCCGGGAAGGCGAAAGGCTTGGGCAGGTAGTCGTCGGCGCCGGCGTCCAGGCCCTCGACGCGGTCCTCGATCTGGGTGCGGGCCGTCAGCATCAGGACCGGCACGCTCATCTCCGCCGCGCGCAACCGGCGGATCACCTCGACGCCGTCGAGGTCAGGGAGCATCCAGTCCACGATTAGGAGGCCGAAGTCTTCGGCCAGGGCCAAAGCCAGGCCGGTCCTACCGCTCTCCGCCGTCTCAGGGAGATAGCCCTCTTCCTTGAGCACCCGCAAGATCAGGCGCGCAAGCCGCACCTCATCTTCGATTACGAGTATCCGCATCATCTCCGCCGTCCCATGGCACTCATTCTACTAACCTTCCACGGTCGCCTGGCCTTTCTGTGGAAACTCTCATGATCCGCAAAGACCGTTCTCATGCCCGGAGATCAGAATAAGGATCGAAAAGATGAAGCTTCGGAGATCGAGAGGAGAAAGATGGGACTCGTATCCTGGGTTGTGGTCGGGCTCATAGCCGGGCTCCTGGCACGGTGGATAGTGCCGGGCTCGGGACCCGGCGGCCTCGTCGTAACCACGATCCTGGGAATGGCCGGCGCCTCGATCGGGGGCTTTCTGGCCGGGCTCATCGGCGGCACGGGCGCGACGGGGTTCAACGTCTGGTCTATCGTCGTCGCCACGTTCGGGGCCGTTGTGCTGCTCTTCCTCTACAACCTGGTCAACCGCCAGACCGCGTGAGCGACGCCCGGGCAGTCAAGGTGAGACATATCCGAAAAGAGAACCGTAACCGGAGGAAATAGTCATGGGTTACGAGATAGTCGCGGGCCTGTTGTGCGTCATGTGGGCGGCTTTCTACACCGCGCGTCGCCCTCGCCCCGCTGCCGTATCACCCACGAGGTGCCGCGCCGCCCGCCGAAGGTAGGGCGACCCCGGAGAAAGTTTACGTGAAAGATTTTCCGACCACCGTCGTGCTGGCCACGAACGGTTCGGAGAACACGGCTTCATCCGGTCGGGCTACCGCCGACCTCTGCAGAAGACCGGCTCCGGGCTGCATCTGGTTCGAGTCGTTCGTGGGAAAGCAACCGCAGAGATGCATGGCGGTTGCCGGACGAGCAGGTGGCAAGGGTCGAAAGCGTAACAGGCGCTGCCGGCACGACGCATTCGAGGGAAGGTCACCCGGCGGAGGAGATCACAAACCTACCTGGCCGAAGACGAGGTACGGCGGGAGCAAGACGACCTCTCAAAGAGGACGAACGATCTGAAGGAAGCGCTGGGCAACCGGCTCGAGATCCGGCCCCCGGAATACGATGCGGCTACCGCGGTCTTGTAAGCCGCCCGGCAAGATGAAGAGAGTGGCACCCTTGTAGCCGTGTGAAGCAAGAGGCTGGAGACCATGCAGCGAGCGTGGCTCGGCAGCGTCTCTACCAGAGTGAGAACGGAGGCGGACAATCCGGTTCTCATCTGCCCACCCGCGGAACGCGAAGATCGAGAAAGAATAGAGCCTGTTGTGATCTTGGGGTTGGTACCGTCGCTAGCTGCTGTCCCATTCGCCGTCAATCGCCTAGAGGATCAGGATCTCCGCCCGGATCTCGCCGTCTTCCGCGTGGAGCAGCCCGAACGTGTGATCCGGCTGCCGCCGCCTGTCCGTCGGACTGCCGGGGTTGAAAAGCATCAGCCCGCCTTCATCATCCAGCCAGGGGACGTGCGAGTGCCCGAACACGACGACGCGGGCCCCCGGGAACCGGCGCCTCATCCTGTTCCGGCGCCCCTTCTTCGGGCCCGAGTCGTGGATCATGGCGGCAGTGACGCCCCCGACCTCGAACTCCAGCGTCTCGGGCAATCGCACGTCCCACCCGTCCACGTTCCCCTTCACGGCACGCACCGGCGCGTAGTGTTCCAGCTCGTAAAGCACGTCCTCCACCAGGAGATCCCCGGCGTGCAAGATCAGATCAGCCGATTCGAGATGCGGCGTCAGCCCCTCCGGCAACCCTTTCGCCCGACGAGGAATATGCGTGTCGGCGAGCACTACAGCGAGTAGGCTCAAGTTAGCGAACGCACGCAACTAACCGTCAAGAATGGGAGGTCGCGTTGACGGACGTTTTCCGGTAGTTGTCCTTTCTCTGTGTCCCTTCTCGGACTCGTTCAGGAGCTCGAACCACTCCTGTTTCTCGGCTTTTCTCGCACGTGGAGTATGCTCGTTTGCCAGATGCCAGATGATTTTTTCGATAGACAAGCGACTCGTTGGAAGGTGCAATAAAGGGAAGTTCTTAACCTTCTCAATTTGCGTGTAGTCTCTTGGCTCCGCATTCACGTGTAGGTGACCAGCCGGGTACCTGGCTTTCGGGTCTTGAGGCTCCGTTTCGTACTCGTACCGAAGAATCCAGTCTGGATCGTCCGGAGAAGTTGCGGAGTATTCATAACTGTAACTGAGGGTGGTTGTCTTATTTATGTTGCGTTCTGTCCCCGGATCGTCGAGCACGCGCACCCGATGCTCGAACCGAAGGAAGCCGCCGTTCTTTAACTCGATAGGCTCAATGGTGGGAAGCTTGTCCCTGTCTGGAGCGTAGTTGCCGATCAACCAGTCGGGAGCTTCTTTATCCCTTATTTTCTGACCTTGTAGCTTGATCGGCTTTGCGCTAATGGTCTTTTCGAGTAGCGTGCCGAAGTGATCAGCAAGCCCCTGAACAGACAACCTCTGCCGATTATCGTCGACCAGTTGCGGTCCTAAGAATAGGTCTTCAAGAGTCCGGCCAATCTGGCGGCTCTAACCAGATGAGCTTCCGTAAACGACAATAGCTCCCCGTTGGGGCGCGAATGTCTCTTGATGAAAGTATCTAGATCCATGCCCAGGTCGCTATTTACTGAGTGCTCCAGTCTCCGGACAAACTCTTCCGTAGAGTACTCGTATATATCTTTCGTCTGCTGCATACTGATCTTTGACCTCCTGATGTCAAGATACCACAACCCGCCAAAGTCACCACCTCCAGACAGTACCTTCAGGCCGCCGTCCACCCGCCGTCCACCGT
>Ga0136617_10002157_pt1 | contig 17604 bp, 16 predicted proteins | sample AntDrymUQ3222106_2_FD_129672 | JGI IMG/M metagenome (GOLD analysis project Ga0136617, IMG submission 129672) | Polar desert sand microbial communities from Dry Valleys, Antarctica - metaG UQ322 (21.06) | ecosystem: Environmental > Terrestrial > Soil > Desert | place: Antarctica: Dry Valley... | reverse complement strand
TCGCTTCGCTCGATGCTCACTTGACCAGCCCTCATCTCGCTCCGCGCCTCGCTTCGCTCGATGCTCACTTGACCAGCCCTCATCTCGCTCCGCGCCTCGCTTCGCTCGATGCTCACTTGACCATCCGTCCTGACGCTCTGCGGCCCGCTCGACAGCCGTGCCCGTAGGGTGCCGGGATGGACTTCGCGCCCAGTTCAGCGGCGGCTCAGCATCTCGAGCACCTGCAGGCATTCATGGACGAACGAGTCGTGCCTGCCGAAGCGGTGTACGCCGAACAACGAGCCGCGTTGCTGCGCGACGGCCGTGACCATGACCTGCCCGGCGTCGTGGAGGAGCTCAAGTCCGAAGCCCGCGCTCGCGGCTTGTGGAACCTGTTCCTGCCGGCTGTCTCCGGCTTGTCTAATGTGGACTACGCACCACTGGCCGAGCTGACCGGTTGGTCCATCGACATCGCGCCGGAGGCGATCAACTGCGCCGCACCCGACACCGGCAACATGGAGTTGCTGCACGAGTTCGGCACGGCTGAGCAGAAGCAACGCTGGTTGCAGCCGCTGCTCGACGGCGAGATCCGATCGGCGTTCGCGATGACCGAGCCGGCAGTTGCTTCCTCGGACGCGACAAACATCGCCACCTCGATCCGGCGCGACGGCGACTCGTACGTGATCAACGGCCACAAGTGGTGGATCACCGGTGCCGCCGACCCACGGTGTGCCGTACTGATCCTCATGGGCAAGACCGACCCCCAGGCAGCCACGCACGAGCAGCAGTCGATGGTCATCGTGCCGATGGACATCCCTGGCATGAAAGTGATTCGGGCGTTGCCGGTCTTCGGCTACTCCGACCAGCATGGTCACTGTGAGATCCGCTGCACCGATGTGCGCGTTCCGGTGACCAACCTCATCGGCACGGAGGGTGGCGGCTTCGCCATGGCGCAGGCCCGTCTCGGGCCGGGTCGAATCCATCACTGCATGCGCGCCATCGGCATGGCCGAGCGCGCGCTGCGGCTGATGTGCGAGCGCGCCAGGTCGAGGGAGGCGTTCGGCCAGCCGCTGTCGGCTCAAGGCGTCGTACGCCAGCAGGTCGCCGAGTCACGCATGGAGATCGAGCAGGCACGGCTGCTGGTGCTCAAGACCGCCTGGCTGATCGACCGGTTCGGCGCCAAGGCGGCGCGGACCGAGATCGCTGCCATCAAGGTGGTTGCCCCCCGGGTGGCGCTCGCAGTGCTGGACCGGGCCATCCAGGTACACGGCGCCGCCGGCGTCAGCGACGACTACCCGCTGGCCCGGATGTGGGCCGCGCTGCGCACCCTGCGGATTGCCGACGGCCCGGACGAGGTGCACGTGCGCTCTGTCGCTCGCGCGGAGTTCGACCGATGTAATTCAGCCTAGCCTAGCCTGCCGCTCGGCGGCGGCCGCCTGACACTGCTGGCACAGCCACTCCGGCCTGCTCAGCGGCAAGCTGACTCAGGGCGCGACGTAACGGTGAGCTCGGGGCCGCGTCGGCAAGGGCTCGGCCTGCCCCGAGCGCTCGGTCGAGGGCAGCGCGGTCGTAGGGAAGATAGACGGCGTCGCGGATGCCGCCATGCCGGAGCAACGCCGCTGCCGCCTCGGCGTGCGGATCCCCGGGGGTGATCCCCCGGCGCAGCTTGTTGACAACGACGCGCAGCCGCCCGCCAGGTGAGAGCTCGCGCAGATCGGACAAGCCGCGAACCAGCCGGTGCAACCCGACCGGGTCGGCAGCACCGACCGCCAGCACGGTGTCGGCGGCCTCGAGAGCGCCGATCGTCGCGGCGTTGCGCCGAGGCGCGACGGTGTCGTACACGATCTCTTCGTCCTGTTCGAGCGAGAAGCCGCAGTCGATGACAACCAGGGCTGCGACCTGCCGGCACAGGTCGAGCACCGAAGCGATTGCTTCGCCGGACAGCTCCGGCCACCTATCGGCACGAGCGATGCCGGTGAGGACGCGTAACCAGGAACTGGTCGTGCGGGCCAGGCCGGTCAATGCGGCGAGGTCGAGCCGGCCAGTGCCTGCGAGACGGGCCGCAGCAGCCAGGCCCGGGGCCTCGTCAAGGAAGCCGAGGACCTGAGCGACACAACCTCCGTAGGTGTCGGCATCGACGAGCAAGGTGGGCACGCCGAGTCGGGATGCCTCGTCGGCCAGCCCGACAGCCACCATGGTCCGCCCCGGCGCACCGGTCGGTCCCCAGACGGCGACGATGCGGCCTGCGCCGACGGGGAGCTCAGCCGGCATGGGTGGGCCGCCAAGCCAGCCCAGCGCCGAGCCAGGATCGGCCAACCCACCAGGTAGAGACTCCTGACTGGATGACTGGACCGCACTGACGGCCGCCTGCAAGGCCACGGCGATCGCCATGAGTCCGGCATCGCTGGGCAGCACCACAAGCACACCGAGTTGGCGCAGCCGGCGCTCCGCGTCTTCATCGCCAGGCTCGACCAGCCCGACGATGGCGACTCCGGCCGCCTCGAGTCGGCCGAGCGCCTCCCGATCCAGCCGCCGCAGATCGGCCGAGAGCACCACGGCCTCTGCGGTCCTGGTCGCGGCAGCGGCGAGCAGATCGGCCACGTCGACGCACCGGCGCACGACCGTGACGCCGTGCTCGGTGTCCTCGAGCCCCGCGACGAGGTCCGCCTCCCACGAGGCATCGGTGACCGCGGTCAGGATGGATAGCGTCATCGGGATCTCACCTGGGCGAGGGGCTGGGGGTCGGCGGCGGCGATGCGCCCTGCGGCGGGGCCGTCTCGGGGGCTGGATCAGAACCGGGCGTGGGTGCGGGGCCGGTCACAACGACGATGTCGATCTCAGCTGTACGGATTGCCGCCACGACGCGCTTGACCGATTCCACCGGCACACGGATCAGGACCGCATACTCGGCGCCGCTGCCCGACAGCCCGGATCGGGGCAGCCGCACCGCCTGAACCGGTACGCCGGCGAGCACGCGTTCGGTGGTGCTAGTCGCGTTGCCGGTGGTCGACTTTGTCGTGGCAAACACATCGATGAGCTGACCGCGGCGCAGCGAATCCGGCGCGTGCAGGAGTGGTACCGGCAGGCTGATCACCCGCCCGGCGGGCGCACTGGTCAACGCCGCGCGCGGCAACAACTCACCCGCCCCCACCGGCCGAGTCAAAGTGCGACCGGTGAGCGCTGCGGTGGCACGTACGTAACGGTCGGCGTCGCTAAGCAGTCGTACTCGTACCGGACGCAGGTCGTCGCCGGCGAGCGTGGTCCCGGCTGCGAGATCGCGGCTGACGGCCCATACCTGCACCGACGCGTCCGCGGCTGACACGACACGGGCGCCGAGAACGACCGAAACCAGCACGAGGACGATCCCCACGATCACCCGCAGGTCCAGCCAGGACGTCTGCCTGATGCGTCGGGCCGGGGGTGAGGCACCTGCTGCCGTCACCGCGAGTGGTCCGGCCGCCGGCCCCGAGGGGTGCGTCGTTCGTTCGGCCATCTCGACACTTTCCCCCTCTCGCTTCTCGCTTAGCGACGTTTCAGGCCCGCTCGAGCGGGTCTTGCTCCGACAGATGGCACGTATGGTGCCGTATCCGGCGCTTTCCTGGTTAATTGACTGTCCACAGGCTCGTCGGGATGTGGATGGAGCTCACCAAGGCGGGCCGTGAGCTGGCACACTGGGAAGCCATCACGGGTTACCGGAGGAGAACGGCCCCAAACATGGCACAACCCCGCTTCCTGCAGCTTTCCGACGTTGCTGAGATCCTCAACATCTCAGCCGCTCAGACCTATGCGCTGGTCCGCAACGGAGACCTGCCGGCCGTCAAGATCGGCGGGCGGGGCCAGTGGCGGGTCGAGCAGGCGCAGCTCGAGCAGTACATCGAGCGGCTCTACGACCAGACCCGGCGTTTCGTTGCCGATCACCCGCTCGGCAAGGACAGCGACAGCGAGGCGCGAAGCTAGATGAGGGTCTAGCCGTCAGGGAAACAGCCGGCTCAACCGGCCCGCACTACGCCGATCGCGGCGATCGGGACGGTCAGCACCTGGCGGACTGAGCCCTTGCGCCGGGGTTCGCCCGGCCGGTGCTCGGCGATCTCGACGAAGTCCGCGCCGATCCGGTCCAGCGTGCCCGACACCACGATGCGGTCGACTGTCGTGAGCACCACCTCGGCCCGGTCGCGCGCGAGCCGGCGCAATGCATGCCGCAGATCAAGCGCCGCGGCAACCCTGCCCTCACTGCCCGGAGCGGCCGAAACAGCGCCCAGGCCGGCGACCGTTCTGACGTGGGCCAGCGGCACCAGAGCTGAGCCGTTGGTTTCGGCAACCAGCAACCAATCGCTGCCCATGTCGCTGAGCCGCCCGGCAACCAGGATCTCCGCCGGCAACACGAGACGTACGTAGTGATCGAGCGCCGGGCGCAGTCGATCGACTAGGCGCAGCGCCGCGTACTCCCGGCGGGTGCGATCGGCCACCTCGCTGCGTAGGTCCGCAGCCGCGGCCGCCGAGAACTCGCCCTCGAGGTCGGCGAACAGCGCCTCCCACCGGTCGCCCGTCATGCCAGACACACCCCGTTTCGCACGTATTCCACCACACCGTACACATCTCCAGCCTATCTAGCCTTGACTGGCATCAAACGTCGGTGTATGAATGCAAACATAAGTAAACGCATGCTAGGAGCCTCAAGTGCATTCAGGTCTGGTTCGGACGGCGTTGGTTGGAGGCGGCGTTGCCGTCGCCGCCCGGGCGCTTGCCTGGCTGACCCCCGGGCCGGTTGAGTTGGCAGCGACCCTGCGGCACCCGCAGGACGCCGCGCTGAGCGCTGGCATCGACGCGCTGACGCTGGCCGTCGCGACCGCGGGCTGCTGGCTGGCGCTGATCTGGCTAGTTATTGCCCTGACGGCAAGTGCCGCGGCTGCCCTTCCTGGCCGATACGGTCAGTTGGCAGACCGAGTTGTCGCGGTGACCGTGCCTGCGACCGCACGGCGGTTGCTCGCCATCGCCCTGGGGCTCACGGTGGCCACTGCGGCCAGTGCGGCGCCGGCCACGGCCGGTGTCCTGCCGCAGCAGCGACCGGCCGCGTCTCCTCTCGACCTGGACTGGCCGGTGGCTAGCGAACCATCGGCCCCCACACCCACACAGGCAACTCGCAAACCGTCCGCCGCCACCGGGGGCAACGACGGATCGAGCGCGCGCGGCGAAGTGGTCGTGCTCGACGGCGACAGTCTCTGGAGCATCGCCCAGCGGCACCTGCCACCCGGCGCCACCAACGCACAGATCGCGGCCGACTGGCCTCGGTGGTACAGCGCGAACCGCTCCGTCGTGGGTGCCGACCCCGATCTTCTGCTACCTGGTCAACGCCTCATCCCGCCAGCCGACCCTTCCGGAGGACAGCCATGACGCTAGCCGCGTTGGCCATTGCCCCTGCCTACCCCCGGGTACGCCCGGCCCCCGCACTCGAGCCGCCCTATGACGACGAGCCGGCGCCGCGGGCGCTACGGCTAGTCCCTGCGCATGTCGAGGAGTTGCTTCCGTTCGACCCGCCTGCGGCAGCACACCCGGCCGATGAAAAATTCGACCGTCAACCGACTCCACGAGCCGAGCTACCCGATCCCCGCGCGTGGGCCGGCCGGCTGATCCCGGCCGCCCTCGAGGCGATGGCCGGCCAGCGATCAGTCCAGCAACTCATCCCGTGGACCGACGATGTGGTGTACGCCCAGATCAGACGAGCCGTGCGGTACGGCACCACCCGCCCGGTCCCCTGCGTCCTCCGTTCGATCCACGTGAGCGAGCCGGCTGACGGTGTGGCGGAGATATGTGCCGTGGTGACGGGGTCAAACCGCACGCGGGCAGTCGCCGCCCGGCTCGAAGGCGCCGACGGCAAATGGCGCTGCACCGCCCTGCACCTGATCTGACGATGGCTGGTCGCTCCGACCTCGACCGCGGCGCGAGCGGCGACATTCCGCTCCGAGATCACCGTCCGGGGTCGCAGCACCCGCTTCCCCGCGGAGCAAACGGCCGCCGTTGACCCGAGCCGCTTGGCGAACGCGCTGGCTCTCACGTTGGCCCGGGATGCGCCAGGTCGACGCAGCGCTTCGGCTCGTACTCAGTTTGCAGAGCTGCCGGGAGGCTAGAGGTCCAGCACCCAGTTCTGACCGACGAGGTCGTGACCGAAGCTGTGGTGGCTGTCTGATTCCACGAGCCGGAACCCTGCGGCCTGGTAGATCCGTCGGGCAGAGACCAGCACGTCGTTGGTCCACAGCGTGATGCGCCGATAACCCGCGGCGCGAGCGAAGTCGACGCACGTGTCGACCAGGGCGCCGCCGACACCGCGGCCTCGTCCGTCGGGATGCACCAACAGAATTCGTAGCTTCGCGGTCGTCTCGTCGTCGGCCACGCAGAAGATGCAGCCCGCACGATTCCCGTCGATTTCGGCGATCCAGGCCGCCTCCCGCATGGGGTCGTGCTCGGCCGCATAGTCGGCGACAATCTGAGCGACGAGAGCCTCGAAGCTGTTATCCCAGCCGAATTCCGTGCTGTAGCCCTCCCCATGGGCCATCACAACCCAGCCCAGATCGCCCGGCTCGCCGAGCGGGCGAATGACCGGCCGCACCTGGTCCGTCTCGTTCATGCGCCCCCAAGGTCCGCCCGCTCCGCAACTGACACGACTGTTTCAGTGATGCCACACTAGCGGCATGGCTGGCGAGCATTCAATCCCCTCGGCACGAGAAACCGAACTACTCGACAAGGCCTACCAGTACGCCTTGGAACACGGGCTGGGTGATCTATCGCTCCGTCCGCTCGCTGCCGCCATCGGATCGAGCCCCCGCGTGCTGCTGTATCTGTTCGGCAGCAAGGACGGCCTGATCCGCGCGCTGCTGACCCGAGCCCGCGCCAGCGAGCTCTCCCTGCTCGAGCGGGCACCCCGCCCCCACGAAACCGATCCCAGCGGGATCGATGTCGCCGCTACCCAGGTCTGGTCCTGGCTGTCCGCCGCAGAGCATCGGGCGCTGCTGACACTGTGGGTCGAGGGCTACGGGCGCTCCCTGGTCGACCCCGCCGGCCCATGGGCCGGCTTCGCCCGCGCCACAGTCGAGGATTGGCTGACCCTGCTGGCCGCGGGCCAACCCGCCGAAGACCGTGATACGGCCGACGGCCAGGCGCGGCGCACGCTCGTGCTAGCGGTGCTGCGCGGCGCCTTGCTGGACCTGCTCGCTACCGGTGACGTCGAGCGAACCACCGCCGCGGTGCACCAGCAGCTTGCGGCCCTGCGGTCACGCTGACACTCACGCCGACGTGGGAGCTCCATGGCAACGCTTGTACTTCTTGCCCGACCCGCACGGGCACGGCGCATTACGCGACGGCTCGCTGCCGACGGCCTGACCGGGTGCTACCTGACGCTCGCCGGCGGCGAGGGCCGAGCGGGGACCGACCGGCTGCGTGCCGTCGCTGCGGACCGCTCCAGCAGTCGGATCGCCATCCACGCTCGGAGCGGTGTAAAGCAGGTTCGTCGGGCGCGGCGGGGGTTCCAAACCCTTGGCGTGCAATTCGGGGACGCTCGCCGCATTCACGATCTCCTCGGCGGCACTGGCGATGGTTGTCGACTCCCCCGCGGAATCGTCGGCTTCGTCCACTGCCGGCTCTTCAACCTCGATCTCGATGTGGAACAGGAACCCGACAGACTCCTCCTTGATCCCCTCCATCATCGAGGCGAACAGGTCGAAGCCCTCGCGCTTGTACTCGACCAGCGGATCGCGCTGGGCGTAGGCACGCAGGCCGATGCCCTCTTGCAGGTAGTCCATCTCGTAGAGGTGCTCGCGCCACTTGCGGTCGACCACCGACAGCAGCACGCGGCGTTCGAGCTCGCGAAGGACCTCCGGACCGAGCTCTTCTTCTCGCTGGTCGTAGGCTGTGTGCGCGTCAGCCCGCAGCCGCTCGTCAAGGAACTCGCCGGACAGCGCTGTGCGATCTCCGCCCGCCTCGGCCTCCAGATCCTCAACGGTGACGCTGATGGGATAGAGCTGACCCAGGGCCGTCCACAGCTGGCCGAGATCCCAGTCTTCGGCGTAGCCCTCGGATGTCGCGCCGAGCACGTAGGCGCTCACCACATCATCGATCATGTTGCGGATCTGATCGGTGATGTTCTCACCGGCGAGGACCTTGCGGCGCTCCTCGTAGACGACGGTGCGCTGGAGGTTGAGCACCTCGTCGTACTTCAAGACGTTCTTACGGATCTCGGCGTTCTGCTGCTCGACCTGGGTCTGGGCCGACCGGATCGAGCGGGTGACGATCTTAGACTCGATCGGGATCTCGTCGGGGATGTTGAGCCGATCCATGATCGACTCGACGGCCGTGGCATTGAACCGTTGCATCAGTTCGTCGCCGAGCGAGAGATAGAAGCGGGACTCCCCCGGGTCGCCTTGCCGGCCGGATCGGCCGCGCAACTGGTTGTCGATCCGGCGCGACTCGTGCCGCTCGGTGCCCAGGACATACATGCCGCCGGCGTTGATCACCTCCCCGCCCTCAGCATCGACCGCGGCCTCGGCCTTCTCCAGCGCGGCCGGCCATGCGGCTTCGTACCCCTCGGGGTCGTCGACAGGCGACAGGCCGCGGGCACGCAACTCAGCAGCGGCCAGGAACTCCGCGTTACCGCCGAGCATGATGTCGGTGCCCCGGCCAGCCATGTTGGTGGCCACGGTGACCGCGCCCTTACGCCCGGCCTGGGCAACGATCGCGGCTTCCTTGTCGTGCTGCTTGGCGTTGAGCACCTCGTGCGGCACGCCTCGGCGCAACAGCATGCCAGAGAGGACTTCCGATTTTTCTACGCTGACGGTGCCCACCAGCACCGGCTGACCCTGCTCCACCCGCTCGGCGATGTCCTCGACGACGGCCTCGAACTTCGCCTTCTCGGTCTTGTAGACCACGTCGGCCTTGTCCATCCGGATCATCGGCCGGTGGGTCGGGATCGGCACCACACCGACTTGGTAGGTCTTCTGGAACTCCGCCGCCTCCGTCATGGCCGTACCGGTCATGCCCGCGAGCTTTTCGTAGAGACGGAAATAGTTCTGCAAGGTGATCGTGGCCAGCGTTTGATTCTCGTCCTTGATCTTCACGCCCTCTTTGGCCTCGATCGCCTGGTGCATACCCTCGTTGTAGCGGCGGCCGTGCAGCACCCGTCCGGTGAACTCGTCGACGATCAGGACCTCGCCGTCGACCACGATGTAGTCGCGGTCGCGCTTGTAGATCTCCTTCGCCTTGATCGCGTTGTTCAGGTAGCCGACCAGCGGGGTGTTGACCGCTTCGTACAGGTTGTCTATGCCGAGTTGGTCCTCGACCTTCTCGACACCGGGCTCGGTGATGCCGACGGTCCGCTTGCCCTCGTCGACTTCATAGTCCTCATCGCGCTTGAGCTTGGGGAGGATGCGGGCGAACTCTTGGTACCACCGCGCGCTTTGCTCGGCCGGGCCGCTGATGATCAGCGGGGTTCGGGCCTCGTCGATGAGGATGGAGTCGACCTCATCGACGATCGCGAAGAAGTGCCCCCGCTGGACCAGCTCCTCGTGGCTCCACGCCATGTTGTCGCGCAGATAGTCGAAGCCGAACTCGTTGTTGGTGCCGTAGGTGATGTCGCAGGCGTACGCCGCCCGATGCATCTCTGCGGGCTGGTTGGCAACGATGTTGCCGACCTCGAGCCCGAGGAAGCGGTGCACCCGGCCCATCCACTCGGCGTCGCGCTGCGCGAGGTAGTCGTTGACCGTGATGATGTGCACGCCGTCGCCGGCCAGCGCGTTGAGATACGCCGGCAGGGTGCCGACCAGCGTTTTGCCCTCACCCGTCTTCATCTCCGCGATGTTGCCCAGGTGCAGCGCCGCACCACCCATGAGCTGGACATCGAAGTGGCGCTGACCCAGCGTGCGCTTGGCGGCCTCGCGCACCGATGCAAACGCCTCAGGGAGCAGGTCATCCAGGATCAGCCCGTCGGCCAGCCGCTCCTTGTATTTGTCGGTGAGCTCCCGCAACTCGGCGTCGGTGAGGTCGACATAGTCGTCCTCAATGGAGTTGACGGCATTCGCGTACGCCTTGAGCCGCCGCAGGATCTTGCCCTCGCCCGCACGCAGGAGTCGTTCGAGTACCACGAAGAGGTCAGCTCCCTATCGATGTCCCAGCCAGGTGTTGCGCCTTCATCGTATTCGCCCTGAGAACCTTTGGGATCGCCACTGGGTTCCCGGCACAGTTCCCGGCTGACTCGGCGGCATGGATCAGGTTGAGATCACCGCCGGTCGGTTGCACCTACGCCCTCCGGTCCTCGGCGATTGGCCAGATATCCACACTGCCAGACTGTCATCTCGCTGCGCTCGATGCTCACTCGACCAGCCATCATCTCGCTCCGCGCCTCGCTTCGCTCGATGCTCACTCGACCACCGGGACCCCGAAATCCAGCAATGGACCAGCGTGCCGTCGCCCTACAGCGAAGGTGACGCCCAGTCCTTCGTAGCCGACTTCGCGCCGGTGAGCTGGCGTACGGGCCGGCGCGCGACCTTCGCGGTGTGCGACGCCACTTCCGGCCAGCTGCTCGCTATGTGCGACCTGGGCCACCTCGGGATCACCAGGGCATCGGTCACGTGGGCTTCTGGTGCGCTCCGTGGGCCCGCGGCCAGGGCGCTACCACGGCGGCGGCCGAGGCAGTGTGCCGCTGGGGCTTCGCCGAGCTCGGGCTGGCCCGGATCGAGTGGTACGCCCAGGCGGGCAACCTCGCGTCGCGAAGGGTTGCCGAGAAGGTGGGGTTCAGTTACGAAGGTCAGCTGCGCGGCCGGCTCGTCCATGGGGGCAAACGGGTCGACAGCCTGGGTCGGCGGCCTGCTAGCGGCCGACCTCAGTTGATCTCGAGCAGCTTTTCTCGCACGGCGTAGACCACGGCCTCCATGCGCGAATGCAGCTGGAGCTTCTCCAATATGTTGCGGACGTGGTTCTTGACGGTGTTCTCGCTGATGAACAGCTCTTTGGCAATGTCGCGGTTGTTCAGCCCACGGGCGACCAGCCGGAGCACCTCCATCTCGCGGTCGGTCAACCGGGGGGTAGGAACCTGCTCCTTTTCGTCAGTACGTTTGACCATCGTCGCGAACTCGGTGAGCAGCTTGGAGGCCATCGACGGGCTGATCAGCGACTGGCCGTTCTGCACGGCGCGGATCGCCGACGCAACCTCCTCGATGGAGATCTCCTTGAGCAGGTAGCCGGTGGCTCCTGCCTTGATCGCTTCGTACAGGTCGGCTTCCTCATCACTGATCGTCAACATGATGATCTTGGCCGACGGCACTGCATCCTTGATCGCCCGGCAGGCCTCGATGCCACTGCCCTTGGGCATCCGGACGTCCATCAGCACGATGTCGGGCGCTGTCTCGATGGCCTTCTGGACGGCCTGGCCACCGTCGCCGGCCTCACCGACCACCTCGATGTCAGGCTCCTGCTCGAGCACCATCTCCAAGCCACGCCGGAACAATGCGTGGTCATCGACCACGAGGACGCGGATCGGCTCGAGCGCACTTCGGGGCGCTGCCGTATCGGTCACCGATCTGCCCCCACCTGGCTCGGCCGTACCTACCCTGGATTGTTATGGCGATCCTCTCATGTCAGGTGACGAGCCGGATCACCCCGTAGTCGTAGCCCTTGCGCCGATACACGACGCTCGGCGATCCGGTGTCAGAATCGGCAAACAGGAAAAAGTCGTGCCCAACGAGTTCCATCTCGAATAATGCCTGGTCTATCGACATCGGCGCGGCCGGATGTTCCTTCTCACGCACCACCCGGCCGGGTTTGTGGTCATCGGCCTCGGGCTCCGCTGTGAGGGTCCCCGCAGTCACGGACTCGCTTGCCGGTCCGTCGCCATCGGGCGTGATCGCCGTCGCCGCGGCCACCGACCTGGGCGTGCGGGCGCCATGGTGCACTCGCCGCCGATCGGCCGATCGGCGCAGCCTGTTCTCCAGCTTGGTCATCGCCGTATCGAAGGCCGCATAGAACGTCTCGGCACAAGCCTCGGAGCGGATCACCGGACCCCTGGACTTGCAGGTGATCTCCACCCGCTGGCAGGACGCGGCCTGCCGCGGATTGGGCTCGTGCAGCAATTCGACGTCGATCCGGATGAGCTTGTGGTCGTAGCGCTCCAGCCGACCCAGCTTGTCGGTCACTCGCTGGCGATAATGGCCGGGCACCTCGACGTTGCGCCCCGTGACGACGATATCCACGCTGAACCTCCCCAGGCCGGCTATCTGTACGTACGGCCGTCAACTCGTTCCGCTCGATGCTCACGCGCGAACCTCGTGGCTGATTCGACGCTAGCGCGCGCATGCCGCGAACCCAACCCCTCGGCGAGGAGTCGCTGCAACAACCGCTGCGGCAGTGACTGGATGACCTGCGGAGGCCAGCGCCCGAGCGGCCTCCGCCAGCGTCGCGCCGGTGGTGAGCAGATCGTCGACGACAACGAGAACAGGTGCGCGATGGCTGAGCGGGTCGCGGATGTGGGCCGTCATCGCACCGGACACGTTGGCCGCCCGGGCCGCGGCGGTGAGCCCAGCCGAGTCGCTGGTGGCCCGGCACAGTCGCAGAGCGGGCACGGCGCGGATATCGACCCCCGATCGGCGCAAGGCTCGGGCCGCTTCGAGCGCCAGCGCCTTGGTCGTGTCGGCACCGCGCTGCCGGATTGCCCGCCGCCGCGAGGGCACCGGGACAAGCAGCACCGGCCCAGCATCGACCGCGTCGACACCCGCCAGCACCGACCTGGCCAGCGCGCTGCCGAGTGGTCGGCGCAACTCCCGCCGGCCGCGCTCCTTATAGGCGATCAACGCCGCCCGCACGGCTCCGTCATACGGCGCCACGGCGTGACATCGGGGAAAGCCGCCGGGTGCTGGACGAGGAGCCACCCGCAGCGCGGGCTGGGCAATCAAGGCGGAGCATCGCGGGCACAGCGCCGGACCCGGCGCCGCACACCCGGCGCAGCGGGCCGGTAGCACCAGGTCGAGCAGGGCAGTGATGAGCACCCGCCGACCGTGACCCGAGCCGTCAACGGACGACAATCCCAGCCGGGCAACCTGTGGACGGCAGCAAACCGTCGTTCAGCCTGGGTAGAAGGGTGCGCTGCCGCGTGGCACCGCTTCGTACAACGGCGAGCCCCATCCTGACCTCGAGCGTTGCCAGATCTGCCCGCCCGCCTCGACCAGGTCCGGTTGGCCGGGCGCGGCGGCCAGATGCCGCCGGTCACCCGGTAGCCCGGTGGTCGTCCCTTCGGTCACTCTCGCGCCATCGACGTCGACGTCATGCGGCGCCGCCGCCGCTCCACCAAGACTGCCCAGCACCAGCATCTCCGCCTCACCGGACCAGGCGACGTCCATGACACCGGTCAACTCCGGCGCGACCCGCCGCAGGCCGGTGATACTCAACTGGCCGGGGCTCCGGCCGAGCACACCGACCAGAAGCTGGCCCTGCCCGGCCCGGCCCGCGATCACCGCCACCCGGACCCCATCGCGCGAGAGCACCAAGGCGGAAACCGGCCCGGCACGTTCGAGCCCGTTGGCCGGCACCAGTGCTGGGCGGCCGCCGATGGGCACCCGGATCACCTGGCGGCCGTTCGCGACCATGTACACGGCGGCCGATCCCGCCTCCCAGGAAGGCCGAGACAGGGTCCGGGCGGTGTACCTCGCGACCAGCGGATTGCCGATCGGCCCCGCGACCAACTCCATTCCCCCGCCGCGTCGCGGCCGGACTCCAGCCAACCGCTTCTCGTCAGCCGACATCGCAGCTGAGATCAGGCCCGCCCCGGCGGCTGCGGCCGGGCTGGTGGGGGCCTTTCCCCCGTATGCGCGCAGCGACCCTCCGGTCAGGAAGTACGAGGACACCTGAGGGCTCACCACCCGCGGGTCGTAGCCGTCGTAGGCATCGCGGTTGAGCAGGCCGTTGCCGTTCTGCACCCGCAGAGGGCGGCCGTCGGCGAGCAGCCGCAGCCCGCCGACCGAGAAGCGCTTGACCAGCGTCCAGACCAGTTGGGCAGCCAGCGCGGCCTGGTCCGAGCGCGAGGCAGCCAGCACGTCCGAGCTGAGGTCGACGACGAACACGTCGCCGTCCTTGATCACATTGGACCGCAGCCGGGTGTCCTGCGGGAACCCGGTACGTACCCCGGCGGAAAGCCAGTCAGAGGAACCGGCGAGCAACGCCTGAGCCATCCGGGTGGGCAGGGCCGCGGCTTTGACATCGAAGTACCGGCGGTCCGGTACGACAGTGCCGCCGTCCGGGCTGAGGAAGAACAGGTCGACCGCGCGATAGACCTGCCGAAAGTCCTCAGCGGGCAGCAGCACTCCGGCCGGGAGTTCGGTAATGCGCCACTCACCGCCGATCCGCCGCAGGGTGAAATCAACCACGAGCGGGTGGTCCTGGGGGACATATGCGCCATCTTTTCCGAGGATGGCCTCCTGCTGGCCGGTGAGGCGGACCCGGAACGTGTCGTTGGGTCCGGCGGTGGTCTTGAGGCCGGTGACGCTGATGATCCGGGTGGCTCGGTCATCGCGCCAGGAATCAGACGGCGAGGCGAGGTACGACCGGGCGATCGCGTGCCCGTCGGTGGTGCTCTTCACCGCCGACAGGAAGCCCCGGACGATCTCCTCGGGGCCGTCCCCCCGGCCGGGTCGTAGCGGTTGCAAGCGCACGTCGGGGAAGTCGTCGACGGCCACCGGCGGCACATCGCGGACACTCACAGCGTCGCCGCCCGTCGGCACCTTGGCGCAACTGGTCGTGAGCAGCGCCGCCGCCATGACAGCGACGACGGTCGGCCCGACCCGGCGGTGGTTAACCATGCGTGCCGCCCGAGGTGGGTGACCGCAGGACATCGGACGCGACTGGCTCGACGTCAGCCACTGCGAGCGGCAACGGTGATCCGCTCAGCCGGTGGCTGATTCTCAACGGCAGAGTGAGCCGGAACAGTGCTCCCCCGCCTGGAGTGCCCACGGCCTGCAACCAACCGCAGTGCAGCCGGGCGTCCTCGAGGCTGATGGACAGGCCCAGACCGGTCCCGCCGGTCTTGCGAGCTCGGGACGGATCCGCCCGCCAAAATCTGTCGAACACCATCGCCGCCTCGCCGCGCCGCAGGCCGACGCCGTGATCGCGCACGGTAACCGCGACCGCGTCGTCGCTGGCCGCCAGCTTGACCTCCACCGGTTTGGCCTCACCGTGTTCGAGGGCGTTGCCGAGAAGGTTCCTCAGCATCCGTTCGACCCGGCGAGGGTCGACCTCGGCGATGACCGGTGCTTCCGGCAAGCGGACGACGAGGTCGCTGCCGTAGCTGTCAGCCACCGGCCGCAGCGCATCGACGACCCGGCGCAACAGTGCCCGGACATCGGTGGGCTCGGCGTCCAGCACGGCGAACCCGGCGTCGTACCGGCTGATCTCCAGCAGGTCGTTGAGCAACGACTCGAACCGGTCGACCTCGTCCTGGAGCAGTTCGGCACTGCGTGCGACTTCCGGGGCAAAGTCCGCGCGGGCGGCGTGCAGAACGTCGGTGGCCATTCGCACCGTCGTCAACGGGGTCCGCAGCTCGTGGGACACATCGCTGGTGAAGCGGCGCTGCAACCGCGACAACTCCTCCAGCTGCACGATCTGACGCTGCAGGCTCGCCGCCATGTCGTTGAAGGAGGTCGCCAGCTTGGCCAGGTCGTCCTCCCCGCGTACGGTCATGCGTTCCTGCAGCAGACCGGCCGCCAGACGTTCGGCGGTGCGCGCGGCCATTCGTACCGGAGTCACGACCTGCCGGGTGACCAGGGCCGCAAGCCCAGCCAATAACACGACGAGCAGCAGGCCGGTCGTGAGCAGGGTGCGCTGGATCAGCGAGATGGTATTGGCCTCGGTCTGCAGCGGGAAGACGTAGTAGAGCTCGAACAGGCCGGCACCGGTCGAGACCGGCCCCCCGACGATGAGACTCGGCACCACTCGACCGTTGGGGTTGGGCGCGTTCGCATAGGCGTAGCCCTGCTTCAGCTGCTTGGCGACCAGTTGCTGCAGGTCCGCCGGAATCGCGACCTCGACATCTGCTGGGGCCACCCGCTCGAACTCGCCGGTCGACGGCTGGATGACCACGTTGTAGAGAACACCGGACCCGCCCCGGTTGGACAGAAAGCGGCCGATGCTCAGCAGGGTTTGCTGTAGCTCGGGATCCTCGGCACCACCCAGCGTGGAGAGCTGGCTCTGGGCGTACTTCAATCCGGCCGTCGTCTCCGCGATCGCAGCCTTACGCTGCGACGTGAGCAAGCCGTCGGCGATCTGGTCGAGCAGGATCAGGCCGAGTACCAGGACGACGATGCCGGAGCCGAGCAGGGTCGAGCCGACGACCCGCAGCTGCAGCGAGCGGCGCCAGCGACTGACCGCCCATGCGTCGAGTTGACGCACGTGGCGGCGGGTTCGCTGAAGCAGTCGGTGCACGACTCAGTGTCCTACTCGTGTGCTGTCCGTGTCCTATGGTGACCCGGCTTTGTGGTGGCCCGGCTTCTATGGTGGCCCGGCCTTGTAGCCGACGCCGCGTACGGTGAGCACGACCTCGGGATGCTCGGGATCGCGCTCGACCTTGGCCCTCAGGCGCTGTACGTGAACATTGACCAGCCGGGTGTCAGCGGCGTGGCGGTAGCCCCAGACCTGTTCGAGGAGGACTTCGCGGGTGAATACCAGCCGCGGCCTGCGAGCCAATGCGACCAGCAGGTCGAACTCCAGGGGCGTCAGCACGATCTGCTCGGCGCCGCGGACGACCTGATGACCGAGCACGTCGATGTTGACTTCGCCGATGCTGAGATTCTCAGGCACGTCGTCGTCACTGCGGCGCAGCCGGGCGCGGATCCGGGCGACCAGTTCCTTGGGCTTGAACGGCTTGACGACATAGTCATCGGCCCCGGACTCGAGGCCGAGCACGATGTCGATCGTGTCGCTCTTGGCCGTCAGCATCACGATCGGGATCCCGGACTCGGAGCGAATAGCCCGGCAGACATCGATTCCGCCCATACCGGGCAGCATGAGATCGAGCAGCACGATGTCGGGTTTGGTATCCCGGAACGCGGCGAGGGCATGCTCGCCATCGGCAACGTGGGAGGGGGCGAACCCCTCGCTGCGCAGCACGATGCCGAGCATCTCGGCAAGCGCGGCATCGTCGTCGACGACGAGTACTCGACCTTTCATGTCCTCCATCGTCGCACCCAATGACAAACCCGCACCGTCGCACCGCCCGCACCCGGTGGCATCACACATCACCGGCAACCTGGCACGATGGTTGCGATACGGCTTGCGGCAGCTAGGAGGTCACGAATGACCGGTTCGTCCGGTGGGGGTTGGGCTAACCCGGCCTGGGGCGAGCCGACCGGGCAACCAGGCGGTGGGCCCGACCTGAGCAAACCGGATGCACCGGGTGGGCCGGGTGGGCCGGGGCAGCCCGCCCCACCTCCTGGCTACCCGCCGCCCGGGTACCAGGCCCCCGGCTACCCGCCGCCCGGTTACCAGCCGCCCGGATCCGGCCAGCCGCCGCCTCCGTACGGCCCCCCCGGCTATGCGGCGTACGGGTACCCGCCGGACCGGACCCCGAAGCCCGGTGTCGTCCCGCTGCGCCCGCTCGGGGTC
>Ga0136617_10002156_pt1 | contig 17605 bp, 11 predicted proteins | sample AntDrymUQ3222106_2_FD_129672 | JGI IMG/M metagenome (GOLD analysis project Ga0136617, IMG submission 129672) | Polar desert sand microbial communities from Dry Valleys, Antarctica - metaG UQ322 (21.06) | ecosystem: Environmental > Terrestrial > Soil > Desert | place: Antarctica: Dry Valley... | reverse complement strand
TCGATGACCTCGTGGTCGTAGGCCTTGAGCCTGATGCGGATCTTCTGTCCCGCCATGGTGGCTTGGTGTCCTATGCCTTGGTGAACTGAGCCTTGGTGAACTGGGTCCTGATTGACTTGCCTTGACTGACTCGGGTGCCCCTGCCTTGCCGTTACCCGGCTGCGGCGGCCCGAGGGCCGCCGCAGTGGGTGTTACTTGTTGATCTTGGTGACTCGACCGGCGCCAACGGTGCGACCACCCTCGCGGATGGCGAAGCGCAGGCCCTCTTCCATGGCGATGGGTGCGATGAGCTGCACCGACATCTCCGTGTTGTCACCCGGCATGACCATCTCGGTGCCCTCGGGCAGGGTCACCACGCCGGTCACGTCAGTGGTACGGAAGTAGAACTGCGGCCGGTAGTTGTTGAAGAACGGCGTCTTACGGCCGCCCTCGTCGCCGGAAAGGATGTAGACCTGAGCGGCGAATTCCGTGTGCGGCGTGATCGAGCCAGGCTTGCAGACGACCTGCCCGCGCTGGACTTCCTCACGCTTGATGCCACGCAGCAGCAGGCCGGCGTTGTCGCCCGCCCGGCCTTCGTCGAGCAGCTTGTGGAACATCTCGACGCCGGTGACAACCGTGGACATCGACTTGTCCTTGATGCCCACGATCTCGACGGTCTCGTTGACCTTGACGATGCCGCGCTCGATCCGGCCGGTGACCACGGTGCCGCGGCCGGTGATCGTGAAGACGTCCTCGACCGGCATGAGTAGTGGCTTCTCGATATCGCGGACCGGCTCAGGGATCGAGTCGTCGACGGCGGTCATGAGCTCGAGCAGCTTCGCGCTCCACTCGGCGTCGCCCTCAAGAGCCTTGAGCGCCGACACCTGGACGACCGGTATGTCGTCGCCGGGGAAGTCGTACGAGCTGAGCAGCTCGCGGACCTCGAGCTCGACAAGCTCCAGGATCTCCTCGTCGTCGACCATGTCGGCCTTGTTCAGGGCCACGACGATCGCCGGCACGCCGACCTGGCGGGCCAGCAGCACGTGCTCCTTGGTCTGCGGCATCGGGCCGTCGGTCGCCGCGACCACCAGGATCGCGCCGTCCATCTGGGCCGCGCCGGTGATCATGTTCTTGATGTAGTCGGCATGACCGGGACAGTCCACGTGCGCGTAGTGGCGCTTGTCGGTCTGGTACTCGACGTGGGCAATGGAGATCGTGATGCCGCGCTGCTTCTCCTCTGGCGCCTTGTCGATCTGCTCGAACGGCGTGAACGGGTTGAGGTCCGGATGTGCGTCGTGCAGGACCTTGGTAATCGCAGCCGTCAACGTGGTCTTGCCGTGGTCGATGTGACCGATCGTGCCGATGTTGACGTGCGGCTTGGTCCGCTCGAACTTCGCCTTCGCCACTGCATTCTCCTTAGGGACTGGTTTCTTCTACTAAGCCGTAGACTGGATGGACTATTCGCCCGTCGCCTTCGCGATACCCATTGCTCGGCTCCGGGCTCGCTCCGCTCCTCGCTCCGCTGCGATGCTCACTCGCCCGTCGCCTTCGCGATGATTTCCTTGGCCACGCTCTGCGGGACCTCTGCATACGAATCGAACTGCATGCTGTAACTCGCGCGGCCCTGAGTCTTTGACCTGAGGTCTCCGACGTAACCGAACATCTCCGACAGCGGCACCACGGCACGCACGACCCGCGCCCCGCCGCGCTCTTCCATCGCCTGGATCGTGCCGCGGCGGGAGTTGATGTCGCCGATCACGTCGCCCATGTTGGCCTCGGGCGTCACGACTTCCACTGCCATCATCGGTTCGAGGATGACCGGCCGCGCCCGGCGAGCCGCCTCCTTGAACGCCATCGAGCCGGCGATCTTGAAGGCCATCTCAGACGAGTCGACCTCGTGGTACTGCCCGTCGAGCAGCGTCACCTTGACGCCGACCAGCGGGTAGCCGGCCAGGATGCCGTACTGCATGGCGTCCTGAACGCCCGCGTCGACCGCCGGAATGTACTCCCGAGGGATGCGACCGCCGGTGACCTTGTTCTCGAACTCGTACATCTGCTCTGCGTCGAGCCCGAGCGGCTCCACCGCGATCTGCACCTTGGCGAACTGACCTGAACCGCCGGTCTGCTTCTTGTGCGTGTAGTCGTAACGCGGGACCGCCTCGGTGATGGTCTCGCGGTAAGCCACCTGCGGCTTGCCGACATTGGCCTCGACCTTGAACTCGCGCCGCATTCGGTCGACCAGCACGTCGAGATGGAGCTCGCCCATCCCGGCGATGATCGTCTGGCCGGTCTCCTCGTCGTTGTGGACCTGGAACGTCGGGTCCTCTTCGGCGAGCTTCTGGATGGCGGTACCGAGCTTGTCCTGGTCGGCCTTGGTCCTTGGCTCGATGGCCACCGAGATGACGGGTGCCGGGAAGGTCATCGACTCGAGGATCACCGGGTCGTTGGGATCGCACAAAGTGTCACCGGTGGTTGTCTGCTTCAGCCCGACGACCGCGACGATCTGGCCGGCGCCGGTGCCTTCACGCTCCTCGCGCTTGTTGGCATGCATCTGGTAGATCTTGCCGATCCGCTCCTTGCGGTCCTTAGTGCTGTTGAGCACCGCAGAGCTCGCCGTGAGCCGGCCGGAGTAGACCCGGATGTAGGTGAGCTTGCCAAGGTGCTGGTCGGTCTGAATCTTGAATGCCAGCGCGGAGAACGGGTCTCTCTCGTCGGCCTGCCGAGTGACCTCGGTCTCTCCGTCGAGCGCGGTGCCGTGAATTCCCTCGATGTCGAGCGGGCTGGGCAGGTAGTCCACGACGGCGTCGAGCATCGGCTGGACGCCCTTGTTCTTGTACGCCGATCCGCACAGCACCGGGGTCAGCTTGCTGGCCAGCGTGGCCCGTCGGATCCCGGCTCGCAGTTCGTCGATGGAGAGCTCGTCCTCGCGCTCGAGGTAGCTCTCCATGATCTCATCGTCAGCCTCGGCCAGTGTCTCGACTAGCTTGTGCCGCCACTGCTTGGCCTCGGCGAGCAGCCCATCGGGAATCTCGACGATCTCGAAGGACGCGCCGAGATCCTCACCCTCCCAGCGGATGCCGGTCATGGTGATCAGGTCGAGGACACCGATGAAGTTGGCCTCGGCGCCCCACGGCAGCTGGATGACCAGCGGGACGGCATTGAGCCGGTCGACGATCATGTCGATCGTGCGGAAGTAGTTGGCACCCGTGCGGTCCATCTTGTTGACGAAGCACATCCGCGGCACTGCGTACTTGTCGGCCTGCCGCCAGACGTTCTCGGTCTGCGGCTCGACGCCGGCGACGGCGTCGTAGACGGCTACCGCTCCGTCGAGCACGCGCAGGGAGCGCTCTACCTCAACTGTGAAGTCGACATGGCCAGGGGTGTCGATGATGTTGATCTTGTGATCGCGCCACTCGGTTGTGATCGCGGCAGAAGTGATCGTGATGCCGCGCTCTTGCTCCTGCGGCATCCAGTCTGTGGTCGCAGTGCCGTCGTGGACTTCACCGATCTTGTAGTTGATGCCGGTGTAGTACAGGATCCGCTCGGTCGTCGTGGTTTTGCCCGCGTCGATGTGAGCCATGATCCCGATGTTCCGGGTACGGCGCAGATCGTCAGCTACGGCGGTCACGGTGTCGTCTCTTTCCTCAAGTTCTTTCAGTTACCAGCGATAATGGGCGAAGGCCTTGTTGGACTCGGCCATCTTGTGGGTGTCCTCGCGGCGCTTGACTGCCGCTCCGAGGCCGTTGCTCGCGTCGAGCAACTCGTTCATCAGTCGCTCGGTCATCGTCTTCTCCCGGCGGCCCTGGCTGTAGGACACCAGCCAGCGCAGTGCCAGGGTCGTACTGCGACCGGCCGGCACCTCGATCGGCACCTGGTAGGTCGCGCCACCGACTCGACGGCTCTTGACCTCAAGCGTCGGCTTGACGTTGTCGAGCGCCCGCTTGAGCGTGATCACCGGGTCGTTGCCGGTCTTGTCGCGGCAGCCCTCAAGGGCTCCATACACGATCTTTTCGGCGGTCGATCGCTTGCCAGCACGCAGCACCTTGTTGATCAGGCTGGTGACCAGCGGCGAGCTGTAGACCGGATCGATGACAACGGCGTGCTTGGGGGCCGGACCCTTGCGGGGCATCTAGCTCTTCTCCTTCTTGGCGCCATAACGGCTGCGGGCCTGCTTGCGGTTGCGCACACCCTGGGTGTCCAGCGAACCCCGGATGATCTTGTAGCGAACACCGGGCAGGTCCTTCACCCGGCCGCCACGGACCAGCACGATCGAGTGCTCCTGCAGGTTGTGCCCGACACCCGGGATATAGGCGGTGACCTCGATGTTGCTGGTCAGCCGTACCCGGGCCACCTTGCGAAGCGCGGAGTTCGGTTTCTTAGGGGTCGTCGTGTACACCCGCGTACACACGCCGCGCCGCTGGGGGCTGCCCTTGAGCGCAGGCGTCTTGGTCTTCTCGATCTTGTCCGTACGGCCCTTGCGGACCAGCTGCTGGATCGTGGGCACCGCGACTCCGTCGTGTTTGTCGGCGTGGATCTGTTCGGTTGCTCTGTCTTTGGGCCTGACTACTGTCGTGCTGGGTCGTGCTGGACCTGCCTGAAATGAACCGGATCCTCCGGCCCCCGCGGTCGGGTGTGTCGCCCCCGCACACGGGCCTGCTCGGCGCTCACCGAGTAGGGATGGAGGTCGCGGAGCGCGCGGGGCGCACACGCGAGAGCCCGAGTGATCCGGGCACGATGTCCAAGGGTACCGACCGCGCGCGCTCAGGTCAAAGCAAGCTCGGCGGCCTCTTCATCTCGAGCATCTTCGGCTACCCGTCATCGTGAACGACCACGGTCGAGAGCTGAGCGAACGCGTGGAACGACAGACCCTTCTCACCACGCTTTGCACTGCTCACCTCGGCGCACCGACGGCCCGGTGCGTGGGAACCCCCGGCTCATCCCCCGCCCTGCACTGCTCACCTCGACGCATTGGCCTTCTGTGTGCCAACACAGCCGAATCATTCGGCGTGTTGGCACACAGAACGCTCCTCGAGTCGAGGACTTCGCAGGCCCCGTGCGTATGGGTGAGCAGTGCAAAGCCGGTTGGGGAGACATCCCGACCGGCCGGGCGAGCCCGTCAACTTGCTCACTCCCCGCCTGAGGGGCTGCAGGGGGACGCTAGTTGCCGGTGTAGGTCGGGTCGTTGGCCGCAGACAAGGCGATTCCCAGGATGAGCAGGCCGCCGAAGACGACGGTCAAGCCGACGGTGACCCAACTCATCACCCGCCCAGCCGTCACCATGCCCAGACCGGTCAACCGGCCACCCGAGCTCTCGATCTCGCGCTTGGCCGAGCCCGACATTGCCAGCCCCACAATGGCCGGAATGACGCCGATGCCGTAACACCACACGGTCACCAAGGAGGCAATACCGAGAATCATCACCGCGGTGGCCTTGCCAGCGGTGGCGGGGCCGTAGCCGTATCCCCCACCAGGATAGGGCTGCGCGCCATAGCCATAGGGCTGGCCGACGGGCTGCTGGCCGTATGGCGGCGCACCATATTGCTGATAGGGGTCAGCGGGCGGGTAGCCCGGTTGCGGGTAAGGCTGGCCGTAGCCCCCAGCCTGGCCCGGGTCGGAGTACGGGGTCTGGGTGAAGGGCGGTGTGTAGGGAGGCGGTTCGTATGACGGTTGCTGGTAGGTCGGCTGGTCGTAGCTCGGCGGCAGGTAGTCCGGTGGGATGTAGGTAGGGGGCTCCGCGTTAGCCGGTTCGTAAGTTGGCGGGTCATAATGCGACGGCTCGTAGCCGGGCGGGACGGGCTGAGCCTGCGCCGGTTCGTTCTTGGTCAGCTTGACCGTCTCGTCAGCGTGCGCATCGTCAGGCGGCCTGGCCCACGGGTCCCGCGCCGCTTCGAACGCGCCACGAGTCGGGTCCTCATGGCCAGATCCGTTTGGCCGATCCGCCGACTCACTCATCTGACTCACTCTCCCCGCTCGCTGTGGTGGCCCATCATGCCCGACGGGGTACGGTCGCCCCGCCTCAGCCCCGGTTGGATGGCACTAGGCAGATCCGAACGCATAGGCAGCGACGAGGATCACCACGATGACGATGACGGCCACAGCGTGCAGTCCGATCGTGATCCAACCCGTAATCCGGCCTGCCGTGATCATGCCCAGGCCGGAGTAGCGGCCCATGGATCCCTCGATCTCACGCGTCGCCCGGCCAGCCATGCTCAGCGCAACGATCGCCGGCACCAGGCCCAGCACGGGGCAGACGGCAAGCGAGACGATGGAGACGATCCCGAGCACCAGCACTGTGATGGCAGTGGGAGAGCTTGGCGCCGGCAAGGGGCCGTAACCGGCGGGGGGAGGTCCGGAGTCGGCCGGGGGGTAGCCGTACCCCGGCTCTGTCATGTGTGCGGCACCTCTCGTCGCTGGCCCGAGTTGTCGGTTGGTCATTGTGAGGATGCCCTCGGACAGGCCGGAGGCGCCCAACTAAGGGGGCGCCTCCGGTACTGGCCTTGAGACCTAGCGGTCGCTGAACCTGCCGTAGTCGAACTCATCCAGCGGAACCGCTTGCCCGGTGCCCGCGCCGAACGCGTAGTCCGGGTCGTCGTACTGCGTCATCGAGTACACCGACGCTCGGGCCTCCTCGGTGGGCTCGACCCGGATATTGCGGTATCGGCTGATGCCGGTGCCAGCCGGGATGAGCTTGCCGATGATGACATTCTCCTTGAGGCCGAGCAGCGAATCGCTCTTGGCCTGGATCGCCGCGTCGGTGAGCACGCGGGTGGTCTCCTGGAAGGAGGCCGCCGACAGCCACGATTCGGTGGCCAGCGACGCCTTGGTGATCCCCATCAGTACGGGTCGACCGGAGGCCGGCTCGCCGCCGTCGGCGACCACCCGGCGGTTTTCCGCGGCGAACAGCGCCCGCTCGACAAGCGCGCCGGGCAGGAACTCCGCGGCACCGGAATCGATGATCGTCACCCGCTTGAGCATCTGGCGGATGATCACCTCGATGTGCTTGTCGTGAATCGACACACCCTGGCTGCGGTAGACCTCCTGCACCTCACGGACGAGGTGTCGCTGCACCTCGCGCGGGCCCAGGACATGCAGCACGTCGTGCGGGTCGATCGCGCCGTCGGTGAGCTGCTGACCAACCTCGACGTGGCCGCCGTCGGCGATCCGCAGCCGAGCCCGGCGGCTGATCTTCTCGTACACGACCGGCTCGCTGCCGTCATCGGGCGTGACGGTGATCTTGCGACCCTTGTCGGTGTCCTCGATCGTGACCCGGCCGGAGACCTCAGAGATCGGCGCCTTGCCCTTGGGCACCCGAGCCTCGAAGAGCTCGACCACTCGGGGCAGGCCGTGCGTGATGTCCTCGCCTGCCACACCGCCGGTGTGGAAGGTACGCATGGTCAGCTGGGTGCCGGGCTCGCCGATGGACTGGGCGGCAATGATGCCCACCGCCTCGCCGACATCGACTGTCTTGCCGGTGGCCAGCGACCGGCCATAACACGCCGCACAGACACCGACCCGCGAGTCGCAGGTCAGCACCGAGCGCAGCCGTACCTCACTGATGCCGGCCGAGACCAGAGCGGCGATGAGCACGTCGCCGAGGTCGCTGCCAGCCGGCACGACCAGCTTCTTGTCGGCGCTCGTCACCTCCTTGGCCAAGGTGCGCGCGTAGACACTGGAGTCGGCGTAGGCACGGACAGCCAGTGTGCCGTCGGCCATCGTGTCGGCGATGTGGAATGTCTCGCCCCGCTCTGTGCCGCAGTCTTCCTCGCGGATGATGACATCCTGTGAGACGTCGACCAGGCGCCGGGTGAGGTAACCGGAGTCGGCGGTCCGCAGTGCCGTGTCGGCCAGCCCCTTGCGGGCGCCGTGGGTGGAGATGAAGTACTCCAGCACGGTCAGGCCCTCGCGGAAGTTGGTCTTGATCGGCCGCGGGATGATCTCGCCCTTGGGGTTGGCCACCAGTCCACGCATACCGGCGATCTGCCGGATCTGCATCATGTTTCCGCGGGCGCCGGAGTTGACCATCATCCAGACCGGGTTGGTCTTGGGGAAGTTCTTCTCCATGGCATCGGCGACCTCTTTGGTCGCCCGGGTCCAGATCTCGATGAGCTCCTGGCGGCGCTCCTCGTCGGTGATCACACCGCGCTGGTACTGCTTCTCGATCTTGTCGGCGTCCTTCTCGTAGCCATCGAGGATGTCCTGCTTGGTCGGCGGGGTGACCACGTCGGAGATCGAGATGGTCACGCCGGCGCGAGTGGCCCAGTAGAAGCCGGCCGCCTTCAGGGCGTCGAGGGTGGCAGCAACCTGCACCTTGGGGTAGCGCTCGGCGAGGTCGTTGACGATCGCGGACAGTTGCGGCTTGGGAACTTCGTAGTTGACGAAGCGGTAGTCCACGGGCAGTGCCTCGTTGAACAGCACGCGGCCCAGCGTGGTCTCCACCAGCATGGGCGAGCCCGGCATCCAGCCGTCCGGGGCCGTCCACGGAGCGTCGTCGCCGTTGTCGACAGCGGGCACCTCGTCGAGGCGTACCCGGATCTTGGCCTGCAGCGACAGCATGCTGGCGTCATAGGCCATCGTCGCCTCGGCCGGTGAGGAGAAGACCCGGCCCTCTCCCTTGGCACCGTCATGCAGGGCGGTCAGAGAGTAGATGCCGAGCACCATGTCCTGCGTCGGCGAGGTGATCGGACGACCCGATGCCGGCGAGAGGATGTTGTTGCTCGACAACATGAGAATCCGGGCCTCGGCCTGGGCCTCAGCCGACAGCGGCAGGTGCACCGCCATCTGGTCACCGTCGAAGTCGGCGTTGAACGCGGTGCAGACCAGCGGGTGGATCTGGATCGCCTTGCCCTCGACCAGCTGCGGCTCGAAGGCCTGGATACCGAGGCGGTGCAGCGTCGGCGCCCGGTTGAGCAGCACCGGGTGCTCGGTGATGACCTCTTCGAGCACGTCCCACACGACCGGACGAGCCCGCTCCACCATGCGCTTGGCCGATTTGATGTTCTGGGCGTGGTTGAGGTCGACCAGCCGCTTCATGACGAATGGCTTGAACAACTCCAGCGCCATCTGCTTGGGCAGGCCGCATTGGTGCAGCTTGAGCTGCGGGCCGACGACGATGACCGAACGGCCGGAGTAGTCAACTCGCTTGCCCAGCAAGTTCTGGCGGAACCGGCCCTGCTTGCCCTTGAGCATGTCGCTCAAGGACTTCAAGGGACGGTTGCCCGGCCCGGTGACCGGCCGGCCCCGGCGGCCGTTGTCGAACAGCGCGTCGACGGCCTCCTGCAGCATCCGCTTCTCGTTGTTGACGATGATCTCGGGCGCGCCGAGGTCGAGCAGTCGCTTGAGGCGGTTGTTGCGATTGATCACCCGGCGGTAGAGGTCGTTGAGGTCACTGGTTGCGAACCGGCCACCGTCGAGCTGCACCATCGGGCGCAGGTCCGGCGGGATGACCGGCACGCAGTCGAGCACCATGCCCATCGGGCTGTTACGAGTGTTCAGGAAGGCGGCCACCACGCGCAGCCGCTTGAGCGCGCGCACCTTGCGCTGGCCCTTGCCGCTGCGGATGGTCTCGCGCAGCGACTCGGCCTCAGCGTCGAGATCGAAGCTCTCCAGCAGCCGCTGCAGCGCCTCGGCGCCCATACCACCGGTGAAGTACTCGCCGTAACGGTCACGCAGCTCGCGATAGAGCATCTCGTCGGCGACCAGCTGCTTGGTCTCGAGCTTGCGGAAGGTGTCGATCACCTCGTCGAGGCGGTCCAGCTCACGCTGGGCCCGGTCGCGCAGCTGGCGCATCTCGCGCTCGCCGCCCTCCTTGACCTTGCGCTTGACGTCGCTCTTGGCACCCTCTGCCTCGAGCTCGGCCATGTCTTCCTCGAGCTTCTTCGCTCGCGCCTCGATATCGCCGTCGCGCTTCTCCTCGACCCGCTTGCGCTCGACGGTCATCTCGGCCTCGATGGTCGGCAGGTCGCGGTGCCGCGCGTCAGCATCGACACTCGTGATCAGGTAGGCCGCGAAGTAGATGATCTTCTCGAGGTCCTTGGGAGCCAGATCGAGCAGATAGCCCAACCGGCTCGGGACACCCTTGAAGTACCAGATGTGGGTGACCGGCGCGGCCAGCTCGATGTGGCCCATCCGCTCGCGCCGCACCTTGGCGCGAGTGACCTCGACGCCGCAGCGCTCGCAGATGATGCCCTTGAACCGGACTCGCTTGTACTTCCCGCAGTAGCACTCCCAGTCACGGGTGGGGCCGAAGATCTTCTCGCAGAAGAGCCCGTCCTTTTCCGGCTTGAGCGTGCGGTAGTTGATCGTCTCAGGCTTCTTGACCTCGCCGTGACTCCAGGTGCGGATGTCGTCGGCGGTGGCCAGACCGATGCGCAACTCATCGAAGAAGTTGACGTCCAGCACTATTTCTCAGATCCCCTCGGGGTGGCAGTTTCCGTACGTGAGCATTGTCCGGACGACTCGTCAAGACCTCGTCAGACTTCCTCAACAGAAGATGGCTCTCGGCGGGACAGGTCGATGCCGAGCTCCTCGGCGGCCCGGAAGACGTCCTCGTCGGTGTCGCGCATCTCGATGGAGACGCCGTCGCTGGAGAGCACCTCGACGTTGAGGCACAGCGACTGCAGCTCCTTGAGCAGCACCTTGAAGGACTCCGGAATTCCCGGCTCGGGGATGTTCTCGCCCTTGACGATGGCTTCGTAGACCTTGACCCGGCCCAGCACATCGTCGGACTTGATGGTGAGCAGCTCCTGCAACGCGTACGCCGCGCCGTAGGCCTGCATCGCCCAGCACTCCATCTCACCGAAGCGCTGACCACCGAACTGCGCCTTACCGCCCAGCGGCTGCTGGGTGATCATGGAGTACGGACCGGTCGAGCGGGCGTGGATCTTGTCATCGACCAGGTGGAGCAGCTTCATGATGTAGATGTAGCCCACCGCAATCGGCGCGGGGTAGCGCTCGCCGCTGCGCCCGTCGAAGAGCATCGCCTTGCCAGTCTCGGCGACCAGCCGGTTGCCGTCGCGGTTGGGCAACGTCGAACCCAGCAGGCCGGTGATCTCTTCCTCGCGCGCACCGTCGAAGACCGGTGTCGCGGTCTTCGTACCGGATGGCGCTTCCTGCGCTCCGATGTCCCTCAGCCGCTTCTTCCAATCGGTCGCGGCGCCGCCGATCTCCCAGCCGGACTGGGCGACCCAGCCCAAGTGGGTCTCCAGCACCTGGCCGACGTTCATCCGGCCGGGCACGCCCAGTGGGTTGAGGACGATGTCGACCGGGGTGCCGTCCTCGAGGAACGGCATGTCCTCCTGCGGCAGGATCTTGGCGATGACGCCCTTGTTGCCATGCCGGCCGGCCAGCTTGTCGCCGTCCTGGATCTTGCGCTTCTGGGCCACGTAGACCCGGACCAGTTCGTTGACGCCCGGGGACAGCTCGGCGCCCTCTTCGCGGCTGAAGACGCTGACGCCGATGACCTTGCCGGACTCGCCGTGCGGCACCTTGAGTGAGGTGTCGCGCACCTCCCGGGCCTTCTCACCGAAGATCGCCCTCAGCAGGCGCTCCTCTGGCGTGAGCTCGGTCTCGCCCTTGGGCGTGACCTTGCCGACCAGGATGTCGCCCGGAGTGACATCGGCACCGATCCGGATGATGCCGCGCTCGTCGAGGTCAGCGAGCACCTCTTCGGAGACGTTGGGGATGTCGCGGGTGATCTCCTCAGCGCCCAGCTTGGTGTCGCGGGCGTCGACCTCGTGCTCCTCGATGTGGATCGAGGTCAGGACGTCGTCCTGCACGAGGCGCTGCGACAGGATGATCGCGTCCTCGTAGTTGTGACCCTCCCAGGGCATGAAGGCGACCAGCAGGTTCTTGCCCAGCGCCATCTCGCCATCGTCGGTGCACGGGCCGTCGGCGATGACCTGGCCCACCTCGACCCGATCGCCATCGGCGACGATCGGCCGCTGGTTGATGCAGGTCCCCTGGTTGCTGCGGCGGAACTTGTGCAGCAGGTACGTGCGCCGGGTGCCGTCGTCGTTCATGACGGTGATGAAGTCAGCGCAGAGCTCCTCGACCACGCCGGCCTTCTCGGCGATGAGCACATCGCCGGCGTCCTGCGCTGCGCGAGCCTCCATGCCGGTGCCGACAAGCGGGGACTCGCTGCGCAGCAGCGGCACCGCCTGCCGCTGCATGTTGGCGCCCATCAGCGCGCGGTTGGCGTCGTCGTGCTCGAGGAAGGGGATCATCGCCGTCGCGACCGACACCATCTGCCGCGGCGAGACGTCCATGAAGTCGACGTCGTCGGGCTCGATGTAGTCAACCTCCCCGCCCTTGCGGCGGACCAGGACGCGCGCGTTCGCGAACCTACCCTTGGGGTCGAGCGGCTCGTTGGCCTGGGCGATGACGTGCCGGTCCTCTTCGTCGGCGGTCAGGTAGTCGATCTGGTCGGTGACCCGGCCACTGGTGACCTTGCGGTAGGGCGTCTCGACGAAACCGAACGGGTTGACCCGGGCGAAGGTCGACAGCGATCCGATCAGGCCGATGTTCGGGCCCTCCGGGGTCTCGATCGGGCACATCCGGCCGTAGTGCGACGGATGCACGTCGCGGACCTCGAAGCCCGCCCGCTCACGGGACAGGCCACCAGGGCCGAGGGCGGACAGCCGTCGCTTGTGGGTCAGGCCGGCCAGCGGGTTGGTCTGGTCCATGAACTGCGAGAGCTGGCTGGTGCCGAAGAACTCCTTGATAGAGGCGACGACCGGCCGGATGTTGATCAGCGTCTGCGGCGTGATCGCCTCGACGTCCTGAGTGGTCATCCGCTCGCGGACCACACGCTCCATCCGGGACAGGCCGACCCGCACCTGGTTCTGGATCAGCTCACCGACAGTGCGCAGGCGGCGGTTACCGAAGTGGTCGATGTCGTCGGCCTCGTAGCCCTCTTGACCCTCGTGCAGGCGTACGACGTACTCGATCGTGGCCAGGACGTCGGCCTCGGTCAGCGTGCCCTGGGTCATCGGCTCGCTCAAGCTCAGCTTCTTGTTGACCTTGTAGCGGCCCACCTTGGCCAGGTCGTAGCGCTTGGGGTTGAAGAAGAGGTTGTCGAGCAGCGTCTGCGCGCTCTCACGCGTCGGCGGCTCACCCGGCCGCAGCTTGCGGTAGATGTCGAGCAGCGCGTCATCCTGACCCTCGAAGTGATCCTTCTCGAGGGTGGCCAGCATGCTCTCGGACCAGGAAAAGTGCTCGCGGATCCGGTCCTCGGTCCAGCCCAGCGCCTTGAGCAGCACAGTGGCGCCTTGCCGGCGCTTGCGGTCGATCCGGACGCCGACGGTGTCGCGCTTGTCGACGTCGAACTCCAGCCAGGCACCCCGGCTCGGGATGACCTTGCAGCTCGACACGTCCCTGTCGGAGGTCTTGTCGGGCTGCTTGTCGAAGTAGACACCCGGCGAGCGCACCAACTGGGAGACGACGACCCGCTCGGTGCCGTTGATGATGAACGTCCCCTTGGGGGTCATCATCGGGAAGTCACCCATGAACACCGTCTGGCTCTTGATCTCGCCAGTGGTGTTGTTGGTGAACTCCGCGGTCACGAACAGCGGTGCGGCGTAGGTGAGGTCCTTTTCCTTGCACTCCTCGACCGGCGCCTTGACCTCCTCGAAGCGCGGATTGGAGAAGGACAGCGACATCGACCCGGAGAAGTCCTCGATCGGGGAGATCTCCAGGAGAATGTCTTCGAGACCCGCCCTCGCGGTCGCGTCGTCAGCTGTCCGGTCGCGCCAACCCTCGTTGCCGACGAGCCAGTCGAAGGACTGGGTCTGCAACGCCAGGAGGTCGGGGACCTCTAGCGGTTCGCGGATCTTGGCGAATGACACCCGTCGGGCGCCACCCGGGTTGAGGGCTGTGGTTTGGGGATCGGTGGTCTTAACGGAACGGGAGCCTGCCAACATGCGTCCTTCCAGACCTTCTAAGAGAGCAGAGGCGCAACAACAAGAACCTGCGCGCAGCCTGAACGGCCCGCGTCAAGCGGGCACGACATCAGGGGGCAACGCAAACTAGCAGTGTAGCCGCTGGGCACACCGCTGTCGAGGCGACCACTAGGACCGAGGTCATCTGCCGTCGAGCGTGACTCCCGAGAGGCGATCCGTCAAGAGGCCGCAGTGATTCACCAGGTAATGCGCGCGAAGGCGGGGTCGTTTGACTCACTGGGAAATACGCGTGTAGCGCGCCTGCCGGCGCGGAGTCCGTTTGCCGGTAGACCCTGATGATGGGAGCCACGATGGGACAGCGGCATGCGGTGACCAAGACGATCGCGACATGTTACCTGCGGGCCGGCATGGCCGGGAAGGGCCGTAAACGTCGATGGAGTTACGTGTCAGGCAGCGCCGTGTCCCTGGTCGAGCAGCCGAGGTTCTAATCTGGCAGGCCAGCCGCTTGCAGCAGGGGCTGCGATCGCTCATCACTGCCGGCCGGGCCCGGCCCATCAGCTCGCGCAGGACTTCGCGGACGATGACGCTGTGCGTCAGCTCTTCCGGACTCTCCCGGTGGATGTGCTGAATCATGTGGATGGCGCCGACGTCGTTGCGCTTGCGGGCGTAGGACCGAGCCACATCCAGGCGGTGGGTCAGGCATCGCTCCACCGCGGGTGCGATCCCGATCGGCCCCTGCCGCCGGGCGTTGAGGAACTGGCGCACGACCGGCTCGTTGCTCGACAGCAGCATCTCGCGCGGACCGAACATCGCCAGGTGCCGCCGATAGAGCAGCCCGATGTTGTCGGGAACGGTGCGGGCGGTGTTGATATCGTGCGTGACGATCAGGAAAGTCGCGCCGATCTGGGCGTTGAGATCGACGATCAGCTGGTTGAGGTAGGCCGTCCGGACCGGATCGAGCCCGGAGTCCGGCTCGTCGAAGAGCATGATCTCGGGATCGAGCACCAGCGCACGGGCCAGGCCGGCCCGCTTGCGCATGCCGCCGGAGATCTCACCCGGCAGTTTCTTCTCATCGCCCAACAGGCCGACGAGCTCCATCTTCTCGCCGACAATTCGCCTGATCTCCGTCTCGCTCTTCTTGGTGTGCTCGCGCAGCGGGAAGGCGATGTTGTCGTACAGGTTCATCGAGCCGAACAGCGCGCCGTCCTGAAACAGCACCCCGAAGAGCCTGCGAACCGCATAGAGCTCGCGCTCGCGCAGCCGGGGAAGGTTCTTGCCCTCGATCCAGATGTCGCCCCTGTCGGGCTTGAGCAGGCCCACGACGGTTTTCAGGAAGACCGATCTACCGGTGCCGGAAGGTCCGAGCAGCACAGAAATCTCTCCGGCCGGCAACGTCAGCGTGACGTCACCCCAGATGCGCTGCCTGCCGAAGGACTTCGTCAGCCCCTCGACCCGGACCTCAACACCCACGCGGGGCTCCCTCCAGAAGCACATGTACGCACCCCGGTCGCCCCCCGGGGTTCAACGACATCCCCGGGTGCGAGTGACGGGCACCCGAGGCTGCTGAGGGAGTGTCGCACCATGTGCCCCTTTTGAGCGAGACGGTGCCGGAATCGGCACCGTCTCGCTTGAGGGGGATTTGGGACTACTTGACGGTGACCTTGGCTCCCGCCGCCTCGAGGGCAGCCTTGGCCTTGTCGGCCTGCTCCTTGGCGACCTTCTCCAGCACCGGCTTGGGCGCGCCGTCAACGAGGTCCTTGGCCTCCTTGAGCCCGAGGCTCGTGAGCGTACGCACCTCCTTGATGACCTGGATCTTCTTCTCGCCAGCAGCCTCGAGGATGACGTCGAACTCATCCTGCTCCTCGACTGCAGCGGCTTCGCCGCCTCCGGCACCGCCGCCGGGTGCGGCCGCAACCGCCACCGGAGCCGCGGCTGTGACGCCGAAGGTCTCCTCGAACTGCTTCACGAAGCCGGCAACCCTCAGGAGGGGCAGCTCCTTGAACCAGTCGAGCACCTGCTCTTCGGTGAGTTCTTGAGTCTGTGCCATTTCGGTGGTCCTTCCTCTACGGTTTCGGATCGTCGTGCGTCGACGGGGCCGGTGTGTCTTCGGCGGGCTCTGCCGAAGCTGTCGCATCTGCCTCGGCGGGAACAGCAGGGGCAGCGGCTTCGGCGGTGGCCTTCTGATCCGCGAGAGCCGCGGTCAAGCGAGCCACCTGCGACAACGGTGCCTGGAACAGCGAAGCCAGCTGCGACAGCGATGCCAACATGGCACCCGCAAGGCTGCTCAGCAGCACCTCGCGGGACTCCAGATCGGCCAGCCCGCGCACCTCGTCGCCGGACAGGAATTGCCCGTCGAGAACGCCACCCTTGATCACCAGCAGTGGATGAGTCCTGCCGAAGTCCCGGATGCCCTTGGCCGCCTCGACCGGGTCGCCACCGACGAATGCGATCGCGGTGGGACCGGTGAAGAGGCTGTCGTCGAGATCGAGCCCCGCGTCGGCGGCGGCCCGCTTGGTCAGCGTGTTCTTCACGACGGTGTACGTCGTCTCTGCGCCCAGCGTTGTGCGCAGGGTGGTGAGTGATGCCATGGTCAAGCCGCGATACTCGGTGAGCAACGCCGCTGTGGAGTTCCGGAAGGCGGCGGTCAGCTCATCGACCGCGGCTACCTTGTCCGGCCGGGGTTCAGTGCGGGTCTCGGTCATGGGCCTCCTCGCAGGGTGCTGGTCCGCGCTGATCGAGGCCACGACAAAATCAAACGCCCCGGCGCAGGGGCGCACGGGGCGTTCGCGACACCGGCGAAACCGGGCGCGATACGTACCGTCCATCCTGCGCGGGCCGTCCGCGTACGCGGACCTTCGGCCGTGCCAGGCACGGCCACCAGCGGTCTTCGGGTGGAACAGGCCACAGAGTACGGGGTGCTTGAGCGCATTCCAAACCCAGCAAGTGACCTAGTAAGTTGATCCGACGGCTCAGAGATCGGCATTGGCGGCCGGCAGCGAGCCGGCGCCCCAAGGTCATCTTTGGCGCGGCAGTCACCGCGTCGGTAGCCTGAGGCGATCCGGTTCCCGGCCGGCTGGCCATGATCGCGAAGAAGAACGACGAAGACAGGGGCATCAGCGCACGTGGTTGACATCGAGTGGGTCAACCATGCGTCCTTTGTCCTTCGGAGCGGCCAGACGTCCCTGCTGTCCGACCCCTGGTTGTTCGGATCGGCCTTCAACGACGGCTGGGAGCTGCTAGTGCCGTCGCAATTCACCACGGCCGATATGGCGGAGGTGAGCGCCCTCTGGTTCTCCCATGTGCATCCCGATCACTTCGCGCCACAGGTCCTCAAGCAAGTTCCCAAAGACGTGCGCAAGCGGCTGCCGGTGTACTTCCAGAAGACCAGCGACCAGCAGGTCGCGAAGTTCTGCCGTGGGATCGGCTTTCCGGTCACCGAAGTTCCCGGAGGCGACTCTGTCGACGTCGCCGACGACTTCCGGCTCACTATCGGCCGCGTCCCCTTCTACGATTCGTGGAGCCTGGTCGAGACCGGCGGCAAACGTATTCTCAACCTCAACGACTGCCTGCTCCACCGGAAAAAGGACCTAGACAGGCTCACCGAAGAAGTCGGGCACGTCGACGTCCTGCTCACGCAGTTCTCCTACGCGCAGTGGATCGGCGGTCCGGATGATGTCGCCGCCCGCAAGGAGGCGGCCACCGAGAAGCTGGAATGGATGTCCCGTCAGCTC
>Ga0136617_10002155_pt1 | contig 17606 bp, 20 predicted proteins | sample AntDrymUQ3222106_2_FD_129672 | JGI IMG/M metagenome (GOLD analysis project Ga0136617, IMG submission 129672) | Polar desert sand microbial communities from Dry Valleys, Antarctica - metaG UQ322 (21.06) | ecosystem: Environmental > Terrestrial > Soil > Desert | place: Antarctica: Dry Valley... | reverse complement strand
GGAAGCTGAAGAGCCGTATGTGGGAAAACTGCTCGTACGGTTCTGTGAGGGACGGGGCGGTAATCAGGTGATGGTGCTCGTCACCCCCAGCCCGAAAGCACCCCGTCTACTCGACCCCGCTCGGCCCCGGGAAACGCAATTATGTGGTTCCTGCCATGCCTTTGTCTCCCGGCGGCTTTAGCACCTACAAACCTCGCGCACCGAAGGTATCGCCCTGGCGAATGTCCCCCGTTTCGAGTCCCTTCCGAAACCAACTGATCCGTTGCTCCGAAGTGCCATGGGTGAACGAGTCAGGAACGACATATCCCTGGGATTCACCCTGAAGCCGGTCATCGCCAATGGCGCTGGCCGCCGTGAGCGCCTCCTCGACGTCTCCCTGCTCGAGCACGCCTCGCTTTTGTGCATGATGCGCCCAAGCGCCCGCTAAGAAATCGGCTTGGAGTTCGAGTCGCACCGAAAGCTGATTCGCTTCAGCTTCGCTTAGCCGACGCCGAGCTGAGTCTACCTGGTCCATCGTACCCAGGAGATGCTGGACATGGTGGCCTATTTCGTGCGCGATGACATATGCCTGAGCAAAATCGCCTGGCGCGCGAAAGCGGGTCTTCAACTCACGATAAAACGAGAGGTCAATGTAGAGCTTTTCGTCACCCGGACAGTAGAACGGACCAACCGTTGCACCGGCAACTCCGCAAGCTGACTGAACCTGATCGGTAAACACAACGAGCGTAGGTTCGCGGTACTGCCGGCCGAGTTGACGAAAGATGTCGTTCCAAACGTCCTCTGTATCAGCGAGTACGGCGCCGACGAATTGCCGCAGTTCTTCTTCCTCCGGGTTAGTTGGGCGTGATGACTGAGTGGCTGGGGCTTGCCCGTCGCTGGGCAACTGCTCTAACAACTGGCGCGGATCTGCGCCCAGCAGTAACGCGATCAGGAGAATTACGATACCGCCGAGGCCACCTCCGATCGCCATTCCCCCGCGCGACATTCCGCGCCGATCTTCGACGTTCTCACTCTGACGGCCTTCTCTCCAGCGCATGATCTAAGTCCTTTCTTGTTAGTTGTTGTTCGAGTTGTGGGGAAACACCGTTGTGCAGGCGCGCGACGCCGTCGGGCCAGGATTTCATAGACAGCGGATCCAACGGAACTGAGCGGTGCCGCGGCTGCACGAGAGGAATTCCCTCGCGATAAAGATCGGTATGACGTGGGTCTTACTCGAAGCGAACTTCTGGAGCACAGGCTCGTAAGTCTTTCGTCCCCAGATGATCGCGTCGAGGGATTTGTAGAATACACCCATACCATACTCGTCCGCCGGTCTGGGCCGGTTGAGCCAGTCGACATTGCCGTCAGAGCGCGCGATGTAACCATAGGCGCTGGTGGCAATGTAGGCGATAATCTTTCGGCCCTTCTTCACTGCTGCTTCTTTGCCTCAGCTCTGTCAGAACCGCGAGCGGTTCGACCGGGTTGTTTGCTCAAGTTGAGACTGGGTCGCTACCGCTCCCCGTTCTGACAAGCACATAAAGCGCGCTTTAAGGACTGAAACGTCGTTGGGGGTCATCCTCGGCTCGCGCCCATAGTCGATAAATACCTGCTGCTCAAAATCTCCCGGTGGTGAAGTTCATGCCCCGCAATGATATGAGCCAGGGCGCGGACACTTGCCTCGCTGTCGTTGGCCAGGCCGCTGCGCATCCAGGCCTTCTCATCGAGATGTTTGAACAGGAGGAGGGTGGATTGCCTGACACTTTTAAGCTCGGAAGCAAGGTCGGTCAGCGTGCAACTATCGAAAGAAGCGTTACTGACATAATCGTCCTGCTCGTAACCAGGCAGAGGCGTTTTGTCGTTGCGCGCGAATCGCAGTGCACGGTAGGCAAAAATCCTCTCGGTGTCGATCATATGCCCCACGAGCTCTTTGATGCTCCATTTGTCCGGCGCGTAACGAAAGCTGGCCCGCGACTCCGGGATGCTGTTCAGGAGGCCAGCGGTTTCTTCCATCTGTTGACCCAAAACAGTAACTATGTCGCCGTCCGGAACCAGCGAGACATACTTGCCGTAATAAGGCGGATACTCAGTTGTATCTGGCTTGTTGATGGTTTCGTTCATGATGGGTTTACTCCCCCCTCTAAACGAATGGTACTGGTTCATGTTGGTTCACTCAAGACACGGAGAAAGGGAGACGGGGAGACGGGGCGAACGTAAATACCTTACGTCAGGGCGTGATCATTGCGGCGTGAATTCGCAAGCCGGAGGTACCTCACTTATGTAACGCGGTCCCTGGGTACTCGCTCCAGTCCGCGTGTGGTCTGCTCAGTGACGCTCGACCCAGCCTCAAGCTTTGGCCATCCCTTTGCTGGACCAAGCTCGTTGGTGTCCTGTTCCTCCAACTGAACACTTCCATTTGCCTCTTTGGAACTTCGATTCAGCCGACGAACTTGCCAGACTCCTAAACCAAAATAGGCTATGAATGCCACCGAGCTCAGAATCATGTAGGCAATGATTAACGATTCGCTGAGCTGAACTTTCTTCAGCAAAGCCATCCCACCGAGAATCAGCGCCAGGCCGAGCACGGTAATCCAGAACAGTCCCTCCATCTCGCTATCCATCCGCTTCTCAAACAATTTGACCGTGTCGTCTCCTTTGGTGGTGACCAGGTGGGCTCCGCAGCGATTGCAGTACTTCATCTGCATCGCCAAGGGAGTTCCGCAAGATTGGCAATACATATCGGCGGCCTCCTTTGTGGATGGTACGTTTTTGCCGGTCGAATAGTTTTCTGGCAGAACCGCGAGCGGGTAGCGACCGGGTCGGCTTTGTCAAAACCGCGAGCGGTAGCGACCGGGTCGGCTTTGTCAACCGCGAGCGGTAGCGACCGGGTCAGCTCTGTCAGAACCGCGAGCGACCGGGTTGTTTGCTCCTGTTGAGACCGGGTCGCTACCGCTCCCCGTTCTGACAAGCACGTAGCATGAGCGCCGGCGGATTCATGCGTGTTGTGAGGTTCCCCGATTGAGCCACACAAGCGCTGCCCCGAAAAACGCGCACCCGATTGTATCCACGATAGTCCAGAAGCAGGGCATTCCCGAGTGATAGTCAATCAGAAAAAACACCGGCGCTGCCAGCAGGAACGAGATGCCATTGAACAGGACTATCGGTCGGAAGCGATTTACGTCGGAAGCCAGGATCCACAGGGACACGCCGTGCATCCCGTACGCGTACGATGCCTGGCGTATCATGAACATGATGATCGGACCGTCCGGCATTTCGCCGAGGCCCAGCCAGGTATGCGACGTTTCCATCCACGCCCGCGGCATCACTACTGCTACGAAGGCGATAATCTCGACTGATCCCACCAGGCGCAGCAACCACGACTGTAATTGGTCAGCACTCACCCTTACCTAACCAAAGGTAGCGTTAGAGACTATCCACGAAATCCCACGAAATGACACTAAGAAAAATTTCGTGGCGGTTCGTGTAATTTCGTGGAGCGGTTCAAGACATAACGTCGACGTATTAAGAACCTCCACGCGCTTATTTGGGCACATCGAGCGCCGAGTTCCTCTAAAGAAGAAGCCGCCGGGAATAATCTTGAACCCTACGGCCTGGTAGTCTCAACTACCCATAACCTTTCGATAAGACGCATACAAATCCGACAGTCGATCGGCGGAAGCAGGATCAGAGCGAGCGAGCAGCGTAATGACTTCATCACGTCCGGCGAACAAGGGCTGGATGTTCTGTTTCTGTGAGTCCGTAAGAGTTGAGTCCGCGCCTTTGTCAGCTTCGGTACGTAAGAAAGTAAAGAAATCGCTGGCGGCTTGCCGGGCCGGCTCATAGTCGCCTCGCCGGGCGTCAATTGCTGCGGAGGCGAGAATGTTCTGCATCCGGGCGAGGCTTAGTTCACGTTGGGCCGCTGCCATCTCGTCAGCGCAACCACGAGCTTTGAGCCACATAGGAACAAAGCCGATCAGGAAGACGATGACTAGCACCGCCACGTAGACCAGTATCCGCTGCATTAAAGGGGTTGACTTGACCGGTTTGGGTTGCAACTCTTCACTCATAACTTCTCCTTTAAAAGTAAGCGCTTCAGCGAAGCAGAATACGCCATTCAGCGCTGCAACGGAACTTTTTCAGCTTACGGCACAACGAAAGGATTCAGAAACGTTCGCGCCTCAAAATAATTTTCGCAACACTATCCCCGGAGTACGGAATCAACCTCGGCGTCTCCGCATTCGGCTCCAACAGCCATACCTGCCTGTCTTTAAAATACTCTATCAACTTGCGATTCTGAGTCGCGTCCATCTCCCGTGCCCAAACCACCTTCGCGCTATCAATATCTGCCTCGTTATACACCCATTCATCATGTGGCGACTTATTAGGCCCGTATCGCACGATGACGAGGTGACGGCCTCCGTCTTGTTGCAAATGCGCAAGTATGCGTGCCCGTGGGAATCTCAACCATTTGTCGCTAAGCCGTGGCAGATTTACACAGAAAAACACAAATGACACAACACACAAGATCAGGATGGCCCACACAACGAAGCGCCCAATCTGGCTCTTGCGCCACCGCCACAGTCGCAGGTGCCGCAGCGACTGCAACGCGAGCATGAAGAATAAGCCGGTAGCAGGCGCCGTGTAATACAGGAACATCCAGGTTAGCATAACCGCTGCCGTGAACATGCCGCATATCAGCAGCGCAGTTGGCATCCACCGATCCCTCCTTAGTATCCACACCATCATCACCAGCAGAATCACCAGCACAGAATACCGATAACGCTCTCGCCGCGGAGTCACCAAGAGAATAGGTTCATAATATTTCTTAGGCAGATACAGAGCTTTTGCCCACGATTTTAATCACTAGACCTGAGTCTGAGCGGCGGGTCGTGTTAGTAGACGGTCTGTGATAGTCACGAATCTCTTTATGGCGGTAGTTCGGCTCAGGCCTGCCGTGTTGCCATGGGAAAATCGCTGTTGCCCCATATGTCTCTTCGTGTACCATGTACGGCATCCGAAGCGCATCACCGGTGACTCGCCAGTTGTAATAACCAATCGCCGTTGCCGTCAACGCCAGCACTATCAGGATCGGGAACACTATCCGCCGCAATGAAACACGCGCCGCCGGCCTATCTCGCCCCAACATCCATACCAGCAGAGCTCCCATTGTCAGCAGGGTTAAGACCATCCCCTCGTATGGTCGGCTGTTGGCTAATACCGCTGTCCCGAGCCCCATCAGAAAGGCATCGCGGGCACGTGGACGCTTCACAATGCGCCGAAATGCGCCGAGCACCACCGCACCGCCCGCCACCGCTACGGCACCGCCCCAATAGCTCTGGCTCCACTCGACTATGATCGGGTGCAGCGTTGCAAGTAAACCACCCAACAATGCCCAGCGAGGGGGCATCCACGCCATCAACATCCAGCAAATTGCCGCGCATGCCAACGCGGTGCTCAGCCATACGCCAACGACCGGATGTCCGCCGAGCACCTGACCTGCCGCCAGCATCAGCCCTTGCCCGGGAGGATACTTCGAAGCATAGGTTGGCTGCTGGATGATATGTATGCTTTCGAAATGGACCCACAGTGGATGTGTTGGGTTAGACAGCCGGCCGTGCGCGAACGTGTCTGCCGCAAGGAGATAACTGAATTCATCGTGAATCATGGGCTCGGGCATCCGCACGAGTAGCGAAAGGGACGCGCTGATCATCAATGCGACGAGTCCGACCAGCACAACTGACAACCTGCGCCGTCGTGCGATTCGGCCAAGAATACTTTCTAATACTGAAACCATTCGGAGCCAAGGTGTGATGTGCAAAAGGAATTCACCAGCATCGTGTGAAAATCGCGACCTCGTTAACAGTTTCACCTAAAACAGAAACTCTTATCTGAAAGGACCGCGATGATGCTTATCGAACAACGAGATATTTCCTGAAACCTATGGACACCAACTATGCTAAAAAAAGGCGGAAAGTTTGTGAGATCTCCTGCTTTTTGACATCTCCCGCGAACTCCTTACCAGTGGAGCGCGTATACGGACCATCATCGGCCATTCCCTTTAAGTTCTACCCGCCATCCGAGAAATACTTGGCGACCCCAACACAGCGCATAAGTAACGCCGCTATAAAAGTAGTATAGGATCTGCCATGGAAATGCTAAGGCAGCAAATACCACTCCCTTTCTGTTCATAAAAAAACCATACAATTTATAGTTGAGGATAAAAACAATGGCAAAAAACAATAACGTAAAATAGAGAAGCCGAGGCTCGAAAAGTGATAATGAAAGAGTTCCGGCCGAAAGACCGACTAAGCCGGCACTTAACCTATCAGATGTTTTTAGGTTGAGGTCATTAACCATATGCCGACTTTCAAGTATTAATTTCGACCAAGGAATGGCGCGATAGACGATGTCTGCACGAAGCAAAGACTCCACGGTCCATCGTTTAAGATGCTTAACCTGTATCTCCTTATCTAAGAGAATCTTCCTCCCCTGACTCCTGATTCGATAGCCCAATTCAATATCTTCAATCGACGGTTTGGGATACTGACGCTCGTTAAATCCACCAACTGCGGTAAATACTTCTCGACGTTGCGCGTTAGCCTCGCCAGCTCCCCACTGTGTTCCGCGACGGTGTCATCGTGGCCGCCGTCGGGTTCGCGGGGGTGGGCCGGACAAAGCCAAAGGCGTGCCCCCGGTCCTCCGGGTGAGAGCTGCCGAGCCTCCCAAGGAACTACGCACAACCCGGGCATGTTGCCTGCACGGCAGCTCGAACGTATCATTCTCGTTCTCCCCAAGTTGACCTCGTGCCTTTCGCACCTGTCGAGAGCTATGTTTCTAGATCAGCGAGCACTGCTATTCGGTATTCTGTTGCTGGGACTTGTCTGTCTTTCGATTCCAGGGGCGACTCCGAGCACAGCGGCAGACGACGGCGTCCGCATTGATGTGCCCGCCGATGCTCGCGTGCGCATTGAGAATCAGTTTGGCCAAGTTATCGCGGCGGTCTGGAGGGAGAAGTACGTTTCAGTATCCGCTACTATCGACGGCACCGGCGCGCCCTTTACTCGTTCACCGATCGTCATAGAAAACAGAGCGAAGATGCTCTTGATCTCGGTCATTCGCACGCCCGTTGACCCTCCCATGAGCATCACACTGACTGTAAGACTTCCCGAGGGTGCTCACTCCGAGATCGTGACCGGGCCGGATCAATATCGCTACGTGGCGAACTTGCCTCCGCTTCTTTAAGGTCGGTCTCGGGCGACCTACGCGCAGAGCTTTCGGATCCTCTCAACGTGGATATAAGCGCCAGGACAACGAATGGAACTATAAGGTCAGAGCTGGAGGCACCCTTAACTGATGGTGGTCACGTTTTACAAACACGCTCAGGTACCGGCGATTATGTTCTCAGGATGGTCACGGAAAAGGGAGAGATTACCCTCGCTTTAAACAGCACCGTGAATGATGGTACGCCAGAGGTCTCGGGACCACCGAGGCTGTTGGGTTCTGAGAACACTTCCAAAGGTGCTGGAACACCTGCGAATTCGACCGACTCTGAAGAAATAAGCGAGGGGGATGTCATTCGCGTTGATTCCCAACTGGCCTCTGTAAACCTCAGTGTTATAGATCGAAATACCAACCGCGGAGTCCTGGGCCTGACGCAGTCAGACTTTCGACTATTTGAGGACGGAATTGAACAGCTCTTACTCCAGTTTGAATCGGCGTCTGCTCCTTTTGACCTGATTCTGCTAATTGATGTTTCGGGTTCGACCCGTGATGTTGTGAAATTGATTCGCTTGGCGGCGCTCCGTTTCGTGGAAGCAGCGCGACCGTCAGATCGCATCGGAATCATTTCGTTTGCCGGTCACCCGACGGTCATTTCACCAATCACGCTAGACCGGGAAGTCTTGCGTCAAAGGGTAAACGCCATTGACACAACAACAGGAGATACAAAGGCCTACGATGCAATTGACTTTTCACTTACCCATCTTCTGAAGAGCACGAAAAACACGCGCCGAACGGCGATTGTCATGATGAGTGATGGACTGGACGGGAGTATCCCGGGAGTGCAGGGCGATGGTTCAAAGCTTCCCTACGCCGAGATGCTAAGTCAGGTCCGGGAGTTTGATGGCGTGCTATACACCTTGTGGCTCAACACAGAATATGAAGCGCTGAATCCTCTGGATACTCAGCCCGAAGCGTTCGACATGGGATATGAGCGGATGAAAGAAATGGCTGAAGCCGGCGGTGGAGTGTTCTACAAGGTGGAACGCCTCGAGGATCTCGCCGGGGCTTATGAGCGCGTGGTAGCTGACCTGGGTACGGTTTACAGTTTGGCATATCGGCCCACGAAGAAGACTCGAGACGGTAAGTGGCGCGCAGTGCGAGTAACCCTAAGCCGAGCGTCCGCGGTCGCGCGCGGAAAACATGGCTACTATGCAAACTGAGAGTCTCATCACGGGCGCAAAACCGCTAAGCGTGCTGCTCGCCAGCGTGATGGTCGCCGTTTTTGTCTCATATCCGAAAACCTGCATCGCGCAAACCGGGGAGCCCTCAGAAACGATCCGGGTCGATTCGGATCTTGTCGACCTTAGAGTTAGTGTGGTCAGACTGAACCCCAACAATCCCGTTTCAGCTTTGCAGCAGAAGGATTTTCTGGTGCTCGAAGACGGAAAGCCGCAGGAGATTGTTTTTTTTGCAGGTGAAGATGCGCCCTTTGATCTCGTCTTACTGCTGGACCTGTCAGGTTCCAGCTCAGATAAGATTAAGTTAATTCGCAGCTCGGCCAGGCGGTTTATCGAATCTACGCGTCCCATGGACCGCGTCGCGATCGTCACCTTTACCGACATTCCTGAAATGGTTTCTCCCTTAACCTGGGATCGGGGATTACTCAAGGATGCAATTGAGGAAATTCAGAAACCGTCGGGTGGCACGAACTTTTGGGATTCGTTGCTGTACGCCATGACAACGGTTATTTCTTCGCAGAAGTCCCCGCGCCGAAGCGCGATCGTGGCAATGACCGATGGCGTCGATAATGCCTTGCCGGATGTTTATGGTGAAGGGTCGCGCGTGACCTTCGCGGAGATCCTGGACAGGATAGGCGGCTCAGATACGATTGTTTTCCCTATCTATCTGGACACGGAAGCCCAAGCGGTAAAACGGAGTCGCGTGCCCAGAGATGCTTATAACCTGGCTCGCAGTCAGCTTGCTCAGCTAGCCATAACCTCGGGTACAAAGATGTACCGCGCGAACAAGCTGAAGGATCTCGATCTCGTTTATGATCAGGTCATTAAAGATCTGTCGACGGTTTACAGCCTCGCATACAAGCCCAGCAATCCGCAGCGCGATGGGAAATGGCGCTCAGTTGGTGTGCAGCTAATAGGTCGGCAGGACCTTGCCGCAACCACGAAACGCGGGTATTTCGCCAAGGCCGAACCTTAACCGAGAGAGACTTGTAAATGTCGCCCAGAGGACTATAATGCGAACACGGACCCTCCCCACGATAGACAGTCGAGCTGCGGTAAGAAGGAGCACCTTCAATGAGCAAAGCCTCCAATTCATTCCAACTCCTGGTTGCAACGCTGCTGGTGTGCGCGGGTGTCGTCACGGCTGAGGCGCAGAATAGGGAGCGCTTTGTCATTTCCGCGAAGGCAGGAGGTATCAATGCCGTAAGTGGTCGAACTGGGGTTCAACCGCAGGGTAGCAGTGGATGGGAACAGCTTACCATCAAGGACAATCTTGAAGCCGGCGATATGGTTAAGACCGGGATAGATGGCAGAGTCGAGATGCTGCTAAATCCTGGTGCGTACCTGCGTGTGGGCGAGAATTCGGAGTTCGAGCTGACCAATAACTCTTTAGAGAATTTGGAAGTGCGCTTGATTAGTGGGACGGCTATCGTGGAGGCCACTGGCACTGAAAACACCGAATTAATGATTAATATCACGACGCCCCATACAAAAATGGCGATCGTCCGACGAGGCCTTTACCGCGTCAACGTTGTTCCCGGCGACGCCACCGAACTAATCGTCAGGAAGGGTCGGGTGTTGCTCTCTGATTCCCAGATCAAGGTTAAAGGAGGACGAAAACTGATTTTCAGCGGGCACACGTTCTCAATGGCAAAGCTGGAAAAGGCCGATAAAGAGAAAGACGCTATAGAAAACTGGAGCAAAGAGCGCGCGGAAACAGTGGCCAAGGCGAATCGCCGAATATCATTCCGCGACCTGAATATGGCGCTTGCCAGCTTTAGCGATCGTTGGTCTCGTGGTTTTTCAAACGGTTCTTCCGGCGTCTGGGTATTCAATCCAAGATTTCAATGCTACACGTTCCTGCCCTATTACTTTGGCTGGGGGTCATGGGGGTCACCGTACGGTGGTTCCTACTCTAACGCCTTCTACGGGTACGGTAGTGGCTGTTGCGGCGGTCGCTCGAGCCCGGGTGTATGGACAGGGACCTCGAATGGAGGGTCAATTGGATCCTCAGCTGGTGCATCAACACCCTCTCCGTCAAATGGAGGCAATCCCCCTGTATATACTTCACCGCGTTCCAGTTTCCCTTCGCCCCGGGTGCAGTCGGGTTTGGGTACTCGCGAACTGCGAAACCGGCAACCCGTCGACCCGCAGTAGAAACTTGAACTAGCCTTGAGGGCTCGGTAGGATATTGAGCTCCTCATTTACCATCGCTTTTATCTCGGAGTGCTTTAATCCGGCCAGGGCGAGCTGCGTCAGGGCAGTGCGCAATTGGACGCGTAGCTGCTCATCAGACCTACCGCTAACAACCCTAGAAGTCACGATGGCCCCGGAGCCGTGCCTGACCTTGATGAGGCCTTCCTTTTGAAGCTGTCTATAAGCGAAGGCGATTGTATTCAAATTAACGCCCAGATCCGCTGCCACTTGGCGTAACGGTGGCAGTGAGGACCCTTCCTCGAGCTCCCGCCGAGCAATCAGCCCTTTGATTTCGTCGACTACTTGCCGGTAAATCGGCCGCCGATCCCTCTCGTCAATCGTTATATACATAAAACCTCCTAAAGTGTCTAGTGCACCTATACATTAGACGTGTCCCACTGTCGAGCTATTTGGATCTGCAAGGAGGGCATCGCCTCACAAAATCGATTCAGTTAAGTGATTGGCGACGACTCGAGCGGCGTGCGTTACAGCCGCAATGCTGCCACCAAGAGCTGCAGTGTCCCCGACCCTGAAGACACTCGGGAGGGAGGTCCGATAGTTAATGATATTGGAATCGAACGGCGCAGAGGTCCTCGCAAGACCGCCGACCATGCCCAATTTGCGGCGCGTTAGGTCATAAATGGTGCGCGGGGTGGCCGTATCGATCACCTCAATATCGCCGCCAAGCTCAGGCATCGCTTGGTGAAGACGTTGCCACAACGCATCCAATACTGACTGGTCCTTTTCTTCACTCTGTTCTTCGTTTTCCTGGAAGGTAAACCACTGATCGACGTCGGAGAAGGTAAGCATGGTTACGGCCCGCCTTCCTGCCGGAGCTCTTCTGTCCTCTGCAGGTGCCGCAGCAAACATGAACTGAGATACTTCGGGATAGTATTCATCAGCCTGCTGCCAATCGGTGACTACCAGGATGTGATTGTTGGGAATCCGAGACGCGGCAGCTTCGCTCATGCCCAGATAGAGCAGGTAAACTCCCGAGGTTCGCAAGTTGTTCAAGCTTTTTCTTATCTCCGAAGGAGTGTGGTTGAGCCCAATCAACTTCCCGTAGGTATCCCACAGAGTGAGATTGCTGACAATAGCCCTCGACGCATTCACTGTCTCCCCGCTCAATAGATCAACGCCTACGGCCTGACCACTCGCATCATAGGCCAGCCGAAGCACCGGCGTGTCGAAGCGGATCCTACCGCCGCTCGCTTTGATCGAATCCGCTAGCTTCTCGGCCAGAGCTGGGGCGCCACCCCGAATCGAGAAATTCCCTCGCCGCGCAATGTTAAGGGCGAGGGTGGAATACAGATATTCACACTCCTGGCTGGTTGCCTGGGCCAGCAGCTGCAACTGGGCGTCGATGAACCTGCGAAAACGAAATGAGGTGCCTCTCAGATGATCCAGAGTTGTGTGGTTTCTTGCCTTGATAATTCGCCCGGCGTTAACAATGTCCGGCAGCAAAGCATAAATCTGGTTCGTGCTGCTGGCGGCATGCAGGTTCGGCACCCGTCTCAGAGCACTCCGTAGAGCCTCACAAACGACTGCGCTTTCTTGATAAAAGGCTACCGCCCTGTCGGCACACTCAGGAAAAGTTGCCACCAGCGCCGCTTCAAACTGTTCCGTGTTTGCTGTTATTGAAACTTCAGATTGATCCGGGAGGCGCACAAGGTAGGCGGGGTTGGCAGCGAAGACTTCGGGAGCTGCAACGGGAAGCTCGGAAAAAACTTGAGCGTGAATCTCGCCCGCTTGCCACAGGGGATAAAGTCCGACGCCCGGGTCAAAGGTGTAACCGAACTTTTCGACACCTGCCACACAGCCGCCGGGCCGAGACTGTCTCTCGAGCAAACAAACGTCGAGACCCCGAGCTGCTAGCAAGGCTGACACGGTGAGTCCCCCAATGCCGCCGCCGACTACGACCACCTCATGCGTCATAAGCCAGACACTGACAACCAAAGCTTGGCAAGTAGCAAAGCAGCGCTGTCCGCTTGCCCGCTTGCCTGCCCAAATTTCGGTAGATAAGGTTCGATGAGCAGGAGAATGGAGGTGATCCCGTTAAAGACGAAGTGAATTACGATGCAGGGTAATAACCGCCCGGTGTAGGCCCGAATAATGGTCAAAGAAACGCTTAGCATTCCTACCGCAGCGATGACTCCGAAATTGGGCCAGTACTGCGGTACATGAATAAGGGTAAACAATCCGAGAACTAAGAGTACAGCTCCGGACACGCCAACAAGCCTTTGTAATGCTGCGTAGAGCACACCGCGGTAAATAAACTCTTCAACGAAGGGTGCGGTTAATACCGCGAGCGCGGCGATCAGGTAGCGTGCCGCGGGTGAACTCTTAATTATCTGCTCCAATTGCGTGGGCTGGTCGGCGCCCAGCAAGTTCGCGATTCCGGTGCCCGCAAGAAAGAGTGCAACTCCCAGTCCCACACTCCTCCAAAAACGGATCCGACCCGACCAACCCCAACCTAAAGAAGCCAGGAAAGGACGTTGCCCAAAGCGCGTCACCAATACCCAAACCAAAGCGAAGGTGAGCAGGTGAGTTGGCAACAGGGCCAAAACCTGCAGAAAAATAGCAGTCTTGTCCGTTAGTGCGAGTGCAGCCAGGTTGTTGACGTATTCGGGAGAGCCGGGATCCAGACCGCGCTGCAACGAGTAGGGAATTAGGAAAAATAAGGGAATGATGGCGAGTAGGATAATGCTCGCAACCCAAACCAGAAACGCGCCCCCAAGTCCCCAGCGCGGATTGTTAGGATCAATTGGTTCGTGAACACCAGGAGTGACTGTCCTCGCCGGACCAGCAGATGTAAGCTCCCTCACTATCGGAAATGTTGACTGGCTATCTGTAGGCACGTATCGAGGAGTGTATGGGACCTGTCCCCAAGTGGTCAAACATGAAAGCAATGCGGAGCTTCGAGGCTTTTTTCAGGGACGTTAAACCGCGGGGTATCCAATCTCCAGCATCGAGGGACCAATACGAGGGGCGGCCAGCATTAATCCGATTATGGTCTTGGCGTCTTCTATCTCGCCCGCCGTGATCATTTCCAATGCTTGCCCGAACGGAAGGCGTAGGACATCAACAATCTCATCGTCCTCCAGTTGTTGTTTCGTCTCCGTCATCTCGGTGGCTAGATAGACCCACATTTTCTCTTCACAGAATCCGGGTGACACGAAAAACTCAGACAACTTATCTAGTTTGCCGGCCACGAAGCCAAGTTCTTCCTCCAACTCCCTGGCCGCCCCCTCTTCCGGGCGCTCACCCCTATCCAACGATCCTGCCGGCGCTTCCAGAAGATAACGCACGGCCGGATGACGATACTGGCGCACCAGCGCGACACTACCGTCTTCAAAAACCGGGATAATCACCGCGCTGCCGGGATGGTGGACCACTTCGCGGGAATAGGTCTTGTCACCTTCACGCACACTGTCGATAGTGACATCAAAAATACGCCCGCGAAAAATCTCGATGCTTTTCAGAAGTTGAGGAACCTGTTTCTGCGATGATGACATGATGCTTCTCGCTGCTGCCCACGTTAGGGGGTGACATGTTAGTTCAAGGTTGTGTAACCCAAAGATATTGCTCGGACGACTGGTGTAATCGCTTTCAATTCGCGTTTTGGGATCAGCACCTATTTACAGAACCGGAAGCGTAGGGACCGCACTCTACCACCCCAGGAAGTTCCCCAGACATTTGCTTGATCAGCGCCTGGGCCTCGCCAATCAGATAGAGAGAACCGCTAAAACAGACCAGCCCATCCGCGGGGGTGCACTCGATGGCTTTCCGTATAGCGCGACCCACCGAAGTCGCCGTGAAGATTTTCTGAGGCCCGACAATATGCGATGCTAATTTTTGCAGTCCGTCCAGGCTTGCAGCCCGCGGGTTATTCGGCTTGGTCAAAACTAATCTGTTCGCGACAGGAAAGAGATTCTCTGCCATCTGCTCAAGATTTTTTTCACGCATCGCGCCGAAAACGAGAGTCACCGGCGCGCCTACGAACTCATCAAGGTACTCACGCAGGGCCCTAGTTCCAGAAGGGTTGTGTGCACCGTCGAACAAAAAAGCCGGACGTCCTTCCCATAGCTCCAGTCTCCCCGCGTGGCTGGCCGTTTCTATCCCTTCGATAATCGCCGAACGAGAGATTGCGAACCCGCGAGGACGCAGTGATTCCGCTAACCGGATCGCCACTGATACGTTTATGACCTGATGGCGCCCTCGCAAACCGGGTAGAATATTCTCATAACGGTCCTGTTCCGTTTCGATGGTCACGCGCACGCGACCATCTCGCGTCACGCTTTCCACTGTTGCACTGCATTGATCGACGCTCGGTTGAACGTCAACAAGCTTACATCGTCGCAAAATCATATCTAACGCCTGGGCAGGCTGGGGTGCGATTATCGCAGTGCTGCCAGGGCGAATGATTGCCGCTTTCTCCGTTGCTATGCTCTCGAGCGTTTCGCCGAGATATTCTTCGTGGTCTCTTTCGATTGGAGTTATGGCGACTAACTCAGCTCCCGCCACGCTGGTAGCATCGAGCCGCCCACCCAGTCCGGTTTCAAGGATTGCTAGTTTCACCTGATCTTCCCAGAAAGCGAGCAGAGCGATGGCCGTCACATGTTCGAAGAAAGTCGGGAGTGCCTCAACCTGTCCCTCATCGACGAGCTTTTCGGCAGCGCTGCGAACCCGGGTTGCGCGCCGGGCGAAATCCTCGCTTGAGATTTCCCGGCGTGCCACTTTAATGCGCTCGGTGATGGCGATGAGGTGAGGTGAAGTGTAGAGCCCGGTCTTGATGCCGGCAGCCCCGCAGATTGAATCAAGGACAGCAGCGGTTGATCCTTTGCCATTTGTTCCTGCGATTTGTACGGCTGGAAAGGACTTCTGAGGATCGCCAAGCGCCGCGAGGAGCAATTCGGTATTTCTCAAACCGAGTTTAATGGTGAGGGTTTCGACCCCAAGGTTCAGGAGATACCGGAGCGTCTCGTCAAACTGCATGAGGATTTCTCATGTTGCCCAGACCCACGACGACTGTAGGCAATCATTTTTCCGAAACCGTGCCGGTTCGCGCTTTCTCGATCACGGGCTCATAAATCTCAGGATTCATCGTAAAGTTGAGCAGCTTGATTACGTAGTCACGCACTTCTCGTCGATCCACGATTGCGTCGAGCATGCCGTGTTCCAGAAGAAACTCCGACTTCTGAAAATCCTTGGGTAGTTTCTGGCGAATCGTTTGCTCAATCACACGCGGACCCGCGAAACCAATCAGCGCTTTAGGTTCGGCTATGATGAAATCCCCGAGCATTGCAAAACTTGCGGTAACTCCTCCGGTGGTGGGATCAGTTAACACGGAGACAAAGGGAAGGTGGGCCTCGTCAAGTGTTGCCAGGGCCGCAGAGATTTTTGCCATTTGCATCAGCGAGAGTGTGCCTTCCTGCATGCGGGCGCCGCCGGAAGCCGAGAAGATTACAACCCCGCCATGTTCGTTGATCGCACGTTCGATTAGACGCGTAACCTTTTCCCCCACCGCTGAGCCCATGGAGCCGCCAATGAAAGACATATCCATGGCTCCCGCAAAAACTAGATGATTCCCGACTTTGCCACGCGCGTTGATGATGGCTTCGGGAAGGCCGGAAGACTTTTTCGCCTGCGTTAGGCGCGCTGGATATGGTTTGCTGTCGACAAACTCGAGTGGATCAATCGATATCACTTCCTCGTCGAGCTCTTCAAATTTCCCTTCGTCATAGAGCATGCCGAGTCGCTCACGGGCGCCAATGCGAAAGTGGTAGCCGCAGTGCTTGCAAACCTGGTGGGCCTCGTCAAGTTCGCCTGTGTAGAGGTGCGCTTCACATCCGTCACACTTAACGAAGACGTTCTCTGTCTTTACCACCCGCTCCTCGGGGCGAACGGTCTCAATCCTTTTACTCTTTTTGCTAAACCAAGGCATAACGGCTGAGTTCTATGGATCTCTTATGGTGACAACCGCTTGGAAAGGGCAGAGGTTAGCATAGACAAGAGACAGGGAAAAGTGGGCCTTATAAACTCTCATTTGCACCGCGACTTTAGCCCGGTGCTCAAAAAAACAATACGATCCAAGAAACCACACGAAACACGAGAGATGTTTGTCCTATTTCGAGTTATTTCGTGGATCGCTTTACTGCTTCTGACCACTTTTTCAGGAACGTTTCCGGTCCCTAATGAACCGGGTGCTTTAGAATTCTATCCCCTGCTGTGCGCGAATGCCCGTATTAAATGGATGCTTGATGTCCCGCATCTCCGTCACGAGATCCGCTGCTTGAATTAGCTCCGGAGGAGCACCACGACCAGTGACCACAATGTGCAACGCCGGCTGGGTAGCCCGTACTTCGCGCAACTCTGAAAGAACTTCCTCTACCGGGAGCATCTTGTAGCTCAGCACGTAGACCAGCTCGTCAAAAACAAGAATGTCGTAATCTCCGCTGCGCATCTTCTCGATGCACAGGCTCCAAGTGTTGCGAGCGGTAGCACGGTCCTGTTCCGGATTCTTGGTGTCCCAGGTAAACCCGTCACCCATGGTATGGACTTCGATACCGAGCTTTTCAGCTGATGCGTGTTCGCCGTAACGATCGTTGCGCGACTTCATGAACTGTATCATGCAACAGTTTAAGCCGCGTCCAGCCGCACGCATCATAAGTCCCAGCGCACACGTCGTTTTACCTTTGCCGTCGCCGGTATGAACCATCAGGAGCCCCTTAGTGTTCTCCTGATAATCTTCGCGACGCCATTTATATTTCTTTTCAGCTGAGCTCATTGAGAGTGGGAAGTCTCGCGGTGTGACAAGAGTGGCGCGAGAGTTGAACGGATAAGGTAGCGGATCAGATTCCACCCATTGAGTGTTCAGCACGGTTCAGGCGACCGGTTCTGGACGGGTTTCCAACTCCGCAGCGTTCAGGGCATCCTCGGTCGTATCCTTCAATCCGTTCGCTCGCTCAACCGCTT
>Ga0136617_10002154_pt1 | contig 17622 bp, 23 predicted proteins | sample AntDrymUQ3222106_2_FD_129672 | JGI IMG/M metagenome (GOLD analysis project Ga0136617, IMG submission 129672) | Polar desert sand microbial communities from Dry Valleys, Antarctica - metaG UQ322 (21.06) | ecosystem: Environmental > Terrestrial > Soil > Desert | place: Antarctica: Dry Valley... | reverse complement strand
CGGACTCAGACCTGGGCGTCTGTGACTCGGACGTCGGGCCGCCCGACTCGGAGGTGGGCGTCTCTGAATCTGACGTCGGGGCGTCGGACGCGGGCATGTCGAGGCCGGCGAACGGGCGCCCGGAGATGCCGCCGCCGGGCGTGTCGTCCTCCGTCTCGTCGGTCGCGGAGGCGGCGTCGCCGGCGGGCGCCGGCTCGGCATCCGACGCGGGCGCGGGCGCGCCATCCTGCGCGGGCGCGGCATTCCACACAGGCGCGGGCGTGGCGTCCGCGACCGGCGGGGCGGGCGGCAGGAACGTCTCCTGGACGCCCGGCTGCTGGGAGGCGGTCTCCGCCGTGCCCGGCCCTGGGTCGCCGGACACGATCGGCTCCGGCGTCTCGCCAACCAGCGGTTGGTCGGCCTGCTCGATCGTGTCCTCGATCTGGCGCTCGGCGTCGCTCATCCCGCCGTCGCGGTAGGTCGCGTTGTCGGCCAGCCCGGCCTCGGCCTGCTCCTGGCCCTCGGCCTCGCCCTCGCCGGCCTCGGCCAGCGGGCGGAACGCCTCGTCGGCCGGCTCGCCCAGCTCAGGCCCGGCGTAGTCCGACGGGCTGCCGCCGATCGCCCCCGCCTCGGCTGCGGCGGCAGCCTCCTCGGCCTGCGCGTCGATCGTCGCCGGCGGCTCGCCGTGGGGATCGGGCGCCGGGATCGGGGTCGCGGTGTTGGCGACGGGCCCGGGCGCGTCGTAGTTGGACGGCTGCGGTGGCGCGGGGGGCGCGACGGGCGCCGGCCCGCCCGTGTGGGACGGAAGCAGCCCGGCGACCTTGTCGCGCTTGAGCAGCGCTGCCGCGCCGGCCGCCGCGACGGCGCCGCCGAGTAGCAGCAGCTTGCCGCGGGGACGCCGGGAGGCGCGGCCGCTCGCTCCGGTGGCACGATCCTTGGCGAGCGCCAGGGCTGCCTCCGCGATGGCCAGGTTGCGCACGGTCTTGGCGGCGCCCTTGCGGCGCCGGAACGGGGACGGGGCCATCAGTGTCTGCTCCTCGGTGCTCTCAGGATCTCGAACATCTCGAACAAGGCGCTCAGCCCTAGACCGTACCCGTCCGCGAGGGCAGGAAACAGTCCGTCCGACAGCTACAAACCTGAGCTTCGGCGCGTCAAGCGGCCGGACGCGCCGGGGTGGGAAGCGAGTCCGGGGTCGCCTGCGCGGCCGCCTGGTTCTCCTTCCGCACGGCGTCCCAGATCTCCTCGCGGTAGATGGGGAGCGAGCGCGGGGCCTGGATGCCGACGCGCACGGAGTTACCGACGATCTCCATCACGTGCACGACGACATCGTCGCCGAGCATGATCTTCTCGCCTGGCTTGCGGGTGATGATGAGCACGGGTGCGTTCCTCCTTGGAATGCCCGACCGGAACGGTGGGTGCGGCCTAGGCCGCTTGAACGGCGGCGGGCTCCGGGAACAGCGGAGCGCGGACGGGAGCGTCCGGCGCCTCGTTGATCACCTGATGGCCACGGCCCTTCGAGACCACAATCGGCGCGCGGAGGTTGCAACTGAAGTCCGCGAGCTCGGAAGCCGCGCGAACCGTGACCCAGACGTCGAGCTCGCCGGGGTTCCGAGCGCCGATCCGCTCGGTGTCGGCGTCCGACAGCTCGACGCTGTAGTCGGCGTAGTGCAGCCACGGGTTCGTGACCGGCAGGGCGATCTCGGCGTCCTCGACCGAGTGCAGCCAGGCGAACGGCGCATCGGGGTCGGTCGCCACGAGCGCGTACTTCGCGCCACCGAGGCCGATGAGCCCGGCGGGGAACTCGATCACGGCGTCGGCGTCGATCTCCAGCGGGCCGAAGCGCGAGCTGTCGAAGTTGAGGGGCATGGGAACGGGTTCTCCTTCGGTTCGGATCAGCGGAGGAAGTCCATCAGCGAGACCTGGACGATGCTCGCCCCGGCCCTGAGCGCCGCCTGGTAGGCGGCCTGCTGCGAGCTGAAGTCGATCAGCGCCTTGGCGATGTCGACGTCCTCGGTGTTCGAGAGCTGCTTGAGCGTCGACTCCTCGACCTGCGCGAGGCGTCCCAGCGCCGCTTCGAGGCGGTTCTGGCGGGCGCCGTTCTGCGACCGCACGCCGAGCACGGTGTCGAGGTTGGCCTCGAGCCGCGGGATGTCGGCGCGCAGCGCGGCGCCGTCGTCGGCCCGCAGGTGTTGCGACACTTCGCGCAGCACGTGCAGGAGCTTGCCGTCGGCGGCGGCCGGGCCGCCGCCGAGGAAGTCCGAGCCGAGGACGCCGATGTCGAGCGGCACGCCCGGGCCGATCTGCCTGGCGATCGCCGCGGTGGAGCCGTTGTACGCGTCGGCCGCCGGCACGTAGGGGTCGGGCGTCTCGGCGTAGGGCGGCGTGTCGGTCGCCGTGCCGGAGAACACGTGGCGGCCGCGGTGGGTCACGTTCGCGTTCTGCTTGATCCGCTCGATCAGCTCGTCGACCTCGTCGGCGATCGCCAGCCGCGCGGCCGGATCGTTCGTGTCGCTGGCGCCCCGCACGGCCAGCTCCTGCACGAGCGCGACCGCACCGGTGATGTCCGACAGCGCGACCTCGGCGGTCTCCTGCCAGCTCTGGGCATCCTGGATGTTGCGCTGATACTGCTGCGTGCCCTCCATCGAGGTGCGCAGCGCGAGCGCCCGCGAGGCGTTGAACGGGTCGTCCGACGGCCGCGTGATCTCGCGGTTGGACGCCACCTTCTCCTGCGTGCGGGTGAGCCGCTCGGAGACGCGGTTGAGGTCGGCCAGGATGTTGCGCTGCGTCATCCCGGTGGTGATGCGCGTGCTCATAGCCCCACGCGGCCGGTCCGGTTGATGAGGACGTCGAGCATCTCGTCCATCGTGGACATCGCGCGCGAGGACGCCTGGTAGGCGCGCTGGAACCGGATGAGGTTGCCCATCTCCTCGTCGAGCGAGACCCCCGCGACGCTCTCCCGGCGATCCTGCACCGCGTTGGTGAGCGCCTCGGCGTTGGCCTCCTGCCGGCGCGCCTCGCGCACCCGGGAGCCGACGCGGGCGACGTACGCGTTGTAGGAGGAATCCGCGCCGCCGCCGCGCAGCTCGCCGATCTGCAGCGCGAGGTCGTTGGCGGCGGGCTCCGTCGACGTCCCCGGACGGACCGTGGCCGCGGTGACCGCGACGCTGAGCGTCGCCGCGACGGTCGCCGCCGGCGGGGCGTCGGTGTAGGTGAAGAACGGCGGGGCGCCGGCGGCGGTGAGGATGCCGTTGACCGAGTCGGCCATCGTCTTGGCGACCGCGCTCAGCTCGGCGCGGTAGGAGTCGATGCCCGACGGGCCCGCCAGGTCGCGCAGCGCGCCGAGCCGGCCGCCCGGGTTCGAGAGCGCCGGGGCCTGGTAGCCCGCGGCGTCGATCATCGGCGGGTCGCCGGCGCCGCCGAACGTCACGTCGACGGTGCCGTCCAGGTTGGAGACGATCGAGGTGCTGCCCAGCGAGGCCAGCTTGTCGAGCAGCAGGTCACGCTGGTCCATCAGGTCGTTCGGCGCGTCGCCGGCGGTCACGAAGCGCTTGATCGTGCCGTTCAGTGCGACGATCTCGTTGGCGATCTGCTCGACCTCGCCGCCGGGCGCGGTGAGTGAGGCGTACTCGTCCGCGGCCTGCTCGGCGACCAGCGCGAACTGCGAGTCGACGGTCGCAAAGGCCTGGGCCAGCGAGCCGGCCTTCTCGACCAGCGAGGTGCGCGCGGCGCTGTCGGAGGCATCGGCGGCGAGGTCGCTCCACGCGCCCCAGAACTCGGAGAGCTGCTTGTTGATGCCGTTCTCGGACGGCTCGGCCAGCGCCAGCTCGGCCCGGTCGAGGCCCTCGGCGCGGGCGGCCTGCTCGCCGAGGCGGGTGGCCTGTGCGCGGAACTGCAGGTCGAGGAACGTGTCGCGGACGCGGCGGTAGGCCTGGACGTCGACGCCGGAGCCGATGTGCGCGCCGGCACCGCCCTGCACTGCGCCCTGTGGGATGGCGAGCGCGGGCGCGGCGGCCAACACGGCCTCCTGGCGCGAGTAGCCCTGGGTCGACGCGTTGGCGATGTTGTGGCCGGTCGTGTCGAGCGCGCGCTGCTGGGCGAGCAGCCCGCGCAGCGAGGTCTGGAGTCCGTAGAACGAGGAGATCGACATGAGCTAGGCCTGCAGGTCCAACGTCGTGTAGAGCGAAGCCGGCGCGCTCGCCGGGCCCGCGGTGGCGGACATGGCGCCGCCGGGCTGGTAGCCGGCCTCCGGCTCGGTGCCCACGAGGCGGACGAGGTGCGAGAGGAATGCGAGCTCCTGGCGCATCAGCGCGCGATTGATGCCGTGCTCGCGGGCGATCTCGCCCAGCAGCCCGCGCAGCTCGGCTGACCGCTCGCGCGCCGCGCGGGCGCCCTCGAGCGTGATCAGCGCGCAGAGCCGCTCCAGCGTGACGTGCGGCGCCGCGACGCCGAGCAGCGCGCCGGCGCCCTGCAGCAGGCGCGTGCGCTCCTGCTCGAGCCGCCCGCGGCGACCCATCTCGGTCTGGATCTCGGCGAGCTTGGCGAGCACGCGCTCGGTGTCGCGAGCGCGGATCGCCTCACCTTGGGCGAGCACGACGCGCAGCAGGTGCCGCGCGGAGCCGATCTGGTTGTCCAGATGGGCGAGCAGCTCGGCCTCGAGCATGGGGTTGATCACGGCGCGCTCCGATGCATCGTCTTGTAGAGCTGGGGCGCGAGGCCGATCCCGCCGGCGTTCGCGAGCGCATCGGTCATCGCGTCCTGAACAGCGTCGGCGCGCGGGCCGTCGGTGAGCGACGGCGTCGCCCTCGTCAGCTCCTTGACGAGCTCGGTGAGCATGACCTTCTCGAAGCCGAGCGCGACCTTGTAGTCGCGCTTGTCGGCGGCCGAGCCGGCGCGTACGTCGCGCGGCAGCGCCGCGTCGGAGATCTGAGGGAGCTCGTTGAGAGTCATCGCTTCACCTGGTTGGCGATCTCCCACATCTGGTCCTGCGTCTGGATCGCCTTCGACGTGAGCTGGAACGCGCGCTGGGACTCGATCATCGCGACCATGGCGTCCGAGACGTCGGCGTTGGACATCTCCAGCGCGCCCTGCGTCAGCACCGTGGCGGCGGGCGCGCGGCCGACTGCACCGGACGCCGGCGTGGCGAGGAAGGCGTTGTCGCCGACCGGCTGCAGACCCTGCGTCGAGCGCACCGAGACGACCTCGATGCGGCCCACCGCGCGGCCCGCGGCACGGACCGTGCCGTCGGGGCCGATCGCGACGCGCTCGGGGTCGGTGCCCGCGGGGACGGTGATCTTCGGCTGCACGAGCGCGCCGGTCGAGGTGGTGAGCTGACCCTTGCCGTCGACGTGCAGCGAGCCGTCGCGCGTCAGCGCCTGGCGGCCGTCGGGCAGCTTGATGCGCAGGAAGCCGTCGCCCTGGATCGCGACGTCGAGCGGCTGCTCGGTGCGCTGCAGGGAGCCTTGCGAGAAGCCCCGACCGGCATCCACGGCTGCGGCGCCGGCGCCCGTGCGGGGGCCCTGCGCCGACGCGCGGCCCGTCTGCGTGTAGACGAGGTCGCGGAACCCGACTCGCATGTGCTTGTAGCCGGTGGTGTTGGCGTTCGCCAGATCGTTGGCGACGGCGTCGAGACGCTGCTGCTGCGCAGCCATTCCCGCCGCGGCGGAGTTGAGTCCTTCGAGCATGCGTCCCTTTCGTCGGCCGCGCGGACGCAGACTTGAGCCGAAAACCTAAAACAGGGTCAGACCCTCTCTAGGTTCGGGCTCGAGCTACCCCTGAACGGAGCCCACCTGCGTCGCGGCCTTCGCCAGCGTCTCGTCGATCGTCGCGATGACGCGCTGGCCGGCCTCGAAGGCCCGGAGCGACGCGATCATGTCCACCATGGATCGCGCCGCGTCCGAGCCCGAGGCCTCCAGTGCGCCGGCCTGCACCTGTCCGGTGCCGGCCGTGCCGGCGGGTGTGCCGGTCACGAAGTTGGTGCCTTCCTTGCGCGGGTCGTCGAGGCGAACGACCTCGAGCGCCCGCGGGTCCACCCGGCCGCCGGCGCCGACGCGCAGCGTACGCCCGTCGCGACCCAGCACCGGGTCGCCCTGGGCGGTCACCAGCAGTCCTTGCGGGGAGACGGTGAACTGGCCGTTGCGCGTGTAGCGCACGCCCTGCGCGGTCCGGACGCCGAAGAAGCCCTCGCCGCCGATGGCGAAGTCCAGCGGCTCGCCCGTCTCCCGGCTGGGCATCGGCGTGAAGTCGGTTTCGATGCGGTCCACCTGCACCGCGGTGGACTGCGAGCCCACGGTCGCGCCGCTGGCGCGGTTGGCCAGCAGCAGGGCGCCGAACTCGCGCTGGGCGGTTCGGTCGGCCTTGTAGCCGGGCGTCGCGGCGTTGGCCAGATCGTTGGCGATCTGGTCCTGCCGGATCTGCTCGGCCATCATGCCCGAGGCGGCGATGTAGAGACCACGGTCCACTGGGCGCAGTAGTCGGCGCGATCCGCCGCGCCTTGAGGGCTGCGATCCTCTCCCGGGACATGATCGAAGGGGTCTCCGTCGAAGCGCTGCTGCTGCGCAACCTGCTGCCCGAGCTGAGCCTGCGGGAGGGGACGAGCGTGGTCGCGCGCGTCGCGTCGCGCGCGGAGGCGCACGGTGTCATCGTGCTCGCCGGGGTCCCGCTCACCGCCAAGCTGCCGCCGGAGGTCGAGGCCGGCCAGACGCTGCACCTGCGCGTCGCGGAGGTCACGCCGGAGCAGGTCACGCTGCGGCTGGACCCCCAGGCGGTCGCGCCGCCCCCGCCGCCGGTGCCGCGACCGGCGCAGCTCGCCGTGCATGAGCCCCCGCGCCGCGGCGCGGCGGGCGAGGAGAGCGCGACGGTCGCGCTTTCGTTCGACTCCGCGGTCCTGGGCCGGCTCGACCTGCGCATCGACCTCGCCCGCGGCACCGTGATCGCGGGCGTCGCGGCGCCGCCGGGCGTCGCTCTGGACCTGGCCGTGGCCGCCGCCGGTCAGCTTGAGAACACGTTGGCCGAAAAGACCGGGCGGGCGGCGCAGGTGCGCGTCACCCCCCGTCGCGACCCGTTCGACGCGTATGCCTGAGCGCCGCCGCGTCACTGCCCTGCGCTACGAGGGCAGCGGCTCGCCGAAGGTGGTCGCATCTGGCCAGGGGCACGTCGCAGAGCGGATCCTGGCGGTTGCGCAGGCCGCGGGCGTGCCGGTACGGGAAGACCCGCGGCTGGCCGAGACGCTGGGCGGTCTCGCCCTCGGCCAGGAGGTCCCGGAGGAGCTTTGGCTGGCGGTCGCCGAGGTGCTCGCATGGGCCTACGGACTGGAACGCGGCGCAATTACCCCGAATCGGTGATGTTGGGGTCTCGACCCTACGCCGATACCACCAGCGTCCACCGCCGCAGCACCATCCTTCAGGAGCACCCCATCCCATGACGACCGCCAGCACGCCGAGCACCCAAAGGACTTCGCACTCGGGCGCAAGCACCGAAAGGACTTCGTCCTCGGGCACAGGCAAGAAGCGGATCTCCTCGGAGGACGCCCTGGCCCTCTGGCGCGAGTACAAGACCACCGGTGATCTCCAGGCCCGCAACCGCCTGGTCATGACGTACGCGCCGCTGGTCAAGTACATCGTCTTCAAGAAGGTGCGCGAGCTGCCGGCCCGCTGCGAGGTCGAGGACTTCATCTCCTGCGGCCTCGAGGCCCTGATCGCCTCGATCGACCGCTACGACCCCGAGAAGGGCGCCACGCTCGAGCAGTTCGCCTGGACCCGCATCCACGGCGCCGTGCTCGACGAGCTGCGCCGCCAGGACTGGGCGCCGCGCTCGCTGCGCCGCTGGGAGCGCGACATCCACAAGGCGCGCGAGCAGTTCAGCTCGCTGCACGGCCGCCGCCCCACGCGTCAGGAGCTCGCCGACCTGCTCGCCGTCTCCACCGACGAGCTGCGCCGCCGCCAGGACGACATCGCCGTCTCCGACGTCACCTCGCTCAACACGCTGGTGATCTCCGACGACGAGACCACGGTCGAGCGCATCGACACCCTCGCCGCCACCGACGCCCGCCTCGATCCCGAGCAGGCCGCCACGGTCAACGACGCCAAGGACAAGTTCCGCCGCGCGTTCGACACGCTGCCCCAGCGCGAGCGCGAGGTCGCCGTACTGCTCTACGTCAAGAACCTGACGCTGCGCGAGATCGGCGACATCCTCGGCGTGTCCGAGAGCCGCGTCTGCCAGATCCACTCGCAGCTCAAGCGCACGCTCAAGCAGCGGCTCTCGAACGACACGCTGCTGTTCTCCGCCGTCGGCTAGCTGCTCAAGTTCCGCCGAGAGCGGTCGATCAGGGGGTCACGATGACCTTCGAGATCGGCCACCTGACGCTCAAGCCGGCCGCACCGGTCCAGCCGGTGGCGCCCCGACCCTCCGTGGAGGCCCCCGTGCGCGCCGAGCCGGCGCACGCGGCGGACTTCTCCGACGTCATCCTCGCGTCCCCGCCGCCCGAGGTCCTCGCCGAGGTCGACGCCGCGTGGGAGCGCGGCGCACGGCTCGCAGCCGAGAACCGCGAGCTGCACTTCGTGCGCGACGAGGCGAGCGGCCGCATGATCATCCAGGTCCGCACGCTCGACGGCGAGGTGCTCAGGACGATTCCGCCCTCCAATGCGCTCGACGTGATGGGCGGAGGGGCGCTCTAGCGATGCCCAACTTCGGACTCGCCGGACTCGCGTCCGGTGTCGACACCGCGGCGATCGTCGAGCAGCTGATGGGGCTGGAGCGCCAGGGCAAGGCGCGCCTGCAGCTCCGCCAGTCCGGCATCGCCTCGCAGCAGACGACGCTGCGCGACCTCAAGACCAAGCTCGACGCCTTGAAGGCCGCCGCCGCGGACCTGCGCGCGGCGACCACCTGGAGCGAGGGCCAGACGGTCGAAAGCTCCGACGCCCGCGTGGCGGTCGCCCGCACGGGCGGCGCGCCGATCGGCGGCTACTCCGTCAGGGTCGCCCAGCTCGCGGCCTCTGCGCAGAAGACCTACACCTGGACCGAGAGCGCCTCGGCCACCACGCTGAGCATCGACGGCGACGGCCCGGCGGGCGCCGATCCGATCACGGTCGACATCGCGGCCGGCGCGAAGCTCGCCGACGTGGCGTCCACGATCAACGGCCGCGCCGACCTGCCCGTGTACGCCGCGGTGGTGGGTGGCGACAAGCTCGTGCTCTCCTCGCGCGCGACCGGCGCGACGGTCGACTTCACCGCCACCGGGTCGCAGCTCTCCGCCCCGGCCAACGCGGTCGCGGGCCGCAACGCCGAGTTCTACCTCAACGGCTCGGCCACCAAGGAGGAGCGCGCGACGAACGTCGTCGAGGACGCGATCGCCGGCCTGCGGCTCAGCTTCAAGGGCACCACGGCCGACGCCGCGAGCATCGTGGTCGGCGCGCCCGGCATCGACCGCGAGACGGTCAAGGGCGAGGTCAAGGCCTTCGTCGACGCCTACAACGCGGTGGTCACGGCCACGCGCGCGAAGGTGGGCGAGAAGAAGGTCAAGGACGCGACGACGCTGACGGACGCCAACAAGGGCCAGTTCTTCGGCGACAGCGGACTGAACGCCATGCTGTCGAAGCTCCGCAGCGGGATGGGCGCCGACTACACCGCGATCGGCAACGCCGCCGCGCTGGACGACCTGCGCGACATCGGCATCTCCACCGGCAGGCCCGGCGCCTCGACCGAGCAGGCGCGGGCCGGCCTGCTCACGATCGACGACGCGAAGCTCACCGCCGCCCTGGACGGTGACGCCCAGGGCGTCCGCCGGCTGCTCGGCGGGGTTTCCGGCACCTCCGCATTCGCCCAGGACGTCGAGCACCTCGCCGACGACCTCGCCAAGACGCTCGACGGGCGGCTCGAGTCGACCGACGGGCAGTCGCGCCGCATCGGCGACGAGCTCAGGCGCACCGACACCCGCCTCGCCGCCAAGGAGAAGCGCCTGAAGGCGCAGTTCGCGGCGATGGAGTCGGCGCTCAGCGCATCCCAGACCCAGATGGCCTGGCTCCAGGGCCAGCTCGCGGGTCTGCCGACCCGGAGTTGATCCGGGCTCAATCGGCGGGCGCGTCAGCCGATCACCTGGGCGACCGTCCCCTCCCCGCGGAGATCGCATGACCGCATTCGCCACGGCCTCACCGGCCACCTACAAGCGGCAGAGCATCATGACCGCTCCGCCCGAACGGCTCGTCGTGATGCTCTACGACGGGGCGATCCGGTTCTTCGTCCAGGCGGCCGCCGCCATGCGCGAGGACGCCCGCGTGACCGCGAGCGAGCGGCTGGACCGCGGCGAGGCGATCGTCGACCACCTGCTGGTCACGCTCGACATGTCCGCCGGCGAGATCGCCGAGCGCCTCGAGGGCATCTACGTCTTCTCCAAGCGCCTGCTGCTCGAGGCCAGGATGGAACGCGACGCCGACAAGGTCGACGTCGTCTGCGCCTACCTCTCCGAGCTGCGCGAGTCGTGGGCGCAGATCGCCGGCGCGTGACCGGCTGGACCGACCTGCTCGAGCTCGCCGAGCGCGAGCTCGCCCTGGTTCGCGGCGGGGACGCCGAGGCGCTGCCCGCGGCAGTCGCCGAGCGTGCGCGGCTGGCTGCGACGCTCGGGCCCGCCCCCGCGAGCGCCCGCCCCGTGCTGGAGCGGCTCGCCGGCGTGCAGGAGCAGATCATCGTGGAGCTCACCCTCGCGCGTGAGGACGTCGTCCGCGAGCTGGGCGCCCTGCGCCGCGGCCGCGGCGCCGTGCAGGGCTATCGCACGGCTGCCGGGCCGGTCGTGGCAAGCGTCGACGGCGCCGGCTAAAGCTTCGGCCGTCGGGGCCGATCAACCCGGCCAGTCGCCACGGATCCGGCGGCGGATTGCAGTCCACGGACGGACGCAGACTTCTCCTCGAAAGGGAATCCGTCCCGTGCTGTTCGACACCACCCAGCTCGCCCTCGAGCGCGCCATCGGAGGAGCTGCCCAGCGCCAGCAGGCACTCGCGGCCAACCTCGCCAACGCGAACACCCCGGGCTACCAGCGGGTCGACGTCGACTTCCACTCCACGCTGCGGAGCGCCATGGCGAGCGGCGAGCGCGCGACGGTCGAGCACACGACGTTCGCCGCGCAGCGCGACGGTGCGGCCGTGACCCGCGCCGACGGCAACTCCGTCGACGCCGAGTCCGAATCGGCCAAGATGGCGGCCAACGCGCTCGAGCAGCAGGCGGCCGTGCAGGTGGCGGCCACGCGCATCGCGATCCTCAAGTCGGCGATGGGGGTGTCGTGATGGGCATGTTCGACGCGCTCGAGGTCTCGGCCTCCGGGCTCACCGCCGAGCGGCTGCGGATGGACGTCACCGCGGAGAACCTCGCGAACGCCCAGACCACCCGCGGCGCCGACGGTCAGCCCTACCGGCGCAAGGAGGTCGTCCTGGCCGAGCGACAGGGAGCCGGCAGCTTCGGCGCCGCGCTGCAGGGCGCGATGGGCGCGACGTCGCCCGGCGGGGTCGAGGTCGCCGCGATCGCGCAGGACCAGACGCCGTTCGCGCAGGTCTACGACCCCGGCCACCCGGACGCCGACGCCAACGGCTACGTGCAGATGCCCAACGTCGACCCGGTGGCCGAGATGGTCGACCTGATCTCCGCCCAGCGCGCCTACGAGGCGAACGTGACGGCGATGCAGGCGGCCAAGTCGATCTTCGCCAAGACGCTGGAGCTGCTGCGCTGATGGCGCTCCCGATCGACCCCTCCATGGCCGTCGGCGGCGCCGAGTGGCAGATCGCGCCGATCGACGGCGTCGACTCCGCCGCGCAGGCGGCGCAGCAGGACGGCGCGGGCACCGGATTCGGCGGCATGCTCGGCGACGCGCTGGGCTCGCTCGCCAAGACGCAGGTCGAGGCCGCGACCGGCGCGCAGCAGCTCGCCGCCGGCACCGCGCAGGACCCGACGGCGGTCGTCGTCGCCGTCGAGCGCGCCCAGCTCTCGATGCAGCTCGCCTCCCAGCTGCGCAACAAGCTCGTGGAGGCTGCACAGGACGTCTTCCACACCCAGATCTGAGCCGTAGATGCCGACTCTCGCAGACACCTTCCTGAAGATGCCGACGCGCTCGAAGATCGCGGTCGGCGTCGCCGCCCTCGGCATCGTCGCCGTGCTGTTCTTCATGCTGCGGCTGGCGTCCGCGCCTTCCTACACGATGCTCGCGTCGGGCCTGGAGCCCGCCGACTCCGGCAAGGTGACCGCGGCGCTCGACGAGCAGGGCATCGCCTACGACCTGCGCGCGAACGGCACGTCGGTCGCGGTCGAGAAGGCCCAGGTCGGCCCGGCGCGGATCGCGCTGGCGGGCGCCGGCGTCAATGCCGGCTCGGGCTCGCAGGCGGGATTCGAGCTGTTCGACAAGCAGAAGCTCGGCGCGTCGGACTTCCAGCAGAAGGTCACCTACCAGCGCGCGCTGGAAGGCGAGATCGGCCGGACGGTCGAGCAGGTCGACGGCGTGAGCGGCGCCCAGGTCCAGCTCGTGCTGCCCGAGGACTCGCTGTTCGCCGACGAGGAGACGGCCGCGACCGCCGCCGTCATGCTGAGCGGCGCGTCCGACTCGCTCGAGTCCGGCGCCGTGCAGGGGATCTCCCAGCTCGTGGCCTCCTCGGTCAAGGGGCTCAAGAGCGAGAACGTCACGATCACCGACGGCACGGGCCAGCTGCTGTGGCCGCGGGGCGACGACGCGATGGGCGGCGGCGCGATCGGCGGCGGCAAGCAGGCCGCCCAGACGCGCTACGAGCGCCAGCTGCAAGCCAGCCTCGACACGCTGCTGATGCAGACGCTCGGCCCCGGAAAGGCACGCGTGCAGGTAAAGGCCGACCTCAACGCCGACAAGACCACGCGCAAGCAGCTCACGGTGGACGGCAAGGCCGTGCCGGAGACGCAGACCAAGGAGACCGAGAAGCTCAAGGGCGGCTCGCCCACGGCGAGCGGCACCGCGGGAACCGGCGGCAACATCCCGACCTACTCGGGCGGCGCCGGCGGCGGGAACGCGAACTCGAACTACCAGCGCAAGGCCGACACGGTCAAGAACGTCGTCCCCAAGACGGTGACCGAGACCGATGTCGCCACCGGTGCGGTGAACGGCCTGCAGGTCGCACTCGTGGTCGACAAGAGCGTCCCTCCGGCCGACTTCGCGGCGATCCAGAACGCGATCAAGGGCGCGTCCGGTTTCGACGCCAAGCGCGGCGACGTCTTCCAAGCCTCCCAGATCCCGTTCGCCAAGGCGCCCGCGCCGCCGAAGGCGGGCCCGGTGCCGGTCACGATGCTCGGGCCGCTGAAGTGGGTCGGCCTCGGTCTGGCCACGCTGGCGTTCATGTTCTTCATGAGCCGCCAGCTCAAGCGGCGCGAGGGCGAGGCGCTCGCCTCCCCGAGCTGGTTGTCGGAGATCGAGCAGCCGATGTCGCTGGCCGAGCTCGAGGCGCCCAGCGCCCCGCGCATGCCCGAGCGGCCCACGGTGATGCTGCCGCCACGCGAGCAGGACCAGAGCGCCCAGGCGCTCGAGCAGCTGATGGCGCGCGAGCCCGAGCGCGTCGCCGCCCACGTACGGCAGTGGATGGCTGACGACTGATGGCGGTCGAGGCCCCCGAGCAGCAGCAGTCGTCGCGGGGCGGCGGTGCCAAGCCCCCCCCTCGCGGCGGCTACGCCGAGGCCGCGAGCCTGCGCGGCATCCAGAAGTGCGCCGTCCTGATGGTCGCGCTCGGCGAGGAGAGCGCATCGGAGATCTTCAAGCACCTCAGCCAGGCCGAGGTGGAGGCGCTCTCGCTGGAGATCGCCAAGGCGCCCAAGGTGCCCTCCGAGGTCTGCAAGGACGTGCTCGACGAGGCGGTCGCGACGGTCCTGGCCGAGGACTACCTGGCCGAGGGCGGCGTCGACTATGCGCGCGCGCTGCTGCAGCGCTCGCTCGGCGGCGACAAGGCCGACGAGATCATCTCGCGCCTGGCCGCCACGATCGAGCGCCGGCCGTTCGAGTTCCTGCGCCGCACGCCACCGGAGCAGATCCACGTCTTCCTGCGCAACGAGTCGCCGCAGACCATCGCGCTCGTCGTCGCCAACCTCCATACCGCGCTGGCCGCCAGCGTGCTCTCGCTCCTCACCCCCGATGAGCAGGCCGACGTCGCCACGCGCGTCGCGCAGATGGGCGAGACGCGGCCGGAGGTCGTCTCGCAGATCGAGTCGGTGATGAAGCAGAAGCTCTCCAACGTGATCGCGCAGGAGTATTCCTCCGCCGGCGGCGTGAAGTCGCTGGCCGACATCCTCAACCAGGCCGACCGCTCGACCGAGCGCAACGTGCTCGACCAGCTCGCGCAGTCCAACGGCGAGCTGGCCGAGGAGGTCCGGCTGCTCCTGTTCACGTTCGAGGACGTGGTCAAGCTCGACGACCGCTCGATCCAGATGGTGCTCAAGGAGGTCGACCAGAAGGACCTCGCGATCGCCCTGCGCGGCGTCTCGGAGGACGTGCGCCACCGGATCTTCGCCAACATGTCCGAGCGCGGCGCCGAGCTCCTCAAGGAGGAGATCGACTTCCAGCCGCCGCAGCGCCGGCGCGTGGTCGAGGAGGCGCAGGGCCGGATCGTCGGCGTCGTGCGCCGCCTCGAGGAGGCCGGTGCGGTGGTCATCTCCCGCGGTGCGGGCGGCGGCGACGACGAGCTGATGTAGATGGGAGTCGCGCCCCCCACTCCCAACACCGTCGAGTTCGACTTCGCGCCGCTGGAGGCCCCCGTGGCGCTCGCCACGCCCAGCGACCCAGCGGCCGGCGCGGCCGACCAGATGGCCACGGCGCGTGCCGAGGCCGGCATGATCCGCGCGACCGCCCACGCCGAGGGGCTCGCCGCCGGGCGCGAGGAGGCACTCGCCGCGCTTGCTCCCGCCGCGGCGGCGCTCGAGGACGCCGCGCGGGCCGTGTCCGAGCACGTGGCCGTGGCCTCCGACCGGTTGGAGTCCCACGCCGTCGACCTGGCGCTGTTCCTCGCCGAGCGGATCATCGGCGCGGCCGTCGCGATCGACCCCGGTCTGGTCGTCGAGGCGATCCGCGGCGCGCTGCGCGGGATCGTCGAGCGCGAGCGGGTGACGGTGCTGGTGCATCCCGACGATCTCGAGCTGGTCCGCGACGCGATGGGCGACCTCGTGGCGGCGCTTGGGGGCATCGAGCACTGCGAGGTCCAGGCCGAGCGCCGCGTCACCCGCGGGGGCGCCGTGGTCCGCACGCCCGACGGCGACGTCGACGCGCGCGTGGACACGAAGCTCGAGCGCGCCCGCGAGGTCGTCGAGGCGGCCCTCGTCGGGGCGTGATGCTCGCCTCCGCCGTCGACACCGCGACCGCCGCGCTGCGCGAGTCCGACCTGCACCGCCGCCACGGCCGCGTCCGCGACCTGATCGGGCTGATCGTCGAGGCGACTGGCGTGGAGGCCGAGGTCGGCGAGGTCTGCACGATCGAGACGGGCCGCGGCCGCTCCGTCGTGCCCGCCGAGGTGGTCGGCTTCCGCGCGGGCCGGACGCTGCTGATGGCGCTGGGCGATGCGACCGGCATCGGCCCGGGCGCGCGCGTCACCGCCAGCGGGCGGCCGTTCCGCGTGGACGTCTCGGACTCGCTGCTCGGGCGCACGCTCGACGGGCTCGGACGCCCGCTCGACGGGCTCGGGCCGATCGGCGACGGACCGCGAACCCGGACGCGTGCCGCGCAGGCGTCGCCGCCCGATCCGCTCACGCGCCCGCGCATCGCCCAGCGCGTCTCGCTCGGCGTGCGCGCTCTCGACGCGCTGGTGCCGTGCGGGCGCGGGCAACGGCTCGGGATCTTCGCCGGCTCCGGCGTGGGCAAGTCCTCGCTGCTGGGGATGATCGCCCGCTCGACGTCCGCGCAGGTCAACGTCATCTGCCTGGTCGGCGAGCGTGGCCGCGAGGTGCGCGAGTTCATGGAGCGCGACCTCGGTCCGGAGGGCATGGCACGCTCGGTGATCGTCGTCGCGACGTCCGACCAGCCCGCGCTGGTCCGGATCAAGGCGGCGTTCACCGCGACGACGATCGCCGAGCACTTCCGCGACCAGGGTCGCGACGTGATGCTGATGATGGACTCGGTCACGCGCTTCGCGATGGCCCAGCGCGAGGTCGGGCTCGCGATCGGCGAGCCGCCGGCCACGCGCGGCTACACCCCGAGCGTGTTCGCGCTGCTGCCGAAGCTGCTCGAGCGCTCGGGGACGGCGGAGAAGGGCACGATCACCGGCCTGTACACGGTGCTCGTCGACGGCGACGACATGAACGAGCCGATCGCCGACGCGGTCCGCTCGATCCTCGACGGCCACGTGGTGCTCTCGCGCCACCTCGCCCACGCCGGGCACTATCCGGCGATCGACGTGCTGGCGAGCGTCTCGCGGCTCGTCGGCGAGGTGACCACGCCCGCCGTGCGCGGCGCCGGCGACGAGGTGCGCCGCCTGATGGCGGCCTACAAGGACAAGGAGGACCTGATCGCGGTCGGGGCCTACCAGCCGGGCACCGATCCGCTCACCGACGCGGCGATCGCCGCGCGGATGTCGATCGCGCAGTTCCTGCGCCAGCACGTGGACGACCGAACGACCGCCGAGGACGCCGAGCAGGGCCTGCTGGAGTGCGCCGCCTACGGCGAGCTCGTCGGCATCCCGGACCCGGGCGCCGGCGCAGGCGCTCTCGCTCCGCCGCCGGAGCCGCCCGGAACGCCGCTGGCCGCGGCGATCCCCCCGCTGAACCTGCCCGTCTGACACCGATCTCCTGGGATGTCAGCTCGCGGTTCACGGGATCGCCCTGAACGTCCGGCGGTATGCCGATGGCGAGGTCCGCATGGATCGGTTGAAGTGGTGGCGGAAGGTCACGGCGGTGTCGAATCCGACGGCCGCGGCGATCGTTTCAATCGGCGCGTCCTACTCGGACGCGGTGGATCGCATGTTGCCGCGCAGCGACGCGAACGCCTCCTGGGCCTGATCCCCAGCGGTACGGCGTTCGGCGTCCTCGTTGCCGGGCCGCTGGCTCTGGTGACTCAGGGCACCGCGTGGCGGCACGCCTGGCTGATCTTTGCCGCGATCGCGCTGGTGGTGACCGTCTACAACGCGCTGGTGCTTCCTGGAGGGAGGCGGCCGCATGCTGCGAACGATGTCGGTCCTCTCCCAGACATCGGGTTGCGCTGGTTCGCCCGGACCACGGCCATTCCGCTCTACCTCACGGCCCTGTCCTACGGACTGGTCCGGGCGGTCTATTGGTTCTTCGCGATCGAAGCGATCTCCCGCAGCGTGCCTGCCGGATCGCCCACGGCGCCGCTCTTCTGGACCCTGATGGGCCTCGCCGGCACCGCGGGCGTGTTCACGGGCAGCGTCATCGGAAGACTTGGCCTGCGCCGGACCCACGCCCTGCTGCTCATAGCGCTCGCGGCCGCGGCCGCCCTGCTGGGTGCGGCGCCCGGCCTGCACATGGCAATCGGCGTATCCGCGATCCTCTACGGCGCCAGCTTCATGGCGATGTCAGGGCTGCTCGCCGTCTGGAGCTACCAGGTGACCGTGACGACATCATCGTCGTCGGGCACTCCCTCGGCGCGTTCACCGCGCTGCAGCCTTCCCGATCCCGAGGCTGCGTTGACTGACTGCGGCCGGGAGACTGCGTCCG
>Ga0136617_10002153_pt1 | contig 17628 bp, 19 predicted proteins | sample AntDrymUQ3222106_2_FD_129672 | JGI IMG/M metagenome (GOLD analysis project Ga0136617, IMG submission 129672) | Polar desert sand microbial communities from Dry Valleys, Antarctica - metaG UQ322 (21.06) | ecosystem: Environmental > Terrestrial > Soil > Desert | place: Antarctica: Dry Valley... | reverse complement strand
TAAGCCACGTTCTCGTAGACCGTCCGGTTGGGCAGCAGCTTGAAGTCCTGGAAGACGACACCGAGGTTGCGCCGGTAGTAGGGGACCTTCCTGCGCGTGATCTCGGAGAGGTCGCGCCCCGCGACGGCGATCGAGCCGTAGCTCGGCTCGATCTCCTTGATCAGCAGCCGCATGATCGTCGACTTGCCCGAGCCGGTGGACCCGACGAGGAAGACGAACTCGCCGGGCTGCACGGCGAACGTGGCGTCCTCCAACCCGAGGTCGCCGCTGGGGTACTTCTTGCTGACCGAGCGGAGGTCGACGACCGCGCCCGGCACGGGATCGCCCACCACGCGCTGGCGCGCCGGCGTGGGCTCGGTGCGGCGGCGGATATGGCGTTCGGTCGCGGCCATCTGAAACCAGAGGGTAGTTCGTGTCCCCGCCCGAGCTCCCTGCTTGCAACGAGACTTGCGTGAGCTCAGGCCGGTGCCCGTGATCTGGGCGCGCGCTGACCGGGCGGCAGCGTCCGGCGGCTGGCCGAGGCGTTCGTCGCCGGCAGCTCGCGCGGCCAGCACGACCAATCCGGGCGACAGGAGCTGGCCCACCAGGGCCTCGTCGTTCGCGAACGACCGACTGGAGTCCCACGATGACGCTAGTACCGTTCCCTGGCATGGCCAAGATCCACTCCTCCACCCTCCCGAACGGGCTCCCGCTGTACCGAGTCGACCTCCCAGGCACGCGTGCGGTGACCGTCCTCGTCGCGTTCGAGGCCGGCGCGCGGACCGAGAAGCCCGAGGAGAACGGAATGGCGCACTTCCTCGAGCACCTGGTGTTCAAGGGCGGCGAGAAGTACTCGGACTACCGCAAGGTCAACGAGACCGCGGAGCGGATGGGCGCCCAGCTCAACGCCTACACGTCGCACGACCTGGTCGCGTTCCACATCACCTGCCGCGCCGAGCGGGTCGGCGAGGCGATCGACCTGCTGACCGACTTCGTCGGGCGGCCCAAGCTCGACCAGGAGGAGCTCGACCGCGAGCGCGGCGTCGTGATCCAGGAGATCGCCCGCGCCGGCGACCAGCCCTCGATCGTCGCCGAGCACCTGATCGACCGGGCAGCGTTCGGCGACCACCCGCTGGGCCGCGCGGTGCTGGGTCCCGAGGAGCACCTGCGCTCGTTCAGCCGCGAGGCGATCCTGGCCTTCCGGCGCCGCCAGTGGGCCGGCGCGCGCGGCGGGGCGTTCCTCGTCGGCAACCTGTCCGACGTGCCCGAGAACCAGGAGCTGGTGGAGACGTTCGGGCGCTTCCCGTCGATCCAGGCCAACGGCGGCTGGGAGCCCGCGCCGCGGTTCACGCCGCAGACACTGGTCGAGCAGCGCGATTCCAACCAGTCGCACCTGCGCATCTCCTACCGCCCGTCGATCGACCCGCGCGACCAGCACGACCGCGCCGCGCTGGCGGTCTACGGCACGCTGCTCGGTGGCTCGATGGGGTCGCGGCTGTTCGACGAGATCCGCGAGCAGCGCGGCCTGGCCTACTCGGTCTACTCCGTCGACCACTCGTTCGCCGACGTGCCGATCCTGCAGCTCTCTGCCGGCCTGGACTCGAGCAAGTGCGGCGAGGCCTACACGCGAATGCGCGAGATCGTCGACGAGCTGCGCACGGACGGGCCTAAGGAGGAGGAGGTCGAGCGGGCGCGCGCCTACGCCGCGGGCCGCCGGGTGCTCGCGTTCGAGAACACGAACGCAGTCGCTCGCCACGCCGCGACGCAGACCGTCGTCCACGGCCAGGAGGTCGATCCCGACGCCGCCATCGCGGTGCTCGACGACGTGACGCTCGACCGGGTCGCCGAGGTCGCGCGCGGGATCTCCGAGGCCGCGTCGGTGGCATGTGTCGGGCCCCACGACGTGTCCGAGTTCGCGTCCCACGCCGGTTAAGGTGGTGTGAAGCTGCGGTGGCCGGGGTTTGCGCCCCGGCCACCGCGTGCGCCATGATTCGTGGCGAGTGTCGGTGCCAGAGCTCAACCGTCGCGAGCTCGAGCGCTACGTGCAGCGGGTCACCGACCGGTGGCCCGCGCAGCGGGCGCTGCTCGGCGGCGCGCGCGTCGCGGACCTGAGGGGCGCCCCGCCCCAGCGCGAGCGCGGGCCCGAGTACGTGATCGTGTTCGTCTCCGAGCACTTCGACGGCGTGCCGTGGCTGGAGCGCGTCTACCAGACCGGTTCGCTGTGGGACGCCTACGAGATGGGCGCCCCGGCCGACGTGCACTGCTACACCCAGGCCGAGTTCGAGCGCAAGCGCGAGAGCCACCGGGTGGTACGCGAAGCGGCCGACCACGGGCTCGAGCTCCTGCACGAGCCGGTCTGAGCGAACCTAAAGAGTGCCTGGCACTCTTTAGTTCGGGCGATCCGGCCGATGACCTGAGGGAAGGCAACGACCATGGATGGTGGCCCGGCGCCTCGCTGCCCGGCCCCGACGACTCACGGAGGAGCACGCATGACCCGGATCGCCCGCGCGGGCGCACTGCTCGCGCTCGCCCTGTTGACGGCCCTGTCGGTCACCGGACCGGCCGCCGCAAAGCAGCCGCACAAGCATGGCAAGGGCGCCCATGGTTCCAAGAGGCTGCCGGAGAAGTGGTCCAAGCAGCACAAGGCCAAGCGCGCCACGGCCGACCCCGACGACGACGGGCTCACCAACTGGGGGGAGTTTCGCGCGCACACCAAGCCGCGCGACGACGACTCGGACCGCGACGGTCTCGGCGATGCGCAGGAGGACCGTGACCGCGACATGCTCGACAACGGCTCCGAGGAGGATGCCGGCACCGACCCCGGCGTCAAGGACAGCGACCGCGACGGCATCCGCGACGGCGCCGAGGATCCCGACCGCGACGGGCTCTCGAACACCGCCGAGGACCGCACGGGCCACGAGCCGCGCGATCCGGACACCGACGACGACGGCACGCTCGACGGCGACGAGAACGCCGGCGTCGTGGAGGCCTTCGACGGCCACACGCTCACGATCGCGCTGGCCGTCGGCGGCCGCCTGACCGCCGCGATCGATTTCGTCTCGTGCGACGACGAGAACGAGGCCGGCCCCGAGGATACCGCCGGCGACGAGGATTTCGGCGGCGACGAGCCCGACGAGGAGCCGACCGACGAGGAGCTCGCGCTGCTCGACGAGGAGGGGAGCGCGGACGTCCGCGCCCACCTCGCCGAGCAGGGCGCCGAGGCCTGGGGCGACGACCAGTGCAGCGGCGATCTTGCGCCCGGCACGGCCGTCCACGAGGCCGCGGTCGAGAACGGCGTGTTCACCGTGCTCGAGCTCGTCGCGAGCGAGCGCTGACCCTGGCGCGCTTCGGGGTGGGGCGAGCCTCACCCCGAAGCCACCGGCTCGCCGCCTGGGAGGCACCGCGGCCGCCTCCTACGGTCTGTGGCATGGCGCTGGCCGTCTCCCGCTCCGCCCTCTCGCGAGGCTGGAACGACTTCCTCTACGTGGCGACCGGGCTGCCGCTCGGCACCGCGTGGCTCGTCGTGCTGTTCACCCTGCTCGCCGTCGGCGTCAGCACGGCGATCGTCACGATCGGGATCCCGATCCTCGCGATCACGCTGCTGCTCTGGCGCTGGGGCGCCGGCACCGAGCGCCGGCGCGCCGCGCTGGTGCTCGGCGCCCCGATCGCGGCCCCGGCACGGCGCGCGCGCGGCAGGAGCCTGCTCGACCGCTGGGTGGCGCGCCTGAAGGACCGCACGACCTGGCGCGACCTCGGGTACATGCTGCTGCTCGGCCCGGTCGGCATCCTCGCCGGGACGATCGCGGTCACACTGTGGTCGGCGGCGTTCGCCGCCCTGCTGGCCCCGGCGTTCGCTCCCGCGGCACCCGCCGGCTCGCTGCTGGACGACCTCGGCGCCGCGGCCCTCGCAGGCGTGGCGGCCGGCAGCGTCCTCGTCGCCGCGGTCGCGGGGCTCGTGACCCGCGGGCTGGCGGCCGGCTGCGGAGCCCTGGCCGTGAGCCTGCTGGCGTCCGACGAGCGGACGGAGCTGACCGAGCGGATCACCTCGCTGGAGGCCACGCGCTCCGGCGCGGTCGAGTCGGCCGACGCGCGGCTGCGCCGGATCGAGCGCGACCTGCACGACGGGGCCCAGCACCGGCTCGCATACATCGGCATGGAGCTGGGGCGCGCGCGGACCAAGCTCAGCTCGGACCCCGAGGCGGTCGACGCCCTGCTGGCCGATGCGCACGAGGAGTCCAAGCGCGCGATGCGCGAGCTGCGCGACCTCGTGCGCGGCATCCATCCCTCGGTGCTCTCCGACCGCGGGCTCGACGCGGCGCTCTCCGGCCTGGCCGAGCGCGCGAGCGTCCCGGTCGAGATCCGCGGCGGCGTCGACGGGCGCCTGCCGCCGGCGGTCGAGACCGCGGCCTACTACGTGGTCGCCGAGACGCTGACCAACGTCGGCCGCCACGCAAGCGCGCGCGGCGCGCAGGTCGAGGTCCGCCGCGAGGGCGAGACGCTGGTGCTGGCTATCCACGACGACGGCCACGGCGGCGCGCGCCGCGTGCCCGGATCCGGCCTGGAGGGCCTCGCCCAGCGTGTCGAGGCGCTCGACGGCACGCTCGCGGTCGAGAGCCCGGAGGGTGGACCCACCACGATCGTCGCGCGCATGCCATGCGCGTCGTGATCGCCGAGGACCTCGTCCTCCTGCGCGAGGGCATCGCGTCGCTGCTCGTCGACGAGGGCCACGAGGTGGTCGCCGGCGTGGGGGACGGCGACGCGCTGCTGGCCGCGCTCGAGGAGCATCGCCCCGACCTCGCCATCGTCGACGTGCGGATGCCGCCGACGCAGACCGACGAGGGCGTGCGCGCCGCCGTCGAGGCGCGCCGCCGGCGCCCAGACGCCTCGATCCTGATCCTCAGCCAGTACGTGGAGGAGCGCTACGCGTCGGAACTGCTCTCCAGCGGCGCGCGCGGCGTCGGCTACCTGCTCAAGGACCGCGTCGCCGACGTGCAGGAGTTCGTCGCCGCCGCCGCCCGCGTCGCCGCCGGCGGCACGGTGATCGATCCCGAGGTCGTCGCACAGCTGCTCGGCCGCCGTCGCGAGCATCCGCTCGACGCGCTCACCCCGCGCGAGACGGAGGTGCTGTCGCTGATGGCCGAGGGCAACTCCAACAGCGCGATCGTCGAGCGGCTGGAGATCAGCCAGAGCGCCGTCGAGAAGCACGTGCGCAAGGTGTTCACCAAGCTCGGGCTGCCGGAGACCGACCAGCACCACCGCCGCGTCCTCGCCGTCCTGACCTACCTGGGAGTCTGATGCCTGCGCTTCCCGACGAAGTCGGGCGAGCATCGACGCTCGCCGAGCCCGCTGCCGCGTACCGCGCATCGGCGCTCGTCCGGCGCGCGCTGCTCGCCCTGGCGGCGGTGATCGCGCTGGCGATGGTCGCGCTGGGTACGCTCAGCCTGCTGGACCTCGCCGCGCGCCACACCACCGAGGAGCGTGCGACCTACACGGACGTCCGCGCGCTCGTGGTCGACGACGCGAGTGACATCCGGCTCACGAGCGCGCGCGCCGGCGCGCCGCTGCAGGTCGTCGCTCGGGTCACCGAGGGGCCGGCCTCGCCCGAGCGCCGCGCCCGCCGCGCGGCTCGAGGCGCGGTCCAGCGGCGGTGACGTCGACGTGCTCGTGCCGGATGCCGTCTATCGCGTCGAGGCGGACACGACCGCCGGCGACGTGGACACCGCGGACGTCCGGACGGCCCCGGACTCCCCGCGGCGGATCATCGCCGGCTCGAGCGCGGGCGACATCCGCGTCGCGTCCGCCGCTGATCACGGCGCGATCGCGACCATCCGCTCGATCGGGACGCGCGCGCGCTCGGCGATGTCGCCCGGCACCTTGACGACCGGCTTGCCGTCGCGCAGCGCGTCGCGCAGCTTGGGCAGCGTGATCATCTTCATGAAGCGGCAGCTCGCCGCCTCGTTGGCCGCCACGAAGTCGACATCGGGCGCCGCCATCCGCAGCGGGTGCAGCATGCCGACCTCGGTCGCCATGATCGCGGTCGTGCCCGGCCGGGCGGTCTGCGCGTAGGCGAGCATCCCGCCGGTCGAGAGCATGTGCACGCCGTCGGGCGCGATGTCGCCGGCCGCCACGTACTCCATCACCGAGGTCGAGCAGCCGCACTCCGGGTGGATCAGCAAGTCGGCCCCCGGGTGCGCGGCGCGCATGTCGTCGATGTCGCGCGGGCGGATCCCGGCGTGGACGTGGCACTCGCCGTCCCACACGTGCATCGGGCGGCCCGTGACCTTCTCGACGTAGGCGCCAAGGAACATGTCGGGGCCGAACAGGATCTCCGCGTCCGTGCCGTGCTCGCGGTAGATGTGCTCGACCACCGCGACGGCGTTGGAGGACGTGACGCAGTAGTCGGTCTCCGCCTTGACATCGGCGGTCGTATTGACGTACATGACCACGACGGCGCGCGGGTGCTTGGCCTTCCAGGCCCGCAACTGGGCGGCGGTGATCGAGTCCGCGAGCGAGCAGCCGGCGTCGGGGTCGGGCAGCAGCACGGTCTTCTCGGGCGCGAGGATCGACGCCGTCTCGGCCATGAAGTGCACGCCGCAGAACGCGATCATGTCGTCGGACGCGGCCGCGGCCTTGATCGAGAGGCCGAGCGAGTCGCCGACGTAGTCCGCGACGTCCTGGACCTCGGGCAGCTGGTAGTTGTGGGCGAGGATCACGGCGCCGCGCTCGGCGGCGAGCGCGCGTACCTCGTCCTGCATGGCGGGGATGCTGTCGAGCGAGAGCAGTGTCATGTGGGGATCTCCAGGAGGAGGGAGAGGTCGAGGCTGGGCGCGGAATGCGTCAGCGCCCCCATCGAGACGTAGTGTAGACCATTTATGGTCGCGTAGACCACAACTGTGTCGGGTGTGACGCCGCCCGATGCCTCGAGCTCCGCGCGGCCGCCGACCCGGGCCACGGCGCCGGCCACCTGCGCCGGCGTCATGTTGTCGAGCAGCAGGCGCGGCGCGCCGGCGGCGAGCGCCTCGTCGATCTCGGCGGCGTCGCGCACCTCGACCGCGAGCGGCAGGTCGGGCCGCGCGACGCGGGCGCGCCGGACGGCCTCCCCGACCCCGCCGGCCAGCATGGCGTGGTTCTCCTTGATCAGGATGAAGTCGTAGAGCCCGGCGCGGTGGTTGACGCCGCCGCCGTCGGCCACCGCCTGCTTCTCCAGCGCGCGCAGCCCGGGCGTGGTCTTGCGCGTGTCCAGCAGCTTCGCCGTGCCGCCCGCCGCCTGCATCGCCCGTACCACGGTGGCCGTCATCGTCGCCACGCCGGAGAGCCGACCGAGGAAGTTCAGAGCGGTGCGCTCGGCGGTCAGCAGCCCGCGGGCGGCGCCCTCCACGCGCAGCACCGGCGCCGGAGCCTCGCGCCACCGCCCCTCGGGCCCGAGCCGCTCGGCCGCGGCCTCGGGATCCAGCCGCCGGAACACCGCTTCGGCGACGCCGAGCCCGGAGATCACCCCGGGCGCCTTCTGCGTGATCGTCGCGACGCCGCGCGCGCCGGGGCCCACGGTCGTCTCCGCCGTGACGTCGCCGTCGCCGACGTCCTCCGCCAGCGCGCGATCGATCAGGCCGATGTCGACGTCCGCGATGTTTATGGTCACTGCGACACATACTAACGCGGGCCAACTCCGGGGGGCGAGAGTTGCTCGACGTGACGCGGATCGGTTGACAGAACGCCGCATGTCTGACTACCGCTGCTCGTATGCTGCAGCGTGCGTTGCACGATATGAGCATGTACCGCGAACCGCTCAGGCCCGCTGCCACTTCCTCGTCGGTCGCGTCAGCGCGTGTCGCCGAGGCGGCGTTCGATGTCGGCGGCCGCGCGTTCGAGCTGCGGGACCACCTGGCGCAGCCGCTCGCTCGGCAGGCGGTGCGCGGGTGCGGACACGCTGAGGATCGCCACGAGCTTGCGCTGGTCCCCGTGGACGCCGACCGACACGCCGTTGACCCCGAGGTCGAGCTCGCCCTCGTTGGTGGCGTAGCCTTCCCGGCGCACCCGCTCGACGATCGCGCGCAGGCGCTCGGGGTTCACGACCGTCTTCGGCGTCACCGCCTCCAGCGGCCCGGCGAGGATCGCGTCGACCTGGTCGCCGGGCATGCTGGAGAGCACGATCTTGCCGTTGGACGTGCAGTGCAGTGGAAGTGGCCTGGTGAGGTAGTCGAGCCGGAGCAGAGCGTCCTGCGGATCGCGCTGATCGATCGCCACGACCGCGTCCCGCGTGGCCACGCTGACGTTCACGGTCTCCTGCGTGTCCTCGGCAAGCCGATCGAGTGCCGGGCGCGCAACGCGCACCAGCGCCGCGCTGCCCGAGCGGCACTGCGCCAGTGCCACGGCGCCGTAGCCGATCGAGTACCCCTGGCCCGAATCGCGCTCCACGAGCCCGTGGTCCTCGAGCGTCGCAAGCAGGCGCCACGCGGTGGAGCGGTTGACGCCGGATTGCTGCGCGAGCTCCGCGGCGGTCGGTGCGGTGTCGGCCGCCGCCACCGCGCGCAGCAGCTGGACGGCGCGATCGACGGCCTGGATGCGCTGCGCGCGTGAACCGCCCTGGGCGGCGCGCGGCTTCCCCGACTCAGAGCTCATGTCATTCGAAACCGAGGGTGCACGATGCGAACAACGTACACGTCCGATTCCGGCGCCGATCCCGGGCCGCTCACGACGATGGTCGTGCGCGATCTCGACCAGGTCGACGGCGCCTTCGGCGAGGCGTTCGCGGGCGAGTCGCCCGACGGGGTCCACATCAATCTCGTCGTCGGTCGCCGCGGCGGCCCAACCGCGGCGGCGGCCGCCGCCGCGCTCATGGCCCCGTCGCCGGGGCACGTCCCGTTCCTGGCCTGCCTGCACCTCGGCGCCGCCGTCCGACCCCCGACGGTCGTGGTCAACAAGACCACGATCGAGGGGGACAAGCTCGGGCGCCTGACGTGGGGTGCCGCGCAGCTGGGCATCGCGCAGGCCGTCCTCGATGCCGTCGCGGACCGAGCGATCGATCACTCGGTGGCCGACGACCTCGTGTTGCTGGTCGGAGTGTGGCTCGACGCCGACGCCGCCGATGAAACCGCCGTGCGGATCGCCGCGCGTGGCTGTATGCGACAGGCGATCGACCGCGCAATCGACAGCGACCGCCCGACCTTGGACGAACTGGCGGCCGAGCGCGAGAACGCCCACAACGGCTTCTACTCGGGTCGATGAGGGCTTGACGATGCGTGCGGCGGTGACCTCGGGCTTCGGTGGTCCTGAACGCCTGGAGGTCCGCGATGACGTCGCGGTGCCCGAACCGGCTGCAGGCGAGGTGCTCGTCGAGGTCGGGGCGTGCTGTTGCAACAACTCCGACATCTGGCTGCGCGAGGGGGCCTATGGACGCGAGGGCGATCCTCAGGCGCAGGCCGGCTGGTTGCGCGACGTCGAGCCGCCGAGGTTTCCGCTCATCCAGGGCGCTGACATCGTGGGGCGGGTCGTCGAGCTCGGCGCGGACGTCCAGGCGGGCTGGCTCGACCGGCGGGTCCTCGTCGATCACACGCTGCACGACGCCGCAAGCGAAGAGCCCTACGGCATCGCCGGGATCTTCGGTTCCGAGCGCGATGGAGGCTTCGCCGAGTACGCGACCGCTCCCGTCAAGAGCCTCGGCGTGATCGAGGCCGACGAGCTCTCCGACGTGCAGGTCGCCGCGCTCGGATCGGCGTCGTTCGTGACGGCGATGCGCATGCTCGAGCGGGCGCGGCTCGCGCAGGACGAGCTGGTCCTGATCGCCGGGGCGTCGGGAGGTGTCGGAACCGCCGCGGTGCAGCTGGCCAAGCTGCGCGGAGCTCGCGTCATCGCGCTCGCCGACCCCGGCAAGCACGACGCGGTGCGGGCATGCGGCGCCGACGCCGTCGTCGCGAGCCGAGCCGACGATCTTCAGCATGCCGTCCGAGCCGCGGCGGACGGACGTGGCGTCGACGTGGCGGTCGACGTCGTCGGCGGGCCGCTGTTCTCGACCCTGGTGGCCCTCCTGCGCCCGCTCGGACGCTACGTCACCGTCGGCGCGGTCGCCGGACCGGTCGTCGAGCTCGATCTGCGTACCCTGTACCTCAAGCACCTCGACCTGCTCGGCTCCACGCTCGGCACCGTCGAGGACTTCCGCGAGCTCGTCGACCTCATCAACCAGGGCAAGCTCACGCCGGTGGTCGCAGAGACCTACGCGCTCGAAGACATCCACGCCGCGCAAGCCGCGTTCACGGAGAAGAAGGCGGCGGGCAACTTCGTCATCCGCGTCGCCCGCGACGGTCGCGACGGTCGCGACGGCTGATGCAGCCACGCGTTCACCAGCTGCGGGTGCCCAACCTCAACGAGCTCGACTTCGAGCGCCTGCGCGCAGGGCGGCTGGCGCGTCTGCAGCAGACGATGCGCGTCCACGTACAAGACGCAGCGCTACATCACCATGGCGCACACCGCCGGCCTCGAAACCGAAGGACCGGGCATCCCCTACCCTGACGACCAAGAGCTGCTGGCCTGAGCGGGGTCGTCGGGTGGCACCAGGGTGTCATACGCGATATTCTCACCGTATGACGATGATTAGCTTTCGCGTGGGGGACGCCGAGGCTGCGGAGATCCAGCGCTGGGCAGAAGAGCTGGGCGTTGACCGTTCCGAGCTGCTGCGCGAGGCCCTACGCCGCCACGTCGTGCGGCTTCGCAGCGAGCTCGATGCCTCGCGCTGGGAGCAGGTGCCGTCCACCGATGCCGAGCTCTCGCTGTCTGAGATCGCAGACTGGGGACCCGCCGAAGACTGGGCCGACTGGAACGATGCGGCGCGGTGAGATCTGGTTCGCCGCCGCGCCCGGCGGCGACCGGCCGGTGCTGGTGCTCACGCGAGATCCGGTCGCCGATCGCATTGGATCGGTCGTCGTGGCGGCGCTGACTCGAACCGCGCGCGGGCTCGTCTCGGAGTTGCCTCTGACCGTCGAGCGCGACGGTGTCCCGACCGACTGCGTGGTGAACTTCGACAATCTGCACACCCTCGGACGCACGGCGTTTCGCCGACGCGTCGCGACGCTGTCCGCCGGACGCATGGCGGAGGCCTGCCGCGCGCTGCGCGACGCCGTGAGCTGCTGAACGTCCCGATCGCCGTCTCGCTCGGCGGTCCAGGGCTCAAGCCGACGCCGAAGCTCCGCCCCGCTCGAGGCCGGCCAGGCGGCTCTCGCCCGCGAACACCGTCCGGCCGCGGCGGGTGACGTGGACGCGCATCGTCCCCGCCAGGTGGTGCTGGGAGCGGTCGACGGCGCGGCGCTCGGCCGGCACCGGGACGGTGAGGGCGTGGGCGGTGCCGGGCTCGGCCGTGCCCTCGACCTCGACGCGATGCCATCCGGATCGCGCGCGCAGGTGCCAGGCGCCGTCGCCCACCGCCATCGACGCCGGAGGGCGGCAGCGCAGGACCGTGCCGTCGAGGCGCACCACCGCGGCGGTCGCGTGCAGCCGGGCGAGACCGATGCCGACCGGCCCGCCGGCGAACGCGACCGAGACGTCGTCGCCGAAGTCGTGCGCCTGGCCCCACCACCAGCGGTCGGGGAAGCCGTCGCCCCAGTTCTTCTCCGCGTAGGCGCCCGCGCCGTCCAGCGTGAACGCCTGCGCGCCCGCGACGACGCTGCCGCGCACGCCGGCGGCGAACAGGTGCGGATGCCAGTACTGGCCGAGGCCGGGAACGACCTGGGCGCCGCCCAGCCCGCCGAACGCACGCCGCGGCCACGCGACCGGCGCGGCGATCGCGGCCTCGATCCGGCAATCCGGCCCGAGGTCCAGGCGCAGGTGGTCGGGACCGGCAGAGAACGCTCTGCCCGCCCGCACGCCGTAGCCGGCCGGATCCGCGCGCGCGTCCTGCAGCGCCGCCCAGCGAAAGAACCCGCCGGGATGCGCGGCCAGCCCCACGAAGGCCCAGCGCTCGCCGCTGCGCGCGCGGTTGACGCCGCACATCACGATCGCCACGTGGCCGCTCGCGGCCTGCGTGAAGCGCCAGAAGTAGCCCTCCATCGCCACGCCGTGGTAGCGCCGCGGGTCGCCCCACGGCGGGTCCGCCCCGGTCCGGCGGTAGGCAGCGAGCACGCCTGGTGCTACGTGCGCAGGACGCAGACGGTTTCGAACCGCGGATCCGAGGCGCCGTGGAGCCGCGCGCCCGACGCCTTGAGCTCGCGCAGGTAGGCGACGAGCTCGGTCGTGATCCGCTCGCCCGGCAGCAGCGCCGGGATGCCCGGCGGGTAGCCGGCGATCGACTCCGCGGAGACGCGGCCCACGGCGTCGTCGACGGCGACGGCCACGGCGTCGCCCAGGAACGCCTCGCGCGGCGGGACGACCACCTCGTTCTCCAGCGCGCCCGGCGCGCGCACCAGCGCGGCCGCCTCGCCCGGACGCCCGACGCGGCGCACCACGGCGCCGAAGTCGTGCGCGAAGCGCTCGAGGTCCTCGGGCGGCTGGCCGAGGCCGAGGATCAGGACCATCGTCGCGTGCGTGGCGAGCTCGACGTGGATGTCGAACACCTCGCGCAGCCCCGCCGCGACCTCGTAGCCGGTGCAGCCCGTCCCGCGCACGTCGATCACGATCCGCATCGGGTCCCACGCGGCGACGCCCGGGCGGCCGACGAACTCGGGGCCGATCACCCGCACGCCGGGGACGGCGTCGATCGCCGCGCGCGCGTTCTCGCCGGCGGCCATCGTCCGCGCCAGCAGCGCCTCTCCGTGGACGGCCAACTGGCGCCGCGCGGCGTCCAGCGAGGACATCAGCAGCGCCGACGGCGACGTCGAGCGCGTCAGCCGGATCATGCGCGCCACCGCGCCGGGGTCGATCCGCCCCGTCGGCGCCACGTGCAGCATCGCCGACTGCGTGAGCGAGCCGACGATCTTGTGCGTCGACGTGAGCACCGCGTCGGCGCCGAGCGCCAGCGCGCTGGGCGGCACGTCGGGGTGGAAGCCGAAGTGCGGGCCCCACGCCTGGTCGACGACCAGCGGCACGCCCGCGTCGTGGCAGACCGCTGCGCACGCCGCCACGTCGGCCGCCATGCCGTAGTAGGTCGGGGAGACGATGAACACCGCTCGCGGCGCGCCCGCCTCCGCGATCGCCGCCTCGAGCGCCGCGGGCATGACGCCGTGCGCCATCCCCAGCTCGTCCTCGTACTCCGGCGCCACGTAGGTCGGCACGCCGCCCGACAGCACCAGGCCGTCGACGACGCTCGCGTGCGAGTTGCGCTGCACGACGACCGCCGCGCCCAGCGGGGCCAGCGCCAGCGTCAGCGCGTGGTTCCCCTGACTGGCGCCGTTGGTGAGAAACCAGGACCGCGCCGCCCCGTGCGCCTCGGCGGCCAGGGCCTCGGCACGCTGGTAGGGCGTCGGCGCCGGCCCGAGGTCGATGCCGTGGATGTCGGCCGGCACGTCGACCATCAGCGCCCGCTCGCCCAGCGCCGAGCGCAGGCCGGGATCGGCGCCCGCGCCGCCCTTGTGACCCGGCACGTGGAAGCGGGTGGAGCCGCGGAACGCGTAGCCCCAGACGGCGTCCAGGTAGGGCGTGCTCGGCTGCTCGGGGTGCAGCACCCCGGTGCGCGGCTCGTCGGCGAGGGCCATGCGCGCGACCCTACTGCGCCTTGGTGCTCGCCATCAGGTAGGCGTGCACGAAGCCGTCGAGGTCGCCTTCCAGCACGCCGTTCGCGTTGCCGACCTCGAAGTCGGTCCGGTGGTCCTTGACCATCGTGTACGGGTGCAGGACGTAGGAGCGGATCTGGGAGCCGAAGTTGACGTCCTGCGCGTCGCCGCGCTCGCGCGCGATCTCCTCCTTGCGCCGGCGCTCCTCGGCCTCGACGAGCTTGGAGCGCAGCATCGCCATCGCCGTGGCCCGGTTGGAGGACTGCGAGCGCTCGTTCTGGCACTGCACGACGATGCCGCTCGGCTTGTGCGTGATGCGGACCGCCGAATCGGTCTTGTTGACGTGCTGGCCGCCCGCGCCCGACGCGCGGTAGGTGTCGATCTGCAGGTCGTCGTCGTCGATCTCGATGTCGCCGGCCTGCTCGACCACCGGGGCGACCTCGACGCCCGCGAACGACGTCTGGCGCCGGTTGGCGGAGTCGAACGGCGAAAGCCGCACCAGCCGGTGCACGCCCTTCTCGGCGGAGTAGAGCCCATAGGCGTTCTCGCCGGCGGCGCGGAACGTGGCGGACTTGATGCCGGCCTCCTCCCCCGGGCTCGCTTCCAGCAGCTCGACCTTGAAGCTGCGGCGCTCGGCCCAGCGCATCATCATCCGCAGCACCATCTCGGCCCAGTCCTGCGCGTCGGTGCCGCCGGCGCCGGCGTTGACGGTGACCAGCGCGTCGCCCGCGTCGTAGTCGCCGGTGAACAGCCGCTGCTCCTCGAGCGCGGCCAGGCGCTCCTCGACGCCGGCCAGCGTCTCGGAGAGCTCGGCCTCGAGCTCCGGGTCCTCCTCGGCGAGCTCGGCCAGGCCGTCGAGGTCGGCGGTGTCGGCCTCCAGCTTCCCGTAGGTCTCGAGCCGGCGCCCGACGCGCGCGTACTCGGCGTTGACCTTCGCGGCGGCATCGGGCTCGTCCCAGAAGCCGGCGTCGCCCATCTGGGCCTCGAGCGCCGCGGCCCGCTCCTTCAGCGCGGCTGGGTCAAAGGTAGTCCGAGAGCAGGGACATCTGCTCGCGGATGGCGGCGAGGCGCTGCGGGGTGGTCTGCGTCTGCGGGCTCGCCATGTACGCAATCACCGTAGCGCAGCCGGAGCCGTGCGTCGCCGGCCGGCGCTGGGCGACGGCGGTTCAGGATCGGCGGGCGGCTGCCGATGTCCAGGGCATGGTGACGACGAACTCGACGGGGCAGGTGGAGCGCTACCGGCTGGTGACGCGCTCCGACTTCGACGGACTGGTGTGCGCGGCCCTGCTCAAGCAGCTGGGCATGCTCGACGACATCCTCTTCGTCCATCCCAAGGACATGCAGGACGGCATGGTCGAGCTGACTCACCGCGACATCACGACGAACCTGCCTTACGTGCCGGGCGTCCATCTCGCCTTCGATCACCACGGCTCCGAGCTCGACCGGCTCGACGAGACGGCCGACAACCACGTCATCAGCGCCGAGGCGATGTCGGCCGCGCGCGTCGTGTACGACCACTTCGGCGGCGCCACGCGGTTCCCGGGCATCTCCGACGAGCTCATGGAGGCCGTCGACAAGGCCGACGCCGCCCGCTTCTCCGAGGACGAGATCCTCGACCCGGCCGGCTGGATCTTCCTCTCCTTCCTGATGGACCCGCGCACCGGCCTCGGCCGCTTCCGCGACTTCCGCATCTCCAACTACAAGCTCATGATGCAGCTGATCGACTCCTGCACGCGCCTGAGCGCCGAGGAGGTGCTGGCCTCCCCGGACGTCGCCGAGCGCGTCGAGCTCTACTGGGCGCACGCCGAGGCGGCGCGCGAGCAGATCATGCGCTGCGCGACCGTGCATGGCAACCTCGTCGTGCTCGACCTGCGCGAGGAGGAGCTCATCCACCCCACCAACCGCTTCCAGATCTACGCGCTCTTCGCCCAGTGCTCGATCTCGATGCACGTCCTCTGGGGCCTCAAGCGGCAGAACACGGTGTTCGCCGTCGGCAAGTCGATCCTCGACCGCTCGAGCGCCACCAACGTCGGCGCGCTGATGCTCGCCTACGGCGGCGGCGGTCACGAGGCCGCCGGCACCTGCCAGGTCGAGAACGAGCGGGCGGCCGCGGTCCAGGCCGAGCTGATCGCCCGCATGAACGCCGACGGCTAGCGACGCGTCCGCAGGTGCACGCGCTCGCCCTGGGGCCCGAAGATCCCCAGAGCCTGCGCCGGGCCGTCGACGGCGCCGGTCCAGTGCGGGGTCCAGGTCGAGAACTCGGCCGCCTCGCCGGGAACGAGCACGAGGTAGTCGTCGCCGAGCACGAGCCGCACGCGGCCCGACAGGACGTAGAGCCACTCGTGACCCTCGTGGCCCTCGTGGCCGCGCGGATCGGGGGCGGTCCGCTGCGCGGGGATCTCCATCCGCACGACGACGAGGCCGCCAGGGGTGGCGCGACGATGCCGATGACCGCGGCGAGCGAGTAGGCCGGCGCCGCCGCCTTCACCGGCACGCACGGGCTCCGGCAGGCCGCGGTCGGCTTCGTCGACGCGCTGGCGATCGGCCTCGCCTCGACGGCGCTGGTCGCCTGCGTCCGCCGTGGACGAGCGGACCGTACCCGACGGGCAACGATCGGGGAAGCCGTCCGCGGTTGGGGAATATCCCCAACCTCCGGCACTCCTTCCTGGTAAGCGGCCACGACGGCCGAAACTCGCAGGGAAGGGAAGCCGCATGCAACGCAACAAGATCCTCATGGGTCTGGTCGGCGCAGCGCTGATCGCCGGGACGCCGGTGGCCGGCGCCCAGACGATCGAGCCGGGGGGCGGGCCGCAGCTGCCGCTCTCGGTCAACTCGTGCCAGGGCGTGCCGGCGACGATCGTCGGCCTGTCGAGCGACGACGTGCTGGACGGCACGCCGGGCAGCGACGTGATCGTCGGCAACGGCGGCAACGACACCATCCGCGGGCTCGGCGGCGCCGACCTGATCTGCGGCGGCGACGACCGGGACGAGATCACCGGCGGCGCCGGCGACGACCAGGTGTTCGGCGAGGATGAGCGCGACATCCTCAAGGGTGCCGCGGGCGCCGACACGATCGACGGCGGCCAGGGCAACGACCGCATCGACGGCGGCTCGGAGAACGACACGCTGGACGGCGCCAACGGCGCCGACACCGTGCTCGGCGGCCCGGACGACGACACGATCGGAGGCCAGGAGGGCAGCGACGAGCTGCTCGGCGGCGCCGGCCTCGACGAGCTGAGCGGAGGCAGCGGCGCGGTGACGGATGTGAACCTCGTCGATGGCGGCCAGGGCAAGGACGACGTCCGCGGCGGGCCCGGCGACGACGTGCTCAGGGGCGGGTCCGGCCCCGACTTCATGCTCGGCTTCGAGGGCGATGACACGCTCGACGGCGAGGGCGGCCGGGACGACATGCGGGGCGCCGGCGACGACGACACGCTCAACGGCGGCGACGGCCGCGACCGCCTGGAAGGCGACGCCGGCAACGACACGCTCAACGGCGGCGCCGGCGCCGACGGGCTCTTCGGGGACCTCCTCGGGGGGATCGGCGACGACAGCCTGAACGGCGGCGCAGGCGTCGACACCACCTGCGACGGCGGACCCGGCGCCAACACGATCGTGAACTGCCCGTAGCAGGGTGACGTCACGATGACGCCTCCGGCCTCGGCCCGCAGCATGCGGTCCGGGGCCGGCGCGGGTCTGCGCGCGGGCGCCGGAGCCGCAGCCGGAGCCGGAGCCGGAATCTGGTCGCGCGCCGGCAGCGCCCGCGACCGGGATGCGGGTCAAGACGGCGTTGCCGGCCTGACACGCCGGGCTGCACGGATGTACGATGCGTCGCGAGCGCTCCGGTGACGACGGCCCGGGCATGAGCAGCTTCTTCCTCAGGTCCTGCGGCGCACGAAGAGCGAGCGCGCCGACGACTTCATCGCGACGAGCGACGGCTGCGCCGGCGAGACGCTCCCTGAGGGCGGCAGCTGCGAGATCCGGATTCGCTTCGCGCCCAGCTCGCCCGGGCGCG